>JACCDX011021285.1_pt1 | contig 12154 bp, 8 predicted proteins | sample 7449681 | NCBI WGS metagenome assembly JACCDX01 (sample SAMN15323450, study PRJNA562643) | freshwater metagenome | isolation source: river surface water | place: USA:Blue River Watershed | collected 2017-08-18 | reverse complement strand
TGCGCGGCAACACGGGGGGCTCGCTCGTCCAGTCGGCCGAGGCCGCGGACGCCTTCCTCGCCGAGGGGCGCCTCGTCACGACCACGGGGCGGGAGGGGGCGCCCGTGCCGGGGCTCGTTCCCCGCTTCGACGCGCGCCCCGGGGCGGCGCTGCCCGACGTGCCCATCGTGGTGCTCGTCGACGAGAAGACGGCCTCCGGCGCGGAGATCCTCGCCGGGGCGCTTCGAGCGCGAGGTCGTGCCGTGCTCGTGGGGCTGCCCACCTTCGGCAAGGGCACCGTGCAGAAGCTGTACCCGCTCGCCGACGGGGTGAAGCTGAAGCTGACGGTGGCCGAGTACCGCGTGGGCGACGGCGTCGCGGTGGCCGACGTCGGCGTGACGCCTGACGTCGCCATCGACGCCATCGTGGAGGAAGGTCAGCACCTGCGCGCCCCAGGTCACGCGCGCATCGAGGCGCGAAGGGGCGACGCACGCGTCATTGTCGGCCTCGCGGCCAGCGGCGGGGACACGGCCCTCGCCGTCGCGCTCCGGATCGCGTCCGAGGCTGCGGCGGCTGGCGTGCACGCTCGCGAGGACGTGCTCGCGGTGGCGCGCCGCGTCGCGGCCGAGGCTGCCGTCGTGGCCGGCGATGCGCTCGCTCAGGTCCGCCACGCGCACGAAGGCGTCGTCGCCCCGTCGTCGTCGATGGTGCGCGCGGTGCGTGTTCGTCCGCGCGGGCAGGTTCACGCCGGCGGGCGCGCGACCTTCGACATCACGCTCGACGCGGGCGACGCGAGCGTTCTCGAGGGGTGGGTGCGTCTCGCCGCAGAGATCGCGCCGGTCGACGGGATCGTGCTCCCCGTGCCCGCGACCTCTGCGCGCACCGCGCGGACCTGGTCCGTCGACCTGGCCTTCGATGCGCACCTGCCGTCTCGGCAGGTCGCCGTGGAGGCGAGTCTCCAGACGACGGAAGAAACCGAGGCGTTCGCCGCCGGCGGGTTCTCCGTGGAGGGGGCGCCGTCGGCGCCGCTCTCGCTCACCTTGGAGCCTGCGCTCACGAGCGGTGGCCGCGTCGGTCTGGGGGTTCAGGTCTCGCCGCAGCGCGTCGCGTCGCCGGTGCGGCAGGTGCGCGCCACGCTCCGCATGCCCGAGGTGGACGGTGTCGAGCTCCTCGCTGCGAGCCTCGGACCGGTCGACGTCGTGGGCGAGGGGCTCCTCCTCGGCGAGCTGGCCCTCGCGTGGAGGGGCGAGGGGGCGCGGCCCGATCTGCCGCTCGTGTTCGATCTCCGCGCCGAGGGGGCTTCGCAAGCGCTCGCGTGGACACTTCCTCAGCGGGCCCCCCGTCGCGTGGTCCTGGCGCCCCCGGTGGTCGATGCTGGCGCGGACGTGCGCGCCGGCGGCGTGACCATCCACGTCAGCGCGACGGATGACCTCGCCCTTGGGAGCGTTGCCGTGAGCGTGACGCCCGAGCGGATCGAGCACGCTCTCGGCGTGCGGACGTCGACCTCGGCCTGGGACCGTGTGGCCTGGAGTCCGCTCTCGGGCACGCGGTCGACCTATTCGTGGACGGGCGATCTTGCGCCGGGCACCTACCTGGCGCGTGTCCGCGTGGAGGACGCCGAGGGGCTCGCCACCACCGAGACACGCTGGTTCAGCGTGCCATCGAGATGAAGGCGAGCTCGCTCGTGCCGGCCACGGCTGCGACGACGTTGTCGCCGTCGGCCCACACGCTCGCCTGCGTCGCGCGCGCGTCGGTGTAGAGCGGCGACAGGGTGAACGCCCCTGCGCCGTCATCGCGCGCCAGCCACGCCTCCCCGTCCTCGTTGACCCAGGTGACGAAGATCACGCCGTCCTCGCTCATCATGGCGTCGGCCTGCACGGCCGTGGCGTCAGGGAACGTGTGAATCGTGCCCGTGGACGCGTCGGTCAGGACGACCGTGCCCGTGTTCGCGTCCACGACGAGCAACGACCCTGCGGCGAAGCCGCGCGGCACACGCAGGTCGAGAGGGCGCACGCCGTCGGGACGCATGAGCTCGGTGAGCTCGAAGTAGGTGCCGCCGACGTCGTACGTCGCCATCGAGTAGTACCACCCGTCGCGGGTGTCCGCGTTGCCGAACAGCACCCGCGGGCTCGCGCCGTCGAAGTAGAGGGCGCACTGGTTGGTGGAGTAGTCCGTCTGGTCGCCGCTGCTGAGCCCCGAGAAGGTGCTCCCCGTCGAGGCGAAGCGCGTCCATCGCGTCGTCCCGATGCTGGCCTCGCAGTAGATCGCGTGCAGGACGCCGCTCGCGTCGAAGGCGTTGGCCACGCTGGCCACCGGCACGGTGGTGGAGGCGTCCGAGCCCGACACGCTGCGGGTGCGCGCGCCGCTGGTGGCGACGACGTCGTATTCTCCGGTGAAGTACTGGCGGCGGGTGCTGTCGTGCGCCGCGAAGCTCACGTAGAACCAGTCCGAGCTGCCCGTGCGCGCCTGGAAGGCGGCGTCGTCGAGCTCGTAGGTGGCGGACGAGCTGCCCGGGAACGCGAGCACGAGGCTGCCCGCGTCGGGAGATACGTCCGCCATGCGCCAGTTGTAGAACACAACCGCGTCGTTGAGGGACAGCGAGGCGGTCGCCACGGCGTTCGCGGCGATGCCCAGGTAGACGCGCGCGTCCGAGGCCACGAGGCCGATCCGCCGGATGTTCGTCCACGTCACGTCCGTCACGGGCGCGAGGACCACGCCGTCATCGCCGAGCGCGCAGTCGGAATCCACGCCATCGCCGAGGGTCTCGAGCGCGCCCGGGTAGGTGCGCGCCGCCGTGTCGTCGCAGTCGGTCCCGCCCGCGGCCACCGCCGTCACACCGTCAAGATCCTGATCGAAGTCGTCGTCCCCGCGGCAGTCTGAATCGACGCCGTCGTACCACGCGTCCGTCGCGCCGGGCTGGATCGTGTCGTCGGTGTCGTCACAGTCACCGGCCGGCAGCGCCCCGGAGCGATCTACGCCCGCCGTGGGTTTGCCGGCGTCTTCGGCCCGCACCCATCCGTCCTCGTCCTGATCGTAGTCGTCCTTCCGGTCGCAGTTCATGTCGAGACCGTCGTACCATGCGTCGTCACGACCGGGGCGGTAGGCGCCGTCGGTGTCGTTGCAGTCGCCGGCCGGCAGCGCGCCCGAGCCTTCGACGTACTGGGTGGCGAGGCCCACGTCATCGCGACGCACATAGCCGTCGCCATCCTGGTCGTAGTCGTCGCGACCGTCGCAGTTCTGGTCGACGCCGTCGTACCAGGTGTCCGGCTGCTGGGGGCTGATCCGCGGTGCGACGTCGTCACAGTCACCGCCGGGGAGCGCCCCCGAGGTGGCGACGCCTACCGTCGTGAGGCCGACGTACTCGGTGGCGACGTAGCCGTCCTCGTCCTGGTCGTAGTCGTCCTTGCCGTCACAGTTGTTGTCGACGCCGTTGTACCAGAGCTCCTCGCTCGCGTCGGGGTTCACGGTCGGGTCCGCGTCGTTGCAGTCACGGTAGGCCGGAGCGCCGTCGCCGTCGTCGTCCATCTCGGGCTTGCGGTTCTCGACGTCCACGTCGGTGACCCACACGCACGCGGGGAGCAGCACGAAAGAGAGCAGGGCGAGACGGTGCATCGGGAACCTCGATCTCGAAGAGACTAGCACGCGGCGCCGGCGGGTGCGGGGGCCTGGTCGTGGGTCGGTCGCGCCGGGCCGAGGTGGAGGAGCCACTCCACGTTCCCGCTCCGCGCGCCGGTGATGGGGCTCACCATGTCCGCGCGCGGCGCGAACCCGCAGGCGACCGCGGCGTCCCGCACCTCGGCGAGCGCGCGGGCGCGGGCGTCCTCATCACGGACGAGCCCGTTCTTTCCGACGTCGTCGCGACCCACCTCGAACTGCGGCTTGACGAGCAGAACGGCCTCGCCGTCGGCGGCGAGGAGGCGCCGCACCGTCGGGAGGATGAGGCGCAGCGAGATGAACGACAGGTCGCCGACCACCAGGGACACCGGCTCCGGCAACGTCTCCAGGTGCCGCGCGTTCGTACGCTCCATCGTGACGACGCGCGCGTCGGAGCGGAGCTTCCACGCGAGCTGGCCGTAGCCGACGTCGATGGCGTACACCTTCGCGGCGCCGCGCTGCAGCAGGCAGTCCGTGAACCCGCCCGTGGACGCGCCCAGATCCGCGCACACGCGCAGGGACGGGTCGACCTCCCAGGCGTCGAGCGCCGCCTCGAGCTTCAAGCCACCGCGAGACACGTACTTGAGCGGCGCCTCGCGCAGACGCACCTGCTGTTCGGGCCGCACCCTGGTGGCCGGCTTGTCACAGGGGGCCTCGTCGAGGAGCACCTGACCCGCGGCGAGCAGCTGCTGCGCGCGGTGACGGCTCTCGGCCAGGCCGCGGCGCACGAGCTCGACATCGAGGCGCTCGCCCTTCATGTCAGTGGGTGCGCTCGACGATGCGGCGCGCGAGCGCGAAGAGCGCCTCGGGACGCGGGAGCGCGCGTGCCGCGCGCGCGGCGAGCTCGGCCTGGCGGTTCGCCGCGGCGGTGGCGCCTTCGATGCCCAGCAGCTTCACGAAGCTCGGAGGGCCGTCCTCACCGGCGTCCTGGTCGGCGTCGAGCACGTCGTCCTGGATCTGGAAGGCGAGGCCCACGGCGGCGCCGTAGGTGTCGAGGGCGTCGAGCTGCTCGGGCGTGGCCCCGCCGCAGATGCCGCCCATCCTCGCCGAGGCGCGCAGGAGCGCACCGGTCTTCGCGGCGTGCAGACGGGTCACCTCGTCGAGGGTGGCGAGCGGGCCGTCCATGCCGACGTCGAGCGCTTGGCCGGCGATCATGCCGTGCGCGCCGCCGGCGCGGGCGAGCTCGCCGACGAGACGGATCGCCACCGAGGGCCCGGACGCGGCCAGCACGGCGAAGGCCTCCGTCAGCAGCGCGTCGCCGACGAGGACCGCCACGCCATCGCCGTAGACCTTGTGGACGGTGGGGCGCCCGCGGCGCTCGTCGTCATCGTCCATGCAGGGCAGGTCATCATGGACGAGTGAGTAGGTGTGCAGCAGCTCGAGGGCCGTGGCGGCGTGGAGCGCGGTCTCGGGCGCCGCGCCCACGGCGTCGGCCGCGGCGAAGGCGAGCAGCGGTCGGATGCGCTTGCCGCCGGTCTGCAGCGGATAGCGACACGCCTCCTGGAGGCGCGCCGGAAAGGCGTTCGGGAAGGTCGCGAGCAGCGCGGGCTCGAACGTGGCGAGGCGCTTTGCGGTCCAGTCGGCGAGGTCGAAGGTCATGGTCGTGGCCTGCTACGGTTCGGAGAGGGCCTTCTCGACGCGTGCCAGGTGGCGCGCGACCTCGGCGGCGTAGGCGTTCTGGGGGAAGCGGGCGTTGATCGCGGCGAGCCGGTCCCGCACGGCCTCGAGCGCGGCGCGGCGTGCGTCGCCGGCGGGCAACTCCCGAGCCGTGAGGAACGCGGCGCCGGCGGATTCCCGCTCTGCCCGCGCCCAGGCGTCGATCGCGCTGGTGCGCATGCGCGCGGCGGCCGGGTCGGCCACGCCCTCGAGCGCCGTGACCGCGTCGATGGGACGACCCTCGGCGATAGCGCGGCGGGCGCGCGCCAGACGCTCGGCGTCGTCGGTCGGGCCCGGCGTGCTCTCGGAGGGCGTCTCCTCGGCTGCGGACGGCGAGGGAATCGTCGGTGTCGTCGTCGCGACGGGCGCGGTTTGCGCGGGCTGCAGCGGGGCGACCTCGCGCACATCGTCCTCGAGCCGCAGGTCGAGGCGTTCGGGTCGGCTGCGCTCCTCGACCGCGAGAACGCGCGTGGCGTAGCCGAACACCTTGCGCTGGGCGTCGAGTGGCTGGCCGCGCATCGAGGCCAGGAGCTCGCGGAGCTCGGCGAGGCGCTCGCGCGCGTCCGCGTCGTCCACGTCTGCGGACAGCGCCGCGGCACGGGTCTCGAGCGGTGCGAACGAAAGATCGTCCGGCGCGGCCGCCGCGGGCACCGTCACGACGGGCGGAGCGGTGACCGGAGGTCGGGTCGGCGTGCAGGCGACGAGCATCGCGAGGAGGAACATGTGGGGCGCCTAACCGACGCGGGCGTGTCTCCCAACCGGGGCGCGGTTCAAGGGGCTGCTGCGCCTGTGGGGTCGGCCTCGCGCACCTCGGGGACGATCCGCTCCGGGGGCGCATCCTCGTCGGGCGGAGCGAACTCGACGCCCTCTTCCAGCGCGTCCGCGCCGAGCTCGGGGCCGGGACTTCCGGTGGTCGGCGTAGGCGCGGGCTCGGGTGCCACCGTGGCGGGTGCGCTTGCCGCGGTAGGTTCGGCGTCCGCAGTGGCGCCGAGCACGCCGGGGTAACGACGCAGGCCCCCCTCGGGGGCCACGATGGCCAGCGTGTCCCCGTCGATGGCGGTGTTCAGCAGGATCGGAGCGAGCCCAGCCGGCGGGGTCCACTCCGTGGCGTCGCCTGCGCCCACGAGACCTGCATCCGTCAGAGCCTGCACCGTGTCCAGCCACGCTGGCAGCGGGCCGTTGGCACCCTGGACACGAAGGCGACCCCGCTTCATGCTGCGGTTGTCATCGTAGCCGACCCAGGCCGCCACGGTGTAGGCGTCGCCCCAGCCGAGGCCGTCGCTGGCGGCACGCGGAGCGAAGCCCACGAACGCCGCGTTGCGGTACTCGTTCGTCGTACCGGTCTTGCCGGCGACAGGGAGCACCTTGCCGCCCGCGCGTACGGCGTTGAGCGCTCGACGGCCCGTGCCGTGGCGAACCACGTTGCGCAGGATGTCACCGACCATCGCGCCCGCAGCAGGATCCACCACCCTGGTGCGCTTCGGGGTCGACCGCCAGACCTCTCGGCCGTCCGCGTCGAGGATGCGCTCGATGACCTCGGGGGCCTCCCAGGCAGGAAGCGCCTCGTCGCCCGTGCCCATCCAGGAGAGGGTGTCGCCTTGAAGCATGGCCTCGTAGGTGCGGGCCATGTCGAGGAGGGCCACGTCGGCGGCGCCGAGGGCCACGGTGAGGCTGGTCGGCAACTCGGTGCGCATGCCGCGCGCGGCGACACGCTTCTGGAGGACGCGCACACCGAGCAGGGTGCGGAACTCCGGGTCGAGCGCTAGGACGTCCGGGGACCACGGATCCGCGGCCTGAAGCTCGGACAGGCGTCGCTGCGTCGCGTCGCGCAGGGCGCGCACGGTGCTCGCGTGGAGGTTCTCGGCGACGAGGGGATCGCTGTCTTCGGCCGGCTCCGCGAGCGAGGCGAGCGTCTCCTGCATCGCGACGAAGGTACGGTCGAGCGCGGCGAGCCTGGCGTCCCGCTCGGGGCCGGGCGCGATCTTCGTCACGCGGGCCCGCTCCGCGGCGAGCCCGGCTCCGTAGACGAGCGAGCGCAGCGGGGCGGCGTCTTCGGGGTGGCCCTCGAAGGCGAGGCCACCGATCACGTCAGCCTTGGCGGCGGTGAACGCGATCTCCTCGAGACGGTCCGCGGGCGAGGGGAGGTGCTCAATGTCCCGCAGGCGAGCGGTCCATGCGTCGACGCCTTCTACGTCCGCGGCCAACAAGCCGGCGCTCGCCGCGAGCAGCTTGATCTGCTCGACGTCGAGCCGGTCCACCAGATGGGCGAGCAGCCACACGCTGGCGAGGTTCTCGGAGCGCGCACCCGCCATCGACATCGTCATCCACGCGTCGCTCGCGTGGTCGGGGTGCGGGTAGTACCACGTGCCCCGAAACGGGAGCGCGGCACGGCGGTTGTCGAGCAGGTCCGTCGGCAGCCAGCCAAGCTCGAGGGCGGCCTCGTACACGAGCGGCTTCCACGTGCTGCCAAGCTGGCGCCGTGCGTCCGTCGCGCGGTTGAATCCCTCGTTCGTGCCGCCGCCCACCATGGCGCGCAATTGGCCGTCTTCGAGCACGACGAGCGCCCCCTGGATCGCAGGGGACGCCTCGAGGTCGCAGAGATCCGTCCCGTCGGTGCGCACGCTCGCCCGCACGATCGTCCCGGGCAGCAGGGTGCGCGCGAGCTCTTCGCGCGCCGCGCTGGTGCCGTCGCCTCGGGCTTGCGCGACGACGTCGACCACACGGTCCATCGCCTTCGCGTCGAGCATGCACGTCCGTCCACCCGCGTCGAGAGTCGCCGCGTTCGCTGTCCACTTCTGGACGCGCGCGGAGAGGAGGCTCCTCGGCGCGAGGGCGTGCCCCGCGTCGACCTGGACGCGGGTGGTGCCCGGGAGCACGAACGCGGCAGCGCCGGTCCGCTCCAGGACCGGGCCCAGGCCCGTGAGCGCGTGGACGACACCGTAGTGGGCGCCGCGCTGCGCGTCCGCGTCGAAGGTCGTCACGATGCGGATGCCGGCCGTGGCAGGGTTGGTGATGCCCAGCTCCTCGAACACGGCCACGATGCTCGGATCCTCGAGTCGCCGCTCGACCGCGTCCACGAGCGACGAACGCTCGAACTGAAAGGCACCGCGCTTGAACTGGAGCGGCGTCGACTTCAGCTCGGCTGCGCGGGCCTCGGTGAGGGTCCCCTCCTCGACCATCCTGCGGAGCACGTAGGCCGTGCGCTCTTCGGCGCGGGCGCGTGCCTCGGCGCGGCGCTCCTCGCTCTCGCCGAGGAACGGGTTGTAGCGGTTGGGGGCCTTCACGAAGCCGGCGAGGAAGGCACACTCCTTCGCGTCCAGCTCCATCGGCGCCTTGTCGAAGAAGTAGCGCGCAGCGATGCCGATGCCGCGGCCGTTCGCGGACACGTGAAACTGGTTCGCGTAGAACTCGAGGATCTCCTCCTTGGAGAAGTGCGCCTCGAGGCGCAGCGCGCCCAACAGCTCGTCCACCTTGCTCTTCAAGCTGCGGTCAGGGCGGTAGAACACGTTCTTCGCCGTCTGCTGCGTGAGCGTGCTTCCGCCGGCGACCACGCGACCCGCGAGCGCGTTTCGCACCGCCGCCTGCGCGATGTGCCTCGGCGAGAACCCATGGTGGTCGAAGAAGTCGCCGTCCTCAGAAGCGACGATCGCGTCGACCCAGCCCCGCGGGATCTTCTCCCATGCGGTCCACTCGCGGTGCTCGGTGTCGAAGAAGGCGCCGATCCGCGTGGTGCCGTCCCGGTAGGTGATCGGCGTCTCGGCCGCGACGATGGCGCGGATGGCCTCGCGCGTGAACTGCGGCCCCGGGTCGTCCACCACGTAGCGCTGGTAGGCGATGGCCCCCACGATGCCCGTGATCACGGCGAAGCCGGCGGTGAACTTCAGGAGGCCGACCAGGAGACGCTTCATGCGCGCGATGCCTCGAGCAGCAGGGTTGCGGCGCGAGCATAGCCCACGTCAGGGTCATGGCGCGCTGCGACCGCAAGGCACGCCTCGGTCATGGGACGCGCGAGCGCCTCATTCACGGACAGCGCCAGGGCGTCAGCCGTGTCGGCGACCATGAACGCTGCAGGCGCGATCTCGGCGGCGCCGTTCTTCGAGGTCGTCACGAAGGGAATCCCGCAGGCGAGCGCCTCGAGGCAGCTGTTCGCGAAGGGGTCGTAGCGGGTCGGCAACAGCAGCAGGTCCGCCGCCTGCAGCAGGCGCTCGGGTGCGGACACGCTGCCCAGGAAGCGCACGTTGGCGGGTGCGCGCCACGGGCGGTCACCGCCGGCGACCCAGAGCGTCACGTCGCGCGGCAGCGCCGCGATGGCGCGGTCGAGGCCCTTTCTGCGGAAGCCGGTTCCCAGGAACAGCGCGACGCGTCCTTGGGCGCCGAGCGCGTCGCGCACGTGGGCACGGACCTGCCTATCGGGACGAAACCGCGCCCGATCCACGCCGTTGTAGACCACCTCGACGCGGGTGACGCCATGGTCGCGCCGCAGGCCCTCGGCGCCGAACTGCGAGTTCGCGATGCACATGCGGGCGCTCCGCGCGGCGTGACGATCGAGGGCCAACTCGAGGCGGTCGGACGGATCGACGTGGCGTCGCCAGGGATGCAAGCGCCGCAGGGCCTCGGCGTGCGAGCCCCCCCCCGCCCGGAACACGTCGTGGCCGGGGGTGCGCCCGAAGCCCATGACGGCGTCCCAGGAGCGCGACTCCAGCGCGCGCCTCGCGCTCCACCACAACGAGAGGTGCTTCGCCACGCGGATCATGGGAAGATGCACGAACCTCACGCCCGGCTCGTCCCGCAGGTCCTCGCGAACCTCGTTGCAGAGGACGTCGACCGCGTGGCCCGCCCGGATGAGCCAGCGCGCGAAGCCGACGAGCCAGCGCTCGGTGCCGCCGTTCGTCGTGAAACGCCGATGCACGAGCGCGACACGGCTCACGCGCGGGGATCCCAGTGGCCGCGTGACCACTTCAGGAGGGTGTGCACGCTGCCGAGCGTCGCGAGGACGAGCCCCGGCCACCCGTCGAGGACGCCCCCGTGGCCGAGGTAGCCGCGAAGAAAGTGCCACGCCGGTCGACCCAGGATGTCGAGCAGGTTTCCGCGCCGCGCCTGCTGTCGCGTGTAGCGGTCGATGGTGGCGAGGTGCTCGCCGAGGTGGCGGTACGGCGTGTGGACGATGCGTCCTGACAAGGTGCTCACGGGTCCGGTCACGAGGAGCCTGTCGTGCGGATCCTCGCCGACCCACCGGGCATGCTTCCGGCGTGCAAGGCGCAGGTGGGGGCGTGGGCGCCAATGGCCGTGCCGGACGGCGTGACCGAGCCAGATCTCCTGACGCCGTAGGCGGTAGCCGTCGACGCCCTCGTTCGTCGTGAGCACGCGCTGCACGGCGGTGGCGGCATCCTCGTCGAGGACCTCATCCGCGTCGAGGCTCAGGATCCATTCGCCGCGGGCCTCGGCCAGCGCCCGGTTCTTCTGCGCGACGTGGCCGGGCCAGTCCGTCCTCAGGACGCGTGCGCCCGACCGGCGTGCCTGCTCGATCGTGTCGTCGACGCTGCCGCTGTCCAGGACGAGGACCTCGTCCGCGAAGGCGACGCTCCGGATGGCGGCCGCGATGCGGTCGCCCTCGTCGCGTGCGATGATCACCGCGCTCAGCATCGTCCGGCGGGCTATCCTCCCGCGCATGCCGGCGACCATCCCCGACGTTTTCTCTGCGAGTTACGAGGAGGCGCGAGCGCGCTTCCGAGCGCTCACGCGCGCGGTGCCCCACGGTGCCCTCGAGGTCGTCGACGGGCTCACCATCGACTGGGCGTGGACCGGGGACCCCGAGGCCCGTGACGTCGTCGTGTTCACGAGCGGTCTGCACGGCATCGAGGGCTATGCCGGCAGCGCCGCGCAGCTGAGCCTCCTCGCGGACGCTGGCCGCACGCCGACGCTCTGGGTCCACGCGCTCAACCCGTGGGGGATGAAGCACCTGCGGCGCGTGAACGAGAACAACGTCGATCTGAACAGGAACTTCCTCGCGGCGGGAGAGGCCTACGCCGGTGCGAACGCTCATTACGTCGCGATGAACACGCTCCTCAATCCGGGGACGCCGCCGGGGCTGGACGCGTTCTGGCCGCGTGCGGGACTCTACCTTGCCCGTCATGGCTTCAAGGCCCTCAAGAACGCTGTCGTCGGCGGCCAGTACGACTTCCCGCAGGGCTTGTTCTTCGGCGGGAGTGCGCTCGAGCGCGCGCCTCGCCTGCTGCTCGACTTCCTGGTGCCGCAACTTGCGCATCGCGACCGCGTGGTCCATGTGGAGCTGCACACCGGGATTGGCCCGCGGGGTGGCATCACGAAGCTCCTCGAGGGGAACCCCGACGCGGCGCAGCTCGCGCGCGTGCGCGCGTCGTTCGGCGCGGACGTGGGCGCCTGGGATCCGGACAACCCTGATGCGTACGGCATCCGCGGCGGCATGACCCGTGCCCTCGCCGACGCGTTGCCGGGCGTCCGGTACGACGCGCTGACCTGCGAGTTCGGGACGCGCTCGAACCTGGCCGTGCTCCACGCCTTGCGGGAGGAGAACCGACTGCACCAGTGGGGCGAACCGACGCCCCTTCACCCCGCGAAGCAGGGACTGGTCGAGGCGTTCGTGCCGACGGACGCCGCCTGGCGCGCGACCGTGCCCGTCCATGCCCGCGCCCTCTACGATTCAGCGCGCAGGCTTCTCGGCGCATAAGTTTTCCTTGCGTGTCCCCCGGGAGGGGCCTCGCGCGTCTCTATTCCCTGAAAGGTGACCGCATGACGCTCCTGCTCCTCGCGCTCGGCTGCTCCGACGCGCCGACATCCTCCACGGCGAGCCCCGCCGGAGGCGCCGGGCGTCTCACGCTCGCCGGGG
>JACCDX010905236.1_pt1 | contig 12154 bp, 9 predicted proteins | sample 7449681 | NCBI WGS metagenome assembly JACCDX01 (sample SAMN15323450, study PRJNA562643) | freshwater metagenome | isolation source: river surface water | place: USA:Blue River Watershed | collected 2017-08-18 | reverse complement strand
GGGCATAATTTTGAGATGCTTGGGCGCTTTGGCACGGTGGATGCCATTGAAATTGATGAAGGTGCCCGCACTCTCGCCTCAGAGCGGCTGGGCCGTCCCATCCTCACAGCACCTTTGCCCGACCTGCCGGGCATTGCCGAGGGTAGCTACGATATGATCGCACTGCTCGACGTGCTCGAACATATCGGTGATGATCGCGCGTCGCTTGAAAGCCTGAAGCGCCGCCTGAAGCCGGGTGGCAAGATTTTGCTGACCGTGCCGGCCAATCCATGGATGTGGAGCGCGCACGACGTCGCGCATCACCATCACCGTCGATACACCAAAGCGGGCCTCGCCGCTGTCGCGCGGCAAGCGGGCCTCAAGGTCGAACTGCTCAGCCCGTTCAACAGCCTGCTCTTCCCGGTAGCAGCGGCCGCGCGGATCGCCGGCAAACTGTTGGGCAAGAAGACAAGTGATGATCAGATGCCTGTAGCGCCGATCAATACCGTCCTCACCCAGATTTTTAGCCTAGAGCGGCATCTTGTCGGTCGCGTGCCCATGCCGCCGGGGGTCTCCCTCGTCGCTATTTTGTCGTGACGACCCGGTAGAGCGCACTGCGGCCTTGCCGCCAGACAGGCTCTAGGCCCTTCATATCATAGGCCCCCGCAGGCTGCTGAATGACCCAGACATAGTCAAAGGCCGCTCGCGGAAATTGCGCAAGTGCTTGATCAAAAGCGCGCCGTTCGCGACGCGCGCAGGCGGGCACGACCACGAATTGAGAGGGGTCGGCGCCAAACGCCCCTACTGCTGCGTACCGCACCTTGATCAGTTGCGCGCCCGAGGCCTGCCATTGATCATTGGCAAAGGCGCGGCGGCGGATCAGGGCGAGGCTGGGCAAATGGTCAAGCCGGTGCACCGCCCATCCGGGGGCACAGGGCTTGCCGACGAAAGAGAGCAGACGCGCACCAACCGGCACATGATCAAGCGCGGACATCTCGGCGCGATAGCTTTGGTCATACTGAGCCATGCTCAGCGTGGTGCCTGTCATCCGCACCCCGAAAAACCCAAGGCTAAATAGCGCGAGCCATAGGCCTGCCCCCGCCGCCGGGCCAATTGCCAGCACGGCGGTGGCGAGCGCGTAAGGCGCTAAGCGCATATCGGCATAAGCAGAACCCAGCAGAGCATGGGGCAAAAGCGCAAAAAGCCCTGCGAACAAAGTGGCAGCAAGGATCAACGGCCCGCCCGAGGGCGCGCGCCGCACCCAGGCCCATCGCAGCAACGCACCGAGCAGCACCAGCGCGAGAATGACCAAGCTTGCTTTGTCGAATATCTCCCAGCGGTCCCGGAAGATGCTTTCCACCCACCTTTGCTCCAGGGTCCATTTGACCCACAGCCGCGCCAGCGGCTGCCCGCCAGCGCCTCCTTCAGCAAATTGGAGCAGCATGGGCACGATGGGCGGCAACAAGCACAGGGCAGATGCAACAGCGCGGACAAAACGGACCAGCCATCCCCGTCTAAAGGGACGCGTCTTAACGAATTCGGCGCTGCCAACGAGAACGCACAGCGCTGCCCAGCCATAAATATGCGCCGTCCAGAGGATGAGCGACAGGGGCACGAAAAGCAGGAAGCGCAGACCCGGTCGACCCGCTTTTCCCATCCGAAGCCAAAGGGCAAAGGCCAGAAACGCAAGCGCCATGGAAAGGCTGAAATTCGCAAACCCCCAAAGATAAGGGTAGGACCACGCCAACGGCAGCGCCAAAAAGGCCGTTGGCGGCAGACGACCGTGCACCTCGCGCGCGGCCAAGAGAAAGCCCGCGGCCGTCATCATCGGAATGAGGATCGCCACCAGCTTGCTGGCCGCTTCGACCCCCAGCATCGGCCCAATCATCTGCACGAGAAGATCGACGCCTAAATTGCCGACCCAGTGCCATTCAAAATGATACCATCGGGCCAGATCGGCCGATTGCCCGCCATCCAATTGGACGAAATAGCGGCCCATATGGCCGGGCAGATCAGCCAGTGGCGGAATAGCGGGGAGCCAAAGCGGCATCCCGGTCAAGAGGATGACCAGCACCAGGAAAGTGGGGCGTTCCCACCAGTCTTGGTGCCGTCCGCCGGTCATGCGAACTGCCTCAAAGGCCGCCGCGCCGCCCCAACAGGCGCAGGCGCAGCGCATTGAGCTTGATAAAGCCCTGCGCATCGCGCTGGTCATAGGCGCCCGCATCATCTTCGAACGTCACGATCTTTTCCGAATAGAGCGAGACAGGTGACTTCCGGCCGACAACATGGACGCCGCCCTTATAGAGCTTCAGCCGCACAGTGCCCGTGACGTGCTGCTGGCTATGGTCAATCGCCGCCTGCAGCATCTCGCGCTCGGGCGAGAACCAGAAACCATTATAAATGAGCTCGGCATATTCCGGCATGAGCTTGTCCTTGAGGTGCGCCGCACCCCGGTCCAGCGTGATCTGCTCAATGCCCCGGTGCGCCAGATGCAAAATGGTGCCGCCCGGCGTTTCGTACATCCCGCGTGATTTCATGCCGACAAAGCGGTTCTCGACAAGATCAAGCCGGCCAATGCCATGGCGCTTCCCATAGTCGTTCAGCTTGGCGAGCAGAGTCGCCGGCGACATGCCTTCGCCGTTGATGGCAACCGCATCGCCGCGCTCAAAATCCACCGTGATATATTCGGGCGTGTCAGGCGCGTCTTCCGGGTGATCGGTGCGCGAATAGACATAGTCCGGCACTTCTTCCCAAGGATCTTCCAGCACCTTGCCCTCCGACGAGGTGTGCAGCAGGTTGGCATCCGTCGAAAACGGGCTTTCGCCGCGCTTATCCTTCGGAATCATGATCTGGTGCTGCTCGGCAAATTCAATCAGGCGGGTTCGGCTTGTCAAATCCCATTCGCGCCAGGGGGCGATGACCTTGATGTCGGGGTTAAGACCATAATAGCCAAGCTCAAAGCGGACCTGATCATTACCCTTGCCTGTTGCGCCATGGCTCACGGCGTCCGCGCCCACTTGCTTCGCGATTTCAATCTGGCGCTTGGCGATCAGCGGTCGCGCGATTGAGGTCCCCAACAGATAAAGGCCTTCATACAGCGCATTGGCGCGCATCATGGGGAAGACGAAATCCTTCACGAACTCCTCGCGCAGGTCTTCGATAAAGATATGCTCCTCCTTAACGCCCGCCTGACGCGCCTTTTGACGGGCAGGCTCAATTTCTTCGCCCTGGCCCAGATCAGCCGTAAACGTCACGACTTCGCAGCCATAGGTCTGTTGCAGCCATTTCAGGATCACGCTGGTGTCGAGGCCGCCCGAATAGGCAAGGACGACGCGTTTGATGTCAGCAGAGGATGAAGTGGACATAAAAGGCTGTTCCCATTGGCTCAAAAACTTGCCTGCGCGCCTAGGGGCAATGCCCCGCGAAAGCAACATCAGCCGCCGATAAAAAAGCCTTATGGTCACTGGAGGATTGGCGGCCCCCGGAGGTGGGGGACCGGGGGCCGCCGCGCAGACCCGGCCGGGCCAGCGAAACAAAGAGATGCTCAAGACGAGACAGGCCTGTGCGGCTGTTCGCGCCCAACGCGCTGCCTTTCTCGTTAAATAACGGCAGCGAGGACTGGCGCTTTAATCCGCGTGTCGGCTTTTTGACGAACATTCAAAAAGCCCTTTCCCATCAGTCGCCTGAAACAGATGGCATAGGATTTGCTTACGAGAATTGGTGTTTTCGCCAAGGGGAAGGGCAGAAAAAGGCGTGTTAAAGCCGATTAAAAATCCACACGTCGCAGGGTGCGGCAACGGGGCATGGACGCAACCAAAGGGGGCTCTTCATGGCGCGTGACCGCATCCTGATTGTCGAAGGGCTGCCATCCACTGCTCTTGCCCATGCCGCCGAGATTGAAAAGGCGGGCTATGAAGCTGTCGTCGTTTATAGCGGCGATGCCGCGCTGGAGGCGGTTTCGCAAAACCCAGCTTTCGGCGCCATCATGCTCGATCTTCAATTGCCAGACACGCATGGTCTGGAATGGCTGCGCGGCAGGCCTGAAATTCTGGAGCTTTACCCCGTCATTCTGACGACGGCAGACGCGTCTCTTTCCACCGCAATTGAATCGATGCGCATTGGTGCGTTCGACTATCTGGTTAAGCCCATTGCCGGCACACGTTTGACCTCTGCCTTGGCGGTGGCGCTTCAACAGGGTCGGTCTGCCCCCAAGAAATTCCCCGGCGGCCCGAATGGAAAAGGCGCGGGCGCCAGCGCTGGCAAGTTCATCGGCACATCAACCCAAATGCAGGAAGTATATCGGCAAATTGATTGTGTCGCGACCAGCCGGGCGACCATCTTCATCACGGGAGAAAGCGGAACAGGTAAGGAAGTCTGTGCCGAGGCAATCCATGGCGCAAGCGATCGTGCAGCTGGTCCTTTTGTGGCCATCAATTGCGGCGCTATTCCCGAAAACCTACTTGAGTCAGAGATTTTCGGTCATCTCAAGGGATCCTTTACAGGGGCTGTGAGCGATCGACTGGGCGCCGCGCAAGCTGCGCACAAGGGCACGTTGTTTCTGGATGAGATCTGCGAAATGGCTTTGCCCCTGCAGGTCAAAATGCTGCGCTTTTTGCAAACGGGGGCGATTCAGCGGGTCGGCTCCAACCGGGTCGAGAAAGTGGACGTCCGCATTATATGCGCCACCAACCGCGATCCAATGCGCGAAGTCGCCGAAGGTCGCTTTCGGGAAGACCTGTTTTACCGGCTTGCCGTTGTCCCGATACATATGCCCCCGCTTCGAGAGCGAAAAGGGGATATCAGCGCGCTGGCAGAGGCGTTTCTTCAGCGCTTCGCAAAGGAAGAAGGCAAGGTTTTTGACCGCTTGGGGCCAGCGCAACTGGCCGTACTTGAACAGCAAAGCTGGCCCGGCAATGTTCGGGAGCTTCAAAATCTCATGCGCCGGGCAGTCGTGCTCAACGCCGGCCCTGAGCTGCCTTTGTCATCGCTGCATACGGGTCGGTCCGGCGTCGGTATGGCGCCCATCCCGCGAACATTTGGCGCTCCAGAGGAAGCAACGAGCCCGGTGACGCCTTCCCCCTTGCCTCAAGATCTGCCTGACGTGCTCAGCGCGCTCAAAGGGCTGACGCTGGACGAAATTGAGCGGCTGGTGATCAACGCTGCTATCGACACCGGCGGGGGCAGCCTGACCTCGGCGGCGAAAGCCCTGGGCGTCAGCCCGTCAACGCTCTACCGCAAGCGCGAGCGGTGGCAAAAGCCCCCTGAATAAGGGGTTTTGCTCTCCGCCCGCTCAATAAGCTCCATCGGCATTTAGAACGGCGGGTATCGTTCGAACGATGATTTCCATGTCTTTCGCAAAAGATCGGGTCCGCAGATATTCAACATCGAGCACGACCTGTTGCTCAAATGGTATCTCCGCTCGGCCACTCACCTGCCACGTACAGGTGAGCCCCGGCAGGCCGATCAGGCGCTCCCGCTGCTCGGGCGCATAGGTCAGTACTTCACGCGGCAAGGCCGGGCGCGGGCCGACCACCGACATATCGCCGACCAGAATGTTGAAAAGCTGCGGCAGTTCATCAAGGGAGAAGCGGCGGAGAAACGCGCCAATCCTCGTGATGCGCGGGTCGCGGCGCATCTTAAAGCATGTCCCATCGCGCTCGGACTGGGCCATGATCGCGGCCAGCCGCGCCTCGGCATCGATAACCATCGATCGGCATTTCCACATTCTGAAGGGCTGGCCGCGACGGCCAATCCGCGTCTGCCGGAAAAAAACCGGGCCACGATCTTCCAGCTTGATGGCCAGCGCAATCATCAGAAATAGCGGGGAAAGCGCCGTGAGCGCCAAGAGCGACGCCAGAAAATCAAAGCGGCGCTTGAGCCCTTGTGACAGCAACTCACCTATGCCGCGCTGCCGCCACGCATAGGCCGCTGCAGAACGCAAGAAGACCGGGTTTCCAAGAATATAGCGGCCAAATAGCCGCTTTGGTTCCTGCATAAGGCGCCAGACCCATTCAAATCCCGTCTTTCGCAGGATCATCGGTGCCCGCGGGATCGCCCCGGAATAATAATCGAAAAGGCCTCCCACCCCGATCACGACCTTCGCCGTTAAGTGCGGCCGGACCCGCGCGATCCATTTTTCCTGCAAGGGCACACCAAGGCCGACCATCAATATATCTGCGCCCGACGCATTGATCTCCGCGATGAGGTGCTCTTCCTCTGCCGCTGCCCAATAGCCATGGCGCGTGCCTGCGATCTGCAGGCTGGGGTGGCAGGCGCGCATGGCGCTTGCTGCCGCAGCTGCAATTCCTGGCCTGCCGCCTAGAAGGTGGATGGCATGACCAGCCTCTGCTGCATGCCGACAAATTTCTGGGAAAAGGTCCGTCCCATTGAGATTTTCGCCCATGGGCTCGCCCGCCAGCCGGGCCGCAGTGGCGATGCCGCTCCCGTCAGGCAACAGGTGGTCGGCTTGCGCTAAGGCGCGGCGGTACTCTGCATCGCGCAGCGCCATGTTGACGCAATGGGCATTGACGAACTGGAGGGTCGAAGGCTGGCGCTGCCCGGCAAGGGAGACGATTGCCCGGGCCGCTTCCGCCCGCGTCGCATTCACCAAATCGAGCCCAAAAAGCGATGTGGGCGCTTTGCTCCCGAACACCGTCTTCGCAAAAGGTACAAAAGACCGGGGTGTCACGCCGCCCAAGGCGGGGGTAACGCTAGGATTTTGTCGAGGCGGATGGGCAAGAACGTCGCTATGCGGCTGCATTAGGGGACTCCAGAATAACCTGGATCTTTCCCGTGCAGCGATCATGCCAAACCACATGGATGACGGGGCGTCAGGGGTTTAGTTGGTTACCGGCGAACAACGCGCCCTGATGTCCTTCGCAAGTTGCAACGCGCGCACCTGAGGCAGATCGCATTTTGCACGCGCAAAGTGCGAAATCGACAATCAGGCGACAGGCTCCCAAAGGCGTTGCCCCTATAATTCAAAGGCATGCACGATTGGCACGATCTTTGATGCTTGTGCCGAACGTTGATGTTCGGAGAAATGTTCGTGCCACAAGCTGCCCGCCTTATGTTGCTCCGCGCCCGGGCGCTCTTGGCGGACCCTTTGGTGCGCGGCTTTGGCGCTTTTGGCGGCGCGGAAATCGCCAATCGCGGCGTTCGGCTGGTCACGACGATTATTATCGCCCGGCAATTGGCGCCAGCCATTGTGGGGGAAGCCGCGCTCGCGCTCACCCTGTTCGAACTCATTCGGGTGCTCGGGGGTATCGGTGTTGGTCAACGGATCATCGCGGCGACTTCGCAAGAGCTGGCAGCGGTGTGCAATATGGCGCGACGCCTGTTCTGGCTGTGGGCACTTGTCCTCGTGGCCCTGCAAATGGCAGTCGCCTCGCTACTCCATATCGCTTTTGGTCAGACTGGCGCTGCCACCAAGCTTGCCGCCCTTTCCGCTGTCTATCTGATCATGCCGGGCGGGCTTGTTCATTGCTATCTCGCCATGCGCGAGGGGCTCAATGCCCGGCTTGCCAAGACCAGTGCAACCCAAGCAGTTAGCGACCATATCCTCACCGCTATCTTGTTGCTGGTCTGGCCAGATCCGTGGTCAATCGTCCTGCCCAAGTTACTGACGGCGCCTATTTGGTTGGTGATGACGCGGCATAACCGCCCATGGCGGCCAGACGCGATGGCGGGTTTCGCGTGTTGGCGCAGCATGGTGCGCTATGGCGGCGGCGTTCTGGCTGCCGATGGCTTAACCGCGCTGCGCCAACAAGGGGACAATCTCTTCATTGCAGCGACGATGGGCAGCTCTGCCTTGGGCACATATTATTTCGCCTATAATGCGGGGCTGGGCATTGTGACATCGCTCGTCAACAGCTTTGGCACCGTCTCTTTTCCGATGCTTTGTGCCGCAGCCTCTGGGCATGATCGGCGGCTTATGCTGCGCAAGATTATGCTGGCGGGCCTGGCTATCTTCGCGCCCCTTATCGCTGCACAATCGCTGCTAGCGCCTTTTTACGTCCCGCTTGTTTTTGGGGAGCACTGGGCTTTTGCCGCGCCGCTCATCGCCATTTTATGCTTGGCGGGCTTTGCCCAATTAGCCTCCGTACTGACCGCCAATTGGCTTCGCGCAGATGGCCGGGTGGGCATGGATGCCCGCCGCAGTCTGATGAGCTGCATCTTCGCGCTGGGGGGACTTTATCTTGGCGCGCAACTGGGAAGCCTGCACACCGCCGTGATCGGGCTGGTCGCCGGGACATTGCTTGCCGCCAGTATTGCCGCCCTTGCGACCCTTGCGCCAGCGCTTCGCCGACCCGCCTTCCCCGCTAAGGAAAACCTTGCATGAGCCTGCCTGTTATCTCCATCATCATGCCCGTCTTTAACGCGTCGGCGACCCTTGACGACACCCTCAACGCCGTCCTCGCGCAAAGCGTGCGGGAGTTTGAGCTGATCATCATCGATGACGGCTCCACCGATGACAGCCTCTCCCGGCTTAAGGTTTATGCAGCCCAAGATTCCCGTATTCGGCTTGTGGCGCGCGATAATGCGGGCGTTTCCAGCGCTCGAAACTTGGGGGTAGAACTGGGCCGTGCGCCGTTCATTGCCTTTATCGATGCGGACGATATCTGGACGGCAGACAAGCTTGAATGCCATCTGGCGTGTCACGCTGCGGCTCCCAATTTGGCAGCAAGCTATGCCCGGATCGGCTTTTTACCGCAGGAAGCGCGCGCGATGGCAGCCTGCAGGACCGTGTCGAGCCTCAGCGCGAGCCCCCTCGCGCTGATCGATGTCTTGGGGGAAAACCCCGTCTGCACCATGTCGAACCTGTTTGTCCGGCGCGACTGGTTCTTCAAGACCAACGGCTTTGACGTGGGGCTATCGCATGCCGAGGATCAAGACTTTCTCGCCCAGCTGCTGGCACGCGGTGCCGATATCAGGGGCATTGATGCAGTTCTTGTCGGCTACCGATTCAGCCCCGATGGACTGTCGATGGATCTCGACCGGATGCGCGCGGGGTGGCAGCGCGTGGCAGAGAGGCATCTGGAAGGACCGGCCCTTTCCTCCCTTCAGGCACTCTATGCCCGTTATTTGGCGCGCCGCACCCTGCGATCTGGGGGTCCTGCTCTAAAGGCCCTTTCTTATGCCTTGGGCGGCTTGAAGATCGATGCCGCGACATTCCTCGCAGATCGACGGCGGGGTCTTGGGACGCTTGCGGGCGTTCTTCTCGCTCCATTTCTGCCGCGCGCCCTTCGCCGCCAATTCTTTGCCTAACTTCTGGAGAACCGAATGATGAGCCCTGCTGTTTCCGTGGTTATGCCCGTCTATCAGGTTGAGGCCTATGTGGGAGAGGCAATCGCCTCTGTCCTTGACCAGAGTTTCGCCGACTTCGAACTGCTCATGATCGATGATGGCGGCACCGACCGGAGCGTTGAGATTTGCCGAAGCTTTACCGACCCGCGTCTCCGCCTAATTAGCCAAGCCAATCGCGGCCTTGCCGGTGCTCGCAATACCGGGATAGCGGAAGCAACCGGGCGCTTCATCGCTCTTCTCGATTCCGATGATCGATGGCTGCCTGAAAAGCTCGCGCTTCATGTGATCCACCTGGATAACAACCCCCATGTGGGCGTGAGCTTTTCGCCCTCCCGCTTCATCGATCCCCATGGTCAGCCGATGCGGCTCACCCAATCGCCCAAGCTTAATGACATCACCGCTGAAGACATTTTTTGCCGAAACCCGGTGGGTAACGGCTCGGCCCCTGTCATCCGACGGGGAGCCTTCGATAAAGTCGCCTTTGTTCACCCCGACGAGCCAGGTCGGCTCTGCTATTTTGATGAAACGCTCCGCCAATCGGAAGACATCGAAATGTGGCTGCGCCTCGCCTTGGTCGGCGGCGAAGTTTTTGCCGGCATCCCCCCGGCGCTGACCGAATATCGCGTCGGTGGGGGCGGCCTGTCGTCGCAGGTGGTGCGCCAATATCAATGCTGGGAGGGGGTGGTTGGCCGTTTGGTTGGCTATGCGCCCGACTTTGCGCTGGAACATGTTGATCGGGCTCGCGCCTATCAGCTGCGCTACCTCGCCCGCCGCGCAGTGCAGTTGGGGGATTATGGCATGGCCCTCGCCTTGCTGCGCGAAGCGCTTACAAGCAGCCTCACACCCCTCACTGAAGAGCCGGGCAGAACGCTTATTACCCTTGGCGCGGCGCTCGCCGGGCGGGTGCTTGGGACTGAGCGGTTCGCCCGGTTGGCGGGTGTGGCGGCAGGCGGAAAGCTGGTCGCATGAGCCTCCCCCGCCTTGTCAACCTTCTCGATGATTTCGCGCTCGGTGGGGTTTCCCGCGGGCTTGGGATCTTTGGCGCGTCACCGGTACAGGCGGTCGCCGAAACACGGGTTGAGGCAATCGCGCCGACCGCCCTGATCGCGCCCAAGCTGGACGCGCAGATCATTGTCACACACTTCCCGCCCAATTGGCGTCGGCTCGCCTTTCTAGCCAGCCTGAAAGGGCGTAATCCACGCGCGTGCATCCTTCATGTGGAACATAGCTACACCCGCAATTGGGAAGCAGCGAACGTCGCCGTTCCCAGCAGGTTCCGGCTGATGCTGCGATTGGCCCTGAAGATGATCGATCACGTTGTTTGCGTTTCCCACGGGCAAGCGGCGTGGCTGCGAGAGGTGACGGGCGTCCCGCAGTCAAAAGTGGATGTGATCTATCCCTATTCCGACAACCCCGGGCTCGATGACCTGCCTTTGCCGAACTTTGCCGCCCCTCGCCCCCTAAAGGTCGGAAGCTATGGCCGCTTCCACCCCGCCAAGGGGTTTGAACAGCTTATTGCCGCCTATCAGGCAGGTGCCATGCCCGGCACGGAGCTGTTGATTGGCGGCTATGGCGATCTCGAAGCCGATTTGCGGACGCTGGCGGGTGATACACCGGGCATCCATTTTCTGGGGAAGGTGGAACGCGTCGCAGACTTTGTGGGTCAATGCGACATCATTGCCATTCCATCGCGCTGGGAAGCCTATGGGCAGGTCGCCAATGAGGCGCGACAGGGCGGGCGCCCAATCTTTGTTTCGGCAGCCGATGGCCTGCCCGAACAAGTGGGTGATGCCGGGCTCATCATCGACTTTGCCTCAGCAGACGCCGTTCGTCAGGTTTTTGCCAGCCTTGATCGGGCCGCGCTTTTAAGGATGGCGCAGGCAGGTCGGGCTGCAACAGCCGGATGTGGCCCCGCCCGCCACCAACAATGGGCAGAGTTGATCACACGGCTTACGAGCTGACCGGCGCCGGGCGGTCGGGCTTGAGCGAGATACCAATCGCAACAAGCGCGGGCCAAGCAATGTACGTCAGCACCTCAAGATTCTCGCCAAAGCTATAGAGCCAATAGGTCAGCGACATCGCCAGACCAAGCTGACCATATCGCCCGGCCATCGCCTTTTTGATTGTCGCGGCAAGCGTCCAGAACATCGGCACTGCCAGCGAAATGACGCCGCCCAGCCCTTTGACGTAGAGAAGGCCATACCAGCTATGGTGACTGCCAATCGGCATATATTCCACCATATGCGGCCCGCGTTCGACAATACCATGTCCAAACCAGAAAGCTTCACGCTGCCAGCGGCCAACCGCAATCCGGCCGAGTGCGGCGCGGACGCGGGAGGAATCTGCCCGCGCGCTCGAAAAATCATTCGCCAGCTTTTGGGCCAGCTCAACAAGCTGTGGCCCGAACCAAGACCCCAGCAGCAGAACAGCTGCCAGCAGGAACCACATTTGGGGCTTGCGCGATTGTCCGACAAGAAGCGCGAGCGGCACGATAACGGCCAGCGCGACAAGCGCCATCCGGCTTTGCGAAAGAAGCGCGATCAACACCGACGCAACATAGCCCGTCCAGCGCCATTTTGCCTCGGGCTCCATCCGGGCAAGGAGAAAGTGGATGACGGCCACAATCCCCGCTGCGGGCGACCAAGGCGCAAAGAACTGCCACCGAGCAGTGCCAACCCCCGGTTCGATTGTGTAAAGCACAGCGGCGAAATATTCGTCGCCTGACCCGCCCAGCACTTTGAGCGGCGATACCCATAGGGTTTCTGGCAGCCCGACAAAGGGCGCGGCAAGGAAGATGGGGAGAAGGATAAGCGTCTGACGCCCCAACCGACATACGGCCCGCGCAATCCCTTCCATTCGGATCGGCAGG
>JACCDX010859486.1_pt1 | contig 12154 bp, 12 predicted proteins | sample 7449681 | NCBI WGS metagenome assembly JACCDX01 (sample SAMN15323450, study PRJNA562643) | freshwater metagenome | isolation source: river surface water | place: USA:Blue River Watershed | collected 2017-08-18 | reverse complement strand
TCCTCTTCGGGAGCACGACCTATGCAGGCGGTGGGGAAATCAAGATCCACTTGCTGAGATCCAAAATTCAATTGCCCTAAACCCCGAGGCCCATGTCTGTCGGGTCACTGGCCCGATGTTGACCTGAATCAAACTTAGGCAGGTTGCCGCTGATTAAGATTCATAATATATGAATCTATTAATGGAGCCTGTCATGGTCGCTTTCAAAGCCTTGCTCTCAACTGCCCTGATCACATGCGCCGCGCTGGCCCACGCCGGCCCCAAAGACCCGGGGGACTTAGGCCCGCCCAGAGGGCCGGTGGTCAAAGCTGTGCTGACCAGCCCGCCCTTTGTACCGCCGCCCACCAACCGCAAGCAACCGGCCAAGGTGGTGGTCGAGTTGGAGGTGGTGGAGAAGGAAATGCCCATCTCCGAAGGAGTGGGCTATACCTTCTGGACCTTTGGTGGCACGGTGCCTGGCAGTTTTATCCGCGTGCGCCAGGGCGACACGGTGGAGTTTCACCTCAAGAACCACCCCAGCAGCAAGATGCCGCACAACATTGATTTGCATGGTGTGACAGGACCCGGTGGGGGCGCGACCTCAAGTTTCACCGCGCCGGGGCACCAGTCGCAATTTACCTTCAAAGCGCTCAACGAGGGAATCTACGTCTACCACTGCGCCACTGCGCCGGTGGGCATGCACGTGGCCAATGGCATGTATGGCCTGATCTTGGTCGAGCCCCCGCAAGGTCTGCCCAAGGTGGATAAGGAGTACTACGTGATGCAGGGCGACTTCTACACCACGGGCAAGTACCGCGAGAAGGGCTTGCAGCCTTTTGACATGGAAAAAGCCATCGATGAGAAGGCCACGTATGTGCTGTTCAATGGCGCTGAGGGCGCGCTGACGGGGGAGAAGGCCATCACTGCCAAGGTGGGGGAGACGGTGCGCTTATTTGTGGGCAACGGGGGACCTAACTTGGTCTCGAGTTTCCATGTGATCGGAGCCATCTTTGATGAGGTCCGCTATGAAGGCGGGACCCATACCCAGAAGAATGTGCAAACCACGCTCATCCCCGCGGGTGGCGCGGCGGTGGTGAGCTTCAAGGCCAAAGTGCCGGGCAGCTATGTGCTGGTGGACCACTCGCTCACGCGCGCTTTCAACAAGGGCGCGCTGGCCATCCTCAAAGTCACCGGTCCGGAAAACAAGACGATCTACTCCGGCAAAGAGGTCGATGAGGTCTATCTCGGCGACCGCGCCCAACCGAGCTTGGCCGCCGTCACGGCCGCCACCCAAGCCGCTGCCGCGGGTCAGCTGACCAAAGAGGGCCAGATCAAAGCCGGTCAGCAGTTATACGCCGGCACTTGCAGCGTCTGTCATCAAAACAACGGCGCAGGCCTGCCCGGGGTGTTTCCGCCGCTGGCCAAGAGCGATTTTTTAACCGCTGAGCTGCGCCGCACGATTGGCGTGGTACTCCACGGCATGAGCGGCAAAGTGACCGTCAATGGCACCGAATACAACTCCGTCATGCCGCCCATGAGTCAGCTCAATGACGATGAGGTGGCCAACATCCTGACTTATGTGATGAACAGCTGGGGCAATCCGGGTCAGCAGGTGAATGCGAGCGATGTGAAAAAGGTGCGTGCCACCCAAGGGGCCACCAAGGCGGAATCGGCCCATTGAAGCCCACTGCAATGAATCCCTCCGAAAAGAGACACGCCTCCATGAGGTCCCGTTGCGCGGTCACGGTCGGCACGGCGCTCATAGGGCTGGTGCTGGTGCAGCCGGCTGGTCCAGCGCCCTATATTCCCGTGCCAGGCGGCTCCCTTCAGAGCGCCCTAGCGCGCGATGGAGACCCGGGCCCGGTCGCGGTCGCACCCTTTGCGATGCGCGAGACACCGGTCACCCAAGCCGAATTCGCCCAATTCACCGCCACGCACCCGCAATGGCAGCGTGACCAGGTGCCGCGCATTTTTGCGCAGCACGGTTATTTGCAAGACAGCGAGCGAGCCGCGCCGCGTTCGGCGGTGGTGCAAGTGAGCTGGTTTGCCGCGCAAGCCTATTGTGAGAGCGAGGGCGCGCGCCTGCCCACCTGGAACGAGTGGGAATATGTGGCCGCAGCCGATGCCAGCCGCCGCGATGCACGGGTCGACCCGGCTTGGCTTGCGCGCATCCTGGGCTGGTATGCGCGCCCCGCCACCGCGGCGCTGCCCGACGTGGGAGGCGAAGCCAATGCCTATGGCCTGCGTGACCTGCACGGGCTGGTGTGGGAGTGGGTGGAAGATTTCAATGCACTGCTGGTAGATGCGGATAGCCGCAGTGGCGACGACCCCGACAAACTGAAGTTTTGTGGCGCTGGCGCCATCAACCTTCAGGACCGCATGAACTACGCCGTGCTCATGCGCATTGCCTTGTTATCCTCGCTGTCGGCCAACTCGGGCACCAGCAGCTTGGGGTTTCGTTGTGTGAAGGAGTTGCCATGAAGCGCAGAGATTTCAGCCTGTTGACACTGACGCTGCTGGGCTCGCCGTTGTTTGCCGCGAGTCCCGATTCGGTCTACAACCTGCCCGTCACGTTGACCGACCATCTCGGCCAGACGCGCCCGCTCGATTCACTGCGCGGGCGGCCGGTGATCGTGACGCTTTTCTACACCTCCTGCCAGATGGTGTGCCCCATGATTATTGAAGCCATACGCGCCAATGAGCAGCGGTTGACTGCGGCCGAGCGCGCACAGCTGGCGGTGCTGATGGTGAGCTTGGATCCGGAGCGCGACACGGTCGGGGTGCTCAAAGCCACCGCCGATCAGCGCCGGCTGGAAGCGCCCCACTGGACGCTCGCGCGCTGTGACGCCAAGTCGGTTCGTCGTTTGGCGGCCGTCTTGGGTATTCAATACCGGCAGCTGACCGATGGCGACTTCAATCACAGCAGCACATTGCTGCTGCTCGACCGAGAGGGGCGGATTGCCGCACGCACCAACCAGATTGCAGGGGCAGACCCCGCTTTCGTGAAGAAGATTCGGTCGGCGCTGGAGTGAAGCCCGTGCACGCCCCATCCGCATCGCATCAGGAACACGATCACCCCATGCCCCGACTCCTCCACATATCCCCACCCCGAAAGCCAGGCGCTGCAACAGGGTTTGACACGCCCATCGCCATGCTCAAGGAGTGCCACCGTCGCGTGGAAGACCAATGCGACACGCTGCTGCGCCTAGTGCCGCACGTGGCCGCACACGGCAGTGATGCCGCAGCCGCCGAAGCGGCAGCAGCCGTGGTGCGCTACTTTGATCTGGCAGCCCCCAAACACCACGCTGACGAAGAAAATGATCTGCTACCGGCCCTCTTCAAGGCGGTCGAGAAGTCCGACACCGAGGGCTTGCAGGCGTGGGCTGATCGACTCCAAGCCGATCACCAAGCGCTCGACGCGCAATGGCGCGCATTGCGCGCCGTGCTGCTCAATGTGATGGCCCTACAACCCGCAACACTCGACGATTCAGCCGTCAATTCCTTTGTCCAAAACTACCGCACCCACATCGGCTTTGAGGAGGGCGAACTCTTCCCAATGGCACAGCGCCTTCTCTCAGAGGTCGTGCTCGCGCAAATCGGGCAATCCATGCGGCGTAGACGGGGGGAGATACCCAAATCACTCGGGCATCAAGCCTATAGAGGTTGACTTTTTGGACTTTTCGTCACCCGAGATCCGCTCGGCGGAAGTCGTCACGGGCAGCCGTCGGCATCTGAATGTGTCCCTGTCCCTGTGGGCCCATTAAGAGGTGGCGCGCATCCACCGGCGGCACTTCAACAGCACCGCCAAGCGCTTGGGCTATGGCGAGACCGCAGAGCCGTTGATTCAAGAGATCATTGAACGCACGCCGGCCGTCATCGACGAGGTGCAACGTGTACTGCCGCCGGGGTTCTCGGAAGAGGTGGCCGTCAAGGTGCTGGGCGGGCTGCGGACCGCAGCGCGCGCGCTCGAGGCCATGCCAGCGGACGGAAGCGCTGGCAGGGCAGGCCCCCGGCTTATCAGCAGGTGCGGCTATTGTCAAAAAAACAACCGTTCGACCGTTCTCTGGCCAATCACCTTACGCCCTACACGCAAACGGACAGTTAGCTCTACAACAGCGCCGATCAGATTCAACTGAACCGTGTGGGAGCAAAACCGCGCAGCGCTGGAGCTAGCACACGCCAGCCTTGCTTTGCTAACGCCGGTGCTACCTGTGCCCAGGTTCGTGGACTGTCTGGCCAACCATGTAACAAAACAATGGTGCGTGGTGCGCTAGCGTTCCATTCTTCGTAGGCGATACGCAATAGGGGAGTGTCAATTGTCTTCATGTGACATTTTCACCTTGTCGCCATTTTTCTTCAGCCGCGTCCCAGGCACCCAGCGCTTGTAAATCAGGCACCCATGCCAAACCGGATTTCGCATCAGAAGAGGCCGCCTCTGGTGTGACCAATACATCTAACAATGAAGGTCTGTGAGCCAAAGCGCGTTCAATCGCAGCGGGTAAGTCCTCTGCGCGTGTCACACGTTCTGCATGCATGCCAAACGCGCGGGCCATGGCGGCGTGGTCTGCAAACTGCAAACGGGTGCCCACCACTCTGCCATGCGTTTCTTGTTGGTCGCGCACTTCAATGGCCCACGAACCGTTGTTGGCAACCACCACCAGCAGGGGGGCTTTGTGTCGCACAGCGGTGTCAATCTCCATCGCATTGAAACCAAATGCACCGTCACCAGTGGCCACCACCACATCGCGTTTGGGAAAGGCAAGGCTTGCGGCAATGCCAAAGGGCGTGCCCACACCAATGCAACCTAACGAGCCGGGGTCGAGGTAAGTGGCCGCGGGCAAACCCACGCGTGCAAAGCTCAAGAAGTCACCGCCATCAGCCACCACGATGGCGTCATCCTGCAATGCATTGCGCAAAGCGGCCAGCAAGGTGTTGGGGTGCATCAATCCGTCTGTTCCTGCGGGTGCTTTTCTCATGCCGGAGATCAGTTTTTCAGCCCGTGCCACATGTTGTGCTCTCACCTCTTGCGCCCATATGCGGTCAACGTTGGGTGCGCGGTCCCCTGCTAAGGCAACAATTTTCTCAAGCGCCGTGTCAACACTTGAAAACACTTCCGCCACGCCTCTGCGGTTGTCTTGCAACTCGGCCAAGCAGTCGGCAATGCGCACAAATTGCGCCTTGCCAAACACAGCAGGTGAGCCATAGGCCAATTGAAAATCGAGTTTGCGCCCGAGCGTAATCACCAAGTCGGCTTGCGACATGACCGAACCGCGCATGGCAGCGACCACAGAGGGGTGGTCTTCGGGCACCAAGCCACGACTTTCGCCGGTGTCTAGGTAAAGCGCACCCAATCGGTCGAGTAGCTCTACGAGTTGTTTCGATGCACCCTTGGCGCCACGACCAGAAATGATCAAGGGGCGTTTGGCTTGCCACATCACCTCCATCGCGTGTTGTGCGGCCGATGGATCGGGAAGTGTTTTTTGTTTTTTATGCGGTTTGAAAAACTCTGGCAGCTGCACCGCAGCACACACGGGGGCACGCAAGGTGTCGACCGGAAAATCCAAATACACAGGGCCTGGTTCGCCGCCTTGTCCTTGCGCTTTGGCCACCGCTTCGTCTAAAGCTTGCAACACCAAATTGGGATCGCGCACGGTGCGGGCCAAGCGGGTGAGGGGTTTGACAAACTCGGTGTGCACCATGTCTTGCAAGGCACCACGGTTTTCTTGCGCTTGGGGTGGTGTCCCCGACAAAATCAGCACCGATGCTCTGGCGGTGTGTGCGTTGGCGATGCCGGTCATGGCATTGGTCACACCGGGGCCTGCGGTCACCAAGGCCACGCCAATTTGGCCGGTGAGTTCTGAGTGTGCGTGCGCCATGTAAACGGCCGCACGCTCGTCGCGCACATCGATGATTTGAATGCCCTCTGCATCAAGGCGCATCCAGATGGGCATGATGTGGCCGCCGCACAAAGCAAACACACGTTCAACGCCACGGGCTTTCAAAAACTTGGCAATCAATGCCGCTGCGCTGTCTTGGCTGACGGTGGGGGAGCTCATGTCTGGGCCTTTATGAGAGGAATGGAAGGTCTGTCAGTATTCTGAATACAGAATACTATTTGAATTCGGGCTTTCCCTATGGAACTCTGAATACAGAATTCATTAATAATAACAACCTCGATCCGTCTCTCTGCTGAACACCCATCAGCTGTATTTCTGCGTTATTTCTGCATGAGGTCTGCCATGAACCTGTTGATGAACATCTCTGATGCCGTTGCCACCCATGCCCGACTCACGCCCCACAAACTGGGGGCGCGTGACAGCCAACGCCAACTGAGTTTTGAGGCTTGGAACCAACGGGCGACGCAATTGGCCAACGGTTTGCGTGCCATGGGTTTAGAGAAAGGCGACCGCGTGGCGCTGCTCGCTTACAACTGTGTGGAATGGATGGAGATCTATGCAGGATTGGCGCGGGCTGGTTTGGTGGCGGTGCCTTTGAATTTCAGATTGACCTCTCCTGAAATTGAATACATCGTGACACACAGCGAATCGGTGGCCTTTATCGTGCAAGATGAATTGATTGACCGCGTGCAACCCTTGCGCAACGTCTTGAACATCTCGCAAAAGGCCTATGTGTCGTTTGGTGCCTATGTGCCCAGCGACTGGGTGTCTTACGAGGCCTTGCTTAAATCAGCGCCTGCCTACATTCAACCGGTGGATGTGAAGCCCAGCGACATGAGTGCACTCATGTACACATCGGGTACCACAGGCAAACCTAAGGGGGCGATTCGTAGCCATGAGGGCAGCGCATTGATCGCATTGGCCACTGCGTTGGAAATGGGTTTTTCAACCAACGACACCGCATTGCTGGTGATGCCGATGTGCCATGCCAATTCGCTGTATTTCAGCCATACGTTCACGCAGTTGGGTGCCACCTGTGTGATCGACGACCGCAAGAGTTTTGACCCTGAGAGGTTGCTCGCCACCTTGTCCGAAGAGAAAGTCACCTTCACATCGTTGGTGCCCACGCACTACATCATGATGTTGGGTTTGCCTGAGGTGGTGAAGGCTAAATACGATGTATCGGCAGTCGAGAAACTCATGATTTCCTCTGCTCCTGCGCGGCGCGACACCAAGCTCGACATCATGCAGTTTTTCAAGAATGGCAAGTTGTATGAGTTGTATGGTTCTACCGAAGCAGGGTGGGTGACATTGCTGCGGCCCCATGAACAACTCGACCGCATGGGCACCGTCGGTCGCGAATGGGCGGGCTCTGGCCCGATCAAGTTACTAGATGCGCAAGGCGAAGAAGTGCCTGATGGTGAAGTGGGTGAGTTGTATTCACGCACACCGTATGTGTTTGACGGCTATTGGCGCAACCCGGAAAAAACCGCCGAAGCGTTTCATGGCGCATGGTGCTCGGTGGGAGACATGGCTATGCGCGATGCGGATGGCTACATCCGCTTGGTTGATCGCAAGAGTAACATGATCATCAGCGGTGGCGAAAATGTTTACCCTTCCGAAGTGGAGGGGGTGTTGGGTGCGCACCCTAAAGTCAAAGATGTGGCTGTGCTGGGTGTGCCGCATGAAAAGTGGGGTGAGGCGGTGCATGCGGTGGTGGTGTTGCACAACTCGATCGATGCAAATGAGCAAGAGTTGATCGACTGGTGCAAGAGTCGCATGGCGGGTTACAAGCGCCCGCAGTCGATCACCTTCATCACCGATGCCGATATGCCACGCACGGCTACCGGCAAAATTTTGCACCGCGTGTTGCGAAAAAAAATGCTTGAAACTATGGCCTGACATGATGCGGTGATGTGTGTGACATGCGCTAGACGACTTCTGCCATGAAAACCATCTCTCTTCAACCCAATCTCGTCGATCAAGTCAAAGACGCATTGCTTGAAGAAATCACTTCTGGCAAATTAAGTCCGGGTGAACGCATCATTCAAGAACAAATTGCACTGGCTTTAGGTGTGTCGCGTCAACCGGTGCAGCAAGCCTTGCTCCTTTTGCGCAACCAAGGGGTGTTGAAAGACGCTGGGGGACGAGGGCTAATCGTGGCTCCGCTGGACGCAGACCATGTGGCGCATATTTACGAAATGCGAGCAGTGATTGAAGGCTTGGCTTGCCGACTGGCGGCCACGCACCGAGCCGAGCAGGCCCGCAAGCAAGGATCGCTCATTATTGAAGCTGGGCGCAAAGCGGTGGCCAGTGGTTCTATTCCCAAGATGATTGCGGCTGACATCAAGTTTCACGAACTCTTGTACAGCCTCTCGGGCAATCCGCTCATTGGCCCGGCCATGGCCACGCACTTGACCTACACGCAACGTGTGATGGGTGAAGTTTTGATCGAAGACCAAGAGCCGCGTGACATCTGGGATCAGCACGAAAAGATCTTGGAAGCCATTGCCAAAGGCAAAGCCGATTTGGCAGAAAAGTTCGCCAAAGAACATTTGACCCATGCGTCGCAATATATGGTGTCAAGGCTTAAGTCTTCTTAACTTGCATCTCTAGCCACAGCAGCCTAAAGAAAAAGCCCCAAGCATTTCTGCAAGGGGCTTCTTGTATTTGGCTCCTCGACCTGGGCTCGAACCAGGGACCTACAGATTAACAGAAAATACGGATGCTAAAAAGCCTATGTTTTATGCGGCGCGCAGCTTAATAAATTCGCCACGCGCTGTGTTTACCCCCATGGGGCAAATCATGCTGCAACGGCCGCACTCGGTGCAGCTGTCGTAGCAAAGCTCTTGCCACTCTTTGAGATCGTCTACCGTGATGTCAGGCGTGTACAGGCGTCTGATCGGTGCAAAGGCTGACGTCTCACGCGCATGCAGTCGGCGCAGCAAATCAAGTTTGCGGCTTGGGGTGTACTTAGGGTCTTGCGTGCTTTGGTAATAGTGACAAGCTTCCGAGCAATAGCCACAGCTCACACAAGCTTCTAAGTCCAACGCGAGAGATCTGTCGAGTTTGCTGCGCATGACGGCTTTCGCTTTGTTCACACGCTCTGCGTCACTCATCTCAATAGGTTGGGCCATTTCTGGCAAGTGGTGAATCGCTTGCAAAAAGCCACGAAAAACATCCATATTGATCATGACCGTACTCCTCGGCGGCCAAAGAAGGTGGCCAGTTGCATTCGCGTGGGAAAGGCTAAGAAGGCGTGCATCAACTTGCCAAAAGGAAATCAAATGAGCAGCAACTCCAGCGAAAGCAGGTGCAGCGCCAAGGGGCCAGCGTAGACGGCATGGTCACGGCTGAGGATGCTGGCCGAGGGGTCATTCAGTGCGGCCATGCCGGTGAGAAACGGCAAGAAGGTGACCGTCCATGTGATGTAATCGTCGGCGCTGGAGATGCGTGAGCCGCTGCTGAAGTGTCAAACTTTTGACGAGCGTGTGCTTGAGGTTTATGCGACAGAGGCTATCGCCATAGTGAATATATTCGCCATGCAATACCCACGATAAAGATGGCAAGCGATATTGCAAGCAAGGGACCTCGTGTCCAATCTAATAGCGTCATATAAGCCACCTCTTATTTATAGTAGGTTCGAGCCTATGTCTTAGCTAAATTTAAATTTTTGATCTATGACAAGGAAGTGACCAATACCGATAGAGAAAAGAAGAACGGTGAATACTAAAGAGTGAGCTGCAATTGGCGGCAAATGTGAGTGTGGTGTGGTCACCTGATATGGCTATTGACCCACTGCACCAAATCAGCTGCTGATCGCGCACCCGACACACGCGCCACTTCATGCCCACCTTTGAAAATGGCCAGCGTGGGGATGCTGCGAATGTTGTGTTGTGAGCCCACGTCCTGGTGGGCTTCGGTGTCCACCTTTACCAATCGGGCTTTGGGCTCCAACACAGCACAGGCTTTCTCGTACTCGGGGGCCATCATGCGACAGGGGCCACACCATGGTGCCCAAAAATCTACCACCACGGGTACATCGCTCTTGGCTATCTGTGCGCTCAGGCCTGCGGCGTTGAGTGCTGCAGGGTGCCGGTCAAACAAAGCGTGGTGGCATTTTCCGCACGACAGTTCGGCGCTGCCGTCGAGCTTGTCATTGGGCACGCGGTTGGTGCTGTGGCAATGGGGACATACAACGTGTTGGGTCATGGCAATACTCTTGGAGTTAAATAAGTGTGTACTGATGTATTTGGGGTGAGGTTGCGATAAATCAAGCTTTTTAATTTTGATGAGTTTATGCTTTTCGTTGTTCGAGCGAAAGGGAGTTTCATCATGCATAAAAAAACAGTCATTCAATTCATCACATTGGCTTTGGCCGCCTCAATCGTCAGTGCGCAAGAGCCCGCCAAAGCTCACACCATTGGCGCACCAGAAAGCTACGACGTGTCGAGCTTGCCGGATGACCACTATGGCCGCTTGGTACGTTACGGTAAAGAGTTGACCGAACGCACCTTCGCCTATATTGGTCCCGAGGTGAAAAACCCCAAAATGCGATATGCAGGCAACAACCTAGCCTGTGTGTCGTGCCACGAAAACTCGGCCACCAAACCTTTTGCGATGCCTTGGGTTGGGGCACATGCCACGTTCCCACAATACCGTGGCCGTGAGGATGAGGTCAGCACGATTGACGAGCGCGTCAACGGTTGCATGGAGCGCAGCATGGCGGGCAAGCCGCTGCCGTTGGATAGTCGCGAGATGAAGGCGTATGTCACCTATATTCATTTCTTGTCTAAAGGCGTGCCTACCGGTGGCAAGGTCGAGGGTCAAGGCTTACCACCTTTCAAAGCACCTGAGCGCAAAGCCGATGTACAAGTGGGCGAGGGTATTTACAAGGAGAAATGCGCCAGCTGTCACGGAGAGAAAGGTCAGGGCGTGCGAGCCGGTGCAGTGGGCTCAGCCACTGGTTATGTGTTCCCGCCGTTGTGGGGCAACGACACATTCAATACAGGCGCAGGCATGAACCGTCTGCTCACGGCTTCTGCATTCATTAAAAGCAATATGCCTTTGGGTTCAAGCCACGCACAGCCCCATCTCAGCAATGACGAGGCTTACGACGTGGCCGCTTTTGTACTGAGCCAGCCTCGTAAGGTCAAAGCCAATTTGGACAAAGACTTTCCAGCGCGTTGGAACAAACCTGTTGACGCTGCGTTTGCGCCCTATGTCGATGGTGCATCTGCCGAGCAACACAAGTACGGCCCGTTTGCACCGCTGCAAGCCAACATGAAAGCGCTTAAGGACAAGCTGTCTAGTGGGAAGTAAATACCTCTCGAAGCCAAGGCTTGCTCTGGTCACAGAATAAAACCAAATTTAACTGGAGCACGGATAGATGGACGCTTTTCAAGATCACTACCCCGATAACGTCGCGCATTGTTATGGCTGTGGGCACCTCAACGAGCACGGTCACCAAATCAAAACGGTGTGGGATGGGGATGAAACCGTCACGCGCTTCAAGCCCGAGCCGTACCATACCTCGGTACCTGGTTTTGCCTATGGCGGCTTGATCGCGTCCCTCATTGACTGTCATTGCACAGGCACTGCCGCAGCTGCCATGTATAAGCAAGAAGGCCGCAGCATGGACTCGCTGCCAATATTTCGCTTTGTCACGGGCTCATTGCATGTGGACTTTTTAAAGCCAACACCACTTGAAGGTGAGCTGGTCATCCGCGGCCGCGTCAAAGAAATCAAGGGCCGAAAAGTGGTGGTTGAAGCGTTTGTGTATTCAGGCGACGCAGCGACAGCGCGTGGCGAAGTGGTAGCCGTGCAAATGCCAGAAATTTTTGGTCAGTTAACTGGGTGATTGGAGTCCAGATCAGTTTCTGCTGGCGAGTGAGGAGCAAACGTGCTGGTCCGTGGAGTGAAAAAACGGTCCACAAAAGAAAAAAGCACTGAGTTGATCAGTGCTTTTTAAATTTGGCTCCTCGACCTGGGCTCGAACCAGGGACCTACGGATTAACAGTCCGGCGCTCTACCGACTGAGCTATCGAGGAACAAGACTTGCATTATAGCAAGTTTTTTGGGCTTTTTGAAAGGCTCAGTGCGCTGGCGCACCTTCCCGGGCCCGGGTGAGCCAACCCAGGGCGTAAGTCAAGGCGAGCGTGGGCAAGGCCGAGCCCCACTGGGGGGCGAGTTGGGCCAGGGTGTGAAAGCAGACCACGCCCAAGAGCCAGGCCAAGGCTGCGGTGCGATCCCAGCCGGTGGCGGGGGTGGCATGGGAT
>JACCDX010510181.1_pt1 | contig 12154 bp, 6 predicted proteins | sample 7449681 | NCBI WGS metagenome assembly JACCDX01 (sample SAMN15323450, study PRJNA562643) | freshwater metagenome | isolation source: river surface water | place: USA:Blue River Watershed | collected 2017-08-18 | reverse complement strand
TCTCGTGCATTTTATGTTGGTACCGGCTATGATGAAATAATGAACTATAACGGTACTGTTGTCATCAACGGCAATGGTACTGTTGTTGGTGGACAAGTTGTTGGTACTGTTCCTAGCGCAACTACTGCTGGTACAGTGACTACTGCGGCCCAGCCAAACATCACATCAGTCGGTACATTAACTAGTGTTGCTATCACCGGAAACGCAACCGCAGGAAATGTGTATGCTAACTCAGGCACGATTGGCGCTTCACTACTAACTGGTACGTTGACAACAGCAGCACAGCCCAATATCACTAGTGTTGGCACGCTAACTTCAGCCGCAGTGACAGGTAATGTCACCGCAGGCAACGTATACGCTAACTCAGGCACGATTGGCGCATCAATCGGTGTTCTAACGACAGGCAACATTACTACAATCAACAGTGGCCTATTGCAAAATGGTAATAGTAACGTCACTATTACTGCTAATGGTAACGTAACTCTACACGCAGTTGGTGGTGCAAGAATCGTTGCTACATCAACTGGAGCTAACGTATTAGGTACCCTAAGTGTTTCAGGAAATGCAAACGTAGGTAACTTAGGTGCTGCTCAGATACTTGCAACAGCTAATGTTACTGCACCTCAGTTGATCAGTAACGTAGCAACCGGCACTGCACCATTCGTAGTAACATCTACGACTCAAGTTGCTAACTTGAATGCTGCAACAGCCGGTACTGCAACGAGCGCAACGAGCGCAACCAATGCTGCTGCATTATTGCAGAACACATCAACTGCAACTACTGTTTATCCTACCTTCAGTACTTCTGGCGCTAATGGTAATAGTCAGGCTGTAATTAATACCGGTATTACTGCTAACTTAGGTAACGCAAGTATTACTGCTACAACATTTGTCGGTGCTCTATCTGGTGCAGCAACTACTGCCGGTACAGTAACGACAGCAGCGCAACCAAACATTACTAGTGTTGGCACACTAACATCACTTGGGGTAAGCGGAACTGTTACCGCCCCTGCATTCACTGCCAACACTGGCATATTCACCGGTAATGGCTCAGGACTAAGTGCGATTGCAGGTGCAAACGTCACCGGTACTGTTTCTGCCGCTACCACTGCTGGCACCGTGACAACAGCAGCACAGCCTAATATTACAAGTGTTGGAACACTGTCATCATTAGCAGTCACCGCAAACGCTAACGTTGGTAACCTAAACGCAGCTACAAGAATATACGGTAACGACAATATTATCATTGGTTCAACCGGTAGTGAAGGTGGTCAATTAGTTCTTGCTTATGCGGGTGTAAATGGCATCACTGGACAAGCAAACTCTACTTGGAATATGGACGTAGACAGTTCTAACAACTTCCGTCTATTCAATCAAAATGCAACTGGTGTTACAAGTGCTATAACAATGGCTGCTTATTCAGCTAACAATAATGTAGCGTTTGCCGGTAACGTCTCTGCTCCGTTCTTTATTGGTAACGGTTCTCAGTTAACTGGTATTACGGTTGCTGCTGGATCATCTATCGTTAATGGTACAAGCAATGTCGTAGTTGATTCTAGTGGCAATGTAAGAACAAGTGTTGCTGGCACTGCAAACGTAATGGTAGTCTCCAGTACTACCGTTACTGCTCCTATCTTTGCTTCTACTGACAATGGTAATGGTACTAACTATAGAGTTGGTGATGATGCTTGGATTGGAGATGTTAATAGTGCCGACACTATTAGCATTCGTGGACAACAAAATGCAGCAAATGCTTATATCGTCTTTGGTAATAACGACACTACTGCTAAATTAGGTAGAGCAGGCTCTGGTCCACTTAGCTACACAGGTGCGTTCACTGCATCAGCAAATATCACTACACCGCAGTTTATCTCAAACGTTGCTACCGGTACTGCTCCATTCGTTGTTACCTCCACAACTCAAGTTGCAAACTTAAGTGTTGCTACTGCTGGGTCTGCTACAACAGCAGGTACCGTGACAACGGCTGCACAACCAAACATTACATCAGTTGGTACACTAGCGTCAGCCGCTGTAACAGGTAACGTAACTGCTGGTAATGTTTATGCGAACTCGGGCACAATCGGCGCCTCATTACTAACTGGTACGTTGACAACAGCAGCACAGCCCAATATTACCTCAGTCGGAACATTAACTTCAGCCGCAGTGACAGGTAACGTCACTGCCGGCAATGTCTATGCTAACTCAGGAACTATTGGTGCAAGCTTATTAACTGGTACATTAACTACTGCTGCTCAGCCCAACATCACAAGTGTTGGTACACTAACTTCAGCCGCAGTAACAGGCAATGTCACTGCTGGAAATGTCTACGCTAACTCAGGAACTATTCGTGCCAGCTTGTTGACTGGTACACTAACTACCGCTGCTCAGCCCAACATCACAAGTGTTGGTACGCTAACATCTGCGACTGTAACAGGTAACGTAGCAGCGGGCAATCTAACAACAACTGGTGTATTGAGTGTAACTGGTACAGGTGTAAGCAGCATTGCTGGCAACCTAGACATGACTAGCAATACGATCATCAATCTTGCTACTCCGACTAACCCAACTGATGCCGCAACCAAACAATATGTTGATGACGTTGCACAAGGTCTAAACATTCACGATAGCTGTCAAGCAGCAACACCAAACACTCTTGCAGTAATCACCGGTGGTACGATCACATATAACAATGGTTCAAGTGGTGTTGGTGCAAATCTTACAACTACTGGAACGTTTAACTTAATTGACGGCGTTAATGTTCAAACTGCTGGAACTCGTATTCTTGTTAAGAACGAAGCCAACGCAGTACACAATGGTATCTATACTTGGAGCAACGCTACAGTTATTACTCGTGCTGCTGACTTCAACTCTGTACCTGAAGTAGAAGCAGGTGACTTCGTGTTCGTTACCGGTGGTACATTATACGACAACACTGGTTGGGTACAAACAGATAGTCCGACTGCAATTGGTACTGCCGGTAACACTATTACCTTCACTCAATTCTCAGGTGCCGGTACTTATCAAGCAGGAACCGGGTTAACATTAACCGGCTCTACCTTTAGTGTCAATGCTTCGCAAACTCAGATTACAAGTGTCGGTACGCTAACTGGATTAAACTCAAGCGGCACTATTACGGCCCCGGCATTCACTGCTAATACAGGCGTATTCACCGGTAATGGTAGTGGATTAAGTGCTATCGCAGGCGCAAATGTAACTGGCACTGTTTCAAGTGCGACCACAGCTACCACAGCTGGCACAGTGACAACTGCCGCTCAACCAAACATCACAAGCGTTGGTACATTAACATCGCTTGCTGTTACTGGTAACGCAAGTGCCGGCAACCTAAACACTGCTGGCGCAGTTGTTGCAAGCACCTTAACTTCAAATGTTGCAACTGGTACTGCTCCTCTGACAGTAACAAGTACAACTCGTGTTTCTAACTTAAACGTTGCTTATGCTAACGTTGCTGATAATATTAATGTAGCAGCCGGAACAGGTAATAACTTTATTATCTTTGCAAACGCAGCAACTGGCAATGTTGCTGAACTGACAAGTACAGGTCTCACTGCTAACCTCTCAAATAACTCTATTACTGCAACAACATTTGTCGGTGCTCTATCAGGTGCAGCAACTAGCGCAACAACTGCTGGCACTGTAACAACAGCAGCACAACCAAATATCACAAGCGTTGGTACGCTAACATCACTTGGTGTTAATGGTACTGTTACTGCTGTAGCATTCACTGCTAATACAGGCGTATTCACAGGTAATGGTAGTGGTCTAAGTGCAATTGCAGGTGCAAATGTTACTGGTACGGTAGCAAGCGCAACCGCAGCAACAAATGCTTCTGCACTACTACAAAACACTTCAACAGCAACTACAGTATACCCGACATTCAGTACTTCAAGTGCTAATGGCAACTCAAGTGCTGTTATCAACACTGGCATTAGTGCTAACTTAGGTAATGCCTCTATCACGGCAACCACTTTTGTAGGTGCGCTAAGTGGCGCTGCAACAAGTGCGACTACAGCCGGTACAGTAACGACAGCAGCGCAGCCTAATATTACTTCAGTAGGCACTCTCACATCGCTAGGTGTTAGTGGAACGGTAACTGCTTCGGCATTCACTGCCAACACAGGTGTATTCACTGGTAATGGCTCCGGTCTAAGTGCAATCGCTGGTGCAAATGTTACTGGTACTGTATCAAGTGCTACTAGCGCAACAAGTGCTACAACCGCAGGCACTGTAACCACAGCAGCCCAACCAAATATCACAAGTGTTGGCACCCTCACATCGCTAGGTGTTAACGGCACAGTAACCGCAGTAGCATTCACTGCTAATACGGGTATATTCACAGGTAATGGTAGCGGTCTAAGTGCAATTGCTGGTGCTAACGTAACTGGTACTGTATCAAGTGCTACTAGCGCAACAAGTGCGACAACTGCTGGTACTGTAACAACAGCAGCACAACCTAACATTACTTCAGTTGGATCATTGACTGGCTTAACAGTTTCAGGTACAGCAACAATTACTACAGGTAACGTCACTACTATTAACAGTGGATTGATGCAGAACGGTAATAGTAACGTTACTATCACTGCTAACGGCAACGTTACACTACATGCTGTAGGCGGCGCAAGAATCACCGCTACATCAACCGGAGCAAACGTAACTGGTACGTTGGGCGTAAGTGGTAATGCTAACGTACTGAATTTGGGCACTGCTCAAGTTCTTGCTACAGCAAACGTAATTGCCCCACAATTGATCAGTAACGTAGCAACTGGCACTGCTCCATTCGTTGTTACCTCTACAACTCAAGTTGCAAACTTAAGTGTTGCTACTGCTGGGTCTGCTACTACTGCCGGTTCGGCTACAACAGCAGGTACAGTAACAACCGCAGCACAACCCAACATAACCTCAGTAGGCACTCTCACATCACTGGGTGTAAACGGTACTGTTACTGCGGTTAACTTTACTGCTAATACTGGGGTGTTTGCAGGTAGCGGTGCCAACTTAACAACATTAAATGCAAGTAATATCTCAAGCGGTACTCTTGCTCAAGCAAGACTTGCAAATGCAAGTGTGACATTAGGTAGCACGGCATTGACATTGGGTAGTACGGTTACTACAGTAGCTGGTCTATCAAGCGTCACTTCTACTACATTTGTCGGATCATTAAGTGGTGCTGCTACAACAGCAGGTACAGTAACAACGGCAGCACAACCCAACATTACAAGCGTTGGTACACTTTCCTCCCTCAGTGTTAGTGGAACGTTAGCAGCAGGCAATACTACTTTAAGTGGTTGGGCAAGAGTAAGCAGCGCCCGCGGCGGAGTACTATCTCCTACATTAGGTCAGAATAACAGTGCGTTATATGTAACTAACTCTGATAGTAACTATGGTATCTTGATGGGTGTTGATCCATCAACAGGTGATGGATGGATTCAAGCTCAAAGAACAGATGGTACTGCAACTGCGTATGATATGCTACTCAGTCCGGCCGGCGGTAATGTTGGTATTGGCAACACTGCACCAGCACACAGACTTTCAGTTACCGGTACTACTTCTCTCGTCGGCAATGTAACTATACAATCAAATGTCGCCTATGTATCGCCGAACGGCTCAAATACTATTACTCAAAGAATGGCCAATGGTGGAACGCTATCTTGGAACGGAAACGCAGGTCAGCTATTCAGCATCGTAGATAGTATGACTGGTAACATCTTTACTGTAAACGATGTGTCCGGTATCCCATTAATCAGTGTTGACTCAGGCGGCAATATTCAATTTGCAGTATCAGGTGGTTTTGTAAATTACGGTGTAACAACTGGCATTACAGCAGCCGGCTCAACTCAGGGTACTGCGACAGCCCTTACTAGACCAATCAATGTTGTAAGCACGGTAAGTGCAAGTACTGGTGTAATTCTTCCAACAGTACCGGCGGGCGCAAGAGTTATAGTTATGAATACGAGCGGCACAGCGTTGAATGTCTATCCTCCTTCTGGGGCCGTCATCAACTCCGCAGCAACAAACGCTGCATACTCAATGCCAGCCGGTACAAGACTAGAGTTTATCTCAGTTTCATCTACCCAGTGGTATACAATGAACGCTACATACGGATAAGGAATATCAAGTGGCAATTTCATATAATCCAGGAATAGTAACAAGCGACTTAGGTCTCTGTTTGGACGTTTTCAACTCTGAAAGCTTTACCGGAAGTACTACTACATGGTTTGATGTAAGTGGAAATAATCTACATGCAACCGGTGCGTCAGGATTAAGTGCCACCGGACTTGCTTCCGGCGTAGCATGGAATACCCCTACTACTTCTCTGTTAAATACCGACACGCACTCAATTTTCTTTACTATAAAATTGAATTCAACCGGAACCTATCCAAACGGCACTTCAGGTAACTGGGATATGATTTTGGGATATCCAGCAGGCGGCACTGACAGGACCCCTGGAGTTTGGAGATACCCCTCAGAAAGAAGAATTCATTGGCGTTACGACCCGGGAAATACTGGCGTAGACTTTAGCCAAAACTCAGGCGGATCTGAATTCGCACTGAACACTTGGTTTTATATAGGACAAACTAAAAATGGAACAACGGCTACTGCATATGTTAACGGTGCTTCGGTAACATCTGGAACAGTAGCTTCGCCTAAAACTAGAGGAAGTGCAGTGATCCAACTTTTTCCATATTTTACTGCTACCTTAGCTCAAATTGGATGTGTTCATGTGTATAATAACGTGTTGACTGCGGCGCAAGTAGAACAAAACTTTAATGCAATTAGAAGGAACTATGGAATATGACGCCGGATACGCCGCCCCGTCCAGAAGGAGATGACCCACCTATTATTGCTGAGCCAGATGCACCTGACTATACCTCTTGCAATAGACAGACGAGAGCATTTAGGGTCAGTAAGTGTAACGTTTGTGTGAACCGAACTAACGAAGAAATTACAAGATGTTCTATAACTCAACTTGATATTAACTTAATGATATCTGCTACTCAATTAACTTGTCCGGAAGGATACTGGTAATGGCGCAATTTAATGGATCTACTCCAGTATCAAGCGGTCTTGTCTACTTAATAGACAATGGAAACCAGCGTAGTTATAATGGACCTGCAATTCAAAATTTAGCACAGACAATTGTTCCGGTTGCTACTAGCGGGGTGAATATTGAGTACACAACTGGCAATGTAAGCACAATGATTCCTAATTTAGGACAAACTGTTTCTCCCTTCGTTAACGGATATAATAGTAATTCTGCTAGCTATTGCTGTATGCAACAGTTTTATTTTACTAATGGTAATGCTAATGTTGCATGTAGTCCATCAACAACATACACTTATGCTATCGTATATAAATGCACATCCGGGTACACTCACCCTAACTTTATGTATCGTTATGAATATACTTCTGGTGGAACTTACGTAACAGAAGCAGGAGTATTTGATACTGCTAAACAAATATCATTGGGTGACGGGTGGTTTTGGGCTTGGAATACGTTTACGACACAAGCCACTACCGCACAAATCGTGTTTAGATCATTCTACTATCAATACAATGTTTCTGATATATTCTACTTAGCTAAAGTGATGGTAGCGCCCGGAGACTATACACAACTGAGTCCGAACTTTTGGCCCGCACTTAATACTACTAGAAGTTCTACTCAAGTGTTTAGTGATCCGTTAGGTACAAATACGTATACTGCTAGCAATTTAACCTATTCTAGTAACGGCACACTTGGTTTCAACGGGTCAAATAGCATCATAACTTCTCCTAATAATACAGCATTAGATACGCAAACGCCGACTGTAGAAGTATGGGTAAAGACCAATTCATTGAATCAGAATGGATTTTGGTTTGAAAAAGGCGCAGTAAACAGTCAATACGCATTGTTTCAAGAAGGTACTTCAATACAGTGGCGAATGAATATTGGCGGCATCACTCAGCTATCAACTGCATCATCTGTTATAAGTACCTCATCTTGGGCACAAGTTGTAGCTACTTACACTTCAGGTACTAGAGTGCTTTATGTTAATGGTGTTGCAGTTAATTCCGACACACAGACTGGAACTATTGCTACTAATACAAATGGTATGAGTGTGGGAGCTTATGGTGGAACAAGCGGAAGTAGTGCGTATTTCTACAATGGCAATATAGGAATAGTCAGAGTTTATGACAGGGCGCTTTCTGCCAGTGAAGTAATGCAGAACTTCAATGCCACTAGAGGAAGGTATGGTATATGAGTGTAGTCGCTGGGTCTAACTTATATAATACTGGATTGATTTTTGCATATGATATGGATAATATCATGTCTTGGAAGGGCGCCGCAGTAACAAACCAATATGCTATTCCTACCCCTATCGCAAACGGGGATGTTACCTTCGCACTGCAAGGAACCGGTACGTTCAAGCGAATATATACCGGAACCTTTGGCGGATACACTATAACAAACAATGACATAGTTTACCGATACGACTTGACCGCAACAAACGGTTGTCATTATCACGGAAATGCTATTACCGTTTCAGCAGGACAGTATATAACTTTTACTTTTGATTATTTTGTATCATCAGACGCAGCAAATTACCCTACAGTAAATTACCTTGCAAATATTGAAGGTCCCAACGGTGGATTTGCCGCAGACCCCACTCCTACAGTTAAGGGTGTTTGGAAAACCGCCACTATAGTATCTGGAGTTACAAGCGCACAAAGCTATAATTTGTTGCTTTATCCAGGTGCGTGCAACCCTTCTTACCTTGCTTCTAGTGGATTTATTCTATATAAGAATCCACAGGTATTAGTCACTTCCTCAAGTAATTTTACTGCTCCGTTTGTTGGACCATACGGTTCTAGAAGTGCAACATCTGCATTAACTGATCTAACCGGCGGCCGAACGATTACAATTGGCGCGCTCACTTATGCAGCTAATAACACATTTAGTTTTAACGGAACAACTGACAACTTAACTATACCTACAATAAGTTTAGGAAATGGAAATTTACCATGGACTGCTAGTGCTTGGGTAAAAACAACTACTAACGCTTCTACATTAGGAACAGGAGCAATCATGTCTAACCAAAGCGGCGGTCCGGTCTATTCGGCTATGTGTGTAAATAGTGGAAAGATTGCATACTGGACATATCAAAATTCTGCTTGGTCACAAAAGTTAGGAGTAGGTCCCAATGTTAACGATAATGTTTGGCACATGCTGACTTGGGTCAATAACTCTAATAATACAATGGCAATGTATGTTGACGGAGTACTGGACAGCAACGTTGCAAACTCTACTTCAGGAAATAATAACCCTATTGACATGATAGGCAGCTCCTGGGCAGCAAAATTTCCAGGAAGTATTGGTTCAATACAAGTTTATAACGTAGCTCTAACTGCTGATCAGGTAGCTCAAAATTTTGCAGCTTATAGAGGAAGGTACGGGGTATGACAGAATTAGGTAACAACATTGATCCGGCTGTTCAACAAGAAAGAATTTCAATTTGTATTATGTGCGATCAAAATATCCAAGAACCATGGCCGCATTGTGCCTTAAATAACATACCTATCTCAATTCAAACCTCAGAAGAACAAGAAACGTGCCCTCTTAACAAATGGTGATAAGTACATTGTGATTAATGTATTCTTATTAGACTACCACACTCGTCTCAGAGAGTGGTATACACTCAGAGAAAAATTACAGGACTCCGATCTACAAACTATTTGCGTAGAGGTAGATAAGTTTTGGCAACGAGTGCCGCTCAGTAATCATTACTTGCATCCAGCAGATACCCCTGACTGGCCCGGACCTTGGGAATTAATTAGTGACAACAATTATTGTCGTTATGCACGAGGATTGGGAATGGTATACACACTACTGTTATTGGGTGTAAAAAACATTGACATTGTGGACGCAATGTACGATAATAGTGAGAATGCATGTTTAGTCCTGGTTGATAACGCAAAATATATATTGAATTGGTATCCTAACTCAGTATTAAATACGACTCTATCAGATTTCACAAACATCAAGAAAATTGATATTAACCCACTAACACAGAAAATAGGCAAAGAATGATTAATGTAACTAAGCGAACAGGGAATAAAGAGCCACTATCCCTAGAAAAGTGGCAACAGCAGATTACAAAAGTATGCAATGGAACGGCTGATGTAAGCCAATCCATGATAGAAATCAAAGCAAGTCCTCACTTTTATGATGGCATCACTACTAGAGAGATTGATGAAATCACTCTTAGAGCTATCGTAGATTTGATTGACGTAGAATCTAATCCTGACGTTGGTCACACTAACTACCAGTATGTTGCTGGTAGACAAAGACTCAGTATGCTTCGTAAAGATGTATACGGAGACTATAACCCACCATCATTGTATGAGATTGTAAAGAAGAACGTTTCGGTGGGCCTTTACACTACTGAACTTCTTGAATGGTATTCCGAAGACGATTGGAATAAGATGAATGAGTTTATTGACCATTCTAAGGATGAGGAGTACTCATACGCAGCAATTGAACAATTGATTGAAAAATATCTTGTTCGTAATAGAGCCACGAAAGAAATTTATGAGACTCCTCAAGTTCGGTATATGGTTGCAGCAGCTACAGTCTTCCATATGGAAGACGCTAGCAAACGTCTTAAGTTCGTTAAGGAATACTACAACGCGGCAAGTGACGGTCTTTTCACTCTTGCTACTCCTGTTCTCGCTGGTCTCGGCACTCCAACAAAGCAGTTTAGCAGTTGTGTGCTTATTCGTAGTGATGATGATTTGGATAGTATATTTGCTTCCGGAGAAATGATGGCTAAGTATGCTAGCAAACGAGCTGGCATTGGCTTAGAAATCGGCAGGCTTCGCTCCCTCGGTTCGCCTATCCGAGGGGGCGAAATCATGCATACTGGCATGATTCCGTTTTTGAAGAAGTGGTTTGGTGATCTTCGCAGTTGTTCACAGGGCGGCATTCGTAATGCTAGTGCTACAGTGTTCTATCCTATCTGGCACCATCAGTTTGATGACTTGATCGTTCTTAAGAACAATCAGGGTACGGAAGAAACTCGTGTTCGTCACATGGATTATGGTGTTGTATTGAGCGCATTCTTTTGGAAGCGATTTAAGAACAAAGAGAATATCACGTTCTTTGATCCAAACGAAGTTCCTGATCTTTATGAAGCATTCTATCAGGATACAGCAAAGTTTGAAGAACTTTACGTGAAGTATGAAAAGCGTAAGGATTTGCGTAGAAAGGTAATGAGTGCTGAGGAAGTCTTCAAGGGAGGCATTCTCAAGGAACGCACTGACACAGGTAGAATCTATCTTGTGTTCATTGATAACGTAATGAATCAGGGCCCATTTGATCCTGAATATCATACAATCTATCAGTCAAACCTTTGTGTTGAGATCCTTCTTCCCACAAAGCCATTCAAGCGTTTAGACGATCCTACTGGTCGCATCGCACTTTGTACCCTCGGGAGTATGAATTGGGGTGCGTTTAGAAATCCAGAAGATATGCGTAGAGCATGTCGCATTCTATTGCGTAGCTTGAACAACATACTAGACTATCAGGATTTCTTGTCAATTCAGAGTAAGTTGAGTAATGAAGAAATTAGACCAATTGGTATCGGAGTTACAAATCTTGCATACTGGCATGCCAAACGTGGCTATAATTACGGTGAATCGGAAGCACTACAAGACGTAAAGAGTTGGGCTGAACATCAAACATATTACTTGATGGAAGCAAATGTTGAACTTGCTAAAGAGCGCGGCAAGTGCATAGACAGTGATAAGACTCGCTATGGTCACGGTATCTTCCCCTGGGAGCTTCGTGCAAAGGGTGTCAACGAACTTGCTGACTTCAATCCAGAACTTGATTGGGAACCATTGCGTAACGAAATGAAGACTTACGGTGTTCGTAATGCTACAGTTGGTGCTATTGCTCCTGTTGAATCAAGTAGTGTTGCAATCAACTCAACAAATGGTATTGCATTGCCGATGAGCTTGATTAGCGTTAAGGAATCAAAGGCTGGGTCGTTCATTCAGGTTGTCCCTGAATATCAGAAGTTGAAGAACAAGTATCAGCTTATGTGGGACCAAACAGATTGCGTGGGGTACTTGATGACCTCTGCTGTGCTTGCTGCTT
>JACCDX011729891.1_pt1 | contig 12155 bp, 8 predicted proteins | sample 7449681 | NCBI WGS metagenome assembly JACCDX01 (sample SAMN15323450, study PRJNA562643) | freshwater metagenome | isolation source: river surface water | place: USA:Blue River Watershed | collected 2017-08-18 | reverse complement strand
CAAGGGGCAGCACACTACCACGTTTGCCGAGATGTTCGATCTGCCGGGCGAGGACGGCGCCTATGGCGGCCGCATTATAGACACACCGGGTGTAAAGGAGTTCGGGCTGATAGACATAGAACGGGAGTTGTTGTCGCATTATTTTCCCGAGATGCGGGAGGAGTTGCAGCACTGCCGGTTCAATAACTGTCAGCACATAAACGAGCCTGGCTGTGCGGTGAAGCAGGCCGTGGCCGACGGGCGCATATCGGAGGAGCGCTACGTGAATTATGCATCCATCCTGGAGAGCATAGAAAAGAAATGGTAACACGCCATAGAGGGTACGCATGATCAAATCGTCGTACCTTTAGATGAATAACATATAATTATGCCAAAGAATACAAAGAAAAGTAAGACGAACGACGCAGGTAAGAATGTGTTCAGGGGCAGACTTTCGGTGACCCGCAGCGGAATGGGTTTTGTGATAGTGGAGGGTCTGGAACAGGATATAATGGTGAAGCGCGACAATATGATGAACGCGCTGGACGGTGATGAAGTGAAGGTGGAAGTGCGCGCGGGTCGCGACAGTACCAAACGAAAGGAGGGCTACGTGGTGGAAGTGGTGCGCAGGAAGCAGACCGAGTTCAGCGGGCGCATAGAGGTGCATCCGCACTTCGCGTTCCTGGTGCCCGATAGCGAGAAGATACCCGTGGACATATACATACCCCTGCACCTGCTGAACGGCGCACACGATGGTGATGCCGCGGTGGCGCGTGTGGTGGAGTGGACCGGCAAGACCAAGAACCCGGTGGGGGAGGTGATAAGTGTGCTGACGAATGAGTCGGTGAACGAACAGGCCATGCAGGGCCTGCTGATGGAGAACGGCTTTCCGCTGCGCTTCCCCGATGATGTGCTGGAAGACGCGGCACGCTACCCCGAGGGCGTGGCGAAGGACGAGATAAAGAAACGGCTGGATATGCGCGATGTGCTGACCATGACCATAGACCCGGTAGATGCCAAGGACTTTGACGATGCATTGTCGTTCAGGGCGCTGAAGGGAGGTTACTATGAGGTGGGGGTGCACATTGCCGATGTGAGCCACTATATAGAGCCCGGCAGCGCGCTGGATAAGGAGGCCTATCGCAGGGCCACCAGTGTGTACCTGCCCGATAGGGTGCTGCCGATGCTGCCCGAGCGCCTGTCGAACGAGTTGTGCTCGTTGCGGCCCAACGAAGAGAAGTATACCTTTTCGGTAATATTTGTGCTGAACAAGCAGGGCAAGGTGAAGGAGCACCGTATAGCGCGCACGGTGATACTGTCTGACAGGCGGTTTGCGTATGAAGAGGTGCAGGAGATAATAGAAGGTGCCGATGGCGACCATGCCAAGGAACTGCTGATACTGAACACTATGGCCCAGAGCATAAGGGCTGAGCGGTTCAAAAAAGGGGCTATCAACTTCTCGTCGCAGGAGGTGCGCTTCAAGCTCGATGAGACCGGTAAGCCGATAGGTATTGTAATAAAGGAAAGCAAGGAAGCGCATCAGCTCATTGAAGAGTTTATGCTGCTGGCCAACAGGACGGTGGCAGAATATGTGGGCAGTATCCGTCATAAAGACAAGCCGGTTCCGTTCCCATACCGCGTGCACGATGTGCCTGATGAGGATAAGCTGCGTTTGTTCACTTCGTTCGCATCAAACTATGGTGTTGCATTTGATCTGTCATCGGGCGAGGCGATAGCGCGCTCGTTCAACAAGATGCTTGAGACGGTGCAGGGCAAGCCTGAGCAACATGTGCTGGAGCAACTGGGCATACGTACCATGGCGAAGGCGGTATATACAACTGAGAACATAGGCCACTACGGCCTGGGTTTTGCGCACTACTGCCATTTTACATCGCCCATACGCCGTTATCCCGATGTGCTGGTGCACAGGATACTGCAGCAGTGCCTGGACAATGACATAGATCCCATCAAACAACTGGAAGCCCAGTGCAGGCATTGCTCCGATCAGGAGCGGAGGGCAATGGAGACCGCGCGTGCCGCCAATAAGTACAAGCAGGTAGAGTACATGCAGGACTATATAGGCGATGTTTTTGATGCAATTATCAGCGGAGTCGCTACCTTCGGGTTCTGGGCCGAGACGGTGGAGCACAAGTGCGAGGGATTGGTATCGGTGCATGATCTTACAGACTTCGATTACTTCGAATTTGTGGAGCATGAATACGCCCTGGTGGGGCGCAGTACGGGGCTTCGTTTTGCCATGGGCGACAAGGTAAAGGTGCGGGTAGCCGCTGCCAACCTCATCAAACGGCAGATAGACTACGCGCTGGCTGAGGCACCGGTGATGACGGGCAGAAAGCGACACATGCCGCCCGCACCCGGCCGCCGGAAGGACGACAAAAGGAATAAGAGTAAAGACAAAAACAAACAAACAAAACGTAAGAAGAAGTAATGCAGTCATTTGCCGCGCTTGTAACAGCTTTTGAAGAAAGATTCTCGGCCACATTGCCGTTTCCGGCAGCACCGGCCAATTTATACGATCCGTGCAGGTACCTGCTGGCAATTGGCGGCAAAAGAGTGAGGCCCGTAGTATGCCTGATGGCTGCAGAGTTGTTCGGAGATATAAATGAGGATGCATGGCATGCGGCGGCGGCTGTGGAGTTGTTCCACAACTTTACGCTGATACATGACGACATTATGGACAAGGCACCGCTGCGGCGCGGGCAGGCCACTGTGCACCACAAATACGGATTGACGGCGGGTATACTGAGCGGCGATGTGATGTGCATTTTTGCCTATGACGCGCTGGCAAAGGCTACACGTGCCCTGCAACCCATGATGCAGGTCTTTAACCGCACGGCCATAGAGGTATGCGAGGGCCAGCAACTGGATATGGACTTTGAGAGCCGCGACAATGTGACCATTGAAGAGTACATACACATGATAACCCTGAAGACATCGGTGTTGCTGGCATGTAGTCTGAAGATGGGAGCGCTGACAGGCGGTGCGTTGGGTGACAATGCCAATAAGTTATATGAGTTCGGTAAGAACATGGGCATAGCGTTCCAGCTACAGGACGATTACCTGGATGCGTTTGGCGAGAGCGACAAGCTGGGCAAGCAGAACGGGGGAGATATCCTTGCCAATAAAAAGACCTTCCTTCTGATAACCGCTCTGGCTCAGGCGAATGCCGACCAACGAGCGGCAATAAACGAACTGCTGGCAGGTGACGCGCCCGATAAGGTGCAGCGCATGCTGGAATTGTTCAGCGCTACGGGCGCTGACAAGGCATGCCGTGCGGCGGTTGCACACTACAGCGAACTGGCCTTTGCCGGTCTTGAAGATGTGGCAATACCATCGGCGCGCAAAGAGCCGTTGATGCAGTTGGCGGCCATGCTGTTGGTGCGGGATAAGTAAGAATCCTTACAGTTAATTGGCCGGTTTGTTCCTTCCTCGTTCTGCCTGAATGAGTGGCAGCGCTTTGCGGAAGTTGAACAGCACATTGTCTATCCTCGCGATCATCTCGGTCTTGCCGGTCTCTGATCGGGCGAGCAAGTCTATGCGGGAGAGGTCGTCATACATCTCGCGTATACGCACGATGCTGGCGCTGGATTTGAGTGTATGCGCCTGTTTGTGAATGGCATCATAGTCGTCGGTCTCGCGAATGAGTTTCTCCAGATTGGCAAGGCCGGGCGGGAATGTCTCTATGAAGATGGAGAGCACATCGAACACGTACTTGGGATCGCCGAAAGAAATTTCAAAAAGGTAACTCAGATCTAAGAGGGGTGTATTCATTATAAAGTGCTTCTTGAAATGATCTTGTTTTCTTTTGAAAGTTTGTCTATTATGTCTGAGAGTTTTACGATGTCAATTGGTTTAACTATGTAGGCGTTCATGCCATAGTCGATGCACTTTTTCAGTTCATCTTCAAAATTGCTTGCAGAAAGAGCCACGATAGGGATATCCCGTTTCATAACCTTCCTGATATGTTCTGTTGCTTCAAGTCCGTCCATCTCGGGCATCTGAACATCCATCAGCACCAGATCATATTCGTTTCGGTCCAGTTCGTTTATCGCCTCAATACCATTACCTACTGTTACCACCTCAACACCATTTTTGCCCAACATGAAGTTGGCTATTTTCTGGTTGAGTGAGTTATCTTCAGCAAGTAATATCCTTAGTCCTGTCAGCAAGTTCTTAATATTTAGGGTGGTCAGTTTACGCTTACTTCATTCACATGTTGTAAACGTATTATTTATTGTAAAGATAAAAAAACTATTTCAGTTTACTGTTCTTTTTGCTGTAACCAAAGTAAATAATAAGACCAAGTGCCAACCATCCCAAGAGGCGCACCCAGTTGGTCCAGCCGAGGCCAGCTATCATGGCACTGCATACCAGAATACCGAGTGTAGACACCACCGGAACCATTGGCACCTTGAACTGGCGTTGAATATCGGGATCGGTCTTGCGAAGTATCCACACGCCGGCGCATACCAGAATGAACGCGAACAGAGTGCCGATACTGGTCATATCGCCAACGATATCGCCGGGAACAAATGCCGCAAAGCCGCCCACCAGAACGAAGAAGATCCAGTTTGATTTGTGTGGTGTGTGGTATTTGGGGTGGAGATCAGAGAATACCTTTGGTACCAGTCCGTCGCGGCTCATTGAATAGAACACACGGGATTGTCCCATAAGCATCACGAGGATCACGGATGAGAAGCCGAACAGGATAGCCACGGTAACCAGGTTTGCCAACCAGCCGTAGCCGGCCATGTACGATTTGATCGCGTATGCCACAGAAGCTTCTTTACCCTGGGTACGGAAATCGTTCACCGGTGCTACCCCGGTAAGCACGTGCGCGAACAGGATATACAGAATGGTACACACTACCAGCGACCCCAGGATGCCGATCGGCATGTCTTTCTTAGGGTTCTTAGCTTCTTGGGCTGCAGTTGATACAGCGTCGAAACCAATGAAGGCAAAGAACACTACTCCGGCTGCGCCAAGGATACCCCAGATGCCACCGTAATTATGTGAAACACCCTGACTATCAACATATTTGGTTGCGGCAGGAATGTATTCGGCGTGGTTGGCAGGGTTCATGTAGCTCCAGCCCAACACAATAAACATTATTACTATCGCCACCTTAGAGATAACGATGATGCCGTTCACAAAAGCAGATTCTTTCGTACCGCGGATCAGCAGCATGGTGAGCATGAGAATGATGAAGAGGGCGGGGATGTTCATGATGCCATGTGCACCGGCCTCCGCTATGAATGACCCCGTCCCATCGCAGACCTCAAAGGGGGAGTGCGACCATTGGTAGGGAATGTGCATGCCGAAGATCTCTAATAGTTTATTGAGGTACTCGCTCCAGGCAATACCCACCGTGGCGGCACCTACCGCGTATTCGAGCACGAGGTCCCAGCCGATTATCCAGGCAACGAGCTCGCCCATGGTAGCGTAGGAGTAGGTATAGGCACTACCTGCAATTGGTATCATGGACGCGAATTCGGCATAACAAAGGCCGGCAAGCGCACAACCAATTGCTGCCACTACAAACCCGATAGTAACAGAGGGGCCCGCGTTGTTGGCAGCGGCAGCCGCCGTGCGAACAAACAAACCGGCACCTATTATTGCACCAATACCCAGGGCAACGAGGTTGCCGGCAGTGAGGGTTCTCTTGAGGTTCTTTTCTCCGTCCGATGAGTCATTAATGAGTTGTCCTATCGGCTTTTTAGTAAATATACCCATATGTTCCTGTTGTAGCTAAAGGGCTAAGATAGTTAATAAGTTGCTTACTCATCCATTATGTTTGGCACCGGGTGGCGGACATTTCAGGTTGATTCGGTAGATGTACCGTCTATTGATGTGTTTGGAGTTTATGTTATGAGTCTTTTCACCGGGTTGTTGCCAAAATCGTACGGCACCTGAGAGAAGCCGGACATAGGTTTGGTGATGATGAGATTGCTTTTTTTGCCGGGGGTAATTGTACCCAATGTATGTTCCAGTTCCATGGCTGCGGCACCGTTGATGGTCACCGCGTTAAGGGCCTCGTTTGGCGTCATGCGGAGTTGGGTGCAGGCGATAGAGGTGAGCAGGGGCACATTGCCCGACGGGCAGGACCCTGGGTTGTAATCGGTGGCGAGGCATACCGGAAGGCCGGCATCTATGATCTTGCGGGCCGGTTGGTACTGGATGCCAAGGAAGAACGCCGCCGCCGGCAGAAGAACGGGCATGGTATTACTGCCCTTCAGTGCGGCGATCTCGGCATCGCCCACACATTCAAGATGGTCGACGCTGAGCGCGTTGTGTTTCACGCCTACCTGAACACCACCGGAATAGTGCAGCTGATTGGCGTGTATTTTTGGTTTCAGTCCGTATTTCCAGCCTGCTTCCAGCAGTCGTTCTGTTTCTTCAACGCCAAAAAAGCCTTCTTCGCAGAAAGCATCCATGTAGTCGGCCAGTCCTTCGCCGGCCACACGTGGCAGCATGGTGTCGATGATGAGGTCCACATATGCGGCCTTGTTCTGTTTGTATTCGAGGGGGTAGGCATGGGCGGCAAGGAAGGATGCTTTTACCGGAATGGGAACACTTTCCTTGAGCCGACGGATGACACGAAGCATTTTTAGTTCACCTTCGAGACATAGGCCGTATCCGCTTTTTATCTCTATGGCTCCGGTTCCCTGTGCCATTACATTCATCAGTCGCACCAGGCTTTGCTCAAACAGCAGGTTCTCGTCCATTTCGTTGAGCTTGCGTGCCGAGTTGAGAATGCCTCCGCCACGCCGAGCGATCTCTTCGTAACTCACGCCTTTTATACGGTCCACGAATTCGCCATCGCGGGGTGCGGCAAAAACGAGGTGGGTATGGCTGTCGCACCAGGCAGGTAGCACAAGTGAGCCGGTGGCGTCTATGTGTTCATCGGCATTGGCTGCGGCCGGCAAAGCATCCATGCTTCCGTAGCTGTGGATAGTACCGTTCTCTATGATCAACCACGCATTTTCTATGTGCGGCACGTTGTCCATGGCTGCGCCCGAGATCTTCGTCGGGGCATTGTTGTCATAGGTTTGCAGCAGTTGCCTGATATTGGTAATAATTGTACGCATAACAGCAGATTTTTGCAGAAAGCCGGCAAGCCTTACTTGTTGTAATAGCCCGAATAGAAGGCTTTGTAAGCGTCGACCGACTTGTCTGCGAACATTTTTTTGTAGTTGTTGGCAGAAATGATGTAGGTGCTTATCTCGCCCGGCTGATACTTGCTGAGCGGACCGGAGTTTATGAACTCGTTGAGGTAGATTTTTGCGGAGGCAGCATTTGAGAATTTCCGCACCTGCACCACGACCTGAGACATGCTGTACATATCAATGAGCACGTCAAGACCGGCATCGGCAAACTTCAGCGAATCGAATGAGCGAATGGCACGTTTGAAACCAAGGGTGCGCGAGTCCAGACCACCCAACACCGCAATGAAGTAGTGTTCACTATAGGACTGATAGGTGTATACTTTCGGTGCTTCGGGTATGGCCGGTGGCAGGTCAACATCGGGAGTTGCAGGTGCAGCGGGTGCTTTTGTTTCTTTCTTAGCCGCGGTGGCCGGTGGCGGTGCAGCCCCCTCTTTATACCAGGATGGCTTGCCGCCCGTCTTCATGTCCTTAATATATGCCTTCACAATTTTGGCCCAATCGGTAAGCGAGTCTGACGGGTTGTTCTTTATGAAGCCGGCTGTAAGAGAGTCGGCCACATCGTAATTACCTGATCCTGCGTAGGCCATAGCCTCAGTAAGCTCGAAGCGTTTTGCGTAGACAGGATTGGAGAATTTAGCTTTCGCAGCCTCTGTTCGCATCAGCACCTCGGTGTATTGATGTTTCATGAGCAGATCGTAGGTCTGGTCAAAGTACTTTGCGACCTCTGAGGTATTCTCGTCAGTTGCTTTGCTTTCGCTCACTTTCGGTTTCAACGCATTTACGTATTGCGACTTAGGATACTTTTTGAGCAGTTCGTCACTGTATTGTTTTGCCTTGTCCAGTTTGTTCTGCTTCATGGCAATCCGGTAGCGCAGGTAAAGTTCTTCTTCCTTCTGGGTGTGCGCCGGGAAGCGCTTGTTCAGTGAATCCAGCGCATTCAGTGCTTCGTTGTAGTCTTCAAGCTGGTCGGTATATGCCTTCGCCAGCATGATATATGCTTTTTGCTGTATTTTCTGTGCCAGTTCTTTCTTATCGGGAGTATTTGGTATTCGTGCAAGCAGGCTCTCCTCGGTGGGTAAGCCATTGTCACCTTTCTCTACGCCATCGTTTGTTCCTTCGTCTTCCGATCCATCGTCAGACTTTGCTCCGCCGGCAAGTGGCTGGCCTGATGCCCGGCGCCAGTTGTCAGTAAGCGGGCGGTTGCCCCATTTCCTTTTAAAGTCGGCACTGCCTTGAGACAGCAGGCTGGGGTTGCTGAAGTACCATGTCGGCCCTTCCGATGGTTTTTCTGTTTCTGTCTCTCCGGCACTCACTGTCGCTGCGTTCTCGGCATTAAAAATGCTGTCCTGCCTGCGTTTTTCCATGTCGCGCAGGTATTTGCGCGCCGCAGCTTGCTGGTCTTTTTTGCTCAGCGAAGCAAGGTACAACAGACTATCCTGTTCGCGAATGGTTGCCAACGGCCCTGACACTTCTTTAAGGCCCGAGCTGCGCTGCACTGCTGCGGCTATTGCTTTGTCTTTGCTGCCCGATGAGTACTTCGCAGCACTATCGTACGATGATTTTGCATTGGCATATTTGCCAGATGAGTAGTACACATCTCCCAACGCGGCAAAGGAAAGCGCCTTTTGTTTCTTGCTTGCTTTCGGTGTTTTAGTGCTTTTTGTAAAATAATCTATCGCTTCTTCCTTGTTTCCTGACTTTGCGGAGAGTGAACCCAGTACATAATACACCTGATCGAACTGACTGGAGTATTTGGCGTCTTTGAGCAGCTTTTTAAGAGGCGGTACGGCATCAGCCATACTTTGACCTGCCAGAAGTTTGCAGGCGGCGATCTGCTTTCTGGCATAGAAGTCCATGTCTATTTTGGGATAGAGGTCAATAGCCTTTTCGAAACTTTCTGAGGCAGCTATGTATTCGCCCGTGTTCATGAGGATCTGACCATTTAGGATAGCCACACGCAATTTCAGCCAGTCGGGCAGGTAGTCGTCATCAACAGCCAGCGACAGTCGTTTTGACGCTTCTGCATAATCTCTTTGTTTGAGGTAGGCGAAAGCTTTTTCAATATGTAATCGACCTATCAGGTTGTCAGGAAGATCTTCTTCATACTCCAGCAGCGAGAGAACAGATTCACCATTCTCTATTTGGCCGGCAGTATTGTATGTGCGCGCCAACCAGAGAATAGCATCGTTGTGCACCGACTTGTGTTGTAAAAAAGCGAGTTTCGATCTCTTTTTCTTTTCTACAATAGAGGAGGAAGTTTTTGACTTGTAGGACGTGTAGCCACTTTTCCCTTTTCCTTTTTTGTTTTTGGCGGTTTGGTCGCTTGCAATAATGTAGCGGAAGGAGGTGGCAGCGTTTTCGTAATTGCCCTTGTAATAATATGCCTGTCCGAGCAACAGGTACATATCGTTTGCCCATTTAATGCGCGGGTCATGGATCTGTATGCCTACAGAGACTTTCCGGATAATGCTATCCATGTCGGACGCGAATAGTGATGAGTCCTTGTTGGGGTCGTATGGAAACAGACCGATGAGCGAGTCCAGGTTTTCTTTGTTCACCCGTCTCATATTCAGTTCGGCCTCCTCCATCTTCCGGTTCGCATTAAAGTAATAGTTGTAATGCGTGAACGAGTTCTGGGTCAATCGCCGTTTGGGACCCCAGTTTTTCTTCAACATGGTCTTGTTTGACCACGCTTCCCGTTCTTTTTTCTGCTTAAGGTCTATCTTTAGCTTAAGGGCATCGAGCTTCTTTTTCTCATTTGCTTTTGCCTGTTTTTCCTTATTTTCTTTCTTCTTTGCAAGGCTGTCGGTCTTTGCTTTGCGCACCGCCTTTATGCTGTCCATAACTTTAAGGCGGGCAGATTTGGTACTGTCGAGGATGCGGGTGCGGACCTTTTTGGTGCTGTCAAGCGACTTCTTCCGCACTGCGGCAACGCTGTCTCTGAAGCTCTTTTGAATTGCTTTTATGCTGTCTGACCGATGTCGCCGCACAAGCGTGACACTGTCGGTGTATCGTTTGCTGGCCTTGTATTTTTTAACTCTTTCCAGGCTATCGGTCCTGTTTTTCTGCCGAGTTCTTATGCTGTCTGTACGGGTGGTGCGCACTTTTGCCACGCTGTCAGATACATGCTTACGTGCCTCCTGAATGGAGTCTATGCGCGCCTTCCTTTTGTCGGTAACTGCCTTTGTTTTAGCATTTTTCGATTTCGTGACACTGTCGCGGTATTTTTTGCTCTCCTTGTACTTTTTTATTGCAGCCACGCTGTCTGTAACGCGCTTTCGTGCCTTGGCGATGCTATCGGTCTTTTTTTCACGACTGACCTTTATGCTGTCAGCCTTTTTTTCGCGGGCGGTTGCGGCACTGTCCAATGCGTGTTCGCGGGCTGCTTTTATACTGTCGATAGCAATCTTGCGGCTCTTGATCTTGTCTTCGGCAGCTTTTTTCCGGGCATCGTTTATACTATCTATCCGGGCACGGGCAGCCCTCACGCTATCAGCGCTGTTCTTTTTAACTGATTGGGCGTAGGTAGCGCCGAAATCAGTGAAAAGAATAATTGATAATATGAATATAAATATTAAGCGAATATTCAATCTGTTGCCGGGTTTCCCCTTTTATGTTTCGATAACGCAAAAAAGGTGGACATATTATATAGGTATGCCCATTTATGCCACATATGCGGTCAATTTTCAAAAATAGACAAAATACCAAAAGAGAGGCGGTTGCGGCGGGAGGAATGACAGATTTTTATGTAATTAAAAATTAACAAATTGTTCTTTACAGGATTGCGGTAAACTCCTACTTTCGGGTCGATAAGGACAGTTTAGACAGTTGTCTCAGATAGTTGTAAAATATCTCATATGAAGTATGCCGGTTTGGCCACACAATGGATGGTAATGTTGCTGATAGCGGTGTGGGCCGGTCTGAAACTTGATACTTTGCTGAATTTGAAAATGCCTTTGTTATTAATTTTATTCCCCTTAATTTCATTGTCCCTTTCTTTATGGCAATTGATGAGGGAGTTAAATAAGCCTAAAAAATGAATAAGAGAATTCCGGTTGTAATCGCGATTCTGGTTGTGTTGGTGAGTGGGGCGATCGTGATGCTTGGATCGTTCGATCCGAAGTTTCATGTAAATGCGCTGCACATTGCGAACATCATTATGGCGATACTCTCATTCGCGGCTTATACGATGTTGAATAAACCGATCGCAGGCAAGCCTCATGCTTTTGTGCGTGGTGTTTACAGCGCATCATTGCTGCGTATGATGGTTTGTATGGCGGGTGTTCTGGTGTATGTGGTGATCAATCGTAGCAGCATACATAAACAATCGGTATTTGCCATGTTCGGTATCTATGCCGTTTATTCTGCGACTGAAACAATATTGCTGTCGAAGACAGCGCGAACCACAAAGGGCAGCAACCCCGGTATATAACGAAGTTGCACATGGATAGAAAAAATGAACTGTCACAATGAGAAAGCAGGAAAAGTCATTCAGCTTCCTGGAACAATTTCTTCCGGAAGGATCGTATGAGCAGGTTGCGCCATTTTTTTCGACGCACACTATTCACTTATCGCTGACAAATGAAAGGAAGTCGGTACTCGGCGACTATCGCCATCCTGTACCCGATGCTCCGTATCATAGGATAAGCGTGAACGCTAATCTTAATCCGTACAGTTTTCTCATCACTCTTTTGCACGAGCTGGCTCATTTGCTCACCTATGTCCATTTTCAGCACAAGGCAGCACCACATGGCAACGAGTGGAAGACACAATTCCGCCATATTCTGATACCTTTTCTGGGCAAAAAATATTTCCCTGCCGATGTGGAGCGTGCGTTGTTCGCCTATGTACACAATCCGGCAGCGAGCACCTGCACCGATCCTGAACTGTTCAAGGCACTGTACAGGTATGACGAACACAAGCCGGGATATAAACTCGTTGACGATGTGGGTATGAATCAGTATTTCGTTACAGAAGATGGCGAGATAT
>JACCDX010556651.1_pt1 | contig 12156 bp, 11 predicted proteins | sample 7449681 | NCBI WGS metagenome assembly JACCDX01 (sample SAMN15323450, study PRJNA562643) | freshwater metagenome | isolation source: river surface water | place: USA:Blue River Watershed | collected 2017-08-18 | reverse complement strand
CCGAAGGTGTCGGCATCGGCCCAGGGGTCATTGGCCACCGGGTCGAAATAGAAATCCGCCGCGCTCTGGGAATACAGTCGTACCAGCGGTGTCACGCTCCACTCGTTAGGCAGGGTGATCACGTAGTCCAGCTCCAGAGTGTGCGCACGGATGTCGTTGCTGTCGGTGTAGTAGCGATAGCTGCTCTGCAGCGTGTCGCCGCTGTCCACGAAGTGGTGATTCCAGCGCAGCAGCACGGAGTTGCTGTCACGCGTGTCCGGGCGGGCATCGTAGAGCTTGTATTGATCGGCGTAGTAACCGCGGCCGCGAGTGTGGTGCAGCGTCACTTGCGCGATGTCGGTCTGGCTCAGCACCTGGGTCACGCCGAAGGCCACGTCGAACACGCGCTTGTCTTCCTTCTGCTCCAGAAACTGACTGTTAGGCAGGATCTGGTCGGAGGTGTAGCCCAGGCCGAGGATGAACGTGGTGTTCTGACTCGGCGTGGCCCAGGAACCCTGCACGGAGTAGTTGCGCGACAGATAGTCCTTCTCCTTCGAGTAGGACGTGCCTGCGGTGAGACTGCCCTGCTGGAAGTAGCGCGTGAGGGCGCCCGTGTAGGCCTTGCGCGTGTCCTTGATGTTGGTCAGCGCCGATGAGTGATAGCGCGGCGAGGCGCCGGAGATCGCGTCATGCACGGCGGTGCCGGTGATCGCCCACTGGCCGGCAATCGGCACTTCGAAGAGCAGGGACTCGGCGTCGATGTCGATGCGGTCGGCACCGGGCTGGAAGTCCTGATAGCTCAGGGTCTTGAGGCTGAGAGTTGACTTCTCGGGTGCGGCTTCGGCCAGGGCCTGCGGGCTGCCGAGCACCGCCGTGGTGGCCAGCGCCACCAGACCGCTGTTGCACAGGGTCTGCAGAAAGAGTCTGCCGTTGGGAGCGAGCGCTTGCATGGAATCCTTGTTCATCATGTCTCTGCGCTGCTTCAGTTGCAGCCGCAGCCTCCGCCGCCCACGCCGGCACCGCCGAAGGCGGCTTCCTTGCTGCTGTAGGTGTGTTCCACGAAGGCGGAATCCAGACGGTCCTCGTCAAAGATCATGTCGGGTTGCGCAAGCATGCCTTTCTCCCAGGGTTGCACTGGCTGGATCAGCGAGCAGGAAGAAAAAAAGGCGCTGACAAGAATCAGCGCCAGGGCCTTGCGTCGAAGAGGAAGTCGAAAACGTGAGTGGGTCATCGGGCGCTCTCCAGTGCCTGTTGAATGGAGGCCTCGAGGCTCTCGCGGTGCGAGGCGTTGAAGCCGCTGTGCTGCAGGATGATCTCGCCACTGGCGTCGATCAGGTAACTGGTGGGCATGCCCTTCACGCCGTACTGCGGCGGCAGGGTGGCCGTCGGGTCGAACACCACGGAAAACGCGGCAGGATTCTTCTCGAGGAAGGTGTCGGCATCGGCGCGGCTGGTGTCCAGATTCACGGCCACGATCTCCAGGCCCTGAGCCTGATACTTGCTCAGCATCTCGTTCATCCACGGGAAGGACTGGCGACACGGGCCGCACCAGGACGCCCAGAAATCCAGATACACGACCTTGCCGCGCAGCTGCGTGAGACTCACAGCCTGCCCGGCTGCATTGCTGAGGGTGAATTCGGGAGCCGGCGCTGCCAGCGCACTCGCGCCGATCAGCAGGCCGGCGGCGAGAACCAGAGGGGTGAGACGTCGTGCCATGAAAGACTCCTGTGCCTGTTTGCTGAACCTTGGCCTGCAGTATGCGCAGCGAGTCTTAAGGATTTCTTAACCCCCGAATGACGGGGGTCGAGCCTATTGCAACGATTTGTAAGCAAGCCTGATCCACACGGTCATATGAGGTATATTGCCTCACCAATTTCAGGAAGCCTGCCTGTCATCTGCGTTCATAAATTTCAATAATATCGAGTGTTTTCAAATGCCTAGACTGACCATTCCGGTGCCACGCGGCCCCCTTGCCGCTGCCATTTCCACCGCTCTGCTCGCGCTTTCCACCCCCTCGCTCCACGCCCAGGACATCGCCACTCAACTCCCCCAGCTCGAAGACGGCGCCGCCGATATCCGCCTGGATGGTCGCCTTGACGAGGGTGTCTGGCAGAACGTGCCCTACATCGATGGCATGCGCGTGGTGATTCCCGACACCCTGGCCGAACCGGCCTACGAGACCCGCACCCGCATTTTCTACACCGAGCGCGGCATCTATGTGGGCGTGATGAACTACCAGCCGGCCGACACCATCGTGGCGCGCATGACCTCGCGTGACACCCGGCTCGAACGCGACGGTTTCGTCTTCAACATCGATCCGTCCGGTGAAGGACTCTACGGCTACATGATGCGCATCAACCTCGGTGGCTCCATGACCGATGGCACCATCCTGCCCGAGCGTCAGTTCAACCTGCAGTGGGATGGCTCGTGGGATGCCGAGACCAGCGAAGTGGAAGGCGGCTGGTCGGCCGAGATCTTCGTGCCCTGGTCGATGGTGGCTCTGCCCCAGGTGCCGGGCGATGTGCGTCGCATCGGCATCTACACCGAGCGGCAGATCGGCTCTTCGGGAGAGACCTGGTCCTTCCCGCCGCTGCCCGAGACCGTGAACGAATTCCTCTCCGCCTTCCACAAGGTGGAGCTCAGTGGGGTGGACCCGCGCACGCAGATCACCTACTACCCCTATGTCTCCACCACCTATGACGGCATCAAGGAAGAGACCAAGGCCCGCGCCGGCGCCGAAGTGTTCTGGCGACCGAGTTCCAACATGCAGGTGTCTGCCACGTTGAACCCTGACTTCGGCAACGTGGAATCCGACGATGTGGTGGTGAACCTGACAGCGTTCGAAACCTTCTTCCCGGAGAAACGCTCGTTCTTCCTCGAAGGCCAGGACATCTTCAACACCACGCCGCGCTCACAAGGGGCACGTGGCCCCGGCGGCCCCACCTCGCTGTTGAACACGCGCCGCATCGGCGGTCAGGCGCTGTATACCCTGCCTGCCGGCGTCACGGCCACGGCCACGGACCTGAGCCAGCCCACCGATCTGCTCGGCGCGGTGAAGGTGACGGGGCAGAATGGCAGCTGGCGTTATGGAACGCTGCTGGCGTCGGAGGACGATTCCGAGATCCGCGGCCGCGATCGGCTGGGCAATCGCGTGCGGCTGCAGGCCGAGGGCCGTGATTTCGCGGTGGCGCGTCTGCTCTACGAAGACACCACAGGCGGCGGGCGTCGCGCCATCGGCTGGATGGGCACGGATGTGTCCCATGACAGCGTCGATGCCACCGTCAACGGTATCGACGTGCATTATTTCTCGGCCGACACCCGCTGGGTGGCAGACGGCCAGTTCCTGCACAGCGATGCCAATGGCGTGACCGGTGCCGGCGCCTTCGGCGACATCATCTACCAGCCTGTGCGCGGCCGGCAGCACCGTGTGGCCCTGGCGTATCTGGACGATACGCTGAACATCAACGACGTGGGCTTCCTCAGCCGCAACGACAATATCCAGGCCGAATACAACTTCAACCTGAACGAGTCGAACATCCCGGGCCTGCGCTCACGCAGCACCAGTTTCCAGACCATCAACCAGTGGAACACCACCGGTCAGCCCACGCGCCTGGGGATCTTCCTGAACCGCAATTACACCTTCCTCGACAACACCACGCTGCGCACCGGTCTGCGTTACTTCAACCCGCGCATCGACGATCGTCTGGGCCGTGGCAGTGGCGAGTTCCGCATGCCTGAGCGCTGGTCTCTGACGGTGGGGTTCAGCAGTGATCCTGGCCGTCCGCTGTCCTGGACCACGAACGTGAGCTTCGATCAGGAGGATATCGGGCCCAGGTCCGCCACCTACTCCGCAGGCCTCAGCTACCGACCGGTGGACACGTTCTCCATGGGGCTGGATGTGGACTACAACGATCGCGAAGCGCTGCTGCTCTACAAGGGCGGCGGCCGCTACACCAGTTTCGAGGCCACGCAGTGGGCGCCCAAATTCACCATGGACTACTTCATCAGCGCCAAGCAGCAGCTGCGTTTCAGCATGCAGTGGACAGGCCTGAAGGCGCATGAGGATCGTTACTGGCAGGTGAGCCCGCGCAAGCTGGACACCCTGAAGCCGATTGCCAAGCCGAACCTGCTGGATGAAGACTTCATCATCAGCCGCATGACCTTCCAGGCGCGTTATCGCTGGGAGATCGCCCCGCTGTCCGACCTCTTCGTGGTCTACACCCGCGGGGCCAACCTGCCGGGCACCATGTTCGATGATTTCGGCGGCCTGCTGACCGAAGCCTGGAGCGAGCCCATCGTCGACACGCTGGTGCTCAAGCTGCGTTACCGTCTCGGGTCGTGATCCCCGCCGGCCTGCCGTGTCTGAGTCAGCAGGTGGCGTCCAGCGTGCGGACGCCGTACTGGCTCAGCGCGGCATCCCGCGTCAGGATTTCCATCCCCTCGCTTTGCGCCTGACTGACCAGCATTCTGTCGAAGGGATCGCGGTGCAGCGCTGGCAGGGCGCCTGCCTGTTCGGCGTGAAAGAGGGTGATGGGCAACTTGCTGAAGCCTTCCTGCGCGACGATGTTGTCGAGGCCATCCGGCGCCGCATCTCATCGGCCCTCGAAATCGGCAAGCAGGTCCTCCGGAGTCTGATCGACGTCAGGCGCCATGCGGATTTCCCCCCGCAATCTGCCTGGAGTGCGCGCGGCACGCTGTGGCTGATGCGGCAGCAGGTCGAGATAAGGCTGTCCCGCCTTGGCAATCACGACTCGATGCCCCTGCAATACCAGTTCTCCCAGCTCGGACAGACAGGATTTGGCTTCGTGCATGTTCACTTGGATGGTCTCCATGGCTGTCACCTCCTGAGGGGTTAGCTAAGTCTAGCTAAGCTCACGTGAGGCGTAAACGGGATACTTCCCCAGCATAGACCATCCGCTCACCATCACAGAGACAGGAGGATGTTGGAGCTTGCCTGCAAGCGAACGGTTCGCTTGCAGGCAAGCTCCAACGAGGGATCAGAATCGCATGTTCACGCTGCTGTAGATGTAGCGCCCACTCTCGCCGATGGGTGAGAGCACGTCATGTGGCAGATTGCCGAAGAAGTTGATGTCGGCACTGGAAAGGTCCGCGTAATTGTCGAAGACATTGTTCACGCCCAGGGTTAAGGTCACGCCCGGGTGAATCAGGTAGCTGCCCTCGATGTCCACGCCCGTCTCGGCGCCATAGCGCTGACGCGGCTCGAAGCCCCCGCCGAAATTGAACACCCGTACCACACTGCCGAAATAGTGGATGCGATTGACCAGCGTGAGGCGGTCGCGCGTCCACGTGGTCAGCAGGCTGGATTTCTGCCGTGGTGCGGATTCCTCGATGGTGTTGATCTCTTCCACGCCGATCAGCGCGAAGCTGCTGTCCAGCGCGCGCAGCTGGGCCGGAGTGGCGGTGATGCGTTCGATCTCGGTCTTCGCGTAGCTGTAGCCGAAAGTCATGTTCAGGTCGCCGTCGAACAGCGGGGCCTCATGCGTCACGATCAGGTCGATGCCGCGCGTCTGCGTGTCGATGGCATTGGTGAAGAAGCGCACGGACTCGATGCCGGCGCCGCCAGGCTGGGCCTGCACGAAGTTCACCAGTGGGGCACCGAACAGGCGGTCGGACAGGGTGATGCGGTCGTCCACGTCGATCTGGAACGCGTCCAGGGTGACCGTCACGCTGTTGCTCGGCTGCGCCGTCAGGCCGATGCTCTGGTTGATGGCGGTTTCCGGCTTGAGTGCCGAGGCCCCGAGTGACAGCGCGATGGGATTGGCCACCGGCAGCGTCACCGTGTTCACCAGGCTGCGATTGTCACCGAAATTGGTGCTGCGGTCGGAGAAGCCGATCTGGCTCAGCGCCGGCGCGCGCAGGCTGTTGGACAGGGCGCCGCGCAGGCCGTAGCCCTCGGCCAGTTCGAAGTAGACGGCGGCCTTGCCACTGAGTTCATCGCCGAAATCCGAGTAGTGCTCCCAGCGCGCGGCGGTGTCCAGCAACAGGCGGTCCGTCACCTGATCCGAGGCGCTGACGTACAGGCTGAACACTTCACGGGCCTCGCGGGCCTCGTCGGCCGGGGTCAGGCCGAGGGCGCCCTGGGCCCCGATGTCGCCGCTGAACGGGCCGGCCATCCAGGAGGCGTCATCGCCGGCACGGGTGCGGAACTTCTCCTTGCGGTATTCCGCGCCGGCGGCCACGTGCACGGTGCCGAACGCCGTGTCGTAGGGCGTGGCGCGCTGCACATCGGCATTCACGGTCAGCTGATCCAGCAGGTACTCGCCGGAGTCAAAACGCGTGGGGCTGGCGGCACCATAGGACGCATTCAAGGAATTCTTCGCGCCGTAGGCAAAACGGTTGCCGCCCACGGTGGCGCTGGTGTCGGTGGTCCACTCGCCCAGGCGGCTGCTCATGCCCACGGTCAGGCCGTGGTCGCGGTTCTCGCCCAGGGTGATGGGGCGGTAGCCCTGCGGGTAGACGGCCGGCACGTTGCGTGATTCATCCGGGTAACGGAAGAAGGTGGCGCCCTCGGTGTCGCGGCTGCCCAGCGTGCCGAAGGCGTAGAGGATGTTCGCGCCGAGCGGCTTCTCGCTGTTGAACCACAGATTGGCGTCGCGTACCTGCGGGTCACCCTTGGCGTAGTTGCGCTTGCCCTTGAGTGCGAGATTTGCCGGGGTGGCGGGGTAGAAGAACGGGATAGTGTCGAAGCCGGCGCGATCGGTGGCATTGCGGCGTTTCATGTCGAAGCCGGCATTGAGGAAGCCGCCACCGGCCAGGCTGATGCCTGCCTTGCCATCGAGCGTCAGGGTCTGCCCGTCGGTGATCTCCTCGTCGATGGCATCGAAATCGGTGACATGGGCCCCGTAGCCCACATTGAACTCGGGGCGCACGCTCTCGCGGTCGAGGATCAGGTTGACCACACCGCCAATGGCGTCGGAGCCGTATTGCGCGCCGGCGCCGTCACGCAGCACTTCCACGTGGTGCACGGCGTTCAGTGGCAGCGTGTTGAAGTCCACCGCCGCGGTGCCGCGCCCGATCTTGGTCTCGCTGTTCACCACGGCAGAGGTGTGACGGCGCTTGCCGTTCACCAGCACCAGCATCTGGTCCGGGCTCAGGCCGCGCAACTGGCCCGCGCGCACGTGGTCGGAGGTGCCGGAGTTGGACTGGCGCAGGAAATTGAAGGAAGGCACCAGGGTCGCCAGGGCCTCGCCCAGCTCGCCCGCCAGGGCGCCGGACTCGCGCACGTCCTCGGCATCGAAGGTGTCCACGGCAACTGGCGATTCCAGAATGGAGCGCTCCAGGCTGCGGCTGCCGGTCACCACGATGGTGTCGATGGTGGCGGGCGCAGCGGGTTGGGCCAGCGCGGCGCCACCGAGCAGCAGGCCCGGGGCGGCGATGCACAGGGACAGAGTGGTGCGACGAAAGGGAAGGCGAGCCTTGATCATGAGTCGAATCTCGTGAGTGGTGTGGATGTAAAAGTCAGTGTCCCGCCGCGCGCTCCAGCGCGCGATCGGCAATCTTCCTGGCCTCGTCGGGGGCGAGGGTGTCCTTCGCCGCCGCGACTCTGGCGCAGGCAATGGTGGTGCGCAGCTGACGCACGAAGCGGCGGCAATAGCCGCAGACGAACAGGTGCAGGCCATAGCCCAGCGACGCGCGCCAGCCGAGTGAGCCATCGACATGCTCGCTGGCATGGGCGGCGATGTCCTTGCACTTCAACATGAGCCTGTCTCCTGATAGCGATTGATGACCTGCATGAGCGTCAGGCGTGCCCGGTGCAGCAGCACCCGCACATTGGAGTTGCTCAGCTCCAGGATGTTACAGATGTCCTGCAGCTCCATCTGTTGCAGATCGCGCAGCGTGAACACGGCGCGCTGATCGGCGCTCAGACGCTCCAGGGTGCGGTCGATGCAGTGCTGCAACGCGGTGTTCTCGAGCAGTGCCAGGGGCGAGTCGACATGCCAGTCGGCGGGCGCGCCCTGCCAGTGACCGTCGCCACGAAACTGCAGGTTCAAGGCGCGCAGCGTGTCCTCGTGCGAACTCTCGGGGAAGGTGTCCAGTGACACATAACGCGACTCCTTGCCCAGCCGCGTGCGCGCTTCATTGCGCACGATGGTGTAAAGCCAGGTCTGCAGGCTGGAGCGGCCCTCGAATTTCGGCAGGGCGCGATGCACGCTGATCCAGGTTTCCTGCACCACTTCCTCGGCCCAGGCTTCGCCGACGATGGCGCGTGCGACGATCAGCAAGCGGCGGTGATACCGGGCCACCAGCCGTGTGAAGGCGGCGTGGTCGCCCCGACGCAGGGCGTCGATGTCCATTGCATCCGCATCTTTGTGTAACATGCCGGTGATCCATCCGTCCTGTTGCCAGGTAAACAACACACACTTCCCCGTTTGCGGAGACCCTATGTTCACGCTCGCCATGGTACACGAGACACTGGGCGCCGGTCTGCTCGGCACCTGCCTGCTGGCCGCTCTGTTCGTCGCGCCGGCCACGGCCCGGGCGCAGGACTGGACTCTCTACAATGCGCTGCTGACGGAACACGTGGCGCCTGCAGAACGTGAAGGCGTCAGTTTCAACGCAGTGGACTATGCCGCCTGGGCCAGCGACCCGCGCTACCCGCAGGTGCTGGCCCAGGTCGAGAGCTTCCCGCTGGCAACGCTGCAGACCACCGCCGACAAGGTGGCCTTCTACAGCAATGTCTACAACCTCTACGCCATCCGCATGGTGATCGATCATCTGCCACTGGAAAGCATCCGCGATGCCGGTTCGCTGTTCTCGCCCGTGTGGAAGAAATCCGTCGGCAGGCTGGGGGGCAGGATGGTCACACTCGATGAGATCGAGCACCAGATCCTGCGCCCGCTGGGGGAAGCGCGCATTCACTTCGCGATTGTGTGCGCGTCGCTGAGCTGTCCCGATCTGCGCCGCGAGGCCTACACGGCAGCGCAGCTGGATGCCCAGCTGGAAGATCAGACCCGGCGCTTTCTCGACAACGCCAGCAAGGGCCTGCGCGTCGAGGGCACGCAGGTGCAGGTGTCCCAGATATTCGACTGGTTCGAGGAGGACTTCGACAGTGCCGGCGGCGTCGAGGCCTTCGTGCGCCGCTATCGCGAACTGCCGCCGCAGATCCGCCTGCGCGCCGCGATCCCTTACCATTGGAATCTCAACGCGCAGTGATCGTCACTCAGAGGCCGGCGGCCGCTTCCAGCACCAGGCTGAAATCCGGCCGCAGCTTGTAATCTTCCTCCGCCAGCTTGGCGCGAATCACGCCCTGGGCATCCAGCACGAAGATGCCGGGATACGGAATGCCATAGGCGCGTTCGCCCGGGCTGTATTGCGTGTTGAGAATGCCCATGGCCTTCACGTGCGTGTTGCCCGCGTCGTGCAAGAGGGGAAACGTGGCGCCATATTCCTCCTCGGCTTGCTTGAGCGTGGCCACCGGGTCGTAGGTCATGGCGGCGACCTTGAATCCCAGCGCGGCGAACTCGGCCTCGCGTTCCACCAGACGCTCCAGTTGCGCGATGCAGTAGGGACACCAGTCGAAGGAGCGGCTCAGCACCAGCACGAGGCCTTTCTCTCCCGTGAGATCGGCCAGTGTGTGGCGCTCGCCATTCTGGTCGACCGCGTCGATCGGAGGCAGGGAGCTGCCCACGGCAAGCGTGGGAGCCCACATGAATTCCTGCGCCTGTGCCGTCAAGGCCAGGGGCAGGGCAAGCAGCAACAGGGTGAGCAGGGCGGGCAGACGGGCAGGGGTTCGCTTCATGTCAGGCTCCAGGGCTATTGTTCTTCAGGGACATGCGGGGAGATACTGCAAAAGGACCGCCACGGCGCGACGATGTTACAGGCGGCCGCAAAAGACCAGACGCGCCCAGGGAGGCAACATGATTCTGGAAAGCATAATGACCCGCCCCGTGGTCACGGTGGAACTCGATGACAGCCTGCGCGCCATCAAGGAATTGCTCGACGTGGCGCCGTTTCATCACCTGCTCGTGCAGGAGGACGGCATTCTCTACGGCGTGATTACCGACCGGGACCTCTACAAGGCCCTGAGCCCCAATCTGGGCACGCCGCTGGAGTCGCCGCGCGACACGGCCACCCTGAACAAGCGGGCGCACCAGATCATGACGCGCAAGCCCTGGACGCTGCCGCGCACTGCCGATGTGTTCGAAGCCATCCACCTGTTCAATCATCGCGGCATCGCCTGCATTCCCATCGTCGATGCCGACAACCGCATCGAGGGCATCGTCACCACGCGTGACATCTTCCGCCTGCTGGAAGCCAATCGCCATCGTTTCAACAATGCCACCAACAAGCCCGACACCACGGGAGAAAGCACCCCATGATCTTTCGTCAACTCTATGACGCGCCGTCGTCCACCTACACGTATCTGCTGGCCGACGAATACAGCCACGAGGCCATCCTGATCGACCCGGTGTTCGAGCAGGCTCAGCGCGATCTGGCCCTGCTGAGCGAACTCGGCCTGCACTTGAAGCTCGTGGTGGACACCCACGCCCATGCCGACCACATCACGGCCGCCTGGCTGCTGAAGCAGAAAACCGGTTGCCAGATCGCGCTCTCGGCCAGCGCCGGCGCGGTGAATGTCGACCTGCCCCTGCATCACGGCCAGCACTTCGGCGTGCAGGGCATCACTCTGGAGGCGCGTGCCACGCCCGGCCACACCAATGGCTGCACCAGCTTCGTGCTGGCCGATCAGAGCATGGTGTTCACCGGCGATGCGCTGTTGATTCGCGGCTGTGGTCGCAGCGATTTCCAGCAGGGGGACCCGGCGCGTCTCTATCACTCCATCACCGAGCAGCTGTTCTCCCTGCCTGACACCTGTGCGGTGTATCCGGCGCACGACTACAACGGTCGCACGCGCTCCTCGGTGGGTGAGGAGAAACGCTTCAATCCGCGTGTGGGCGGCGGCGCCAACGAGAAGGACTTCGTGCACTACATGAAGGCGATGCAGCTGCCGCACCCGAAGAAGATCGACGAGGCCCTGCCCAACAATCTGCGCAGTGGCATGCCGGAAAGCGGGCGTCTGCCCGAAGAGCCGGACTGGGCCGATCTGCATGTCAGCTTCGCCGGCATTCCCGAAGTGGAACCGGAATGGGTGGTGCAGAATCAACCTTCGGTCACCATCCTCGATGTGCGTGAGGCCGATGAGCTTGGCGAGCCCGTGATCGGTCTGCACAATGCGCTGACGATCCCGCTGAGTGAGCTGCGCGCGCGCGTGGGCGAGGTGCCGCAGGACAAGCCCGTGGTGACGCTGTGCCGCTCAGGCCGCCGCTCGTCGCTGGCGATTTCCATCTTGAAAACAGCCGGTCACGAGCGTGTGGCCAACATCCGCGGCGGCATCCTGCACTGGCACGATCACTGAGACTTGCCTGCGCGTGAATGACGTTCGGTGAGCAGGTAACACACCAGGCCGAGCACGATGATGATGGCCGCCGCGCGGGCCTCCAGCGGGCGGTCGACGGTGATGAAGCCCAGCGTCCACAGCATGATGGCGCCGTAGATGAGCGGTGGCAGGGGATAGGCCCAGGTGCGGTAGGCCGCCACGCCGGGTTCCCGGCCCTCGCCCTGACGGGCGCGCAGCACGAAGATGCCCAGCACGGTGGCCAGGGAACTCAGCCCCAGGATGAAGCCGGAGAACACCAGCACCGATTCGAAGGTCGAGGTGAGAATGAACAGCGCCGCCAGGCCGCCCTGGGTGTAGACGGCGCGGCGCGGCACGCCCCCCGCGTTCTTCACCGCCAGCAGGCGGAACAGCCGAAAGTCCTCGCCCATCACCTGCAGCACACGCGGCCCCGCCATCAGCATGGCGCTCACCGTGGAGATCAGCAGCAGCGACAGCATCCCGCCCATCAGCATCGCGCCCAGCGAACCGAAGGTGTTCTCGGCCACGATCACGCCCGCTTCCACCTTGCCGGCCAGCAGTTCCATGGGCACCGCGTAGAGGAAGGTGGCATTGAGTGCCAGGTAAAGCACGATGACGATGGCCGTGCCGCCGATCAGCACCAGGGGCACCGAGCGTGCCGGGTTCTCGATCTCGCCCGTGATGTAGGTGGCGGCATTCCAGCCCGTGTAGGCATAGTTCACATAGATCAGCGACACGGCGAAGGCACTGGAGAGCAGCAGAGTGCCATCGCCCTCTCCCGGCAGCAGATGCACCGGCTG
>JACCDX011588902.1_pt1 | contig 12157 bp, 9 predicted proteins | sample 7449681 | NCBI WGS metagenome assembly JACCDX01 (sample SAMN15323450, study PRJNA562643) | freshwater metagenome | isolation source: river surface water | place: USA:Blue River Watershed | collected 2017-08-18 | reverse complement strand
TACGCGGCCCTGGTGCTGAGCTCGGCCGTGGTGATCTGGAGGACGGGGTTGCGCTGAGGCGCCTGCCATGCAGCCTCGCGATCTGGCTGCCCCTCGTTGCCCCTCGTTGCCCCGTTGCTGCGCCCCTTGTTGACCCTCTGCTGACCCGCACATGACCTACAGCGTCAAGGAAACCTTCTACACCCTGCAAGGCGAGGGCACGCATGCCGGTCGCCCGGCGGTGTTCTGCCGCTTTGCGGGGTGCAACCTGTGGACGGGCCGCGAGGAAGACCGCGCCAGCGCCGTCTGCCGCTTCTGCGACACCGATTTCGTGGGCACCGATGGCCTGGGCGGCGGCAAGTTCGCCGACGCACAGGCGCTGGCGGCGCACATCGCTGGCTTCTGGCCCGACACCGATGCCGGTCGTGCGGGCCGCCGCTTTGCCGTGCTGACCGGTGGCGAGCCGCTGCTGCAGGTCGACCCCGCCTTGATCGACGCCTTGCACGCCCAGGGCTTCGAGATCGCGGTCGAGACCAATGGCAGCGTGGCCGCGCCCGCAGGCCTGGACTGGATCTGCGTGAGCCCCAAGGCTGGCGCCCCGCTGGTGCAGACCTCGGGGCACGAGCTCAAGGTGGTGGTGCCGCAGGTGGGCCTGGGCGAGGCCGAGCTGTTGGCGCTGGAGCGGCTGAACTTTGGCCAGCTGCGCGTGCAGGCCATGGACAGTGCCGACCCCGCCGCCCGCCGTGCCGCCATGCAGTGGGCGCTGGACTGGTGCCTGGCCCACCCCCGCTGGAGCTTGAGCGTGCAGACGCACAAGAGCCTGGGCATCCGCTGAGCACCCGATCCCGTTGATTTGTGCCTTTGTATTTTTTGCTTTCCACCGCCACGATCTGGTCCACAGCATCGGATGGCCTAGACGCTGAGCCCTGCAGATGTTTGAACTGAGCCAGACCTTCACTTTTGATGCGGCCCACACCCTCAAGCGCAAGGTGTCTGCCGAAGAGGCGGCCGGCAGCCGCCGCATCCACGGCCACACCTACACCGCCGAGGTGTTCGTCAAGGGCCCGCGTCAGTCCGAATCGGGCATGGTGGTGGACCTGGCCGTGCTGCGCGCCGTGCTGGCCGACATCCGCAGCCAGCTCGACCACCACTGCCTCGACGAGGTGGCCGGCCTGGGCGCCCCGACGCTGGAGAACCTCTGCGTGTTCATCTTCGAGCGCGTGCAGGCGCAGCTGCCGCAGGCCAGCGGCGTGGCCGTGAGCCGGGCCGCCGGTGACCGCTGCGTGTACCGCCCGGCGTGAAGCGCCCGACCTGATGCCCTCCGGATGACGAACCCGACCGCCACCTCAGATTGGGCCCAGCGCAGCGCGCAGGCCGTGTGGCACCCGTGCTCGCAGATGAAGCAGCACGACCGCCACCCCGTGCGCCCCATCGTGGCGGCGCAGGGCGCCTGGCTGACCGATGACCAAGGTCACCGCATCCTCGATGCCGTGAGCTCGTGGTGGGTCAACCTGTTCGGCCATGGCTTTGCGCCCATCCGCGAGGCCATCACGGCCCAGCTGGGGCAGCTGGATCACATCATGCTCGCCGGCCTCACGCACCCGCCGGTGGTGCAGCTCTCGGAGCGCCTGGCCGCGCTCACGGGCCTGGGCCATGCCTTCTACGGCAGCGATGGCGCCAGCGCCACCGAGATCGCTTTGAAGATGAGCGTGCACAGCTGGCGCAACCAGGGCCAGCCGGGCAAGAGCGCCTTCCTGGCGCTGCAGGGCGGCTACCACGGTGAGACCGTGGGTGCGCTGGGCGTCACCGACATCCCGCTGTTCCGCGAGGCCTATGCGCCGCTGCTGCGTTGTGCGGCCATGCTGCCTTCGCCCGACCCCCGCCAGGCCGCGCCCGGCGTGTCGCCCGCAGACCACCTGGCGCACTGCATCGCCGCACTCGAGGCCACGCTGGCCGCGCGCCACCACGAGCTGGCGGCCATCATCCTCGAGCCCCTGATGCAAGGCGCCGCCGGCATGGGCTTTCACGACCCGGCCTACCTGGTGGCTGTGCGCACGCTGTGCGACCGCTTTGGCGTGCACTGGATCGCCGACGAGATCGCCACCGGCTTTGGCCGCACGGGCACGATGTTCGCCCACCAGCAGGCCATAGGCGCCGACGGGCAGGCCGTCAAGCCCGACTTCATCTGCCTGAGCAAAGGCATCACCGGGGGCGTGTTGCCGCTGTCGGCGGTGCTGACCACCGATGCCGTCTACCAGGCCTTCTGGGACGACCGCACCGCGCACGGCTTCTTGCACTCGCACTCGTACACCGGCAACGCGCTGGCCTGCAGCGCCGCGCTGGCCGTGCTCGACACCTTCGCGCAGCGTGATGCGCAAGGGCGCGATCAACTGATGCGCAACCGCGCGCGCGCCGAGCGGCTCGACGCCTTGCTGCAGCCGCTGCACCAGCACCCGCGCGTGCGCCACGCGCGCCGCCTGGGCATGGTGTGGGCCTGGGACATCGCCGATGTGGACGCCAGCTTTGCCCAGCGCTTTCACCGCGCGGCGATGGCGGCCGGCCTCTTGCTGCGCCCGATCGGCGCCACGCTCTACCTGATGCCGCCCTACCTGCTGGACGACGCCGAGCAGGCGTTTTTGGCGCACACCACGCTGGCCGTGCTCAACGAGGTGCTGGCGGCCGATGCCGGCGCGGCGCCGGCCCCTGAACCCGCCGTGCCCTGAGGGGGCATCCTTGCCGCACCTTTGCTGCGCCTTTGCTGCATCTTCACGCCATGACCCAGGCCTACTTCATCACCGGCACCGACACGGGCGTGGGCAAGACCCGCGCCACCTGCGCCCTGTTGCATGCCTTGCGCCGACAAGGCCTGCCCCGCGTGGTGGGCATGAAGCCCGTGGCTGCGGGCTGCGACTGGGTGGAAGACCGCCCCGGCCATGGCCAGTGGCTCAATGAGGACGTGGTCGCCTTGCGTGCCGCATCGAGCCTGAGCGTGCCGCCGGTGTTCGACAACCCCTACGCCTTGCCCGATGCCGTGTCGCCGCACATCGCGGCCCAGCGCGCGGGCGAGGTCATCGACATCGCCCACATCGAGGCCAGCTTCCATGCGCTGCGCCAGCATGCCGATGCCGTGGTGGTGGAGGGCGCGGGCGGCTTCATGGTGCCGCTGCACGAGGGCCCGATGGGCGAGAACACCTGGGTGACCAGCGCCGACCTGGCCCAGCGCCTGGCCTTGCCGGTGATCCTGGTGGTGGGCTTGCGCCTGGGCTGCCTCAACCACGCGCTGCTCACGCAAGAAGCGATCTTGCGCCGAGGGCTGAAGCTGGCGGGCTGGGTGGCCAATCAGATCGATCCCGACATGCCCGAGCAGGGCGCCAACCTCGCCACGCTGCGTGCGCGGTTGGTGGCGCCGATGCTGGCGCATTGGGCTTGGGATCCGGCGCAGCCTGTTGATGGCTTGGCGATGGCGCTGCCTTCGGCCGCTTGAGACCGACGGGGCGCGGCGCGTTCAGCGCAGGTAGCCGGCTTCCCGCATGCGCTGCTCGGTCAGGGCCTGGGCCTTGGTGAGCACCTCGTCCACGTTGGCCTTGGGGTTGCTCAGCAGCGTCGACACCAACTGGCCCACGGCCGTGCCGATGCCCTGGAACTCCGGGATCGACGCGAACTGCACCCCCACATACGGCGACTTCGGCACCGTGGCGTCGGCCGGGTTGACCGACTCGATGGCCTGCAGCTCGATCTGGGCTTGCGGGTTGAGGCGCTGGAAGTTGGCGTTGGCGTAGGTGGACTGCCGGGTGCCGGACGGCACGGCGGCCCAGCCGTTCTGATCGGCCACCTTCTGCAGGTACCCGCGCGAGGTGGCCCATTCGATGAAGGCCTGCGCCTCGCTGGCGTGTTTGGAGCTCGACGGGATGGCCAGGGCCCAGGTCCACAGCCAGCGCGAGCCCTTGACGTGCGTGGCAGATGGTGCGTGGGCAAAGCCCACCCTGCCCGCCACCTTGGATGTACCGGCCCGGTTGACAAAGCTGCCGGCCACCGAGGCGTCCACCCACATGGCGCAGCGGCCATCCATGAACAGCGCCAGGTTCTCGTTGTAGCCATTGGCGCTGGCGCCAGGTGGGCCGTATTTGCGCAGCACATCGACGTACAGGTTGACCGCCTGCTTCCAGGGCGGGCTGGTCAACTGCGGTGTCCAAGCCATGTCGAACCACTGGCCGCCGTGGGCGTTGACGATGGTGGTCAACAGCGTCATGTTCTCTCCCCAGCCGGGGCGGCCGCGCAGGCAGATGCCGTAGGTGCCGTGCTGCGGGTCGTGCAGCTTGGCCGCGGCCTGGCGCACCTGCTCCCAGGTGGGCTGCGTGGGCATGGTCAACCCGGCCTTGGCGAAGAGGTCCTGCCGGTAAAACGTCAGGGAGCTTTCGCCATAAAAGGGCAGGGCGTAGAGCTGCTTGCCCACAGACAGCGACTGGCGGATGGCGGGCAACAGGTCATCCACCTGGTAATCAGCTCTGGGGGTGATGGGCTTGAGCTTGCCGCCCTTGCCCCAGATGGGCGCCTCGTAGGCCCCGATGGTCAGGATGTCGAACTTGCCCGTGCCGGTGGCGATGTCGCGGCTGACCTGCTGGCGCAGTGGGCCCTCTTCCAGGGTGACCCACTTGAGGCGCACCTTGGGCTGCACCTGCTCGTAGTCGCGCGCGAGCTTTTGCAGCGTCAGCATGTGGCCGTTGTTCACGGTCGCAACCGTCAGCTCGGTGACCCCGGCCGTTTGTGCCGAGGCACACAGTGGCAGCGCCAGTGTCGCCCAAGCGAGCCAGTGGCGTCGATGCGTGAGCGATTTCACCTTGTTGGTTTTCACCAGCCGTGCAACCATGTCAGCTCCGGAGACAATGGCTCCGTCCGCAGTGTCTGTGCACCGGAGTCTATGCCCGGAAGCGGTTCGCTGCACCAGCAATCTGTCACAGCCTTTTAACGGAAAGTGCATGCCAGAGCAGCAATCAGGCCCTTCCTCTCGCCGAGCCTTCTTGAGCGTCCGCGGGCGTGTCGCCTTGTATTCCGGGATATCCGGCGTCATTTTTGCAACACTGCTGGCCGTGTGGGTGGCGCACAGTCAACAGGGCAGGGTGCGCGAAGCCGTTGAGGCGGCCGTGCGCCGAGAGGCCCACGTGGCGGGTCAGTTCATTTCGGTGCTGGTCAGCGAGCGCAAATCCCAGATCGAGCAACTCGCTTCCTTGCCTGAACTCAGCAGTGGCCTGGCCGATGTGGGCGCGGTGCGCCTGCTCATCGAGCGCGTGCACAGCTACCACCCCGAGTTCGAATGGGTGGCCATGACGGATGCCAAAGGCGTGGTGCTCGCGGCGACCGGCGCGCGCCTGGAGCGCAGCGACATGTCGCACGCATCCTGGTTCGAGCAAGGCAAGCAAGCGCCATGGATCGGTCTGCCTTCAGGGCCGGGCGAGCTGGCACCTTACCTGCCCATCGACAGCGATGGCCGGCCCACCCTCTTGGTGGACCTGTCGGTGCCGGTGATCGATTACGACGGTCGCACCGTGGGTGTGCTGGTGGCTCGCTTGAATTGGCGCTGGGTGGTCGAGCAGCAAGCAGCCATCAGCAAGCACGATCCCGCCTTGCGTGACACCCTGCTGCTGGGCCCCAAGGGCGAGGTGTGGCTGGGGCCGATGGCGGCCATCGGGGGGCGTCTGGTGCCCGCCAATGGGCAGCCCGTGCCGCCTGGGCAAGCTCCCACGCTGGTCGACTGGCCCGATGTGGGGCAGCGCCTGAGTGCAGCGGCCCCGCTGGCGCTCACCCTGGGCGGCAGCCAGGCGGCGGGGATGATGGTGGTCCGCCAGGATCCAAAGGCTGTGCCCGGCGCGAGCGAGGCCATGGGGTGGCAGGTGCTCAGCATGGGCCTGGCAGCGGCCGTGGCCTTCATGGTGATCACCTGGTGGCTCGCCAGCCGACTCACGCGGCCCCTGGCCACGCTGACCGAGGCCGCCACCGACTTGCGCGAAGGCCGCGAGGCCAGCTTCCTGGCGGCCAGCCACCAAAACGACGAGTTCGGCGTGCTCGCGCGAGCCCTGGGCGACATGCACCACCAGTTGCAGGTGCGCATGCTGGAGCTGGCCAACTACCGCGATCACCTGGAAGACAAGATCAAGCAGCGCACCGAGCAGCTCAGCCAAGCCCTGGACAAGGCCGAGGCCGCCAACCGCACCAAGGGCGCCTTCATCGCCAACATGAGTCACGAGATCCGCACGCCCATGAACGCGATCCTGGGCGCCACCTTCCTGATGCGCCAAGGCGAGCTGCCAGCGGCGCAGCTTGAACGTTTGCAGATGGTGGACCAAGCGGCTTCGCACCTGCTGGACATCATCAACGACATCCTTGACCTCTCCAAGCTGGAGGCCGGCATGTTCGTGCTGCACCCCCAGCCCACCGAGTTGGCGCCCCTCATGCAACGTGGGCTGGACATGGTCAGCAGCCGTGCCCGCGAAAAGGGTCTCCAGCTCACGCTGGCTGTGCCCGAGGTGCCCTTCCGGTTGATGGTGGACGGCACACGCTTGTCGCAGGTCATCATCAACTTGCTGAGCAACGCGGTGAAGTTCAGCGAGCAAGGTGAGGTCAAGCTTGTGCTGCACATCACCCACATGCCTGACGGGCCGGGCCAGAACATGGGGCTGCGCTTCGAGGTGCAAGACCAGGGCGTGGGGATCGCCCCCGAATCGGTGGCGCAACTCTTCCAGCCCTTTGTGCAGGTCGACGAGTCGACCACCCGGCGCTTTGGTGGCACCGGCCTGGGCCTGGCCATCACACGCAGCCTGGTGGAATGCATGGGCGGCGAGGTGGGGGTGCACAGCGTGCTGGGGCAGGGCAGCACCTTCTGGTTCACCTTGAACTTGCAGGCGCAGGACGCGCCGGTGCAGGTCAAGGCCACTGGGTTGGTGGCCAACCTGCTGCCGTCACACAGCGCTGTGGGGCAAGTGCTGCCGACGTCGGTCGGCCTCGCTGCGTCCACGAACCTGTCTGCGGCCGCGCCCTTGGACCTGCCCACGGTGCTGGCCGCGATCAAGTCGCGCCACGGTGGGCGCAAGGTGTTGGTGGCCGATGACAACCCCGTCAACCTGATGCTGACCTCTGAGCTGCTGGACATGGCGGGCCTGCAGTCGGTCGAGGCCACCACCGGGCAGGAGGCCGTCGATGTGCTGCGCAGCCCACAGGGCCAGGACATCATGCTGGTGCTGATGGACGTGCACATGCCGGTGATGGACGGGATGCAGGCCACGCGCGTCATCCGTGCCGATGAGCAACTGCGCGACATGCCTGTGTTGGCCATGACCGCCAGCGTCCTGCAACAAGAGCAGGAGCAATGTCTGCAAGCCGGCATGAACAGCCACCTCTCTAAGCCCGTGGATCCCCTGCAGCTGTTCACGGCCCTGCTGTCGTGGCTGAACCAGCGGGTGCCCGAGTCCGCCTGACGGGCCTGATAACCTTGGGCGCATGAACACGCGCTTGACCCGTTTGCTGGGCATTGCCCACCCCATCGTGCTGCCTGGCATGACCTACGTGGCCGTGCCCCGCCTGGTGGCGGCCGTCAGCCAGGCCGGCGGCCTGGGCATCCTCGCGTCGGGGGCCTTGTCGCCCGAGCAGTGCCGCGAGGCCATCCGCGAGATCCGCCGCCTCACCGACCGGCCGTTTGGCGTGGGCTGCAGCCTCAAGCTGCCGGGTGCTGCCGCCTGTGCCAAGGTGGCGCTCGAAGAACAGGTCAGCGTCATCAACACCTCGATGGGCAAGGGCGACTGGGTGGTCGAGGCCGCACAGGCCTATGGCGGCAAGGTGATCGCCACCATCTCCAGCGAGAAGCACGCGAAGGCGGCGCTCGACTTCGGGGCCGACGGCCTGATCGTGACCGGCCACGAGGCCGCCGCACACGGGGGCAAGGTCACCTCGATGGTGCTGATCCCGGCGGTGCGCGACATGACCGACAAGCCCATCATCGCAGCCGGTGGCTTTGCCGATGGCCGGGGCCTGCTGGCCGCGCTCAGCCTCGGGGCCGATGCCGTGGCCATGGGCACGCGCTTTGCCAGCTGCACCGAAAGCCCGCTGCATGGCGAGACCAAGCAGCTCATCCTCGACAAGCCGGCCGAAGACACCATCTACTCGCGCAACTTCGACACCTTCCCCTGCCGCGTGATGAAGACGCCGGGCGGGCAGAAGTACACCGCGCGCCCCTTGAGCCCGCCGGTGGCGCTGACCCGCTCGCTGGCGGCGGCGCGCGAGCTGCAGACCCCGCTTGGCGACATCGCCCGCGATGCCCTGGCCCAAGGCCTGGTGCCCGCCATCCAGACGGCCTACTTCGGTGCCGCCACGCTGGCCATGCGCAAGGCCATGTTCGATGCCGATCACCACGAGGGTGTGCAGCTCATCGGGCAGGTGCAAGGCCTGATCCACGACCAGCCCACGGCGGCCGACATCATCCAGCGCACGCTGGCCCAGGCCCGCGCCATCAGCCAGGGCCTGCAGGCGCAGTGGGCCTGATGGGGCTTGATGCGGTTTGATGCAGGATCGGGTGGGTACCAGCCGCAGACGTGCTAGCCTGCGCGCCCATGAACGGTACCCTCTCGGACGCCCTGCAGCCACAGCTGGATGACTGGGCGCAACAGCACCTCTTGCGGCAGCGCCGGCAGGTTCAGGTGCACCAGCCTGCCACCGGTCATGCCGACCTGGATGCCGATGCCGGGCCGGGCAGCGTGCTGGTGCTCGATGGCCGGCCCATGCTGGCCTTTGGCAGCAACGACTACCTCGGGCTGGCGCACCACCCCGGTGTGATCGCGGCCGTGCAAGACAGTGTGGCGCGCGACGGTGCCGGCGCCATGGCCTCGGCCCTGGTGTGCGGCCACCACACGCCGCACGAGGCCTTGGAGCAGGCCCTGGCTGCCCACGTGGGGCTGCCCCAGGCCCTGAGCTTCCACTCGGGCTACGCGGCCAATGTGGGCATCATCCCGGCGCTGGTGGGGCCGCAAGATGCCGTGTTCTCGGATGCGCTCAACCACGCCTGCCTGATCGACGGCATCCGCCTGTCCAAGGCGGCGCTGGAGGTCTATCCGCACCGCGACCTGGAGGCCTTGACCGACGCCCTGGCCCGCAGCACGGCGCGGCGCAAGCTCATCGTCACCGATGCCGTGTTCAGCATGGACGGCACGCTGGCCGACGTGCCCGCGCTGCTGGCCCTGTGCGAGCGCTTCGACGCCTGGCTGTTGATCGACGATGCCCATGGCTACGGCGTGCTCGGCCCGCAAGGCGAGGGCAGCCTGGCTCACCATGGCCTGCTGGGCGCCGAGCTGCAGCGCGCGTCGCAGCGCCTGATCTACATGGCCACATTGGGCAAGGCGGCAGGCGTGGCCGGCGCCTTCGTGGCTGGCCAGCCGGCGCTGGTCGATTGGCTGAAGCAGCGTGCACGCACCTACATGTTCGCCACCGCACCACCGCCCATGCTGGCCGCCGGGCTGCTGGCCGCCGTGAACGCGATCCGCGAGGAGGGCTGGCGCCGCCAGCGGCTGCAGGCCTTGCGCGAACAGCTTGCCCGAGGCGTGGCCGAGTTGCGCCTGCCCTGGCGCTTGATGCCTTCGGTCTCGCCCATCCAGCCCTTGGTGGTGGGCAGCAACGCGGCCGTGATGCAGGTGATGCAGGGCTTGGCCGATGAGGGCGTGTGGGTGCCGGCGATCCGCCCCCCCACGGTGCCGCAGGGCACGGCGCGCTTGCGCGTGTCGCTCACCGCGGCGCACAGCAGCCCGCAGGTCGATCGGCTGTTGCAGGCCTTGGCCCGGGTGGCTGGTCGGATGGCCACGCAGGCCGCCCACATCACCTGAGCAGGCCCACCTGGTTCAGCACGCCGGCGTGATCACGCCACCAGCGCACGGTGCAAGGCCGCGCTGCTGGGCATGCGCCTGCGCAGGCTGCCGCGCGGCATGGCGTCGATCACCTTGTAGCTCACTTGGCTCGTGTCGCGCGCCAGCGGGTAAGGGAAGGGGCTGCCCTTGGCATCGACCAGGGCGCACACCTTGGGCAGGTGGGCCGCTTCACCGCGCTGCACCACGATGCCGGACTCGCCATTGGCCAGGCGCACGCAGGTGCCAGGCGGGTAGATGCCCAGCTCCTTGATCAGGGCCGACACATAAGGGTTGTGCTGACCATCAGCCTGCAAGAAGAGCGTGCGCGCAGCCTGGTTGCTCGGCATGGCCGCGCGGGTGCTGCGCGCGCTGATCTTGGCGAGGTAGACATCGGCATAGTGCAGGGCGCAGGCCAGGTCACTGGCCCCGGCCTTGGCGGTGCTCAAGGGGCCGCCGTTGGGGGTGACGTGGTGCTGCGCCACGGCTTGCAGCCAGTCGGGATCGGTCACGCCCAGCTGTTCCAGCATGTCGCGGCTGCGTGCGCCGTGGTCATGGATGGCCTGACGTTGCTGGCCGGTTGGCGCGGTCAGCTGGGTGCTCAGCTGCTTTTGCAGCCCCGTCATCGACAGGTTCATGCTCAGCGCCGCATGGGTCAAGGTCAAGCGCGCCGCAGGGTTCCAGCCCATGCGCTCGCTCATCAGGTTGACGATGTAGGCGGTCTGGATGGCGTGGGAGACGGCGTAGTCTTCCGGGTTGTCCTTGAACAGCGACTCGAACAGGTGGGGCTCGCGGCTCACCTCGGTGGCGTGCTGGACATCGCTGGCCACCTCTTGCACATCGGCCTGCCAGTTGGGGCTGGACAGCGGGTCGTTGAGCAGGGCCGACATGCGGGTGTGCACCCAGCCCCAGAGCTGGTCGGGTGCCTTGCGGCGCACATCGCGCTGCTGGGCCTCGATGTGGCGGTCGAAGTCGTCTTGATCGACGTACATGCCGCGCTCCACCAGGCTGGTCAACTGCTCATGGTCCTTCAGGGTGTAGCCCTTGTGGAGCAGCAATTGGCCCTGCTCGTTGTAGACGTTCCAGGGCAATTCGTGGCCAACGTGGAGCTGGCTGACACACAGGCGAAAGAGTTTCATGGGGACTGCTCAACTGCTGATGCACGTGAACAGTGTGCCCATTGGATTTTTGGGACAGGCCGGGAAAAGTACCGCCAAGTGCCTGCTGATCCGGCGCCAGGTGTGATGTCCTGCACACCGGCACCCCCCCGGATCTCGCCGAGGGGATCATGGTTGACCCGCGAGGCGGGGTAACCCGGGTGGGGCGGCCGGCCTGTCAGTCGGCCTGTCAGTCGGCCGTCAGTCGCAACTCAGCGCGCAGCGAGTGCGGGAAGGCCTTGGTGATGTCCACATCGATGAGCTGGCCCACCAGGCGATCACGCAGGGCCTGGGTGGGGCCGGCGGCGAAGTTCACGATGCGGTTGCACTCGGTGCGGCCCATCAGCTCGGACGGGTCTTTGCGGCTGGGGCCTTCGACCAGGATCTTCTGCGTGGTGCCCACCAGCAGGTCGCTGTAGCGCTGCACATTGCTTTCCAGGTAGGCCTGCAGGGTTTGCAGGCGCTGCAGCTTCACCTCGTGCGGGGTGGTGTCCTCGAGGGCCGCAGCCGGCGTGCCGGGGCGGGCGCTGAAGATGAAGCTGAACGAGGCGTCGAACTCGATGTCGCGCGCGAGCTTCATCAGCTTGTCGAAGTCGTCGTCGGTCTCACCCGGGAAGCCCACGATGAAGTCGGTGGACAAGCGGATGTCGGGGCGCACGGCGCGCAGCTTGCGGATGGTGCTCTTGTACTCGAGCACGGTGTAGCCGCGCTTCATGGCCATGAGGATCTTGTCGCTGCCATGCTGCACCGGCAGGTGCAGGTGGTTCACCAGCTGGGGCACCTTGGCATAGACGTCGATCAGGCGCTGCGTGAATTCGTTGGGATGGCTGGTGGTGTAGCGGATGCGCTCGATGCCGGGGATCTCGGCCACGTATTCGATGAGCAGCGCGAAGTCCGCGATCTCCGAGGTCTGGCCCATGGCACCACGGTACGCGTTGACGTTCTGGCCCAGCAGCGTCACTTCCTTGACGCCTTGTGCGGCCAGTTCGGCAATTTCCACCAGCACATCGTCCAGCGGGCGTGAGACTTCGTCGCCCCGGGTGTAGGGCACCACGCAGTAGCTGCAGTACTTGCTGCAGCCCTCCATGATGGAGACGAAGGCGCTCGCGCCCTCCACCCGCGCCGGCGGCAGGTGGTCGAACT
>JACCDX010740054.1_pt1 | contig 12158 bp, 12 predicted proteins | sample 7449681 | NCBI WGS metagenome assembly JACCDX01 (sample SAMN15323450, study PRJNA562643) | freshwater metagenome | isolation source: river surface water | place: USA:Blue River Watershed | collected 2017-08-18 | reverse complement strand
GCGATGAGCCGCTGAACCTCGAGGGCTACCGCGACCTGCTGTTCCTGCACACGATCGCCGCCGAGCTGACGGCCGACGATGCCATGCCCGTGGCCCCGCCGCCGTCGGCCCTGGCCGCGGCGGCGTCCTCGGCCGTGGCGGGCGGGGATGACGCCGTGTCGGCGATCGATGCGACCACGCTGGACATCGACCTGGACGAGCTGCTGCGCGCGGCGGGCGTCGAGCCGACACCGGCGGCCTCGGGCACCGACGGCGCGGCTCGGTCGGCCTCGGCCCGGGCGACCGACGCCAACCTGCTGGACTTCGAGCTGGACCCGCAGTCCGCCTTCAAGCTGCCGAGCCAGCGTCCTCCGCAGGGTTGACGCAGCCGGGGCGGGGCGCGACCCGCCCCATGCGCCCCGTGGGCCCGTTCAGCGCCGTACCTGCAGGGCGGCCGGGTTCACCACGTGGGTGGGCGTGCCCTGGATGAAATTCACCACGTTGTCGAAAGCGGCGCCGAAGTACATCTCGTAGGTGTCCTGCTCCACGTACCCGATGTGGGGCGTGCAGATGCAGTTCTCCAGGCGCAGCAGGGCATGGCCCTGCAGGATGGGTTCGCTCTCGAACACGTCCACGGCGGCCATGCCGGGTCGGCCGCGGTTCAGCGCGGCGATCAGCGCATCCGGCTCCAGCAGCTCGGCGCGGGAGGTGTTGACGAACAGGGCCGAGGGCTTCATGCGGCTGAGGTCTTCCAGGCGCACGATGCCCTGCGTGGCCTCGTTCAGGCGCAGGTGCAGGGAGATCACGTCGCACTGCGAGAAGAACTCCTCGCGGCTTTCGGCGGCGATGTAGCCGTCGGCCACCGCCAGCTCGCGCGAGGGCTCGCGGCCCCACACCACCACCTTCATGCCGAAGGCGCGGCCGTAGGCGGCGATCAGCTGGCCGATCTTGCCGTAGCTCCAGATGCCCAGCGTCTTGCCGCGCAGCACCTGGCCCACGCCGAAGTTGGGCGGCATGGAGGCCGACTTCATGCCCGACTGCTGCCAGGCGCCATGCTTGAGGTTGCCGATGTACTGGGGCAGCCGGCGCATGGCCGCCATGATCAGGGCCCAGGTCAGCTCGGCGGGCGCCACCGGCGAGCCCACGCCCTCGGTCACCACGATGCCGCGCTCGGTGCAGGCTTGCACGTCGATGTGCGAGCCCACGCGGCCGGTCTGGGCGATCAGCTTGAGCCGGGGCAGCTTCTCCAGCAGCGCGCGCGAGATGTGGGTGCGCTCGCGGATCAGGACGATGCAGTCGGCATCGCGCAACCGCACGGACAGCTGGCCGATGCCCTTGACCGTGTTCGTGTACACCTTGGCCGGGTAGGGTTCCAGCTTGGACGCGCACTGCAGCTTGCGCACGGCGTCCTGGTAATCGTCGAGGATCACGATGTTCATAACCCTCCATTGTGCCTTGGCGCAGCGGTACCCTGCTGCGGCGGGCCGGCGCCTCCCCCGGGGGAAGCGCCGGCCCGCGCGAAACGCCGCAACGGGCGGATCAGCCGTAGAACTTCACCACCAGCGGCACGTTCAGCAACGCCACGATGTTGATGATCTTGATCAGCGGGTTCACGGCGGGACCGGCGGTGTCCTTGTAGGGGTCGCCCACCGTATCGCCGGTCACGGCGGCCTTGTGGGCCTCGGAGCCCTTGCCGCCGTGGTGGCCGTCCTCGATGTACTTCTTGGCGTTGTCCCAGGCACCGCCGCCGGTGCACATGGAGATGGCCACGAACAGCCCGGTCACGATGGTCCCCATCAGCATGCCGCCCAGGGCGCGCGGACCCAGGGCCAGACCGACGACGATGGGCACCACCACGGGCAGCAGGGAGGGGATCACCATCTCCTTGATGGCGGCCGAGGTCAGCATGTCCACGGCCTTGCCGTACTCGGGCTTGCCGGTGCCGTCCATGATGCCGGGGATCGTCGAGAACTGCCGGCGCACCTCCACCACCACCGAGCCGGCGGCCCGGCCCACGGCCTCCATCGCCATCGCCCCGAACAGGTAGGGGATCAGGCCGCCGATGAACAGGCCGATGATCACCATCGGGTCCGACAGGTCGAAGGTGATGGCGCGGCCGTAGGTCTCCAGCTTGTGGGTGTAGTCCGCGAACAGGACCAGCGCCGCCAGGCCGGCCGAGCCGATGGCGTAGCCCTTGGTCACCGCCTTGGTGGTGTTGCCCACGGCGTCCAGCGGGTCGGTGATGTCACGCACCTCCGGGGGCAGTTCGGCCATCTCGGCGATGCCGCCGGCGTTGTCGGTGATGGGGCCATAGGCGTCCAGGGCCACCACGATGCCGGCCATGGACAGCATGGCCATGGCGGCGATCGCGATGCCGTACAGGCCTGCCAGCGCGTAGGCGGCCACGATCGCCGCGCACACGAACAGCACCGGCCAGGCGGTGGAGCGCATGGACACGCCCAGGCCGGCGATGATGTTGGTGCCGTGGCCCGTGGTCGAGGCCTGGGCAATGTGCCGCACCGGGCTGTACTGCGTGCCCGTGTAGAACTCGGTGATCCACACCAGCGCGCCGGTCAGCGCCAGGCCCACCGCGCAGGACAGGAACAGCCGCAGCTGCGAGCCGGTGGCGTGGATGGCGTTGTCCGGGATCAGCCAGGCCGTCACGAACCAGAAGGCGATGAGCGACAGCACGCCGGCGATCGCCAGCCCCTTGTACAGGGCGGGCATGACGTTGCGCATGCCCGGCGAGGCCTTCACGAAGAAGCAGCCGATGATGGACGCGATGATGGACACCGCCCCCAGCGCCAGCGGGTAGAGCACGGCGGCGGTCGGTGCGGCGGAGACGAGCAGGGCGCCCAGCACCATGGTGGCGATCAGGGTCACGGCATAGGTCTCGAACAGGTCGGCCGCCATGCCGGCGCAGTCGCCCACGTTGTCGCCCACGTTGTCGGCGATCACCGCCGGGTTGCGCGGGTCGTCCTCGGGGATGCCGGCCTCCACCTTGCCCACCAGGTCGGCGCCCACGTCCGCGCCCTTGGTGAAGATGCCGCCGCCCAGGCGAGCGAAGATGGAGATCAGCGAGGCGCCGAAGGCGAAGCCGATCAGGGGCGTCAGCGCCGTGGACAGCTTGCGGTCCGGCGTGATGGTGCCCGCCAGGAACCAGTAGAACGCCGTCACCCCCAGCAGGCCCAGGCCCACCACCAGCATGCCGGTGATGGCGCCGCCGCGGAAGGCCACGTCCAGCGCCGGCCCGATGCCGCGCGTGGCGGCCTGCGCCGTGCGCACGTTGGCCCGCACCGACACGTTCATCCCGATGAAGCCGCAGGCGCCCGACAGCACCGCCCCCACCACGAAGCCGGCGGCCGTGGTGCCGTCCAGGAACCACCCGATCAGGACCGCCAGCACGATGCCGACGATGGAAATGGTCTTGTACTGGCGTGCCAGGTAGGCCGCCGCGCCGGCCTGGATGGCGGCTGCAATCTCCTGCATCCGCGCGTTGCCGGCGTCCTGCGCCAGGATCCATCCGCGGGCCCAGAAACCATAGACCACGGCCGCGAAGCCGCAGACAAGCGCCAGGATCAGCGCCGAGTTGCCACTCATGAGTCTCTCCTACAGTCATTGAACTTGGAGGAGAGCCTGCCGGCAACGCAGGCGGGCTCTCCGCTGCGTTGCTTCCTCGTCGCGGGCGGGACAGCACCCCGCGGACGATTGGCCAACGAAACCACTATACAAGTGCGTGGTCGAGTCAGCGACAGGAAAGCCGCGGATGAGAAACTAAAATCAGGGTTTTTCCTGAGTTCAGACCACAAGAGCCATCATGTCCCTCGATAAAGTTTCCCCTGGCAAGAACATCCCCGACGCCTTCAACGTGATCATCGAGATCCCGATGAACGCCGACCCCGTGAAGTACGAGGTGGACAAGGAATCGGGCGCGATCTTCGTGGACCGTTTCATGAGCACCGCCATGCACTACCCGACCAACTACGGGTACGTGCCGCAAACCATCTCCGGCGACGGCGACCCGGTGGACGTGCTGGTGATCACCCCCGTGCCGCTGATCCCCGGCGTGGTCGTGCCCTGCCGCCCCATCGGCATCCTGAAGATGCAGGACGAGGCGGGCGAGGACGGCAAGGTGCTGGCCGTGCCGATCGACAAGATCCTGCCGATCTACACCCACTGGCAGAAGCCCGAGGACATGAACCCCCTGCGCCTGAAGACCATCGCGCACTTCTTCGAGCACTACAAGGACCTGGAGCCGAACAAGTGGGTCAAGGTCCTGGGCTGGGAAGGCCCGGAGTCTGCCCGCAAGGAAATCCTGGACGGCGTCGAGAACTTCAAGAAGGCCCACAAGGGCTGATCCCCGGGTTCCCGCCGGGCGCGGGGCAGGGGAGCGTCAGGCGGCCCGGAACGGGCTGCGCTCCCCGAGGTGTCCGAGGTAGTTCTCGACCCCTTCGCCCTCGCGCTGCAGGAACCGTTCCACCGCATCGGCGAACGCCGGGTGCGCCAGCCAATGGGCGCTGGATGTCTTCACGGGCATCAGCGCCCTTGCCATTTTGTGCTCCCCCTGCGCGCCGCCCTCGAAGCGGCTCACGCCGTGCGCGATGCACCACTGCAGCGGCTGGTAGTAGCAGGCCTCGAAGTGCAGGCAGTCCACCCGGGCCAGCGCGCCCCAGTAGCGGCCGTAGGCCACGCGCCGGCCGTTCGCATCCGGCCCCACCGCCACCAGGCTGGCGGCGATGGGCTGGCCCCCGTGCTCGGCGATGAACAGCACCCAGTGCTGGGGCATGTCCGCCGCCATGCGGGCGAAGAAGCCGCGCGTGAGGTAGGGCGCGTTGCCGTGCTCCAGGTAGGTACGCTCGTAGCAGCGGTAGAAGAAATCCCAGTCGGCTTCGGAAATGCCCGCGCCTTCGGCGACGCGGAAGCTCACGCCGGCGTCCATGACCTTGCGCCGTTCCTGCCGGATCTTCTTGCGCTTGTCCTGGGCCAGGCTGGCGAGGAAGCCCTCGAAATCCGCATAGCCGCCGCCCGGCGCATTCGTCCAGTGGAACTGCACGGTGTGCCGCGCCATCAGTCCCGCCGCCGCGCAGGCGGCCTGGTCCGCCGCCGAGAGGAACAGCAGGTGCAGGGAGGACAGCTCCCGCTGCCCGCACCAGCGCACCACCGAGCGCACCAGCGCCGCGCGGGCCGCGTCATCGCGCCCCAGCAACCGCGCCCCCGGCACGGGCGTGAACGGCACGGCCACCAGGGCCTTGGGGTAGTAGGCCAAGCCGTGCTGCCCGTAGGCATTGGCCCAGGCCCAGTCGAACACGTACTCGCCGTAGGAGTGGTCCTTGAGGTAAAGCGGGCAGGCGGCCACCAGCGTGTCGCCGTCCCACAGCGTGTGGAAGGCCGGGGTCCAGCCGGTCGCGGGCGTCGCGCTGCCGCTGTCGTGGAGCGCACACAGGTACTCGTGGCGCAGGAAGGGGGAGGGCTCGGGCTCGCCGGCAAGCAGCGCGTTCCAGGCGCCGCGCGGCACCTGCGCCGGGTCCGCGACCACACGGGTGACATAATCGACCGGTTCGTTTTCCACTGCAGGTATGGCCCTCAACATCAGTATTGCCCAGCTCAATTTCGTGGTGGGTGACATGCCTGGCAATGCCCAGAAGATCATTGCCGCGGCGCGCGAGGCCTACGACCAGGGTTCCCGCCTCGTCCTCACCCCGGAGCTGGCCATGTGCGGCTACCCGGCGGAGGACCTGCTGCTGCGCCCGGCCTTCATCGCCGCCTGCGATGATGCCCTGCAAACGGTGGCCGACGCCCTGGCGGGGTTGAAGGGCCTGCACGTGGTCGTGGGCCATCCCCGCGGCGGTGACGAGCGCAGCCGTTCGGTCCAGGTCCAGCGCCGTCTCAACGCCGCCAGCGTGCTGTGCGAAGGCCGCGTCGTCGCCACCTACGCCAAGCGCGAGCTGCCCAACTACCAGGTCTTCGACGAACGCCGCTACTTCACGCCGGGCCACGAGGCCTGTGTCTTCGAGGTCGAGGGCGTGAAGGTGGGCCTGCTCATTTGCGAGGATGCCTGGTTCGACGAGCCCGCCCGTGCCGCCCGCCAGGCTGGCGCGCAGCTGCTGGCCGTGATCAACGCCTCCCCCTTCCACGTGGGCAAGGGCAGCGAGCGCATCGCCCGCATGGACGAGCGCGCCCGCGCCGTTGGCCTGCCGCTGGTCTATGCCCACCTGGTGGGCGGGCAGGACGAGGTCGTCTTCGACGGCGGCTCCTTCGCCGTCAGCGCCCGCGGCGAACTGGTGGCGCGTGCGCCGTCCTTCCGCGAGGCCGTTCTCGCCGTGCAGGCGCAGCCCGGCCCCGAGGGCGTGGCGGTCTCGGGCCCGCTGGCCCAGGTCCACAGCCCGGACGCGGACCTGTGGGACGCCCTGGTCATGGGCGTGCGCGACTACGTGGGCAAGAACGGGTTCCCTGGGGTCCTGATCGGCCTGTCCGGCGGCATCGACTCCGCCCTGGTGCTGGCCGTGGCGGTCGATGCGCTGGGCGCTGACAAGGTGCGGGCGGTCATGATGCCCTCGCCGTACACGGCCGACATCTCCTGGATCGACGCGCGCGAGATGGCCTCGCGCCTGGGCGTGCGCTACGACGAGATCTCCATCGCCGGCCTGTTCGAGGGCTTCAAGTCGGCCCTGGCCACCCAGTTCGCCGGCCTGGCCGAGGACACCACCGAGGAAAACCTGCAGGCGCGCATCCGCGGCACGCTGCTGATGGCGATGTCCAACAAGTTCGGCTCCATCGTCCTGACCACCGGCAACAAGAGCGAAATGGCCACCGGCTACTGCACGCTGTACGGCGACATGGCGGGCGGCTTCGCGGTGATCAAGGACGTCCTCAAGACCAGCGTCTTCCGCCTGGCGCGCTGGCGCAACGAGCACGACCCGTACGGCACGGGGCTGGACCCCATCCCCGAGCGCATCATCACGCGCCCGCCCAGCGCCGAGCTGCGTCCCGACCAGAAGGACCAGGACAGCCTGCCGCCCTACGAGGTGCTGGACGCCATCCTGGAGCGCTACATGGAGGAGGACCAGGGCGTGGAGGACATCGTGGCCGCGGGCTTCGAGCGTGCCGTGGTCGAACGCGTGGCCCGCCTGATCCGCATCAACGAGTACAAGCGCCGCCAGGCCCCGGTGGGGATTCGCGTGACGCACCGCAGTTTCGGCAAGGATTGGCGCTATCCTATTACCGGCCGTTTCCGCGCCTGAACGAGCGCGGCATCCCCCCGATTTCCCCGATTCAATTAGAGACATCCCATGAAACAGATCACCGCCGTCGTCAAGCCGTTCAAGCTCGAGGAGGTCCGCGAGGCGCTGGCCGAGTGCGGCGTCACCGGCCTGACCGTCACCGAGGTCAAGGGCTTCGGCCGCCAGAAGGGCCACACCGAGCTGTACCGCGGCGCCGAGTACGTGGTCGATTTCCTGCCCAAGGTGAAGGTGGAAGTGGTGGTCAAGGACGACGTGGTCGACCAGTGCGTGGACGCCATTGTCAAGGCGGCCCGCACCGGCAAGATCGGCGACGGCAAGATCTTCATCACCTCGGTCGAGCGCGTGGTGCGTATCCGCACCGGCGAGACGGACGAATCGGCGGTCTGACCGTTCCCGCCAGGCCCGCCGACTGGCTCAGATTTGTGACAGGTCGGCCGGCGCCTTCAGTCCGGCCTCTTCCACCAGGGCCGCCAGCAGCGCCGGTGCCTCGTCCCCGCACCGCACCAGCCCCATCTGCCACTCGTTCATGAACCCGTGGCCCACGCTGGACTGCAGGAAGGCCATCATCGGGGCGTAATACCCCGCCACGTCCAGGATCCCGATCGGCTTGTCGTGGTACTTCAGCTGCCGCCAGGTCCACACCTCGAACAGCTCCTCGAAGGTCCCGATGCCGCCGGGCAGCGCCAGGAAGGCGTCGGCGCGCTCGGCCATGATCTGCTTGCGCTGGTGCATGGTCTCCACCACGAACAGCTCGTCGCACTCGTGGCGGGCGAACTCCTTGTCCACCAGGGCCCGGGGAATCACCCCCACCACGCGGCCGCCGGCCTCCTGGGTGGCCTGGGCCACCTGGCCCATCAGGCCTGAGTTGCCGCCGCCGTAAACCAGCTGGCCGCCATGCTGGCCGATCCACCGGCCCACGGCCCGGGCCGTCTCCACGAACACCGGGTCCACGCCCGGGCGGGAGCCGCAATACACGCACACGGAAAAAGCAGGGTTCATCACAGGAATCGTTGGTAAAGGGCTGCCGCCCAGGTGCCACCCGCCAGCAGCAGGCTCAGCAGCACCGCGGCGCTGCCCATGTCCTTGGCGCGCTTGGACAGCGCATGCCACTCCGGGCCGACCCGGTCGATGGCGGTTTCCACGGCGGTGTTGAGCAGTTCGACGATCATCACCAGCAGGATGGCGCCGGCCAGCAGCACCACCTCGACCCAGCTGCGCCCGACCCAGAAGGCCGCCGGAACCAGTACCAGGGCGGCCAGGGCCTCCTGGCGGAAGGCCGTCTCGCCCCAGCCCGCCCGCAGGCCGGCCAGCGAGTAGCCGGCGGCATGCCACACCCGGTCCAGGCCGGTGCGCAGCTTGTGCGGGTTGGCGGGGGGATGCGGGGCGTGCGCTGTCGCGGGAGGGGAGGGGGCCGCGTCGGGCGGCAGGGCGTCAGGCGGCGTCGACATGGGGTTGATTGTCGCGTGGAAAACCGCCCGCCCGCGGGGCGGGCCGCTCAATCGCGGGCCGACACCAGCCGGGTGCCGGCCATTGCGTCATGCCAGAACTGCCGTTGCGGGTGGAACCGGCTCAGGACCGCCCACACCGCCACCCAGCCCAGGCCCAGCACCGCCACCTGCCCGGCCGGCAGGTGCAGTGGCCCGATCACCGCCAGCGGCGGCAGGAACCAGATCCAGGCCAGCACGTAGCGGAACAGGGCCCGGCCCTGGCTCACCGGCCGGCCCAGGCGGTCGACCAGGCGGATGTGCCAGGTCTTCATGGCCAGGGTCTGGCCCCGCGACCAGAACCACGCGAAATAGATCCCGAACACCACGAACAGGAACCCCTGCAGCAGCACCCGGCGCCCGTCCATGGCGTTGCGCATCTGCCCCAGGGTGCTGAACAGCCAGGCGGCGACGAACACCACGGCAAACAGCAGCACGCCTTCATAAAGCCAGCAGGCCATGCGCCGGCGCAGGCTGGGGGTTGGCAGGTCGACCGGCGCCGTCGAACCCGCGGCGGCGGCTTCAGGCAGGCGGCGCATCAGCGCGCACCGCCCGCGCCGGGGTTGCCGGGCGGCCCGGCAGGGGCTTCGCCCGCCGGCCCCACCTGGATGCGCGCCGGCTTGGCGGCCTCACCGGGCCGGCCCTTGGGCACGTTGGCCAGCTTGTCCGCCGGCACGGGCTTGACCGCAGCCGCCGTGGCCGGCGGCTTGGCGGCGGCATCGGTGGCCAGCCGGCGCTTTTCCTCGGGGGGCAGGGCCTGGTAGGCCTCCCACTTGGCCTTGCGATCGTCCGCCGGCAGCTGCTGGGCCTCGCCGAAGTTCAGCCGGGCCTGGGCCCGCTGCTGGGGACTGAGCGCCACCCATTCGGCCATGCGGCTGTGCAGCTTGGCCTGCTCGGCGGGCGGCATGCGGTTGAAGTTCTCGGCCAGGGCGATCCACTTGCGTTGCTGGGCTTCGCTCAACTGGCCCCATTTGCGGGACAGGGGAGCCAGCGCGGTACGCTGGGCGGGCGTCAGGTCGGACCAGGCGGTGGACAGGGTCGTGACCCCGCGGAATGCGGAGGACGCGCCGGCCGGCGGCTGGCCCTGGGCCACGGCGGTGCCCGCGAGCCCCCCGGCGAGGGCGGCGCAGAATAGGAGGGGAATCAGCCGGTTCAGGAACACGCGCGGTCCCCCGGCCTCACGGATGCTCGGCCTTGAGGAACTGCGCGAAACCCGGGTCGGCATAGGCCGCCGGGGGCAGGTCGTCCGTCAGCAGGGCGGCGTCGACCTCGGCCACCTCGGTGGCGCGGATCTCGTTCTGGATCAGATTGATGGCCACCAGGCCGGCGGCCAGCACCACCACGGGCAGGGCGGAGGCCAGGCGGCCCCAGAAGCCCAGGCCTTCCTCGACCAGGCGGCCGGCGCCGGCCAGGGTGTAGCCGCGCACCGGGCGCGCCACGACCTCGACCTTGCGCTGGCTCACGGCACGCACCCGGGCCGCGCGCAACCGCTCCGCCACGTCGCGGGGCAGTTGCTGGTGGCCGGCGGACAGGCGCGCGGCGACCCGGCGGCCAAACTGGTCCTGCCGCTGCTGCATGCCTGTGGGGTGCGAGTTCGTCGTCATGGTTGTATTCCCTTTGCCTTCAGTGCTTTGCTGAGGGCCTGGACCGCCCGGGAACAGTGCGTTTTGACACTGCCTTCGGAGCAGCCCATGGCCGCCGCCGTTTCGGCCACGTCCATGTCCTCCCAGTAACGCATCAGGAAGGCTTCCCGTTGACGTGCGGGCAGTTCCTGGACCTGAAGTTCGATCTCACGCAAGATCTGGGCCCGGCGCGTGGCGTCCTCGGCGCTCTCGACCTGCTCAGAGGCGTCGGAGGCCAGGTAAGTTTCCAGCAGGTCGAAATCCTGGCCGTCCTCGCCCTCGGCTTCGAAGTCGCTGAGGTTGGAAAACAGGGCGGTGCGGGTCTTCTGGCGGCGGAACCAGTCCAGCGTGCAGTTGGACAGGATCCGCTGGAACAGCATGGGCAGCTCGTCGGCCGGCTTGTCACCATAGTGCTCGGCCAGCTTCATCATGCTGTCCTGCACGATGTCCAGGGCCGCCTCCTCGTCGCGCACGTGGTAGACCGAGCGCTTGAAGGCCCGTGTTTCCACACTGCGCAGGAAGTCGTTGAGTTCTCTTTCGGTGGCCAAGGGGGCGTTCGGTGTCTCTTCGGGAGCCGGCCGTCCCCTCCTGGCGGGGCTGTGGCGGCGGCGGATTATCGCACCCTGCCGGGCTGCGATCCGCGCCCGGCTGGGCAAGGATGTGTTGCGGTGCGATAATGCGCGCTGCAAGTCAAAAGGCAAACGAGTCCGGATCCGGCGGGGCATCCATCCGCCCATGGCCCGGTGCTCAAAGTCCTGACGCGGCCCCACAAGGGTTCGCCAAGGGGCACCCCACGTTTTTCGTCAGAGAAGAATCGGAAGGTTGATCATGGAAATCTCCAAGGCCGAGATCGCATCGGCAGCAGCGGCCACGGCTGGCCAGGCGCAGGGTACGTCGCAGGAATTGCGCGGCGCCGAAATCCTCGTCAAGTGCCTGCAGGCCGAGAACGTCAAGTACATCTGGGGCTACCCTGGCGGCTCCGTCCTCCACATCTACGACGCCCTGTACAAGCAGGACACCATGCAGCACGTGCTGGTGCGCCATGAGCAGGCCGCCGTGCACGCGGCCGACGCCTACGCCCGCGCCACCGGCGACGTCGGTGTCTCCCTGGTGACTTCCGGCCCCGGCGTGACCAATGCCGTCACCGGCATCGCCACCGCCTACATGGACAGCATCCCGATGGTGGTCATCACCGGCCAGGTGCCCACCGCCGCCATCGGCCTGGACGCCTTCCAGGAGTGCGACACCGTCGGCATCACGCGCCCCATCGTCAAGCACAACTTCCTGGTCAAGGACGTGCGCCAGCTGGCCGACGTGATGCGCAAGGCCTTCCACATCGCCCGCAGCGGCCGTCCCGGCCCGGTGGTGGTGGACATCCCCAAGGACGTGTCGTTCAACAAGACCGCCTGGACCGGCTACCCGGACAAGGTGGAAATGCGCTCCTACAACCCGGTGCGCAAGGGCCACGGCGGCCAGATCCGCAAGGCCCTGCAGCTGCTGATGACGGCCAAGCGCCCGTACATCTACACCGGCGGCGGCGTGGTCCTGGCCGATGCCACGGCGGAACTGCGCGAGCTGACCGACATGCTCGGCTACCCCTGCACCAACACCCTGATGGGCCTGGGCGCCATCAAGGGCTCGGACCCCAAGTTCCTGGGCATGCTGGGCATGCACGGCACGCTGGAAGCCAACAACACGATGCAGAACTGCGACGTGCTGCTGGCCGTGGGCGCGCGCTTCGACGACCGCGTCATCGGCAACCCCAAGCACTTCGCGCAGAACGAGCGCAAGATCATCCACATCGACATCGACCCCTCCAGCATCTCCAAGCG
>JACCDX010052290.1_pt1 | contig 12159 bp, 14 predicted proteins | sample 7449681 | NCBI WGS metagenome assembly JACCDX01 (sample SAMN15323450, study PRJNA562643) | freshwater metagenome | isolation source: river surface water | place: USA:Blue River Watershed | collected 2017-08-18 | reverse complement strand
ATTTTTTTTCTATTTTTTCTATTTTTTTTATTTAAAATAATCCATATTTATATAAATATGGATAAAAAACAAGAAGACTTTGTCTGTGAATTTTGTAGAAAAAAATTGTCTTCTAAACAGAGCTTAAAATTACATATAAATACAAATAAGAAATGTTTAAAGGGTAGAGGAGTTGATTTATCATCTAAAGAGAGTTTTAAATGTAAAAATAAAGGTTGTGTCTATTCTACATTTCTAAAGCAAGATATGGAGAAACATTTAACTAGTTGTAAGAAGATTAAGAAGGTGGAAAGAAAGATAAAGGGTAATAATATAGAGGAGAAGTTGTTTGCGCTTGTTGAGACTTTATCAAAAAAACCAAGTATAATAAACAACCATAATATGAACAATACAAGTAATACTATTATCAATAATCTACGTCCTATACCACTTAATGAAGAATATATGAAAGATCAAGCACAATATCTAACTATTGATCACATAAAAAGAGGATCAGTAGGATATAGCGATTTCATACTAGAGTATCCTTTGAAAGATTCTGTTGTATGTACTGATTTTTCTAGAAGAAAAGTAAAGTATAAGGATGAGGATGGAGATGTTATTACAGATCCTGATATGTACAATATATTGTGTCTTTTATTTAGTTCCATTAAAGAAAAGAATGTTGAATTGACTAAACAGTATGTAGAAGAACTTTTGGATAAAATAAAGAGTGAGAATAAAGAATATTTTGAGTTATTACTTAATAAATTTACAGATCAAGATATTAAATTTTTTGAAATGTTAAGAGGAGTTAAGAACGATCTATACAATGATATTGTTAAGCTTATATGTACAAAAACAATTAATTTATAATAAGATGAAGTAGATTTAAACTCTTTATTACAAAAATCGCATTTTATCCTTTATTAAACTATATTTTTTAAATTAGGATTTAGTCAAAATCGACTAAATCCTAATTTTTGTTTTTTTTCAAAGCAGTAAAGCAGAATGAATTTTTTAACAAAAAATTATTAGCATTTTTTGTTAAAACACAAAATTTGTGTGTGTGGACTTAAATTTTTTTCTAAAGATTTCTTGTAAAAAATATTTAAATATTTTTAGAAATATCTGTTTATAAATTATTATGGATAAAAACAAGAAACAGATGAGCAACGAAGCTGATAATACAACATCAATTCGAAATAGATTCCTGTGTAGAAGTTGTAAAAAACTATATGTAAATAAGGAAGCTTTGGATAATCATATAATTTTATGTTATGAGTCTAGACTTGATAAAATGAGGGAGGAACATAAAAAAGAAGTCGATGAAATAAAGAAGGAGTATGAAGAAAAAATTGACGAAATAGTAGATTATATGACAAAACATATACAAAATATAGAGCAAAAACACATATCTTTAAATAACTATCTTATTGATCAAATTAAGACTTTATCTTCTCTTTGAAACTAAAAATTTTATAAAGCATATTTAAAGCTGTGATAATATATATAAGAAAACTAAAAATGATTCCAGTGCTTTACATCGAAGAGACCCGTGACGATTCATCTAAGGACTGGCACTTCTGTGTTCGTTATGGAGGATATGATACATATCTTGTGGATGGTTATCGTCATAATTATGGAAAGGATTTCTATACAAAGATGACATTTCTTAGTCGTCGTACGCTATGTGATTTTCTACGTTCTTCTGTTTGCGTTGATACATCTAAGATTGATGTAACTCTCTACTTTGTAGATGAGAGCAATATTGCAATTGATCACTTTGATTCTTATTATAATCTTTATCAGTATACAAATGAGTTGTATGGATATGACGACGCTACCTGGACGGAAGATGCAGTTATGCGACATTTGAGAATTCTTCGAGATATGCGTATGTAAGAGTGTGATATAATGTAATATAAAATTGATTTTAAAGTATATTTTAAACTTTAAAATAAAACAATGGTTTCAATTCTGAAAGGAGACGAGTCTTTTATTACTTACACTCTTCGTTTCGATGGAGGATGTGCTCCTACCAATCCTGGTCCTTGCGCAGGAGCTTATGCTATCTTTGATTTAAAAGGTAAGATTGTTGAGAAGGGAGGCGAGTTTATTGAGAGTGGTACAAATAATTATGGAGAATATTGTGGTCTAATCTTTGGATTGAGAAAGTGTAAGGATCTAGGAATTGATAGTATTCATATTGAGGGAGATAGTTTATTGGTAATTTCACAAGTCTGTAAAAAGTGGAAGATTAAAAGCGAGAGTTTGATGCCATTGTTAGATGAAGTGAATGATTTGTTGAAGGGATTTAGCAATGTTTCGTTCAAGCACATTCTTAGAGGTATTAACACTTATACAGACAGTTTGTGTGATAAGATTTTGAAGAACAGAAAATCAATTCAATAATTTTAAGTTTATTTTAACTTAAAATATAATTTTATAAATTTTCTTTGATTTTTAGTATGAAGGGATGATCTGGTTCGAATAATCTCTTTATGTGTTTATCTTCTAAAACGCCTATATTTTCAAAGTGAGAGTTGTTTATCCAACCTACAACAACTGAAGGTCTATTTCTTTTGATTACGTGGTCTACATATACCTTTTTGCTGTTTGCATCTATAAAGTATACATCAACGTCTAGAAAGTCAGATGATATTTGAAACATTAAGTCATCAGCCCAGTTAGATGTATTTTTGAGCTCTTTTTTGTATTGAGTATATTGTTTTTCAACAATAAAGTTACAAGTAGATTCAACAAATCTTTTAATTTTTGTTTTGCATATATCAAGTTTATCCTCGTTTAATTTTATGTCTTCTTCGTTTAGTTTTTCAACAAAGAGTTGAAAAAGTGAGGTATTGTAGTTTTTTATATAGTTGTCTATTGTGGTGGATGATGTGATGAATGGTTTTTGTATAATTCCTGTGAACTCTTCTTTTGTCATAACAGTTACTATCATTTTAAAGACTACAATATTATCGTTAATAATATTTTCTAAAAAATTAATAGATTTGTCTTTTTTTAAAAAATCTTTAGGATTTTCAATGAATTTATACAAGATTTCTAAAAATTCACTTAATTTAGTACTCAATCTCAAAGATGATATACTAATAATATTATTTTTGTAATAGTCTAATGTTATACTTTCAGCGATATTTTCTCTTAGTTTTTTGGCATACATTTTTTTTTCTGACTTGGACATATTAGAGTAATTATCATTATTTAGTCCTTTAAGAACAGAATGAAAGAAGCAACTTCCTTCTGGAACAGTTCCTGTTCTGACTATGTTAGGATATAGTTCAGGAATTGCGAGTTTCATATTTGTGTCAACGTCTAGCATAATCATTTTATTAATAGATTTATAGTTTTAATTTAAATAACTAAAGATAAAAATGCGCTAACGAAAAGTGAACCTGAAACTGTTACTAGTACAAGAGGAATTATACTACCTTGTGAACTGCATAATTTGGTTGAACTTTCATATTTACCTCTTCTGCATTGTTTTCCATTTTCATCCCATACGTGACAATCTGAACCATCAGAGAAATTTGGAGATTTTATGTCATTTATCTGGCTTGAATCACATTTATCTTTTGTGTCATCTTGTGAATATACCAAGTATTGATTTCTATAGTAGAGATATCCATAATATAATCCTATAGATAGAGAAAGCAATATAATAAATGTGGAGAAACTCATTTATTAAGAACTGGAATTATTTTTTCTATAAAATCCATAAGCTATTACTGCTGCTACTATAACAGCAAGAAGAATCCATACCCAAACTGGGACAGATGATAGATATGAATTGGAATTAGATGATGGAGATGAAGATGGTTGAGATGATGGAGATGGAGATGGAGATGGTTGAGATGTGGGAGTTCCGTCGTCTGATAGTCTTACTACTTTTTTATTGGGTCCTGTAATGTAAACCATTTTATTTTTAAGAAAAAAATAAAATATTTTATTAATGCTCTTCTTTCTTATAAATATCCAAAACAGTTGCAGATGGCTCACTTCCGACATTACTCCATTTAGGAAGCCATAGTGGTATGTCAAGATTATATCCTTTAAAGTTTTTGTAAAATAGAGTCTTGAAATAATTACTTTCTCTTGTACCTCCATAGTCTTCTACATCTACATTTTCTACATACTCTTGTATCCACTTGTACCAAGGCTTATCACTACTACTTACCGCATCTGAGAATGCAGCCTTTCTTCTCCATAGAACGCTTTCAGGGAGATAGTCTTTTGAAAACGCTTTTCTAAGAATTTCTTTTTCGTATCCATTTCTTGGGACTTTATATTCTGGATTTATGGAAGTCACGAAATCGATAAGATTTTTATCCAAAAATGGCTCTCTAAATTCTAGTCCATTTGACGCGGTACATCTGTCTGCTCTTAAGACGTCGTATTTATAGAGTTCCCTTAAAAGACGTACAGAATCGTAATGAGCATCGCTTGGTGTAGGAGCCTTGTGGAAGTAAAGGTAGCCACATAATAGTTCATCTGAACCTTCTCCTGAGAATATTACTTTATGTTGAAAATTTTGATTAATACATTTACATAACATATACATAGGTGTGCTTGCTCTAACAGTTGTAGTATCGTACGTTTCTGTTGCTTTAATTACGTTTTCTATTTCTTTTAGTGCATCTTCATACTGAATAATGTATTCGTGATGTTCAGATCCTATATAGTGTGCTACTTGTCTTGCATAAATGATATCAGTTGAGTCTGGAAATCCAATTGAGAAAGTGTGTAGTTTTCTATTATGTTTGGATAATTCTTTAGAGAGAATAGATGCAATGACTGACGAGTCGAGTCCTCCTGAAAGTAGGCACCCAATTTCCCTATCAGAACACATTCGTTTTTGAACAGCCTTTACCAAAAGGTCGTGTATGATAATTGATGATTCTTCATATGTATAGTTATCATTTGTGATTTCATTGATGCTTGTGTATATATCGTATGTTCTTTCATAGTTATCTAGAGATAGAGTCATAATAGATGATGGTTGTAGTTGTTGTATATCATCAAACAAATCAGTTAAAGCTTTTGCTTCGCTAGCAATTGCAAAGAATTCGTTATTTTCTGCGTAAAATACTGGCTTGACACCTAGTCTATCTCTTGCAACATAAAGTTTGTTTTCTGATAGGTCTAGATGAGCAATTGCAAAAACGCCATCAATTTTTTTAACAGCGTAATCAAATGAATAGATAGAGAATAGGTATGGTAGAATTTCACAGTCTGATCTGCTTACAGGGGAGAAATCGTTATGTTCTTTGGCAAGGTCGTGATAGTTATAGATTTCTCCGTTGCACATTGTGTAAGAGTTTGAATTATTTTTTGTAAAGTGGAAGGGTTGCATACCATTGTCTGATGTATCATTAATAGCTAGTCGATGAAATCCGAGTAGATAGTTATTTACATATCTGATATGGTATTTGTCTGGTCCACGATTAGATAAGAGCTGAAATTTGGATAGAATAAGATCGATATTTTCATTAGAGAATGATCCAGATTTCCTGAGAATATAAAAAATTCCACACATATTTTTTATATTGTAAGTAATGTTTTAAATGAAGATATATAAAAAAGGATATAAAAGAATATAGTAGAATAATAAAATGAGTGGATTATTATTTTTGCAGGCGTGCGATTTTTCTGTACAAGCAGGACAAAAAGGAGATATAGTATGCAATAATATCAGGGGAATAAGCCTTATATTGATGTATTCTACAAAGTGTCAACATTGTCAAAGATTGATACCAATTTTCAAGCGTCTTCCAGGAACTATTGGAGGATGTCAGTTTGGTATGATTAATGTCTCTCAAGAGACTGATATAGTTTTAATGTCACGTAATTCTATATCTCCAATTAAGTATGTTCCCTTGATTATTTTATATGTCAACGGAAAGCCTTTCATTAGATACGATGGCCCTCATACAGAGCAGGATATTCGTCAGTTCCTAATGGAAGTCACAAGCAAGTTACAGGCTAAAGAGAAATTCTCTAACGCTGATAGAGCAAAGGAAGGAGGAAAGAACTCGAGAGAGATACCAGAGTATACAGTAGGATTTCCTCTCTACGGAGATGAAGAGGAGTTCTACCTAGAATTTGAGGAGGCTTATCCAAAATAACATAAAAATGAATATTTTGGTAAAATAATATGAATAATCATTATAAATATGCTGTTTGATATTGATCTGGACAAGACTGTTGAAGACCGATACTCTGAGGTCATTAAGCACTATACTCCTCGTATAGAGAGTATTTCTAAAAAAATTGAAGAAATTTATCACGAATATCTCCCTAAAATACCTTTATTCAATACATCCCTAAATATTCTTATAAATTTTCACAAGGAAAAGATCTTATATTATGATGAGATAGAGTATTGGAGTAAGATATTCAATATAAACTTTCACAAGATATTAATTCTTCAGCTCTTATATGAAATGAACTCTGGTTGTACAAGTGTAGTCTATAAAGGAGTGATGTATAGAACAATGGACTGGCCAATGGAGTTTCTAAAAGAACTTACATATCAAGGAAGATTTCTAAAAAACGGTAGAGTTATTTATGAAGGAATATGCTGGCTTGGATCAGTTGGTTTATTCACAGTAAAATCTCCTCATTATTCTATTTCTATAAATTACAGACGAGTTAAAAACGTAAGTCTTCTTACTCTTATAAATAATTACTTAAACCTCGTCAATATGCATTTTCCTGTATCTTATCTAGTACGTCATATTGTAGAGAGTGAAATGGACTCGGATTCGGCAATAGATGCTTTGAAAAAATATAAGATTGTATGTCCTGTTTACTATACTATTAATGTATTTGATAGAACTCCAGTTGTGATACAAAGAGATCCTATAGGATTTAAAACATATAATGAAGAGGAGAAGAACCAATACACCATACAGACAAATTGTGATGTGGATAAGTTAAACGATGTTCAGTATATGAATCATATGAACATTATGAATAGTTATGAGAGATATATGCAAATAAATAAAATATTGAACAGAAAAGAATCAAGAAGTACTGTTAATAATCTTTTAGAATCCTTTAGTGAATATCCAGTAATGAATGAAGAGACAATATATTTCTGTGTTATTTCAAAAGAAGAGTTTGTGTATAATATATAAAATTTTAAGTCCATCTTGGACATAAAATTAAAATTTGAAGCAGCAACGAGAGGTTGATTCAGAAACAAGTTGGCTAAGACCATTACTAACTTTGATAATAATGTCTATAGCTTGAGGTGCAATTTGATTTATTACAGCTTTTAGTGTAATTTTATCTTCCTGTGATAGGTCTTCTTGGTGATCTACAATCCAATGTAATGCTTCTAAAGCTAGAGATTTTTTGTCAGATCCTTTAAGTGATTTGTCAACAGTTTCTACAACTTCCATAATAGAATGGAGAGATTGTATGATGTTATTAGAATTTAATTTTAAAGATCCAATAGAGTTAATAATTTTAGACAAGTTTGTGTTAGTTGGAGTATCTATCTTTATGTCTTGCATTTCCATTTTTATATAAAGTTCTTATTTTTTTAAAAAAATAATAAAATTTTCAAGTTTAGAATAAAACTATGAAATATTTTTTAGTTTTTAAGTCTCAATTACCGTATACTTTTCTAAAAAAAATAAATAAAGTTTAAAGAGTAGTTTCTTTATTAAAAAAATGGCAAAGCAAGCTAAAACCTCAACTTCTTCTAACTCAAAGGCCTCATCTTCTTCTGTATCAGCCGCTGATGCAGCCCTAGCTGCTAAGGCTGCTGTTGAGCAGGTTCAGAAGTCAGCCTCCCGTTCAAAGCGTCAACCACAAGCAGAGCCAGCTCCATCACAGCCTTCAGTTGCTGTTGAGTCATCCTCAGCTGCTGAGGCCTCATCTGTAGGTGATGGTGCTCGTAAGCAGCGTCGTCAGGTTACTCGTGAGGATTTGGAGCGTTCATTTGATTCACTATTGGCTCTACTAGATGGTGAGGTCGAGTCTCTACGCAGTGATGAGAAGGCTAAGGGTCGCGGTGTTCGTTTCCTACGCACTGTTGCCAAGCAGGTTCGTCAACTAAAGAGCGACTCTCTACGCGTTTCATCAAAGCGTGTTCGTCGTCAGACAGCTCCTCGTTCAACTAACTCTGGTTTTATGAAGCCAGTAAAGATTAGTCGTGATATGCAGAAGTTTACTGGTCTAAAGGATGATCAGCTTGTATCACGTGTAGATGTTACCAAGGCTATCTGCCAATATGTTAAGACCAACAACCTCCAAAATCAGGAGGATCGTCGCCAATTCACTCCAGACGAGAAGTTGGGCAAGCTACTAGGCACTCACGAGCCTCTAACTTACTACAATCTACAGAAGCACATCCAGCATCACTTTATTAAGCCACAGACTGCTTAAATGAAATGAAGGTTATAAATGTCACAAAAAAATATTTATATTAACACATAATATAAATATGAAAAAGGTTTTTAGTATAAAATATGCTAAGGATATGGCAAAGGGTCACGATATAAAGGTTACTTTGAAGAAGAACTTTAAGGGAGTTTCATTATTCTCCAAGAAACCCATAAAAAAAGGCAGTGTTATAGCTTACTATAAGTTTCTTGTAAATAAATATGATGATGATTTTGAGGGAGTAAATAATAGTATGTATACAATGACTGTTTATGGAAAAAGCGGAAGAAGCAGAGATACAGTAATGGGAGATATATACAGTGGAAGTTTAGAACCTCCAAAGAGAGGTATCACATATTGGGCTTATTTCAGCAATGAGCCTTCCGGAGATCAAGAAGAGAATGCGTATTTGGATATAAATACTAAAGAAAATTATAAGAATAGAAGTAGAGTAAAGGTAGGTGATACTATGATTTATAAGCTAGTAGCATCTAGAGATATTAAACCAAATGAAGAGATAACTTGGTGTTACGGTGATTATTATAATAGAAATTACAAGGCTAATTGTTAAAAACAAAAGTTTTCTGGAATAAAGAAACCGTCTACTACATAAACAATTCCATTATTTCGACGTATTTCGTCTGAAATAATATTAAATTTTTTGTTATGAGTAATTAGTGAAATATTTCCTCTATTATTCATCATAGATATCTGAGAGGAAGCACTCTTTGTATCCAAAAGAGCAACTCTTCTCCCTAATAATGTACTCTTTCCTACTACTCTTGGAAGTATATGAAGATTGACCAATTTTAAAGCTGTATTTCTGTCTAAATTTGCAAAGAATTTTTCACCTAATTGTCTAGTTAAGGTTTCGTCGTCAGCAACAAATAAAGTAGACATAAATTCTTTTTGATTTGCAATGATATCAGTGTTTGCAATTTTTAAGAGATAACAAAATATTTTAAAATTTCCATTAGAGTGAAGAAATCCCATTACCGAGTTTTCATCATACGTTTGCTGTTTGGGTGGATATCTTTTTAAATCAGATAGGTCATAAGCTTGAATTAAATCTTTATAATTATCAGTTGCGAAACAAGACGTCATTTATATTTAGATTTAAAAACAAAAAAATAATAAAAATAAATGAGCAATTTTGGTATTAGACAAACTTTTAGAACTCAGCCTATTTCTAGAAAAGTGGGTAGAACAAGTAACTTACAAGAAAATATCAAGGAAATAGAGGATAAAACTGATACTAAAGATGATACTAAAGAGAATATCTTCGAGAGTCAAAATAACGTATTTGCCAATCGTGCCCTAAATAGAACACAAAAATCTTCTACTGTCCAGAAGCCACTTCTTACTCCTATAGGAAATGTTAGTAGTTCTAGCGCATCTTCTACTAACTCTAATACTAATAATAATGAAGAGCTCATAAGACTCTCTGATAACATTAACAAAACAAAGATGTTAAGTGCAAGACTAAAGTTAATGAAAAACCATAACCGAGGTGTAACTCGTTCAGAGGATCATCTATAATGATAATGGTTTAGGAACAGGTTTAGGATTTACCAACTTTACTATTTTGTATTTATGATATATAGGATATAATATTAGACACAGTAAAAAAAGTGTTATAATTGAAACCAAAAGATGATTCATTTTATTTTATTATATGATAATAAAATAAAAGTTACATATACATACTTAAAAATGTATTATTATCTCCATTTCTTCTTGTTTCTTCAAGAATCTTATCTACTAATGACTCATTTATCAATACCTGTCCTGTCTCTTTGTTATAGCAAGATTTCATCCTTTTAAACCACTCATAATCATAGTCTATTTCTATATCAATGTTTGATAAGTAAAAATAAACTTTTTCAATGATTATATTAATGTATCTTTCCAAGTCTCTAACTCCTTTCTTTTCTAGTCCACCTGATGAGTAATCTACAACTTTCTTTATTCCACAATCAGATAAGACAATTTTATCCTTCAAAATATTAAGTTCTGAAATATACTTGGGAAACAGATAATCTTTGGATATGTTGATTCTGTCTTGTGTGCTGTACTCTTCAACCTTTATAACTTCAAGCCTATCCAACATAGCAGGATCAGTTGGTAACTCATTCATACTATATATAAACCATATCTTGCTTAGATCTTGAGTTAATTCTGGAAAGTAATTGTCTCTAAATTCATTGTTCTGAGAAAAATCTGTGATATGTAAAAGAGCAGACATAACATCTTTCTTATCTGAAGCTTTATCAAACTCATCAAGAAATATGATACCGTTCTTAGCACCCATCCTTATAAGACATCTTGATATTTCTCCAGGTCTACTTCCAATGTAAGTATAGTCGTGTCCTACCAGGAACTCTGAATTATTTACTCCTCCAAAACTCATTTGGGCAAAAGGTATCTTTAGACACTCAGATAGAGCTTTTGCTATAGCTGTGTTATGAGTTACAGTCCAGTCACCAAGAACAAATCTTTCATTTCCATTTAGAGTAAATCCATAATATTCTCCATTACCTAAACTTGTAATTTCTAAAAGTTCTGGAACATACATATACAAAATCTTTAAAAAATTATCTTGATATATACAACGCATACCAGCACTTCTCAATAAATCCATAATAGTAAGTATAGGCCTATTCTTGTGTATATAAACATTTATAGACTTTTTCATAGGACAATTCTCAACTATATCAGAAGTATCCAGTAATCCATAAAAGAACTCCATCTTACTATTTAAACTCCACATAAGATAATTTGAAGGTATTTTATTATATCCTATACTGAATGTGTTTCCGTTATTAATATCTGATCCCATAAATCTTCCTATTTCTCTGGCACTACTACATTCAATGTTTCCATCATACGAACAAGAGACGGGAGAATAATCTTGCGTTTTTCCAAGAACTTCAGTTAAAGGAATATCCACAACTTTATTTTCCTTATTATTTTTAAGAGTTAATATATGACTCTTATTTACTACATATTCTTTTCCAAACTCTTGATATACACGGAACATCTCTTCTACACCATTAGTAATAGACAGTACCTCTCTAGGTGTACAGTCGTCTCCTAACAAAATATCTCCTACTACAACATCCTTTGCTAATTTTATTGTCAAATTATACATTATAATCGGAGTTTCTGGATGAAGACACTTACCTACACCTGGCTTTCCTACTAAAGCTATATTACAACCTCTACTATTTGACTCTCGCAGCTTCTTATTCAGAAAAAGCATAAGACGTTCTTTTACACCTTTCATTCCATACAATTTCTTATTCAGAAAATTATGCGTCTCCTTAATTTTAGAACTAACATCAACATCACAATTGCTAGTTATTGTATCAAAAGGAAGACTTAGAGCAGTAGATAGCCATCTCTTTAATTTTGATTTTTCATCTCCCTTGTCTGCTTCTTCAAACTCTTCTAATTTTTCCTCTAAAATTTTCTTATTATTTAGAGAACAATTAATATCCTTTATTTTTTTCTTGAATTGAAGAACATCATTAACTATCAATTTAGCATTTTTCTCAGTATTTGTCTTCTCATCAGAATACTCTGACATATAATTGATGTACATATTTCTAATCCTATCTCTAGTCATAAGGTATTCTTCTGTACAAGGAAAAGTCTGTTTTAGACATTCAAACTGTTCAATTAAATTTGCTCTTTTTTCATTAGGTATTTCAGCCTTAATTATATCTACAATTGATACTTCCCTATCCTTTATAATAGTCT
>JACCDX010340202.1_pt1 | contig 12160 bp, 12 predicted proteins | sample 7449681 | NCBI WGS metagenome assembly JACCDX01 (sample SAMN15323450, study PRJNA562643) | freshwater metagenome | isolation source: river surface water | place: USA:Blue River Watershed | collected 2017-08-18 | reverse complement strand
TGAATTGTAAGAGGGCTGTGCCCTCCTATGACCTCCCCTGATTTAGGTATTTGTAAGAGGGCTGTGCCCTCCTATGACCTCCCCTGATTTAGGTATTTGTAAGAGGGCTGTGCCCTCCTATGACCTCCCCTGATGTGGGATTATATTAAATTATAAAATTTGTCTTATAATTTAATGAGTTAGAATTAAATATTTTTAAAAAATAGATTTATCAATGGAGCAGGAGCTTATTTTGTCGGCTGTGATTGGTGTAGTTTTTTTCATTGTAAAATTGGTTACCATTCGGTTGAATACAAAATTTAGTGCGGATGAGAAAACGGAACAACAGAGAACAGTATTTAGAGATTCTGTGATGGTAATGTTCATTTCAGCCATTTCAATGTTTGCCAAGAAGGAATTTTTTAGTAAAGGCGCAGGAAAGACTCCTGTGTTTACAAATGAACCTGGTTTTTAATTCAAGAAACCTACGGTTCATGGCAGGTCCCTGCGTGCCTTTGGTCCTGAGACCTTCCCTTTGTATCTTATTTTCATATGATGTTAAAGTCTGATATTTTTAGTAATAATTTCATCCAAGTCCATGGTAACATTTGTTTCGTCCGAGACATATTTCTTGAAGCACTCATGTTCCAACTGTTTCTCGGGTACGTGATTATGTACAATTCTTGAAATCATCTTGTAAAGTTTAAAGTCAGGATAGCGTTCCTCTCCGTTACGTTTATAAAGGATATTGATGCCATTATCATCGTAAATCCATGAAATAATGAGATTGTAAATAGGAATCTCCTTGAACTTTTCAAGGTCATCTAAGTCATCAATGATGAAATCCAGCATAGAGCATGCGAGTCTGCAAAGGTCAAAACTGTAGTTGGGCATGATGATTGGTTTATTTGTGTTGTAAAATGGCTCAAAATTATACTGAGTGTGTGCCATTCCATTCTCCGAGAAACTATCACTACATACAATTTTGTCATTGACCGTATAGATTGCTCGTCCAAAGTCAATAATCTTGAAGAGTCGTCCAAAGGATGGAATCTTATAAGTCTGACCCTTGATTTTATAAGTAATGAATTCCTGGTCAGTTGGAATGAACATAATATTGTTAGTATGAAGGTCATTGTGGGTAAATTTGAATGTATTCTGGTAAACATAAAGAATGACAATGATTTGAAAAATGGCACTTTCTAATTCCTCAATCTTAATGTCGGTTCCGTCCAAAAGGGAATCAAAAGTATTCTGGCATTTTTCAATGGCAATGACTTGGGTTGGTATTTGATTAATAACTAGGACAAGTTTTTGAAGTTCTTCTTCCATGGACCCGTGAAAAGAGGATTCGTCGTCATCACACTCTTCTTCCTCTCCTTCTTCGTCTGTTTCCCAAATATCTTCACTTCCATCTTCTTCTTCTTCATCTGAATAATCTACATCTGAATTATCATCTTCGTTTGGTACAGTTTTACATTGAATCATTTCATCATTTTCATCGGTGTCGATTTTGAGTTCATCTAATTCTAATATATCGGTTGACTCTTCTTCCAGATTTTCAACCTTTAATTCATCTGTAATTTCGTCTAAGTCAATCTCGATGTCTTCTTCACTAATTTGGATTGGGTCCAATTTGGAATCTTTCTTAAAGATAGATGAAATGTATTCATCCTTAAAATGGAAGAGTTGGTTTAATTTTTCATTGAAGAAATTAGAGTCACCGATATATTCAAAGTCATCGGCGATATCAATCTCAAAGTTATTCTTAATACAAATATAACTGTCATATAGTTCAATTCCATGTTGGAATCCATGTTTTTTTAATTGCGATGTAATGTAATAAAAGAATCCATCGACGTATGCGTAGTTATGAGGGCACTGAATACAGGTTCTAAAGATGTTATCACTTGTATCTCTGATTGGTTCGTTAGAAGGTAACATATTCATTTCATCACTTTTGTATTTTCCTATCAAAAACTTCACATAATCCACTAAAGTAATGAACTTTTTGTAACATTGGCGTTTATTTCCACATGAGTCCAAAAATTCGTATTCGTTGTATGAGTTTTTTTGAGTGTATTTGCTGATTTCTTTCTGTGGAGTTACACCAGTATATTCAAAGAGAGGATTGTACAGAGTGTAATTTCCTTCGTCGTAATCATTGAAATTCTCTTCCGTGGTCATTATGATTTCTAAATAAAAAGGTTCTATGACTTTTAACTTATTGAGAGCAAATTCGTTAAAATAATTTATTTTAATCCGTCAATTTATATATAATGGCATCACAATTAGAACTTAAGAAATTTGATATGAAACGTATTGTATTTGATAAACACGAAAATAAGGGTCCGGTGATTGTTATGATCGGAAAGCGTGATACTGGCAAGAGTTTCTTAATGAGAGATTTGCTATATCATCAAAGAGACATTCCAGTTGGAACTGTTGTATCGGGAACTGAACAATTAAATCAGTTTTTCTCTGCGCATGTTCCTCCTGTACTGATTCATCATAAATTTAGCAAAAGTATCATAGGAAATGTTTTGATGAGACAAAAACAAGTCGTAAAGCAGTTTAAAACTCAAATGGAAATGTATAAAAAATCATCTTTAGACCCACGGGCATTTTTAATTTTGGATGATTGTATGTACGATAAAGGTTGGCCTAATGATGAGCTAATACGTATTATATTTATGCAGGGGAGACATTATAAATTAATCTGTCTTCTCAGTTTACAGTATGCGATTGGAATACCGCCTATTCTCAGGACGAACATCGACTATGTTTTTATTCTAAGAGAAACAATTACAAACAATCGTAAAAAATTATATGAGAATTACGCAGGTATGTTTCCCACATTTGAATCCTTTTGTCAAGTTATGGATCAATGTACAGAAAACTATGAATGTTTGGTTATTGATAATAATAGTAAATCAAATAAATTATCAGACCAGGTTTTCTGGTATAAAGCGATGACATGCCCGCCATTTAAAATGTGCGCACCTGAATTATGGAAAATGAAAGGTAATGATGAAGAGGAGCCACAATTTGATACTGCTAAGGCAGTTAAACAACAAATTCATGTTAAGAAGACGAAGTTTTAGTTCGTTTCTTCCATATTCGTTGTATTTTTCTTAAAGCCTTAATACCATCTTTCCAATCTTTTTCCCATACTTCAAAATAGTTGTAACCTAATTTAATCAATTTATCTCGTTTTTGGATTGTTTTATCATATAATTCTCCATAAGTTATTCCTGTAATTAGATTTATATCTTCCATCTTGAACATTTTAGGATTACCATGCCAAATATTTCCATGAAATTCAAATATTGTATTTGTTTCAATACAATATCCATCAGACTTAAATTTTGTATTTGGAACACAAAATTCACCTCCATTTTCTGCGTGTTGAATTTTATAGGTCAATCCTAAATAGTTTAACCATTGAATTGAAATTTTTGAATAATTATTTCCGATATTACATACTCTACAACAATTTCCATATACAGTTCTACAAAATATACGCGTAGACCATTCATGATTTTTATTACATTTCCACCAGGCTCTAAACCCAGACTTAGGTGTTAGATCTTTTGGAGAAATACTATTTTTTTCATAATCCCATTCTTTCATAAGGTCTGGGTATTTAAATTCAAGTGATTCGTGATAACAGAATTGTTTTGCATCACCATACGCCAAACAAAATGGACAACCTGTTCCCTTTGATTTATGGTCAATTGATTGTTCATATTCATGTAAACAACCATATTTACATTTAACAGGACAAAGCCACCATAGCTTTATTTTTGAATGTTTCGTAATTTTTGTTAAATCAATATCATTATTTTTTGTTGGATGTAATTCGTTCGCATATTTAGGATAATTAAATTCAAATGAATTATGAATACAAATATTTTTACTTCCAGTTTTAATACAAAATGGACATCCCGACATATTTGTTGTCTTATTACTAATATCTTGTTCATATTCATGTATACAACCGTAATCACAAACATTTTTACAGTACCACCATACTCTTTTATTTGTATATGGTGTAACATCACAAGGTTTTAGGTCGCCATTTTTTTCTGGGTGCCACATTTTTGCTATTTCAGGGTATCTAAATTCTAAGGAACGATGATAACATATTCTTTGACTATTTTTAGCACAGTAAGGACAACCTGTTCCGGTTGGATTTGTTCTTGCATTAATAGTTGCTTGATATTCATGCGTGATACACCCTTCATAACCACAAGTATTTGGACAAAGCCACCATACCTTCTCTAATGAACCATATTTATATTGTGACGGAAGTTTATCTCCATTTTTAGTTGGGTGCCATTCCTTAGCAATTTCCGGAAACTTTCCCTCCAATGAATTCATTTTTGTTACCGGTTTCACGCCAACTTTTCCATTACACCCGGGACATCCTGAACCTTTGGTTCGTGCCTTAATGGCGGCGTCCCATTCCATCGCGCACACCTTACAAATCCATGAAACCTTCTTATCTGAACCAGGTCGAATTTTATTTGGGTCAATATCCATGTTCTTTTCATAATTCCATTCAATCATAAGATCTTGATATTTATGAGATAGTGATTCATGAATACAAATTACGGTTGAACCTTTGGCACAGTAAGGACACCCAGTTTTCTTTAGGGTTCTTGACTGAGGTGTAGCGAACCATTCATGAAGACATCCACCATTACAAGTATTTGGACATAGAAACCAATATTTTTCAATACTATTTGCTTTCACTTTATCAGGGGTTAATCCATTGTTTTTGGTTGGATGCCATTGGGACGCAATTTCTTCGTATGAACTCAACATTTTTATACGAAGAAAAAAATAAATATATTTTCAGTCAATTTTTAATATTTAATCAAATACTTCAATACAATAAAGGGCTGCATGTTGTTGTGCGCGCCGCCGCCACCTGTATTCGAGATAGTTAGCGCGACTGGCGGAACATATAAATCAGGTTCAGTTCCATCGTTGACTGATGCGTTCATTGTATTATTGCCTGACTTAGTCATTAAACCAAGGTCACTAGTAGAATTTGTTCCGTGTGTATGCGATGGCATTTCGCTTGTGGTTAATGTATGTGTCTCTGCACCACCTGTATCTCCTAAAGTACGATTGGTTAAACCACTTCCTTGTCCACTACCAACCGCAACACGTCCTCTTATGTCAGGTACATTAAAATTGTCACCACTTCCTCCATAAGTATATAAAATAGCATTGAACAAATCCATATAGGTTTCCTTTAAAACCGAAGCACCATTACAGAGTAACCATCCGTCTGGTACATTTACAGCAGCAGATTGAATGATCGTTCCATAGGGAATAAGAATGTAACTGTCTAAATAATAATTACCAGAAGCATAGAAGTTATTTGCGCTTAAATCTCCACCAACCGTGAGATTTCTCTCAACATGTAAATCACCACGGTCTATGTGTGGTGTTAAAAATTTAGACACTCGGTTGTCTGTATATACATTTTTATTGTTGGCTTGACTCTTCGCACGTCTAAAGGACATATACTAATACAATATATTTTTTACAAATATATTTTATACAATTATATTGTATAAATGACACCAATTCAAAAACGTTTTTTATTATTTCTTATCGGTTGTATTGGAATACGAACCCTCTTTGTTTATGCTGCCAAAACTGTATCGAAAACTTATCTCGCGTATATGGGTTACATCGCAACACTGATTGGTTTTGGATTTCTGTATATATTTGCAACCGGGTCACGAAAAACCGGTCCCGAAACGTTCGGAGACAAAATCTGGTGGAATCATTTGAGACCGGTTCATGGATTCCTTTATTTGCTTTTTGCGTATTTAGCAATTACTGGTAATCGCGATGTGGCTTGGAAAGTTTTATTGGTTGATGTTGTGATAGGTCTCGTAAGTTTCTTATGGTTTCATCGTAAGAAATTAATATAAATACATTTTAATAAAACAGAAAAATGTATCTATTTTGTTGTGTTGATTCTGACCCTTATTGCTGGTTAGAGAAAGACATTGAAAAAGGATTTCATACCTATTTGGAGGAAAATGATGAAAGCACATTTGAATACTCAGACCCAATTGTCATTTATCATTATAATCCTAACAATAAGGTTTATTACATGGAAATTGACGACCAACCAGAGGTTTGGATTCTAGAATTAAATATTGATAGAAGTTGTACCTATCACAATTATACTAATATCTATTATGATTATTCATTAAAAGATATAATGTTGACCGCACGACATTTATTTGATGAATCTACTGGTGATGTCAATAAAGAAGACGTTGAAACTATGAACTGGCAATTGAGTGAAAAAGGTTCATATGGAATTCCAGAGGAATTGTTGTTGGAACAAGGTCATCATCATTTTAGGATTTATAAGATAACTCTCTAAACCGTGTAGAAATATCATCCTCGTCTTTTTCATTATATCCCACATACAAAAACTTCTTTTGTCGTGTCAAACCAACATGTAATAAAGATTCGTATACTAAGGAATCCTTATTTCCATTTGTAAACATGGTTAGAATTTTTTCACTGAGCCCTAATAAGTAAACACATTCGCATCCAGTACCTTTCGACGCATGAATTGACATAATTCGTGTTGCGTTGATGGATTCTGCTAGATTGATGGTTTTACCTGGTTCAGAACGATGGAGAATACAGTGACGGTAGTCCTCTCTATCATTTGTTCTTTGTTCGTATAAATTTGTCCAATAAGGATTATCCTTGAGTTGAGACAAAAGTTCGGGGGTATATGTCTCGGAATGTAGGAAACGCCGAATCCAAAAATTCTGAATGGCGGTCATCAAGTAGGGAATGAATTTATTCTTGTAATTCACAACTGGGAAGATGAAACAAAAATGATTCGGTAAATAATGATATTGGTTTGCCTTTTGTTCTACATCAATAAGAATTTTCTGGATTGCGTCTTGAATGTATTCGTAACAATCTGCGTAAATGTTTGGAAATCGTCTGTCTAGGATAAGAGGATTCGTGGTCTCATGTTCATATTTACACCGACCATCACATATTCCCACAATAGGTTCAAGGCCATAATCTTCATAGTGTACAACATGATTTACAATGTTTTGAAACTCATGGTTATGAAATCGTTTGACAATATTTTGCCCGACATCTTTTTGGAGACAAATGTTAGAGGCCGGATTATCATTGATACGTTCCAGATAAGTGAACAGGTTATTCTCGGATAAAATACTTTGAAGTTTGTCTCCAATCACATAGGTGTCGATTCCGGTAAAAGTAATGATGTTTTGAAACGCTTCAATATAGGTTTGTTCCAAGTCTTGGCCTTCATCAATGATGACTAAGGTACGGTCTGTAAGAGCCATTGTTCCTTGAGCGTATCGAATGGTCCGGTTTTCTTTGTCCAGGAGTAATTCTGGATTGTCTACACTGTGAATACGTATTCTGCGGACAATCTCCATAAAGAAGTCATCGCCTTTCGTGGTGATTTTGTTGCGATTTTGGATGGCATAGGTAAAGGAGTCGATGGTTCCAATAATCGCTGTACATATTTCTAGTGTTTTGATGTTCTGAAACTTAATGATATATTGTTTTCCGATGTTATTTTTTTCGATAATAACAAAAGAGGATTTGAATAGTTGTTTGTTTTCAAACTGGTCCACAAATTCACTGTAAATGACTTCCCGCGCCGAATGCATTTTGGTTAGGTATAAAAATGTATTCTTGTTTTTGAACTTGGTTTGGATAAGTTGAATGGATTCATATGTTTTACCACATCCAGCCCCACGTTGATTGAAATAAATAGTTCCATCATAGGGTCGCTGTTCACATTCCTGACAAAACCCATATTCGAGTCGTGTTAATTCATTCGAATACTTTTGGCGTATACAATGAAAGTGAACATTTGTCTCGGTGTAATTTTTATTGATAATTTCTAAAGCATTGATTTCGTACCAAGGCTCAGGACGTCGTTCACAGCCGAGTTGAACACGATTACAAATTTCGACGATAAATTCAATGTCATCCTTTTCGTTGAGACAAACAATATCAGCCGTTCGTTTAAGTTGATTATATTGGAAGGTATAATTAAGGAGAATTTTGTAGGTGGGAGGGAGAGGCTCTATCTCAAATAAAAATGCGCTGGAACATTTCCTACATTTCCGAGACAAATGTACTGTATGATTCCTTTTAGTTAAAATGTCATAGAATATTTGTTTGGCTTGTAAATGTTGCTCATTTTCTTTTTTTAAATATCGACAGGATAATTCATTGTTGGTTGGCTTATGTGAATAATACGCCTTGTTTTTAGAACCGCGTTTATATAAAAGCGGTATACAACATGTGGGACATGTTCGCATAATTATGTTGGACATTTAAATTTATACAATTTCTTTATATTAGTATCAAAATGTTTTTATATATAATATATAAATATGACGAATTTTTATGAATTACAAAAATGTTATGAAGATTATCATAGATTAAATGAGGGCGAAAAGGATATCTGCGCACGTATGATAAATGAAGAATTAATTAAAAGACGCAACGAAGAAATGAAACAGAAGGAAGAGAAAGAAAACAAAGAACTAGAAGGATATGAAGCTAGAGAAAGTGAGTTAAATGCTAAAGAAGGAGCTAAGAATTTACAACGACAAGCTCATCGTTACTCTGACAACGGAAGAGACCCGCGCTTTTTTGGGGGGCCTCCGAGAAACACAAGACGTCGGATGAAATTTGGAGGTTCAAAATCAAAAAAACAATATATAAAACAAAGAATGTCTCGTAAAACATTAAAAAAAGTACATAAAGCCAAACGCCGATAGATATGTATAATATGTATCAGTGTCTATTTCTAATGTGTATGATTGCCTCTGGCTCGGCGCTATTGAGGAATTATCAAGAGATTAGAGAAATCATTCCATACAGTGATTATCATCGATACTCTTACAATCATTGGCCACAGTTCAATGAGTTCCAGGCAAAATTTCAGAAGTCCTATGATTCGTTGTATGAACTGGAACATCGCTTCCAGGTGTTTACAGATAACTATGAGTTGATTCTAGAACATAACGCAGATGCGTCTCAAACATTTAAGATGGGAATTAACTATTTTACAGACCTAACTCCACAAGAGTTTAATGACATGTATGTAGGTCGAGAGAAGGAACCTCGCGATGTTACCGCATCTGTATGTAAAAAATATGTTGCGTCTGGTTCGCCTCCTGTTGAAATGGATTGGCGTGTTCGAGGTGCGGTTACCTCAGTAAAAGACCAAGGACAATGTGGTTCTTGCTGGGCATTTTCCTCTACTGGTGCTGTAGAAGGGGCATTGGCAGTTAGCAGTGGATTGCTGATGGATTTGTCTGAACAAGAGTTGGTAGACTGTGCGACCGGTTTCATGGAACATGGATGTAACGGGGGAGACATGGACTTCGCGTTTCGATACGTGAAAGATTACGGACAATGTTCACTTGAGTCCTATCCATATGTTTCCGGTCAGACACAACAAAGCGGAACGTGTCAGAAAAACTGTACCAAGGTAACTACCATAGATGGTTGTTATGATGTTGCTTCTGGAAATCAACATGACCTTTTATACGCTGTCGCTCAACAACCCGTTGCGGTTGCCATTGAAGCCGATACTAAATATTTCCAATCCTATTCCTCTGGAGTTTTGACTTCAACGGATTGTGGAACCAAATTGGACCATGGTGTTTTGATTGTTGGTTATGGTACAGAAAATAGTATTGATTATTGGTTGGTAAAGAATTCGTGGGGGTCTGACTGGGGTGAAGATGGTTATGTAAAGATTGCTCGTTCTAGTTCTTCTTCGGACCCGGGAGTATGTGGGATTGGAATGGAACCTTCTTTCCCTTTTAAGGGGACGTAGTCCCCTATGACCCCTTCAAGAACCAAGATTCTTGAGAACTCCTTTATAATATAATTTTTTAAAGGGGACACCCTCTACAAGGAAAGGTCCAAGGCAAAGGCTTCGCTGGATACCTTAGTTTTCTTGAAAAAATTGATTTAATAAATATTCATTTGAATACTTATTAAAGATGGCTTATTTTATGAATCGTTTTACTCCGGTCTATCCACCTATCAATTTTGGACATCCGCATACATTAGTTGACCCAAATAATAAAGGGTTTGGATATCCACAAACATTGGTTGACACAAATAATAAAGGATTTGAATACCAGAAACAGGAAACAGTTTCTCAAGTAGTTGTTATGGAAGATGAATGTAAAGTTGATGAAATTTTGGATAATAAACCAGAATATAATTGTAAAACATGTGATTTTACCACAAATCGTAAGGAATATTTAACGAAACATTTTCAAACTAAAAAACATATAAAATTATGTGGAGAATGTTCTGAATCAGAACAAATTAAAATTCAGGAAAATGAAAAACTTAAGGCTGAGATAGAGGGCCTCAAAAAGGTAAAAGAAGAAGTGAAGACAAAACGTAAATCATTTGATAAAAAGGTTAGAATGACCATTTGGGACTCTTATATTGGCGGAGACATCATTAAGCATAAATGCTTGTGTTGTAAAAAGGCAAATATAACCAATACAGATTTTGAAGTAGGGCATATTCTCGCGGTATCGAATGGTGGTAATGATGAAATAAGTAACTTGAGACCCATTTGTAGTGTATGTAATAAGTCAATGGGAAGTAAGAATATGAGAGAATATGTGATTGATAATGGATTCTTCTTTTAAATACCATGTTGTCTCCGAATATACATTTGAGTATGAAAATGCGGCCGGATTCCATAGATATCATGATTCGGTAAAGTCATGGGAATCAATCCTGTTTTTTGACATACATAAGGAAAACTAATCTGGTCTTGTGTAGTATGTTTTAATGTTTGTAGATACCACATATTCAAAAACTCTTGGACCTCTTGGTCGTGTTGTAGAAAAGCCACAAAACATGTAATCCAAACTCCTAGATGAGGTGTATGTGATGTTATATTCTTGAAGTATTGGTCACTATAACCATCTTCTAGATAGCATTTGTACTGATAGTCAATGTCCTGATAAGGTTGGTCCTGGTTATGGAAATGTGTACTTGTATAACGTTCAAAGTGTGATGCCTTCACTTCTCCTTCTAGACGGCCATAACGGTCTTCATGATTCCAGCCAATTATTTTTTCCTTATTGATATGTCGAAGAATATATTCACTTGTTTTGTTGTAAATAATCTCAATGGTTCCATCTATCCATACAACAACATCATATTTCTTTAGAATCGGAATCCTAGTGAAAGATTGTTTATAATATTTTGCGATATTAAAAGTATGTTTATTATTGGACAATGAATTTCGATATGTATCTGTGTCTAGTTCATTTTTGTCAGTTATATGATAAGGAGTTGTATCAATGGTCCATCCATTGCTAATAATGTTCTTATTATCTGTAAAACAGATGAAATCTGTGTCGACTGTTTGGTTTACAAACCGTTTACACGATTTTTCATAATCGCCATAAATAGCAGTTATGAAACAAATGGACATTTATAGGAAGATTATATTTTAAAATACTTGTTGTTACGTAATATTTTCAGTAATTATATCGAGTTATAATTATATGCTATCGATTTTAAATAACATGCCAGACATTTATATGCATCCTCTTACCTTTGTATTTGAACATATGAAATTGGAACATAAGCCTAATACTTTATGGTTAGAATTTGGAGTGTGTAGCGGAAATTCAATCAACTATATATCCCGTTTTACAAATGGGACTGTGTATGGGTTTGACAGTTTTGAAGGATTACCGGAAGATTGGAGAAAAGATTTTCCCAAAGGTGCGTTTGACATGAAAGGAGATTTACCTGTCGTAAACAGTAATGTAGGTTTAATTAAAGGATGGTTTAATGAAACCCTAGACCATTTCGTAGAATACATTGTCCATTCCCAAGCCAAGGTATCTTTTATTCATATGGACGCGGATTTATATAGTTCTACGAAATATATTTTCGACAAGTTAAAAGACCATTTGGATAAGGATTGTGTCATTGTATTTGATGAATTATTAAACTATGATGGATTTGATAATGACAAGGGCGAACTGAAGGCTTTGTATGAATTTATAACTGAAAATGATGTAAAATATTCATGGATTGGAATGAATGGTATACCATTCGGAATGAG
>JACCDX011596758.1_pt1 | contig 12161 bp, 13 predicted proteins | sample 7449681 | NCBI WGS metagenome assembly JACCDX01 (sample SAMN15323450, study PRJNA562643) | freshwater metagenome | isolation source: river surface water | place: USA:Blue River Watershed | collected 2017-08-18 | reverse complement strand
TCTGCTGGGCAAGGCCCCAACTACGCCCGGCATCATCGAAGCATTGGCGGAGTTGGAGTTGCAAGGCAAGCAGGTGGTAGTGCAGTTATATGGTGAAGAGCCAAATGTGTTGCTGATTGATTACCTCCGTGCCCGCGGCGCGAAAGTGAGCACTGTGGCGCCCTACATCTATGCGCCGGATTCGGATGAAGACAAAGTCCTGGAGCTGATCGATTCTCTCTATGCGGGCAGCGTCACCATGATGACTTTCACCAGTCAGCCGCAATTTCTGCGTCTTTTGGAGGTTGCCCGCAAGGCCGGAATCGAAGAGCGACTTTTCGCCGGTCTTGCCCGAGTCAAGATTGCAGCGGTGGGGCCGGTTGTCGCAGATCAGTTGCGCGCGGCAGGCGTATCCGTGGCGGTGATGCCGGAGTCACTGTTTTTCATGAAGCCGATGGTCACGGAATTAGTGAAGCTCGCAAGGGCTGAGTCGAGTGGGGAATAACCTAGATGCGAATAACTAAAAAAGGAATAACAGCGCGTTTTCAAAGCCGAGCGGGATTGTTGTTGATACTGTGGCTGCTGCTGCAGGGGGTTGCGCAGGGCGCGTATGCACAGGCGCTGACCGCCACAATCGTTACGGACAAAGGAACGATGGAAGTGGAGCTGAATGAGCAGGCTGCGCCGACCACGGTGGCCAATTTTGTGAATCTGGCGCAGCGCGGTTTCTACGATGGGCTGACGTTTCATCGTGTGGAGCGCAATTTTGTTATTCAAGGCGGAGACCCGCTTGGCAATGGGACTGGCGGGCCGGGTTATCGCTTCACTGGTGAGGCGATTCTCAAACACACGCGTCCTGGCACCTTGTCGATGGCGAATAGCGGCATCGGTACCGATGGCAGTCAATTCTTTATCACGCTGGTCGCCACGCCGCATCTCGATGGCAAGCATTCCGTGTTTGGCCGCGTGGTCAGCGGGCTGGACACGGTCTACAAGATTGCTCGCGGCGATGTGATTCGCAGCATCACGATCAACGGGGACACGACGGCCTTGATGACTCGCAAGCGGGCAGATTTGCAGCAGTGGAATGCCACGCTGGACGCGGGTTTTCCGCAACTGCGACCCGCCCCGGCAGCGAACTGAGTTTCGTCAGGGCAGCACTTGCTTGAAAGGTTTTACGACGACACTGCGAAACACGCCTGCCGTGACATAAGGGTCGTCATTCGCCCATTGCTTGGCCTCTTCCAGGGAGTCGAAACTCGCGACGATCAAGCTGCCGGTGAAGCCCGCTGCGCCGGGATCGTTGCTGTCGACGGCCGGGTGCGGGCCGGCCAGGATAATGCGGTTTTGTGCTGTCATGGCCTGCAGGCGCTCCAGGTGCGCGGGGCGTGTGGCCGCACGCAGCGGCAGACTGTCAGGGACATCTTCACAGAGTATGGCGTAAAGCATCGAATGGATTCCTCGTATCTTGCCAGGCGATAAGTGGCCGATATGGTAATCGATTTGTCGCGGTCAGTCTGGTATTGTGCCGGGCATGGCGCAGTATCTCGAAATTCATCCGCAAAACCCTGAGCCGCGGCTCATCAAGCAGGCTGTAAAAGTCTTGCTTGCCGGTGGCGTTATCGTCTATCCCACGGACTCAACGTATGCACTCGGTTGCCATATCGGCGACAAGGATGCCATAGAGCGTGTGCGTCGTATTCGTCAGCTCGACGATAAACACAATCTGACGCTGGTCTGCCCGGACCTTTCCTCGATAGCCACCTACGCAAAAGTCCCCAACAGTGCCTATCGCCTCCTGAAGGCTTACACCCCTGGCGCATATACCTTCATTCTGACGGCCACGGCCGAAGTGCCGCGCAGGTTGATGCACCCGCGCCGCAAGACGATCGGCTTGCGCGTACCGAATCATACGGTGGCGCAAGCGCTGCTGGCAGAGCTCGGTGAGCCGATCATGAGCACCAGTCTGATACTGCCCGGCGAGGCCGAACCACTGATCGATATCCATGAAATTCGCGAGCGTCTTGATCGCAGTGTCGATTTGATCATCGACAGCGGGTCCTGTGGCCTGGAAGCCACCACGGTGATTGATCTGGTCGATGGCGCAGTGGAAGTGGTCCGTGTCGGCAAGGGCGACCCCGCACCGTTCCGCTAAGGCCTCGCTCGCAGCGCCCGCCGCTGGCAGAAAAATAATCGTATTCAAACAGGCCATCTGCGATAATGCGGCCCTCAAAAAGGACTCGGTCAGGATGGGGAGAGAGAGTTTGTCTACCGCTAATTCGCAGCAAAGGGTTCTGTCCGGCATGCGCCCGACAGGCCGTCTACACCTCGGGCATCTGCACGGTGTTCTCAATAACTGGGTCAAGCTGCAGCACCAGTATGAATGTTACTTCTTCGTCGCCGACTGGCATGCGCTGACCACCCACTACAACGATCCCGGCATTCTCGAGGCGAGCGTCTTTGACATGGTCATCGACTGGCTGGCGGTCGGTGTCGATCCGTCCAAGTGCTCCTTGTTCATTCAATCCCAGGTGCCGGAACATGCCGAGCTGCATCTGTTGCTCTCCATGATCACGCCGCTGGGCTGGCTGGAGCGTGTGCCCAGCTACAAGGACCAGCAGGACAAACTGCGCGATAAGGATCTGGAGACCTATGGGTTCCTGGGATATCCATTGCTGCAGAGCGCCGACATTCTGATCTACAAGGCCGGGCTGGTGCCGGTAGGCGCCGATCAGGTGGCGCACGTGGAACTGACCCGTGAGGTGGCGCGTCGGTTCAACCACATGTATGGCCGTGAGCCTAATTTCGCGGAACTCGCCGAGGCTGCCGTGCGCAAAATGGGCAAGGGTGCTGCGAAAGAGTTTGCTGCGTTGCGTACTGCCTATCAGCAACAGGGTAGTCAGGAAGCGTTGGAGGCGGCGCGTGCGCTGATCTTGCAGCAGCAGAATATTTCGGCGGCAGATCGCGAGCGCATCCAGGGGTATCTGGAAGGCGGTGGCAAGATGATTCTGACCGAGCCGCAGGCGTTGCTGACACCAGCCGCCAAGATGCCCGGCCTGGATGGACAGAAGATGTCCAAGTCCTACAACAACACCATCTCGCTGCGTGAGCCTGTGGATCACGTGCAAAAGAAGATTCAGACCATGCCGACCGATCCGGCACGCGTGCGCAGGACCGATCCAGGCGAGCCGCAACGCTGCCCGGTCTGGCAGTTACATGAAGTGTATTCCGGCGCCGAGACCCGGGCCTGGGTGGAGGCTGGTTGTCGCAGTGCGGGCATTGGTTGTCTGGAGTGCAAGCGCCCGGTCATCGACGCGGTGATTGCCGAGTTGCAACCGATTCAGGTGCGCGCCAGTCACTATGAAAAAGATCCTTCCGCGGTGAAGGCGGTGATCGCAACGGGGAACGAAAAAGCACGTGAGTGTGCCGGTCGGACGCTGCAGGAAGTGCGACAGGCCATGGGCCTCGCCTACAAATGAACCCAAAGAGCGACAAGTGAGCTTGACGGTGGAAACAGGTGATCACAACGTGACAAACGAGGCGCTGACAGCGGCTGGAGAGACGGAGCCGGGCGATTCGCAGTCTGCAGACACGGCTGAGCCGCGCGTGCGTCGTATGACGCAGGGGTTGCGCCGGTCTGGTGGTTTCCAATTGGAACAGGAAGGCGTTGACGGCACCCAGCAGGAAATGCCTTTTGCGTTTGTGGATGGCAAGGCCGTCACTGAATTGCCCACCGATCTGTACATCCCGCCGGACGCGCTCGAAGTGTTTCTCGAAGCCTTCGAAGGGCCACTGGATCTCCTTCTTTATCTGATCAAGCGGCAGAATATCGACATCCTCGAAATTGATGTTGCCGAGATCACCAGCCAGTACATGGCCTATGTGGACCTCATGGAGGCCAGTCAGTTCGAACTGGCGGCGGAGTACCTCGTGATGGCCGCCATGCTGGCAGAGATCAAGTCGCGCATGCTGTTGCCACGCAGCACCAACGAAGAAGAGGATGAGGAAGATCCGCGCGCGGAACTGATTCGTCGTCTGCAGGAATATGAGCGTTACAAGAAGGCGGCCGAGGACATGGATGAATTGCCGCGCCTCGAGAGGGACATCTATGCCGCCGGTGCCGAAACCCCGCAGATGGAGCGCAACGCGCCCGAACCGGTGGTGGAACTGCGTGAGATACTGATCTCTCTGGCCATGGTGCTGCGGCGTGCCGACATGTTCGAGAATCATCAGGTGCAGCGCGAGACGCTGTCGACGCGGGAAAAGATGTCCGAGATTCTGGTGCGCCTTTCCAGCCAGCGCTTTGTGTCGCTGGTCTCGCTGCTGATGCGCGAGGAAGGGCGTCTGGGGGTGGTGGTGACCTTTCTGGCAGTCATGGAGCTCATCAAGGATTCTCTCATCGAGATTGTCCAGACCGAGCCGTTTGGCCCCATACATTTGAAGGCGCGGAGTGAATGAACGAAATCAATACCAAGCTCAAACAGATTATTGAAGGTTTGTTGCTGGCGGCAGGAAAGCCGCTGTCCCTCGAGGCCATTGGCGAGGTGTTTCTGGAGGAGGAGCGTCCGTCTCGTGAGGAGTTGTTGGCCGCTCTGGCGGCGATTGCCGCCGATACGGAAGGACGCGGCTTCGAGCTCAAGGAAGTCGCCTCCGGGTTCCGTTTTCAAGTCAGGCACGATCTCAGTCCCTGGGTGTCGCGTCTCTGGGAGGAACGCCCGCAGCGTTATACCCGGGCTCTGTTGGAGACGCTGGCACTGGTGGCTTACCGCCAGCCGATTACTCGGGGTGACATCGAGGAAATTCGTGGTGTGAGCGTGAGTTCTACCATTATCCGCACGCTGCTGGATCGCGAGTGGATTCGGGTAGTGGGCCACCGCGATGTGCCCGGTCGCCCCGCGATGTTCGCCACCACGCGGCAGTTCCTTGACTACTTCAATCTGAAGAGCCTGCAGGACTTGCCTCCGTTGTCCGAGATTCGCGATCTCGACAAACTCAATCCGGAGCTCGCGCTTGAAGATGATGATCTCGCTGGCATGCGCGTCCTGGAATTGCCGCCAGAGCGTGTCAGGGCCGAGCCTGGTGAAGGCGGCGAGGAAGACGACAGCGAAGAGCTCGACGAAGACGATGAAGAATTCCTGGACGAAGCAGAGGCGATGGCGCTGGCCAAGCGTCCGCTGGATGAGATACTGGGGATTGGGCAGTTTGCGAACAAGCAGGGGGAGTTGACCCCGGAGCAGGACCAGAACGAATTACCAACAGAGTGAACTCCATATCGGAGTTCACCAGACACATGTCGTGAGACAGCGGAGAGAATGATGGACGAAAAACTACAGAAGGTGTTGGCGCGAGCAGGCTTCGGTTCCAGGCGTGAGATGGAGGAGTGGATCAAGCAAGGCCGCATCAAGATCAATGGCAAAGTGGCGGATATCGGCGATCGTGTGAGCAAGGCCGACGCGCTCCTGGTGGATGGCAAGAAGGTCAATCCGAACAGTGCCGTCAGCGAACTGCAGCGAGTGCTGCTCTATAACAAGCCCGAAGATGAAATCTGCTCGCGCAAGGATCCGGAAGGTAGGCGTTCCGTGTTCGACAAACTGCCCCCCATTACGCATGGTCGCTGGGTTGCCATCGGGCGACTGGATATCAACACGAGCGGCTTGCTGCTTTTCACCACCGATGGTGAACTCGCCAATCGCCTGATGCACCCGTCTTCCAACATTGACCGCGAGTACGCCGTGCGCGTGATGGGGGATGTCACCGACGAAATAATTGCCAACATGCTCAAGGGCGTGATGATCGATGAACATCTGTGCAAGTTCTCGGACATCCAGTACTTCGCCGGTGAAGGGGCCAACCGCTGGTATCACGTCGTGCTGATGGAAGGGCGCAACCGTGAGGTGCGCAAGCTGTGGGAATCCCAGGGCATCCGGGTGAGTCGTTTGAAGCGCGTGCGCTATGGCCCGATCTTCATTCCCAGTCGAGTCAAGAAGGGCGATTTCTACGAATTGCCGAAAGAAGAAATGGCGTTGTTGTACAAAGCAGTTAACCTTCCCTTGAACACTCGTCCAAAGAAAGTGGCTCCCGTGCGGCGCTGATTTTTTCTCGAAGGCTGCGTATTCTGTCGAGTGCGCAGTCTGCCTCCGCTAGAAACGAATGGCATTTCCTCCGCTGCTCTTGGCGCTGCTGAGCGCTTTGGCGGCGCGCTCCAGCAGGCTGGCGCTGGAGTCGGTTCCCGTCAGTACCGAAAAACCAAGGCTGAGCGATACTTGCGGCATTTCCTGCAGCCGTTCCTTGTCGAGCCTGTGTCCCGGAATTTCCAGGCTCTCTTTCTGGACGCTTTTCATGATTCGTCGCGAGATCACCTGAGCACCTTCCTGCGCGGTATTGTGCAGAATCACCAGGAACTGATCATCTTCGTAGCGGAACACTGCGTCAGTGGTACGGCACAGTTGCATGATGCGACGTGCGAGTGCGGTCAATACCTTGTCTCCAATGACGTGACCAAAATGGTTGTTGAGTTCGCCCATATGATCGATGTCGATCAGGAGTATGGACAGCGCCTGATTGTGACGCTTGGAGAGATCAATCTCGCGCTCCAGGGTAGAGGCCAGTGTGCTGATGTTGCCGGTGCCCGTGAGCGGGTCCGTGTAGGCCGCTTTCACCGCTGATGTATATTTCAGCGAGTTACGCAGTGGGCTGATCAGCGGAGACAGCAGCGATTCGAGGATGCCGAGTTCTTTTTCGCTGAATTTCTTGCTGCGCTTGAAGACAATCTCGCCGAGACGATCATCGCTCGTAATCAGTCGATATCCACAACTGTGCGTCGATTGTTTGGCGATGCTGAGATCGACACCCTGCTCTTCGTTGCTGTAGTAGATGCCATCCAGTTTGACCGCTGTGCTCACATTCTCCAGATATACACTCAAGAGCGTATTGAGTTCCAGAGACGACTGCAGCGCATCACTCAGTTGCATGCGCAGGTCGGGTCTTTCGCCCGCCAGCATGCCTGCTTGCGTGATCGGCTTAATCTTGCCGGCAGCAGTCTCGGACTGCGTTTTTGCCTGTACTGATATCACCATGATTCACCTCGGAATTGCATTTATTGTTATCGCTGTGCCCGCACTCTTCGTTGTGTCAGTACTCAAAGTGCGATGACCTTGTTGCCACCAGCACTCTTGATCAGGTAAAGCGCTTTGTCTGCACGGTTGAACAGAGCTTCCGGTGAGTCTGAATCACTGAAGGTCGTCACGCCTACACTCACGGTAATCCTGACCAATTGTTCATCCAGTGCCATCTCGGTGTCGGCAATAGTGCGACGGATGCGTTCTGCGATCACCAGCGCGCCCTCCGCATTGGTGCGATTGAGCAGCACCACAAATTCCTCACCGCCATAGCGAAAGCTCAAGTCTGTCTGACGATTGACCTGTTTCAGCGTCTGTACAATTTGTTTCAGGACTGTGTCGCCGGCACTGTGGCCGAAACGATCATTGATCAGTTTGAACTTGTCGATGTCCAGTACCAGCAGCGATAACGCATGTTGATGGCGCCGTGACAAGCTGATCTCTCGTGCCAGTGTATTGGTCAGTGCGATGCGATTGCCCGCCCCCGTCAGCGGATCAGTCAGGGAGGCTGTCAGCGCCTCGTAGTACAGCAGGGCATTGCGAAGTGGGCAGATGAGGGCGCTCAGCATCACCTCGATCCCCTCCAGATCCCGATCCGAAAAACGGGTACTGCGGTAGAAGACGATTTCGCCGAGATGATCCTGGGCCGTAATCAGTCGATAGCCGCAGCTATGAGATGCCTTGCGGCCAGCCAGAAACTGCATGGACTTGTGGTCATTGAGGTATTGGAGACCGTCCAGCTCGATGGCGGGAGACAGCTCTTTCAGGAACAGTTGCAACAACTGTTCGATTTCCAGCGTGGTTTGCAGACTGGCGGCCATACGGTAGCGCCGCTCACTGTAATTTTCTTTGGGAACCTCGATCGGAGGAGGCAGCGGCCTGCTAAGGCTGATCCTTGCACTGTTGAAATCAATAGTGTTCGAGGGTTGAAGTAGCGTCGCCATTGTCTGATTGCTCCCGAGTCCGGAAGCGGCAGGCTGCGCCAGCGTGTCCGGTCAGCATCCCTATTGATGCCAGTACCGGTACTAAGCCATTATCATGCCAATTGTATCTGTAGGATATTTTATTGCCTTAAAACAATGGGTTATCAGTATTTTGCTTGTTCTTTAGGCGTTGCCGCGGCAACTTCTAAATTGCCGCCTCCGTCGCCGGGGCGGCAATTTTTGTCGCTCAGCCTGTTTCAGTCTGCTGCAGAGACGGTTTTCTGACGCCTATGGGGCGCTTTCGGGTTGAGATTCTGGCGTCAAACTCAGGCTTGCAGCGCCTGACCGGTGACGCCATTGCTGTCGTTCCCCATCAGGTAGAGATACAAGGCCATGCGCGATTCTGGCGTTGCCAGTTTTGCCGGGTCTTCCGCAGGATAGGCCGCCTTGCGCATGGCAGTGCGTGTCGCGCCCGGATCAATGCTGTTCACTCTGATTGCGCTAGTCGCTTTCAACTCATCGGCCAGCACCTGCATCATGCCTTCGACCGCAAATTTGCTGACAGCGTAGCCGCCCCAATAAGCGCGGCCCTTTCTGCCCACGCTGGACGAGGTGAAGATGACGCTCGACTGCGGGGCTGCCTGCAGGGCCGGCAGCAGACTGCGTGTCAGCAGGAACGCGGCATTCACGTTCACCTGCATGACCTGCATCCAGGCATCCAGTGGATAGAACTGCAGTGGAGTGCGCGGACCCAGAGCGGCGGCGCTATGAAGTAGACCATCCAGTCGGCCGTACTGGTCCATGACGGTTTCCCCCAGCTCCCGATAATCCTCTTCCTTCGCATGTTGCAGGTTCAATGGATGGATGATGGCCTCCGGTGCACCGCTGGCCGCGATCTCGTCGTAGACTTTTTCAAGTTTGCTGACTGTTTTTCCCAACAGGATCACTGTTGCTCCGTGGGCCGCGTAGGACAGTGCAGCGGCACGGCCGAGGCCATCGCCAGCGCCAGTGACCAGAATCAGTTTGTCCTTGAGAAGGGTCGGGTGTGCTTGGTAGTTTTCCATGTGTGTTTCCATTTGCATTTCAATGTGCATTTCACTGATTGTGTAAATTGATTCTGGCAATTCATTGCCGCTTGGCGCTAACGGCGGACGCTTTCAAGCCACTCTGTAATTTCATTGACGTGCGAGACGATCATGTCCGCGCCCCAGTCCGTCACAGGAGGCGCGACCGGCACATAGCCGTACGCCGCCGCAATGGTATACATCCCGGCCTGCTGCCCTGCGCTGATGTCACGCGGATGGTCGCCCACGTAGACGCCCGCAGAGGGTTGGCACCCCAGCTGACGGCAGGCCAGCAATAGCGGCTCAGGATGGGGTTTGGTCAATGTGACATGGTCGGGGCAGATGAGGGTCTGGCAGCGTTTCAGCAATCCAAGGCTGCGTAGCAGGGGAATACTGAACTGTTCCGGTTTGTTCGTGACAACGCCCCAGTGAATGCCTTGCTGCTCGAGGAAGTTCAGCAATCGCTCCATGCCGGGATAGAGCGTGGAGCGGGTCTGCAGAATCCGGTCGCCATACAGCGCCAGTAGGTTTGTATGCAGCGCCTTGAACCGCGTGTCTTGCTCGTCGATACCAAACGCGAGCTCCACCAGTGCGCGTGCCCCGTTGGACACGGTCTGATGGACGGCCTGCGGGCTTACCGGCGCAATGCCTGCGGCGGCTGTCATCTCATCCAGCACCGCAGCAAAGTCGGCAGCTGTGTCTACCAGTGTTCCGTCGAGATCGAACAGTACGCTGGTAATGGTGGCAGGTGAAATTACGGACATGACAATCTCAGTTTCCTGCAGCAGGGCTGACCGGGTCGAGAACGGCCGGGCGCGTAAAGTGGGCCAGGTAATTGACGTCGACATTCGGCTGCAGGGAATAGCGTTTGGTGATCAGGTTGTAGCCCATGCCGATCAGTTCGCCAGTATCGAGATCGCAATCTCTGCACCAGGCGGCCAGCTCGGACGGGCGGATGAATTTGGCGAACTCGTGGGTGCCTTTGGGCAGCAGGTTGAGTATGTACTCGGCCCCCAGAATCGCGAAAACATAGGCCTTGGGGTTGCGATTGATCGTCGAGAAGAACAGATGGCCACCGGGTTTGACCAGCGTCGCGCAGGCGGCAACAACGGCGGCCGGATTCGGAACGTGCTCCAGCATTTCCAGGCAGGTTACCACGTCGTACTGACCCGGTTCTCTTTGGGCCAGTGCTTCCGCGGCGATATTCTCGTAACGGATTGCGAGACCACTCTCCAGCTGATGCAGCCGTGCTACGGCGAGAGATGCCTCGGCGAGGTCGATTGCGGTGACCTCGGCTCCCTGGCGTGCCATGGCTTCGCTCAGAATGCCACCGCCGCAGCCGATGTCGACCACGCGCTTGCCTGCCAGCGTCGTCTTGCTGGTGATGAAACCCATCCGCAGCGGGTTGATTTCGTGCAGGGGTTTGAATTCGCTTTGGGGATCCCACCAGCGCGATGCCAGTGCCTCAAACTTGCGGATTTCTGCCAGATCACTATTGGAGAAGGGATTGTTTTGCGTGTTCGACATGAAGATTCCTCAGCGCCGTGCATCGGGTTGGATATGAGCTTGCCAGGCCAGGACGTTGCTACGCAATTTCTGGGTGTCAATTGTGGTGAGTTGTCCGCCTTCCAGAAGGAGCCTGCCGCCCACCCAGACGTGGCTGACCTGGCTGCTTTGTGTGCTGTACACCAGGTGAGAGACTATGTTGTACAAAGGCATCGCGTTGAAGGCATCCAATTTGACAGCCACAATATCGGCCAGCTTGCAGGGCTCCAGCGAACCTATGCTGTCGTCCATCCCCAGCGCCCGTGCACCGTTGATTGTGGCCATTTGCAGTGCCTGCAGGGCAGGGACTGCGCTGGCATCAGCGGCGATGGCCTTGCCGATCAGGGCCGCTGTGCGCATCTCGGAAAACATGTCGAGATCATTGTTGCTGGCAGCGCCGTCAGTGCCCAGCGCAACATTGATTCCGGTTTTCTGCAATTTTGCTACCGGGCAAAACCCGCTGGCCAGCTTCAGATTGGATTCCGGGCAGTGCACGACACTGGCGCCACTTTCATGCAATAACGCGATATCCGCGTTTGTCAGTTGGGTTGCATGCACGCAAAGCAAGCGCGGCGACAACAGCCCGAGTGAGGCGAGTCGCTCCAACGGACGCTTGCCAGTCGCGGCTTCCGCATCTTGAATCTCTTGCGCGGTTTCGTGGACGTGCATGTGGATCGTCACATCCATTTCTTCCGCCAGGATGGCGATTTTGCGCAGCGGCGCGTCGGAGACTGTGTAAGGAGCGTGCGGCCCGAAGGCAACGTTGATCAGCGGGTGGTGGCGATAGGTGTCGTGCAGTTGTGTGGCTTTGCTGATGTATTCGTCGGCGTCGGCAGCCCACGCGCTGGGAAAATCCAGCACGGGGCAGCACAACTGGGCGCGGATGCCGATCTCCTTCGCAGCTCTGGCTGCCGCATCGGGAAAGAAGTACATGTCGGCGAAGCAAGTGGTGCCGCACGACAGCATTTCTGCGATGGCGAGTTGGGTTCCTTCGTAAACAAATTGCTCGCTGACCCAGCGGCTCTCAAGCGGCCAGATGTAATCCTGCAGCCAGCTGTGCAAGGGCAGATCATCGGCAGCGCCCCGTAACAACGACATGGCGGCATGGCCATGCGCATTGACCAGTCCCGGAATCAGGGCGTGGTCGACGAGATTGAACTCTTCACTTGCCGCATAACGTTGCTTCGCGTCTTCAGTGGGCAGTACCGCCGTGATGCGCCCTTGGTGCACAGCAATACTGTGATCTTCGAGAACGCTCTGGGTGCCGACGGCAGGAATGATCCAGCGGGCATGAATGAGCAGATCTATCTGCAGTGGGGTCTCTTGCTGCACAGTTTTCTCACTCTGGCTGCGGATGAATTTGGAGGCGGATTATAGCCAATGCCGCATGAAATAGCCCGCCCGTGAAGGGTGTCGGTGGGACATTAGTTTGTGGTAGCATTGCGGACTTTTACAGGGCACGAATCGTGAGATATTTCATGGCGATCCGTTGCTTCTATGTGTGTCGCTGAGGGCTTTGGATTTATGTCTGA
>JACCDX011309478.1_pt1 | contig 12163 bp, 9 predicted proteins | sample 7449681 | NCBI WGS metagenome assembly JACCDX01 (sample SAMN15323450, study PRJNA562643) | freshwater metagenome | isolation source: river surface water | place: USA:Blue River Watershed | collected 2017-08-18 | reverse complement strand
GGCGCTAAGGCTCCTGTGGGAAATCGTTCTCGTTTAATTGCAGCCCATAGCGCTGCAGCAAAGTTTTATCAACATTTACTCAACACTAGCCCTGATGCACAAATAGGAAGAGAGTTACTGACAAAGCGTGGATTTGATCGAGCAGCATGTGAAGCATTTGGTGTTGGATATGCACCTAACTCATGGGATGGACTCACCAAGCATCTTCGTGAGCAGGGCTTTACTATTGATGAATTGGAATTAGCAGGACTTTCTAAAATGGGTGAGCGTGGTCCGATTGATAAATTCCGCAATCGCTTAATGTGGCCGATTAAAGATATTTCTGGTGATGTTGTGGGTTTTGGAGCTCGCAAACTGGCAAGCGATGAAGAAGATCAAGGTCCTAAATACCTCAATACATCTGAGACTCCGATTTATAAGAAGAGCCATGTTCTTTATGGACTTGATATGGCCAAGAAAGAGATCGCGAAAAAGCGCCAAGTTGTTGTGGTGGAGGGCTATACAGATGTGATGGCTTGTCACCTAGCGGGAATTACAACAGCTGTTGCTACTTGTGGCACAGCATTTGGCCCAGATCACATCCGCATTATCCGCCGCCTATTGATGGATGATGATGCCTTTAAGGGCGAGGTGATCTTCACATTTGATGGTGATGCAGCTGGTCAGAAAGCTGCGATGAGAGCATTTAATGAGGATCAGAAATTTGTGACTCAGACCTTTGTGGCCGTTGAGCCAGATGGACTCGATCCTTGTGACCTTCGACAGAATAAGGGCGATCTGGCACTTCGTGATTTGATTGCACGACGAATTCCTCTCTTTGAATTTGCGATCAAGACAAAACTCAATCAATACAATTTGGAGACAGCAGAAGGACGCGTGAATGCGCTGAATGAAACTGCGCCTCTTGTGAGCCAGATCCGAGATAAATCTCTACGACCTGAATACACACGCCTTCTTGCTGGATGGTTAGGTGTTGAAGTTGAAATAGTCTCTCGAGCAGTTGCTCAAGGAGCTCGTAGCATCTCTCCAACTCCAGAACAAAGTGTTGAGCAGCCAGCAGATTCTCAATGGCGACCAGACCCAATTGACCCTCGCTTAATGTTGGAGCGAGAAGTGTTAAAGGTGCGAGTTCAAAACCCTACGTTAGTAACTACATGGTCAACTATTGAAGATGGTGCATTCACACACCCTGCATACCTGGGGCTTGCTTCAACAATTAATTCTTTAGGGGCAACCGGAGTATTTCCAGTCGAAGCGATTGCCGATCCTCAGATGAAGGCGCTCTTTACCGAACTCTCTGTTGAACCAATTAGAGCTGAAGGAGAAATCACAGAGAGGTATGTCTCCAGCATTGTTGCTCGACTTCGTGAGGTCGGAGTCAGTCGCTCCATTGCAGATCTCAAATCTCGCCTCCAAAGACTGAACCCAGTTGAAAATGCTGAGGAATATAACGAGGCCTTTGCTCGCTTGGTCGCCTTGGAGACCACCCGTCGAGAACTCCATGATTTAGCGGTGGGAAGCCTCTAATTTTGGCCCCCTCTATCCGATGCGATAGAGTGCGCTCCGCAAGAAAATAGTCCCTGATAGCTCAACGGCAGAGCAGCCGACTGTTAATCGGCAGGTTCTTGGTTCGAATCCAAGTCAGGGAGCCAGAAATGGCTCCCTCTAAAACCCTTTTCAAGGGCTCAACAGGAAATTCTCAGGAAGCTGGGGCAATATTTCATCTATGAAGAACTACAAGTCAGTTATCGCATTCGTTGCAGGTGCCGCTCTCGCGGGAGGCGTTGCTACCGCTGCAACCAGCCCATCACCTTCGATCACCGCTTGTGTGGATTCACGCACTAAGGCTCTCTATCTTGCAACCAATGGAACCTGCACAGGTTCTCGAACTGCAGTAGTAATCGGTGGAAGCAACTCCATGGATGCAAAAACTATTTCTTCTCTCGTGACACCTTCTGTAGTCTCAATTAAGGTCACAACAGCAAGTGGATCTGGAAATGGATCAGGTTCTATCTATCGCACAAGTGCGACAACAAGTTTTATTGTCACCAATAACCATGTGATTGCAGATGCTGCCACTAGTGGAACAATCACTGTAGAGCTCACCAATGGAGATCAATACAGGGCGAACATTGTTGGCCGCGATGCAAACTACGATTTAGCGGTAATCAAGATTAATTTTGGAAACTTGCCTGTCATCGGTCTTGGCGATTCCAGCAAGATCAGCGTTGGAGATCCAGTGCTCGCGATAGGCTCACCTCTTGGTCTTGCAAGTACTGTGACAAGCGGAATCATCTCGGCTCTAAATCGCCCAGTGACAACGGGAACTACAGATTCACAATCCTATGTTGATGCAATTCAGACAGATGCTGCAATCAACCCAGGAAATTCAGGTGGAGCTCTTGTGGATTCCCAAGGAAGAATTATTGGAGTCAACTCTGCGATTGCAACGCTAACTTCTGGCGGAACAAGTGGAAATATTGGACTTGGCTTTGCAATTCCTATCAATGAAGCCAAGCGCATCATTGATGAAATCATTGCAACTGGTAAATCAACTCGACCAGTACTTGGAGTCTTCTTCGACTCCACTTACACAGGTATTGGCGCCAAGATCAGCAGACTAAGCGCTGGAGAAGGTGCTGAGAAAGCTGGAATTCCCGTGGGATCTGTTATTCGCCAGATTAATGGAATCAAAATTCCAGATGTTGAATCAGCAATTGTGAGAATTCGTTCATTGATTCCTGGTTCAACCGTGACAGTTCTTGTGGATCTTCCAACTGGAGGACAGAGGACTTTCACAGTCACTCTAGGATCTGCGCCAAGCAGCACGAACTAAATCTCTTAAGCCTTTCGAGCAGAAGCACCTGCACTTGGCAGGGATGTGAAGAAGCGTGGAGCTTTAAAGCCACGCTCTGCATAGGCGTTACGGATAGATTCTTTAACACTCTCAATCGATGAAGCGTTGATGAGTGCAATAGCGCTACCGCCGAAACCTCCGCCAACCATGCGTGCACCTAGCGCTCCTGCAGAAAGCGATACCTCAACTGCAACATCAAGCTCTGGGCACGAGACTGTGTAGTCATCACGAAGAGAGATGTGAGATTCATTGATTAAGCGCCCCAGAGTTGTGAAGTCATTTGCTCTTAGAGCTTTGACCGCCTCTTGAACGCGAGCAATCTCAGTAACCGCATGGCGCGCTCTAATGTATTCGGTTTCGGATATCTCTGACTTACGGGCTTCTAATACTTCACGAGTGAGATGGCGCATTGAGGGGATTCCAAATTGTGTAGCGACTGCTTCACAGGAAGCTCTGCGTTCTGCATATCCACCATCTACAAGTGCATGATGTGCCTGTGTATCAATAATCAGTAGTTCAAGACCCGCAGATGCCACATCAAAAGGCACTGACTCCGTAGAGAGGTCCCGACAATCAAGGAGCAACGCCGAACCCTCTCGTCCCATCAGAGAGACAGATTGATCCATAATTCCACACGGCATTCCCACATAATCATTTTCTGCCTTTTGGGTAGCACGAGCAAGATCTTCAAGGCTGAGATTGAGATTAAAGAGGAGATTGAGGCCAACAGCTACCGAACACTCAAGGGCTGCAGATGAGGAGAGTCCAGCTCCAGATGGGACATGGCCATCGACAAGAATGTCCACGCCATGATTTACACCTAGAGTCCAGATAACTCCCAATACATATTTTTCCCATTCGCCAGCGCTACCTGGCTTCACATCCTTAATATCGATAGTGAAGATGCGGTTCTTGCGCTGTTGAGATGCAATACGAACTAACCCATCTGAGTTACGCGAGATTAGGGCATATGTGCGATCTGCAATTGCAAAAGGAAGAACAAAACCTTCACTATAGTCGATATGTTCTCCGATGAGATTGACTCGACCTGGAGCTTCAGCAATTACTTCAGCACGCTTGCCAAATAGTTCAGTAAAAGCATTTTCAAGGTTAGACATTTCTCAGAGTTTCACATCTTTGAGTTGCTGTGCTGATTGTTCAGGCTTCATATCCATAATGAATGCACCCATGGCAGATTCTGATCCTGCTAAATATTTCAGCTTTCCAGGAGCACGACGAACGCTTGTGATTTGCCAGTGAAGACGAAGAAGGTCGCGACCCTGTCGCACGGGCGCCTGATGCCATGCTGCGATATATGCCATCTCGATTCCAAAGACTCCATCGAGGCGCTGCATTACCTCAATTGCAATAGGAGGAAATGAGTCACAGGCAGCTGGAGATAACTCGGTGAGGTCAGCAACAGACTGAAGTGGAACTACATGAATCTCAAATGGATAGCGAGATGCATAGGGTGTGTATGCAACCCAATGTTCATTGCGAGCGATGATGCGGACTCCATCACGAAGCTCGCGAGCCAAGACATCATCGAAAAGAACTCGACCAGTCTTCTCTTTATGTTCTCGAGCAACGCTGAGCATCTTTGAAACGCGAGGTGGAAGGTAGGAGTAGGCGTAGATCTGTCCATGTGGATGGGCAAGAGTCACACCAATTTCTTCTCCACGATTTTCAAATGGAGCGATATGTTCGATGTAAGGAAGTTGAGAAAGCTCTGAAGTGCGATCTATCCAGGCTTCAAGAAGTGTCCGAACTCTTTGGGGCGAAAGTGTCTTAAATGACCCGCCGTGATCGCCTGTAAAACAGATAACCTCACATTTGCCTGCTGCCACTCCTTCATCGGTATCTGCACCCACTAAATCAGGAAGGGCAAAATCTCCTACAGGTGGACGAAGTGAAGGGGAGCGATTATCAAAGACAACAACTTCATAATCTGCCTCAGGAATCTCTGTGAGGAGTTCACCTGTTGTTGGGCATAGGGGGCATAACTCTTTAGGGGGAAGGAAGATTCGTCCCTGGCGATGAGCGGCCATTGCAACCCACTCGTTAACGAGAGGATCTAAGCGAAGTTCACCAATTCCTGGCTGCTCTTCTTTCTCGCGCTGGTCGGCCACTGTACGGCTCTGACCTGCTGTGTCGTAGTAGCGAATGGTTCGGCCATCATTCATGGTGCGATCTGTTCGAATCACACCTGCTGATAACTCTTTAATCTCATTCACTGCGCTCATAGTGGTGTAACTCTATCTCGCCTATGCCCAATTCAGGGTGCGTTCAATCGCTTTCTTCCAGCCGCTATAGCCCACTTCTCGAGATTCTGGCGATGAAGTTGAGTGCCAACGGCGAGATTGTTGCCAGAGAGACTTCAATTCATCAGTAGATGACCACACTCCAACTGCAAGACCTGCTGCATATGCTGCGCCAAGAGCTGTGGTCTCAGTAATAAGTGGTCGTGTGATATCAATCCCCATGATGTCTGCCTGCATCTGCATACATAAAGAGTTGGCTGTAATGCCGCCATCAACTCTCATCTCCGACATAGGCACTCCACTATCTGCAACCATCGCATCCATCACATCTCGTGTTTGATAGCAGATTGCCTCCAGGGCAGCTCGTGCCAAATGTGCTTTAGTTGCAGCGCGAGTAAGTCCCACTATGACGCCTCTTGCATCACTGCGCCAATAGGGAGCAAAGAGACCTGAGAATGCTGGAACAAAATAAACTCCAGCTGTATCGGTCACAGATGATGCAAGCGCTTCAGTATCTGCTGCATGAGTAATTATTCCTAGCTGATCACGAAGCCATTGAATTGCAGAACCTGTAACAGCAACAGAGCCTTCAAGAGCGTAATGAGCAGGATCATCTCCGAATTGATAGCAGACTGTCGTGAGAAGACCGTTTTTTGATCTAACAATCTCTGTTCCTGTATTAAGGAGAGCAAAGTTTCCTGTGCCATATGTGGTCTTTGATTCACCTCGATCAAAGCAAACTTGCCCCACCATTGCAGCTTGCTGATCTCCGAGGATGCCAGCAATCGGTACTGCAGCACCTAGTGGCCCATGGGGATTGGTGGTGCCATAAATTTCGGAAGAGGATTTAATCTCAGGGAGTGATTCTGCTGGAATGCCAAAGATGGAGAGCAATCGTGAATCCCAATTGAGAGTCTCAAGATCCATGAGAAGGGTTCGACTGGCATTGGTGACATCGGTGTTGAAAGTTCCACCTTGCACGCCGCCAGTGAGATTCCAAAGGATCCACGAATCAATAGTTCCCAAACGAGCACTTCCTGCAGCAACAGCTTTCTTGACCGCCTCTGAATTTTCAATGAGCCAGTGCATCTTGCTGCCAGAAAAATATGGAGCGATAGGCAAGCCACTCTTTTCACTGATGTATGCCGAGTCTTCGCTGGAGAAACCCTCAAGATAGTAGGCGGTTCTGGTGTCTTGCCAGACAATTGCATTATGAAGAGGCTGACCTGTGTGAACATCCCAAGCCACAGTAGTTTCTCGCTGATTGGTAATGCCTATAGCCGAAAGCTGAGAACCTAAGAGATTAGCCTGCTTGAGAGCTCCTGTAATGACCTCTTGAACACGGTCCCAAATCTCAGCTGCATCATGTTCTACCCATCCTGCCTGGGGGAGGATTTGGCGATGTTCTAATTGATGTTGCCCAACGACTTTGCCGCTGTGATCAAAGATCATAAAGCGAGTACTGCTGGTTCCTTGGTCCAAACTACCTACGAATGCCATATCCTTAAGCCTACTCAATCAAGAGAGAAATCGGTATACCCGCCATGTTCACATCCGAGCTCAACCCAGAGCAACGCGAGGCTGCCCTTACATCTCTGCAGAGTGAAGAGTTCGACATCGTGGTAATTGGCGGCGGAGTAACCGGCGCTGGGGCTGTTCTCGATGCGGCATCCCGTGGGTTAAAGGTTGCCCTCATTGAAGCTAGTGATATTGCTTCGGGTACTTCTAGTCGCTCTAGCAAATTAATCCATGGTGGCCTTCGCTACCTCGAACAATATGATTTTAAGTTAGTGCGTGAAGCACTCCATGAGCGGGAAATGATGGTCTCTTCTTTAAGTCCCCATCTTGTGAAGCCTGTGGGATTCTTATATCCACTACACGAAAAGCTGAAAGATCGCACCTATGTTGGTGCAGGACTTGCTCTCTATGATGTTCTTCGCGGTTTCCAGCGAGCACTTCCGTGGCATAAGCACTTATCTCAGAAGAAGATTGCTGAAATTGCTCCGTCTCTTCGCCAAGATATTGTCACTGGTGCAATCAAGTATTACGACGCTCAGGTCGATGATGCAAGACACACAATGATAGTGATACGAACTGCTCGCAGACACGGGGCAATCGTTGCTACCCGTCTTCGCGTGGATGAACTTCTGCGAGATGGAAAGAAAGTTGTGGGCTTGATTGCCACAGATACTCTCTCAGGTAAGAAAGTAAAAGTTTCGAGTAAATCCGTGATTATGTGTGCGGGAATCTGGTCTGATGAGTTGCACGAAAAGTTTGGTCTTAAGGCTGGCTATAGCGTGACTATGTCCAAGGGCGTGCACATTGTGATGCCAGGTGATGCAATCAAATCGAACACAGGCATCATCCTTAAGACCGCAGTGTCAGTTCTCTTTCTCATTCCGTGGGGGGATAAGTGGATTGTTGGAACAACTGATACTCCATATGAGGGCGATCGTGCCCATCCGCATGCTACGCGTGAAGATGTTCAATACATATTAGATCAAGCAAATAAGGTTTTAGATCCCCAGCTCAAGCGTGAAGAAATCATTGGTGTCTATGCGGGCCTTCGACCACTTGTCTCCAACGACAAGGGCTCTTCTACAACAAAGCTCTCCCGTGAACATACCGTCGATAGAAGTGCACCAGGGTTTGTCAGCATTGCTGGCGGTAAATACACCACCTATCGGGTGATGGGTAAGGATGCAGTAGATCTAGCTGTTCTAGATTTGAGAAGACTCGTCAACGAATCTTGCACTGAAAAACTTCCACTTGTCGGAGCGGATGGTTACTTTGCACTACAGCAACAAGTCGCCCAAATCGCTCGAGAGAGCAACCTTGCGCCTGAGACTGTCACACATCTACTTAATCGCTATGGTTCATTGGTAAGCGAGGTCCTCGAGCTTATTGAAGAAGACAGCTCTCTTGCATCACATCTTTCTCCCACATTGCCATATATCAAGGCGGAAATTGTTTATGCAGCAAGCCATGAAGGCGCTCTCTCTGTCGATGATGTTATTTCGCGCCGCACTCGCCTAGCTTTTGAAGCACCGCATGCAGGCATTGATCTCGCTGAAGAGGTGGCTCAACTCATTTCCCCCGTTCTCGGGTGGGGAGCCAAAGAGAGAAAAGCTTCAATTGCTGAGTATCGCGCTCAAGTTGAGAGCGAAGTCGAAGCAGTTCAAGCTCTCATTAATTCTTAATCTGATTCTTGCATCCATTACTTGGCTTCACACTCGCCTTAGGGGTTGGTCGTGGTGTTGGGCTTGGAGTTATCGCAGGTCCTTGAGCAAGAGTGAATGTGATTGGCAGAGCTACTTCGGCATGTGTCTGTGAAACATCGGTAAATTTCACTTTGCCATTCCAAGGGCCAGCAATTTCGCTCTTGATACTAATTTTCCACTGACCACTTGTGGCTCGTGCAATGCTCTGTGTGAATTTCATGGGAGTGGGATTTCCTCCAGATATGAACTTCACATCTCCTGTGACAACAGGTGAGCTATCTGGGCGAAGAACTTGAACAGTAATCACCACATTCTTATTGGTGGTGGTGGCGGTAAGAGATTCCACGAGCATCGTTGTTGTCTCTAGATGTGGCATGAAATCTGTTTGATTAGGGACCCATACCCCAGTGGCTAATGAGAGAAAATCTTCGTGACTTCCACCAAATACATTGAGATCTAATCGCGTGCCTGGAACACCATATTTAGGAGCGATACCGCAGGAGGTGTATTGCCAGACTATCCAATGCGATTTGCAAGAGGCGCTTGTCCAGGAGTGAACATAACATCCTGAGCTCTTCACTCCTGGTGATGAAGTGGGCTTACTTGGATCGAGCGCATATTGAGCTAGCCAGAGTGGATATTGGCGAAGTTCAACATCTCGCGCCATCGCGCTTTCAAGAAATGTTGGGTAAGAGTAGAAAATAGGCGTGCGGCCAGTCTTCTCTTTCACAGCCGCCATAAAGGTCTTTGCCCAGAGCGTGACTGTTGTTCGAGAAGCTCTTTTTGCGCAACTTTTCGAAGGGCGATATCTCACACAGTTATTCTCAAGGTCGAGTGCTTAGGGAAGATCGCGAGAGTTATATCCACCAAGAGAGGCCAGTCGCCACATTACTTTTTGAGCTTGAGCCTGGGCATCTTTAATAACCTCAGTAGCTGTACTGACATCAGGAAGAAGTGCATAGTGATAGAAACCTGTATAAATTCCAGCGCTCTGAGCCGCACGCCTATCCTCACTCACATACTTCACAGCTAATTGATCAGCATCACTTCGAGTATCTGATGCTTTGATCATGACAAAATCAACTCCCGCACGATGCATCTTTACAAAGTTGATTGGTTTGGAGTTGGGGTGCTGCCAGCGTGAGATATCAGCACCATGAATGCGTCCACCGGGACCTGCCAATCGCAAGGTGTTCTCTTGCGCGGCAGGAGCGGCAGTTAAGGGAAATGACAAGAGTGAGATTGCAGAAAGAACGCTCAGAACTTTAATTCTCATGGCTTACTTCTCAACGATGACGACAGAGATTCCGAGAACATCTCGGATTACGCTCTGAAGTTGGGGAGCTAAGCGACCACGAGCATCTGAATAATCATGGCCCATCGCAAGTTTTGTCGGATCTGAAAAGTCCAAGGTGAGTCGGCCGTTATCGAATGATTCAAGGCGTGCATCAAAGAAGGCAAGCCAAGCTATTCGATTCACTCGCTCTAGATGGTCTAAGACCTCATTCCATCGGCTGCGAATCTCATTGAGAGTGAGGGTGGTGGACACCCTCCAGACTTTACATCACGCACTCGTTGCAAGGGGATGTGTGCGAGGTGCGCCAAGCCATTTAAAGTAGTGAGAGGCCAAAATCACTCTCATATTGCGTCCATGTTCATGGGAGATATGAAGGTGCTGGGCAATACGAGAGATTGTCTGCTCTACGGATTTCTCGCTGACAAAGCGCGTGCGACCGATATCTGAATTACTCAATCCGAGTGCGAGAAGTCGAAGGGTCTCAATCTGAATATCTGTCAGTGAATTAAGCGCACCATCCCATTCATTTGCGATCCACATTGTCTTAGCGCCAGAAATAAGGGATGCATCGAGAGCTGTGCGAATCTCACGAAGCTCAGTCAGAGCTGACTTCTCAATCAACATAGTGCCTTGTGGGAGTTGGCTCTCAGTGATTCCGAAGAGGCGAAGGTCTGGTGAATGAGTCAATAGGACTACTCCCAGCGTTGGTCGCAGGGAGCGCATCTGGTGAGCAAATTGCAATATTGCGCCATCGCATCCTTGGTAGTTGATCAGGATCGCATCGGGGGAGAGGGCATGAAATAGATGTGTAGCGCTAGAAATATCAATGGCTTCTCCGACCACATCGATACCTTGAAGGCGAAGTGAGTCAGCTAAAGTTGCAAGCTCAAAGCGATTGCAATCGAGTATAAGAATTCGTGAAGATGTATTTAGGTTCTGTTCCATGGGTAAACGCTATCGAGAGAAATAAACCGATAGTAGGGAAGTGATGAACTCGTGAGGATATTGTGAATCTAACTTAGTGGTAGGGATACTTATTTAAGTATTTTAGTTACGGATTGTGCAATTCCTTCAATGAGAGATGAAGCGCTGATCGGTCCACCTTCTGAGGCAGCGAGAGCTGCTCTGTTATGAATAAATGCACCTGTTGCTGCAACATCAGCCAATTTCTTTGGAGAGTTGAGAATCTCTATGTAGTTGGTGGCAAGGAGTGCTCCAATAATTCCAGCGAGTACATCACCAGAACCTGCAGTTGCAAGCCAAGCAGTGGCGGCAGGTAGTTCGATGAGGTAATTATCTTGAGCAACATATGTGGTCGATCCCTTAAGAAGAACTGTCACACCTAGTATCTCTGATGCCTTCACAGTCCATTGAGCAGGATTTGCTTCGATGAATTCAGAGCTTGCAACAACACCCCGTGATGCTAGTAAGCGAGATAACTCACCTGCATGCGGTGTGATGAGCGTTGGTTGCTCGAGAGATCCCGCAAGATGAAGCGCTCCTGCATCTAGAAGTGTTGGAACGCTTTGATCCTTAAGAAGAGTGAACCATCGATGGCGAAGCCAGGTAGTGATATCTGAGTATTTCTTATGGTCTATTCCAGAGCCTGCAATCCATGCGGTTACAGGTCCTGGCTGAACAAGAGCCTCTGGTGTGCGGTGGAGAACTAAATGTGCCAACCCAGAAGAGCTATGAAATCGAAGGACACCTACTCCAGTTGCTGATGCAGCTGCGGTGGCGAGCACGGCTGCACCTGGATACCGGGCAGAGCCAGTAATAACTCCAAGCGTTCCACGCGAGTACTTATGATCGAGTTCGCTGGGAACAAGGATGCAACGAGCTGCATCCTTGGCGCTCCATCTTTTGACTTCACTCTTCTTTGCCATATTGACAGTCTATTCACTTGCTCTTACTTATGAGAAATTACCAATCTTAAACTTTGCTAGTTCGCGGAGAGGATCTGATTTTCCAGCATGTTCTCCATTAAATGCTGAAGAGCCATCTCGTCCACAGATTGAGGTAATTGCGCTCTTTCCGCCAGGGTGTGCATTAATCCAACGAGTAAGGTCATAAACCTCACCGTTGACTACGCTCCAACACGATGTCAGATCCGAATGTTTTTGAAGATCCGATGATGTGTAGCTTCCACCACTTTTATTTGTTGTTGCGGGAGTCGAGGTTGCAGTTGGACTACTCTCTGGAAGGCGACCTTTCCACACTGCCTCTGCACCACTGTGGCCAGTCAGGAATGTGAGAATCAAAACTGCAACTCCTGCAAGAGCTGTGATGTGGCTCAAGAGAGTGGCCGTGCGAGATTTGCGACCTTTGGCAGATTGGTACCAAATAATCGTCAGTACCATGAAGATAAAGGCTGCGATTGTAAGAAGAGATCCGTAATCAGCGTGCACCACTGGGGTCCCGATCTTCTCGGCTAGCGCTTCGCCAGATTGTTTTGCTACAAGGACTGCAGCTGAGCCTAAGACAATTCCCGCAGCCGCAATAAAGGAGTATTTCACTTTAATTTTTG
>JACCDX010560040.1_pt1 | contig 12166 bp, 19 predicted proteins | sample 7449681 | NCBI WGS metagenome assembly JACCDX01 (sample SAMN15323450, study PRJNA562643) | freshwater metagenome | isolation source: river surface water | place: USA:Blue River Watershed | collected 2017-08-18 | reverse complement strand
GGACTTTTCGTATTGTCTACCAGGATTGCCGAGGCAAACAATCAGTTTCATAAATCATCCCCGATCGGACTGCAGGTCCTCTAACAGCAAGTCAAGTAAAAAACGAGGGCGCGATTCCTCAGGTAGATTGGATTGAATTGATTGCAATCCCGATAATGCACTTTGATCACCCGAAACCCAAGCAGAATTTAACTTGCTCGCAATTTTTGCAATAGTCTTTTCTGCGGTTTTTTTATAACTTAAGGAATCAGAGGCCGAATAAAGCTCAGCAATTTTTGTGCCCATTTGCGATAATTCTAAAATAGCTGACGGCGAAATACCCTCCGTACCATTAACGTTCAGGCCTGATTTACCAGTTTTTAAAGCGGCAAGTTTCTGGCTAATGGTATCACGTATCGATGCAAAGACACGGGTGTTCATCGAATCAACCCCAGAAAAAGGGTCATCTGTACCACCTAAATTCGACTGGAACCCCGAACCAAAACCGATTTCACTGGAATCATTGTCATTAGAAACAAACTCCGCCTGCCTTAGAGGGTTCTCTAATCTTGACTTTGCTTGGGAAACTAATTCGCCAAATTTTTCAAAAGCCTCCTGGGGCACACCAGTGCGATTTGCAGTCGCTTTTAACGACATATTAGGTTGAGGTCTTGTCGGCCCAAAGAAATCTATGCTCATAAATACCCCTACTAGTTAATATCGGTAATGGTCCGGCTTATATGGACCGTCCAAATTGACCGAGATGTATGATGCCTGCTCGGGCGTCAAACGGGTTAACTTAACACCCAGCTTATCCAAATGCAATCTAGCGACTTCCTCGTCAAGCCGCTTTGGTAAGGTATAAACACCGATTTCATAAGAGTTGTTCCATAACTCCAATTGCGCCAACACTTGGTTTGTAAACGAAGTGCTCATTACAAACGAAGGATGCCCAGTCGCACAACCTAAGTTTACTAACCGTCCTTCGGCGAGCAAAAATACCGTCTTACCATTTGGAAATTGGTATCCATCAACCTGTGGCTTAATTGTAGTTTTAATGATTCCAGGAAATTGCTCAAGATGTTCAACCTGAATTTCATTATCAAAATGTCCGATATTGCACACAATCGCCTGATCTTTCATACCAGCCAAATGTTCAATCCGAATCACATCTTTATTTCCGGTCGCAGTGACATAAATATCAGCAATAGAAAGAGCGGATTCAACCGTTGTAACTTCGAATCCTTCCATCGCCGCTTGAAGCGCGCAAATCGGATCCACCTCTGTAACCAAAACCCGAGCACCAAAGCTCCTCATAGATTGTGCGGATCCTTTACCAACGTCTCCATACCCGCAAATAACAACTACTTTGCCCGCAACCATCACATCGGTCGCACGTTTTATACCGTCCGCCAAACTTTCCCTACACCCGTATAAGTTATCAAATTTTGATTTTGTAACAGCATCATTTACATTGATAGCAGGAAACATCAAAGTTCCCAGCTTTTCCATCTGATACAGCCGATGTACACCAGTAGTTGTTTCTTCGGACACGCCCTTTATTCCAGATCCAATGCGACTAAACCTACCAGGATCCCGACGCAAACTATCTTTAATGATCCGATTAACAATATCCAATTCTTTGCTATCGGTAGGAACGTCCAAAATAGCCGGATCACGTTCGGCTTGCGCCCCACGATGAATCAACATCGTAGCGTCTCCCCCATCATCTACGATAAGATTTGGACCCTGATCGCCGAAATCTAAAATACGATCTGTACACCACCAATATTCTTCCAATGTTTCGCCTTTCCAGGCAAAAACCGGAATCGATGAAACCGCAACCGCGGCTGCCGCATGATCTTGGGTTGAAAAAATATTACAAGATGCCCAGCGAACTTCAGCGCCAAGAGAAACCAATGTCTCAATCAACACAGCCGTCTGAACCGTCATATGGAGGGAGCCGGCAATCCGAGCACCTTTCAACGGTTTCAAACCAGAAAATTGTTTACGCAAGGCCATAAGCCCCGGCATTTCTTTTTCCGCAATTTTTATTTCGTTCCGACCCCAATCAGCTAACGAAATATCTTTAACTTTAAAATCTATTTTATCCCCTACCACTCCAACACCTCGTTTATAATTTTCGAACTGCCAATACACCCTCGATTCCGTTCAACTTTTCTAATAAATCCATACCCGCAAACCCTGAAACATCAACAATATTATAAGCAATGTCTCCTTTACTTTTGTTAATCATTTCAGAAATATTCAGACCATACGATGCTAATAAAGAAGAAATCTGACCCACCATATTCGGCACATTTTCATTCGTGACAGTAAGTCTAAAGTCACCACTCCGATCTAACGAACAACTAGGATAGTTTACCGAGTTTACGATGTTCCCATTTTCAAGAAAATCGATGACCTGTTTAACAACCATAACCGCGCAGTTGTTTTCCGCTTCGTGGGAAGACGCACCCAAATGGGGAATACAAATAACTTTTGGATGGGCCAATAATTGCTCTGTAGGAAAATCAGCTACATAGGCCGCCAAATGCCCGTCATTTAAAGCATCAATCACATCAAACTCGTTTACAATCTCCGCCCTAGCAAAATTAAGTAGCACGGCACCTCGCTTAAATTGTCGTAAAGTTTCACGGTTCACTATCTCAACAGTTTCAGGTGTTAATGGCATATGAAGAGATACAAAATCAGCCCCCCCCAACATTTTTCCTAATGTTACCGCAGGCTTAACTTTATGGGATAACGACCAGGCAGAGTGAACCGAAATAAATGGATCGTATCCTTCGACCTCTAAACCAAGCGCAATCGCATCATTTGCAACCATCATACCAATAGCGCCTAACCCAACTACACCCAAACGCTTACCGCGTATTTCATATCCCGTAAAAAGACCTTTATCTTTTTCAACAACTTCAGGTATCCGATCGCCCAGTCCAATGAGCCCCTTGGCATGCTCAATTCCAGAAATAACATTACGGGAAGCCAAGAGCATTCCAAGTAGCACTAACTCTTTAACTGCGTTCGCATTCGCTCCAGGGGTATTAAAAACGACAATCCCGTTTCTTGTACAATCGTCTATCGGTATATTATTGGTGCCAGCACCTGCCCTGCCAATCGCCAACAGGGATTCCCCAAATTCATACTTGTGTAACGATGCGCTTCTAACCAAAATAGCTGAAGGATCTAGAACGCTATCACCGACGTCATACCTAGCGCGATCAAAAAACCTTAATCCGTCTTTTGAAATTTTATTTAACGTTAGTATATTAAACATGGACCCACCTATAAAATAAATTTGAATAAAAAAAACCGAACCTCCAAAACTGGAGATTCGGCTTTTTTAACCAGGCAAAACGAAATAGTTTTAACGTTTCCTAAATTGAAACCCTTTTCGTGCACGTTTCTTACCGTACTTTTTTCGTTCTTTAACTCTGGGATCTCGTGTTAAAAAACCCTCTTCTTTCAAAGCTTTACGATAATCCGGATTAACGATTAACAAAGCACGAGCAATTCCGTGTTGCGCTGCCCCCGCCTGCCCAATCAAACCACCGCCGAGTACAGTAATCTTAACACTAAAAGACGCATCCAACCCGAGTTTAACAAGTGGCTTTAAAACGTGCTTTACTTCAATGTCAGTCGGCAAATAGTGAGCCAACGATTGTCCGTTTATCTCAACCGATCCATTCCCAGGAAAAACCCATACCCTCGCAATCGAGGTCTTTCGTTTACCAGTACCATACGCTGACCCATTAGGAACCTTTAAAAACAACGGCTTTGAATCGCTTAAAACAACAGGCACCTTCGCCTGCTTTATAGCCTTATCACCCTTTACTTTGGAGTCCTTCTTTAAAACCTTTTTTTCCTTATCTACCATTACACTTAAACCTCCTTAGCACCCACAATAAGAGAAATTGCCTCCTGGGCCGAATGTGGATGTTCAGAGCCCGGGTAAATTCTCACCTTCTTCGCTAATTTCGCTCCCAATTTAGTTTTGGGAAGCATACCATGTATCGCCATCTCAAGAACTCTTGAGGGATTTGCAGCAAAGAGATCTTTATAACTTATTGACTTTATTCCCCCAGGATACCCACTATGTCTATGATAATACTTTTGAGTAGGCTTATTACCCGAAACAACGATGTGCCCAGAATTAATTACAATAACAAAATCGCCAGTATCAGCAGCGGGAGTAAACGTAGCCTTATTTTTACCTCTAAGAACACTAGCAACAAAGGAGGCAACCCTTCCCAAGGTTTGACCCTTCGCGTCTATAACCACCCAATTATTAACTAAATCGTCCGCTTTTGGATAATACGATTTTTGGAACTTCATGAAAAACCTCTGCTAATAATAAACTTTTTTTAAAAACAAACCCTTTGCAGGTGCAGTACGGAACGGGAACGATTTTACCCCAGTAGTCAGCATTTTATTCACTTCTGCCGGTGAGATTCTGCACCTAGCACAATCGAACATAACGCCTACTATGTTACGAACCATTCGATACAAAAAACTGTCAGCAACTATAACATACTTTTTAGCAATAAACCTAGCCCCACTTATTCCAATATTAATTTCAACGTCACATACTTTTGACACAAGTACCATTTTCGACGTCGACCGATGACTACCTCCAGTTGCCTTAAACGCCGAAAAATCGTGTTCCCCAAGAAACAACGAAGAAATAGCATCAAAGGAAAAAGAGGGGTCATAGGAAACAGACGCAACATAAGACGAAAAAAAAAGGGGAACAGCGCCGTTGAAGAATAAATAATTATACTCCCTAAACCTAGCAGCCCCTCTAGGATGAAAATCGCTGTCAACCGAAACAACCCGGGTTAACCTAACATCGTGCGGCAATAAAGAGTTGATAGCTCGAAAAAGAATTTCGCCAGATCGAAAATAGCCGTCGATTCTAAGTAACGCCGTTTGCCCTAACGAATGTACACCAGAATCAGTTCTGGACGAAAATATCAATCGCCAATCGCATTTTAAAATTTTAGATAGCGCTAATCTAAAAACACTCTCGACGGTCCTCATACCCGATTGCACCTGCAGACCAAAAAACGAGGAACCGTCACACTCAATAGTAAGAAGAAAATTACGCAACGAACTCCAGCTGAGATATGACAGCTGCATCACCCCGACGAATACGCAACTTGGTTATCCTAGTATAGCCACCGTTTCGATCTGAAAAGGCAGGTGCAACGCTATCAAATAAATGCCTAATAACATCGCGATCGTCTAACATACGAAGCGCATTTCGTCTCGCGTGCAAGGTGCCGGCTTTAGCAAGAGTAAGAAGCGACTCAGCATAACGCCTTGCCTCCTTGGCCCTAGCATCGGTAGTTTGGATTTTCCCATTTAAAATCAAACTACGAACCAAACTACGGAGCAACGCAATCCTTTGATCTGTGGGTCGGCCCAATTTCCTATTACCATTTTGATGTCTCATTTAAAACTCCTAAATAACCTAAAGCGCAAAGGTACCTTTTAACGACAAGCCAAACTGACTCAACTTTTCGTTAATTTCATCGGCACTCTTTTTTCCAAAATTTTTAATCTGAATTAGCTCGCTCAGGTCCTTTTCAATTAACTCAGCGACAGTATCAATACCGGCACGCTTTAAACAATTAGACGACCTCGCCGACAACTCCAAATCATCAATATTTAAACTTAAAGCAGACTCCTTACTCTTTTCAACAGGAGCTTCTTTCGGCTTTAAAACTTCCAATTCAGGACGTTCATTAAGCCTTCCAAAAAGACTAAAATGACTAAGCAAAATTTCAGCGGCATCCTGAACTGTATCTTCTGAAGTAACACTACCGTCCGTCCAAACATCTAAAACCAAACTATCGTAATCGAGCTCTTTCCCTACTCGAATATTATCCACATGATGATTAACCTTTAAAACCGGTGAGTACGACGCATCAACATTGATGGTATCAATCGCCTGATCGTCCGATCGGTTACTTTCGGCACTATCGTAGCCAACCCCTCTTTTTAAAAACACATCGATCTTAAAAAGGCCGTTTCCGGTAATAGTCGCAATTGGGACAGCCGGATTAATAATCTGAATACCGGCCGGAAGCAGAAAGTCTCCAGCAGTGAAAACACCACTCTTATTCGTTGAAAAAGATATAACCTTTTCATCATCATCGTCTGAAGAAAAAACGATCGATTTCAAATTACTAATAACATCAAACACATCTTCAACAACATTCGGAATCGCAGAAAACTCGTGTTTTACACCATCAATTTTTACGGCTGTAACCGAGTAACCTGACAAAGAGGACAACAATACTCTACGAAGTGCATTACCAACAGTAGTACCCATACCCCTTTTTAAGGGCGATATAACAAAACGACCCCCATTTTCTGGCAAACTTTCGTATTTAACCCAAGGTTTTGGCGCAGCCACAAGAAACTCCTTTACCGCTTAACGAGAATAAAACTCAACAATTAAATGTTCTTCGACAGGAACATCTATTTCATCTCGTTTTGGAACATGCGCAACTTTTACGGAACGTTGGGCAGAATCAACAACAAGCCACGCAGGAAACAAACTATCGCGTTTACTTCCAAAACGACTCGACAACAGCTCATAGTCCCCGCGCATTAGAGACACAACATCACCTTCACGCGCAATAAAAGACGGGATATCAACCGACTTGCCATTTACACAAAAATGCCCATGAGCGACCAACTGTCTTGCTTCTCGCCTAGAATTAGCCAATTTCGCTCTGTACACAATATTATCTAGCCTACGTTCAAACTGAGCCAACAAATTCTCACCCGTTACGCCACGTGACCGTCTCGCATTCTCAAAATAAATTCTAATCTGCCGCTCCGAAACCCCATAAAAAAACCTAAGCTTTTGTTTCTCCCTTAGTCTTCGGCCGTATTCAGAAATCTTCCTCGGCACAACCGACCGTATTCCTGGGGGATAATTCCTTTTATCAATGGCACACTTCGCAGTCTCACAACGCGAACCTTTTAAAAAAAGTTTAGCTCTATTTCTTCTACATATTTTACAACTTGGACCATTATAAGTACCCATGTATCAAAATCCTTCCAATCACTTATTTAAACCCTGCGACGTTTCCTAGGTCGACACCCATTGTGCGGAATAGGGGTGATATCCTTAATTGATTCGACCTCAAGCCCCGCAGCCTGGAGGGCTCGAATTGCAGTTTCCCTTCCAGAACCTGGCCCTTTAACCAAAACATGCACCCTACCCATCCCAACGATTTCAACAGCCCTCTTCGCCGCAATTTCACCAGCCTGTTGGGCAGCAAACGGGGTACCTTTTTTCGTACCCTTAAAACCCGCCATACCGGTCGAGCACCAAGAAACAACATTCCCTTCGACATCAGATATCGTAACGATGGTATTATTGAACGTAGATTTTATAGTTACTACGCCCACCGAAATACTTTTTTTAACTTTTTTCTTTTTTTTAATAACCAAAGCTATTTACCTCAATTCAACCTATTTTGTAACTTTTTTCTTACCAGCAATAGCAACTCTCTTACCCTTTTTGGTGCGGGCATTAGTATGAGTACGCTGACCCCTAACAGGCAATTTTTTACGATGCCTTATACCCCGGTAACAAGAAATGTCAGTTAAACGCCTAACATCCTGATTAATCTGCCGTCGAAGATCGCCTTCAATAGAAATTTCAGACAAGACTGCCCTAAGCTTTACAATCTCATCTTCGGACAAATCCTTAACACGAGTATCAAACCCAATACCGACTTTAGATAAAAGAAGCCTCGAAGTCTTAAGTCCAACACCGTACAAATAAGTCAAACCAATCTCAACCCTTTTATTTCGCGGCAAATCGACACCACTAATACGAGCCATACTTTTTTCTCCTTAACCTTGTCGTTGCTTATGCTTAGCCACTTTACAAATAACCCTAACTACCCCGTGCCGCCTTATAACCTTACAATCCTTGCATATGCGTTTTACAGACGCTCTAACCTTCATAAAATATACCTCCTATCCTATTTTACCCGATATGTTATCCTACCACGTGAAAGATCGTAAGCAGACAGCTCGACCTTAACCACATCACCCAGCAAGACTCTAATGTAATTTTTTCTAATTTTACCTGAAATATGAGCAAGAATGACCTGACCAGTATCCAACTTAACACGAAACTGAGCGTTAGGAAGGGATTCCAATATCACCCCAGACACTTCAATAACGTCATCTTTTTTTGCCATCCAAAACTCCCAAAAAAAACCAATAGATAAAAAACAAGGCGTCATTATAATCGATAACACCACCACTGTTAAGTGATATAAATTAAAATGATTACGAGTAAATAACTTTCTTTATTTGATTATACACATGAACAGCAGAGCCATCAGCAGAAACTTCTTTTAACCGATCTCCATAAAAAGAAAGAATCGGATCTAATTCCTTCAAAAAAACAGAAAATCTAGATGCAACAATATCTGCAGAATCGTCGGCTCTTACAGTCAATAAACCCATACAATGTGGACAGACTGAACCAGGTGAAAACCCCAAATCCCTAGAAAATACAGAAGAACACGATGAACACAAAATCCTTGAAGCAATACGAGAAGACAACTCCGAAAGGGATGCATTAAGATAGATGAAAAAAACCTGATTTTCACCAGAAATATTAGAAACCATACTGTCCAATGTCCGACATTGTGAAACAGTGCGGGGATACCCGTCAAACACTAATCCCAATTCGTTAACAGAGGACGACAAAAGATTACCAACCATTTCATCAACCAACTCATCCGGAACCAATTGTCCCTTAGACTGAAACTCTTTTGTTAATTTTCCAAGAACCGAGCCCGCATTAATTTCGCTTCGAATAACATCGCCAGTCGAAATTCTTGTATATCCGAACTCATTTACCAACAATTCAGATTGTGTACCCTTACCTGAACCAGGTGCACCGAAAAGAACAATAATAACCATACTTACAAACCTTCCTCGTATCTAGCGTTAACGACGTAAGTATTAATTTGTTTTACTATATCCATAGCAACCCCAACAATAATCAAGATCGCGGTACCACCCAACCCACTAAAACTCGACACCTGAGTAAGACTCGCCCCAAAAACTGGAAGTACCGATATGAGCGATAAAACGGTTGCGCCAACCAATGTTAATTTGGAAAGCACCCCATCGAGATAGGAAACAGTCTCAATACCAGGCCTGACACCCTCCAAAAAACCTGATTGTTTATTTAAATTAGACGCGATATCTTCTGGATTAAAAGTGATCGAAGCGTAAAAATAACTGAAGAAAAAAATCAATAAACAAAAGGCTATATTGTAAATAAGAGAGTCGTGATGATAAAAGGCCGCAACGATATCACCGAACCACGACGAAATACCAGCCAGAAAAAAAGGAACCTGCAGAATAGCTGACGCAAATATAACCGGCATCACGCCACCTTGGATAATTCTTAACGGTAAATAACTACGGGTGGACCCAGCAGAGGAAAGTCCAGCACGCTTCGCGTAGCGAATCGGCACCTTTCGAACAGCGTCGTGAGTAACAACTACACAACAAACTAATAACAAAAAAAAGAAAATCAAGGAAAGAACATTAAAGACACTGGTACCAGAATGAACGAGAAGTACGGTATTTTGGAAATATAACGGCATCTGCGAAACAATACCAACAAAAATAATTAAAGACCCGCCATTACCAAGCCCATTTTCGGTAGCCAACTCACTAAGCCACATAACCACGGAAGAACCAGCAACGAGAGAAATAACACCCATTGAAATAAAAAGAGCATGCGAAAACCCAGGAGATATAAAGGACTTAAACCCAACGGTCATCACAACCGCTTGAATTACCGAAAGAAAAACGGATAAGTAGCGAGTATACTGTGAAATTTGTTTCCTACCCGCCTCGCCTTCATCGGAAATTTCTTTTAACCTAGGAATTGCTACAGCCAACAACTGCATAATAATAGACGCGTTAATGTACGGTAGAATACCAAGGGAAAATAAAGAGAAACGACTAAGGCCACCACCACTGAATAAATTAAAAAAACCCAAAATGTTAGAAGAGCTAAAAGCAGAGTTTAAAGCTGCAAGATCAATACCCGGAATCGCAATGTGGCTTCCAATACGATAAACAAAAACAATCAAGGCTGTAAAAAACAGCCTTGACGTAAATTCTTTAGAATCAATTAAACGACTAAGAAATACCATTATTGAGTCTTAATACTACCACCTGCAGCGCAGATTTTTCGAGCTGCCTCGCTAGAAAATGCATTAGCAGTAACAGTAACAGGGGACAATATATCTCCGGAAGAAAGTACTTTTACCGCGACTCCAGCCTTCGACAAACCAAACCTAGCAAAATCAGAAAGGCTAAACTCGTTTAAACCATGGGACGAGACAACGAGATGGATTGCAGACAAATTTACAGTTGCAAAACGCAATTTAAACACAGAAGTAAAGCCGCGTTTTTTTGGAGTCCTACGATATAAAGGCATTTGCCCACCCTCAAAACCAGCTCGAGACGAATAACCGGAACGAGATTTTTGCCCCTTATGCCCCCTACCCGATTCGCCTCCATGCCCCGACGAATTACCTCTAGCCCGACGTATACGTTTCTTTATAGAACCATTTGCAGGCTTAAACTCAACTATAGGCATTATATTACCTCCCATCTAATATTATCCTACCGATTTTTGAAAAACGGGTATAATTTTACCCCTTATACTACTCTCAGTCTTCACATCTTTACACTGTTGAAGACCAACCAAAGCAGCTCGGGCGCAATTAATCGGATTTCTACTGGCCAGACTTTTAGCGACGACATTTTTTAAACCAAGGCTTTCCAAAAGTATCCGAACCGCACCACCAGCAATAACACCAGTACCTGGCTTAGCAGGCTTTAAAATAACTCTAGCGGATCCGTATTCACCTATAACTTCATGGGGTAAGGTCCCATTAATTATATTTATGGAAACTTGATATTTTCTAGCCTTTTCAATCCCTTTTCTAATAGCCGCAGGAACTTCTTTTGACTTGCCTAGCCCTAACCCAACTTTACCATTCTGATCCCCGGCAATAACAAAAGCTCTAAACGCAAGTCGTTTACCGCCCTTTACCACCTTATTAATGCGGTCAATCTTTATAACCTTCTCGACAATTGAATCATCCGACTTGATTCTATCGTTACGCTCTGACTGTCTTCGTTGTTCCATAATATTTAATTTCTCCGATTAGAAATCCAAGCCACCAATGCGGGCAGCATCGGCTAATGCTTTTACCCGCCCTGTGTATTTATACCCACCACGATCGAACCAAACCGACTTGACCGACGCCGCAGCCGCCTTTACAGCAAGAAGCTTTCCAACTTCAGATGCACCCGCAACAGTAGACCCAAATTCCATTTTCAACGAGGACTGAGAAATAATTGTAACACCTTTTGAATCATCTATAATTTGAGCGTATATATTCGTATTGCTTTTAAAAACAGAAAGGCGAAACCTATCCGAACCAGAGACGAATTTTTTTCTTCGCTTATTAGACATAAACTTTAACTCCCTCAGATTATTTTTTAACGCTTTTTCCAGCTTTTGTTTTTACGACAGAGCCAGAAATACGAATACCTTTGCCCTTATAAGAATCAGGGGGGCGTAGCTTAATAATTTCAGCAACGGTCTGACCTACCAATTGCTTATCTATACCGACAACTTTAATTTTGTTTTGCCCTTCCACAACAAAATGGACGCCGGAGGGCGGAGAAAATGAAACCGGATGAGAATATCCTAAAGAAAAATTCAAGCAATCACCCTGAAGACTAACACGATAACCGACCCCAACCAGTTCGAGGTCCTTATAAAAGCCAGAAGTTACGCCTTTAACCATGTTAAATATTAACGACCTAAAAAGCCCCTGAAGCGCACGATTACTATCCAGTTCTACAGTCGAAACAGAAATTGCAGAATCACTAACAGATACGACAATATTTCGAACCAAATCGAGATTCAAAGAACCATTAGGCCCTGTAATCGTAAGGACCGAACCACTCAAAACAGCCGAAACACCGACTGGCAAGATAATAACTTTACGACCTATACGTGTCATTTTAATTTCCTAATAAATATTCGAATATTTAATAAATTATACCTATAAGCTCGCCACCT
>JACCDX010760832.1_pt1 | contig 12167 bp, 10 predicted proteins | sample 7449681 | NCBI WGS metagenome assembly JACCDX01 (sample SAMN15323450, study PRJNA562643) | freshwater metagenome | isolation source: river surface water | place: USA:Blue River Watershed | collected 2017-08-18 | reverse complement strand
CCATGAAAGAAGGCATCCACCCCGACTATCCCGAAGTTCTCTTCGTGGATCTGTCCAACGGTTTCAAGTTCGTGACCCGTTCCTGCGTTTCCACCAAGGAAACCGCCGAGCACGAGGGCAAGACCTATCCCCTGTACAAGCTGGATACCTCCAGCGAGTCGCACCCCTTCTACACCGGTACCCAGAAGTCCGTCGACAACCTGGGCGGCCGCGTCGAGAAGTTCCGCAACAAGTTCGGCAAGTCCGCGCTGGCCGGCAAGGCTTAATAGCCCGCCCCGCTCCACACGCCGACCGAGAGGGCAGCCCGGGCAACCGCGCTGCCCTTTCACTTTCTCCCCCCCTCCGAGTGAACCCGCCCACCCCAGCGATCGTGGCCCAGAGCGCCGTGCGCCGTCTGCCGCGCCTGGCGCTGTGGCTGTTCTGCCTGGCCTATGTGCTGCCCGGGTTCCTGGGCCGCGGGCCCTGGCGCAACGCCGACATGCAGGCCTTCGGCTACATGTTCGAGCTGGCCAGCGGCCGCAGCGCCTGGTGGTACCCCACCCTGCTGGGCCAGCCGCCCGAGTTCGACGCCCTGCTCCCTTACTGGCTGGGCGCCTGGGCCATTCAGCTGTTCACCCAGGTCCTGGGCTGGTTCCCCGCCGACCTGGCCGCCCGGCTGGTGTTTGCCGCCCTTCTGGGCCTGACCCTGGTGGCCACCTGGTACGCGGTCTACCACCTGGCCCGCAGCCCGCGCGCCCAGCCGGTGGCCTTCGCCTTCGGCGGCGAGGCCGACCCCACCGACTACGCCCGGGCCCTGGCCGACGCCGGCCTGCTGGCCCTGATCGCCTGCCTGGGCCTGGCGCAGTTCTCCCATGAGACCACGCCCTCGCTGGCCCAGCTGGCCTTCACCGCCCTCGCCTTCTACGGCCTGGCGGCCGGCTCCGGCAGGCCCTCGGGCCGGGCCTCGCGCAGCCTGCCGGCGCTGGCCCTCGGCCTGGGCGGCCTGGCCCTGAGCGGCGCGCCCAGCCTGGCGGTGCTCATGGCCGGTGCCGGCCTGGTGGCCTGGGCCCTGGAAGCGCGCGCCCTGGCCAGACAGCAGGAAGACGAGGCCACGGTCCGCGCGGCCCGCTGGCGCACCCTGCAATGCGCCGCGGCGCTCGTCGCCGTGGCGGCCCTCGCCACCGCCCTGGGCCTGTGGCGCTGGCGCCTGGGCGCAGGCGAGCTGAATGCGGGCAGTGCCGCCCGGCTGCTGCTGTGGTTCACATGGCCCGTCGGTCCGCTGGCCGCCTGGACCGTCTGGCGCTGGCGCCACCAGATCGGCAGCCGGCACCTGGTGCTGCCGCTCCTCGGCGCACTCCTGCCCCTGGCCTCGGCCCTGGGCACGGCCAACCCCGACCGCTCGCTGCTGCTGGCCCTGCCGTCTCTGGCGGCGCTCGCGGCCTTCTCGCTGCCGACGCTGCGGCGGGTGGCCTCGTCCCTGATCGACTGGTTCACGCTGCTGTTCTTCACCGGCGGCGCGCTGATCATCTGGGGCGTGTGGATCTCCCTCGAGACCGGCGTGCCGCGAGCGCCCGCCGCGAACGTGGCCCGGCTCGCGCCCGGCTTCGAGCACGCTTTCTCGCCCATCGCCTTCGCCGTGGCCCTGGCCGGCACCCTGGCCTGGGCCTGGCTGGTGCGCTGGCGCGTCGGCCGGCACCGCGCCGCGCTCTGGAAAAGCCTGGTCCTGCCCGCGGGCGGCGCCGCCCTGTGCTGGATGCTGCTGATGACGCTGTGGCTGCCTGCCCTCGACTACGCACGCAGCTATGTGCCGATAGTCGCCCAGGTGCAGCGGGCCGTGGACGGCCCCGGCTGCGTGGAAGCGGTTGGCCTGTCCCGCGGGCACGTGGCCGCCCTCCGCTACCACGGCCACCTCGACCTTGCACCGTCTGGCACCGCCGGCTGCCGCTGGCGCGTGCAGGCCAGCCCGCTGGCCTCGGCCGCCGCATCCGCAGCAGACACTTCGGCAGCCACCGCTACAACACCCGCCCAGCCCGCTGCCGCCACCCCGCGCGATGGCACACGCGCATGGACCCTGGTCACCACCGTGCGCCGCCCCGCCGACGCCAAGGACCGCCTCTACGTCTACCGGGCCAGCGCGCCATGAGCAGCAACCCGCGCCGCGCCGAGCTGGCGTCGCTCGCCAAGCACGCGGGCACGGTCTACGTCGGCCAGGTGGCCGTGATGGCCTTCGGCCTGACCGACACCCTGGTGGCCGGCCGGCACTCGGGCGAGGCGCTGGCCGCGCTCTCGGTGGGCTCGGCGGTCTACATCTCCATCTTCGTCGCCCTGCTCGGCGTGCTGCAGGCGCAGCTGCCGATCTGGTCCGAGCTGCGTGGCGCCGGCCGCCTCCAGGACCTGGGCCGCTCGGTGCGACAGAGCCTCTACCTGGCCGTGGCCGTCGCCCTGGTGGGCATGGGCCTGCTGCTGGCGCCCGGGCCGCTGCTCTCAGGCACGGGCGTGCCGCCGGCCCTGCAGGACGAGGCCCGCCAATACCTGGCCATCCTCGCCTGCGCACTGCCGCCGGCCCTGGCCTTTCGCCTCTACAGCACCCTCAACCAGAGCCTGGGCAAGCCGCGCCTGGTCACCTGGATCCAGATCGGCTCGCTGGGCCTGAAGGTGCCGCTCACCGGGGCCCTGGTCTTCGGCTGGGGCCCGCTGCCCGAGCTGGGCCTGGCCGGCTGCGCCTGGAGCACGCTGCTGGTGAACTGGGCGATGCTGGGCGTGGCCGTCTGGATGCTGCGCACCCAGGACCTGTACCAGCCCTATGACCTCTGGCGCCCGCTCGAGCGGCCCGACTGGACGGCCCAGCGCGGCTTCCTGCGCCTGGGCGTGCCCACCGGCCTGTCGATCATGGTCGAAGTGACCTCGTTCACGCTGATGGCCCTGTTCATCGCGCGCCAGGGCACGGTGGCCTCGGCCAGCCACCAGATCGCGGCCAGCCTCACCGCGCTCCTGTACATGACGCCGCTGTCCCTGGGCATCGCCAGCAGCGCGCGCGTGAGCTACTGGCTGGGTGCGCAGGACCCGGTGCGCACGCGCCTGGCGCTGCGCCTGGGCTATGGCCTCGCGGCTTTGCTGGCGATCTTGTCCGCGGGCGCGCTGATGCTGCTGCACCAGCCGCTGGCGCGGTTGTTCGCCGGCGACAACCAGGCCGTGGTCGTCGCGGCGGCCGCCCTGTTGCCCTGGGTCGCGGTCTACCACCTGTTCGACGCGCTGCAGGCGGTGAGCGTGTTCGTGCTGCGAAGCTTCGGCGTGGCCACCGCCACCCTGGTCGTCTACTGCCTGCTGCTGTGGGGCCTGGGCCTGGGTGGCGGCTACTGGATTGCCTACGAGAGCCCCGGCGGCGGGCTGCAATCGCCGGCGGCTTTCTGGGGCTCGGCGGCGCTGGCGCTGGCGCTCACGGCCCTGTCCTTCTTGGTGCTGCTGCGGCGGGCGGTGGCGCGGACGCTGGCGCGGGCAGCCTGAACAAGGGCGTGGCGGTGCGCTCCGCCCGCGACATCAACACGGCAGACAACGGCAGACGGGCACCACGCCAGCGCGCAGCGCCGCCCTCAGGCCGCAGCCTCGGCCTGCGTGGCCTGGGCGCCCTCGGCGCTTCGCACCCGTCCCGCCGGCAGCCAGAAGGAGAAGGTCGATCCCTGTCCCAGGCGGCTCTCGATGTGCAGCTCGCCGCCATGCCGCTGCACCACATGCTTGACGATGGCCAGGCCCAGGCCGGTGCCGCCGGTCTCGCGCGAGCGGCTGCGGTCCACCCGGTAGAAGCGCTCCGTCAGGCGCGGCAGGTGCTCGGGCGGGATACCCGGCCCGGTGTCGCGGACGCTGAACTCCAGACGGCCATCGGGCAGCACCCGCCAGCGCATGTCCACCGCGCCACCGGCCGGCGTGTACCGCACCGCGTTCGTGGCCAGGTTGGCCATGGCGCTCTGGATCTCCGAGACGGCGCCCGAGACCTCGATCGCGGGCGTCGGCTCGCAGTGGATGGACAGCTCCTTGCCCAGCACGCTGGCGAGCGCCCTCGCCTCTTCCTCGCACTGGGCGGTCAGCCCCGAGAGCGGCGTCCACTCGCCGCCACCAGGCAGCGGGCTGCCTTCCAGGCGCGACAGGGTCAGCAGGTCGTTCACCAGGGCCTGCATGCGCTGCGCCTGCTGCGACATCAGCCCCAGGTAGCGGGTGCGCTCCTCCTCGTCCAGCGGGAGGGTCTGCAATGTCTCGACAAAGCCGTTGAGGACGGTGAGCGGAGTGCGGATCTCGTGCGAGACGTTGGCGACGAAGTCCCGGCGCATGGTGTCGGCCTGCTCCAGCGCGGTGACGTCCCGGGACAGCAGCAGCTTGTGGCCCTCGCCATAGGGATGGAGCTGGACCGACACCCGGGCCAGCCGGCCGCCTGCGCCGCCGCGGGCGTTGATCACCACCTCGTGTGAGAAATCGCCTGCCGCCATGTAGGCAGCGAAATCGGGGTCGCGCACCAGGTTGCCTACCAGCTGCAGCTGATCACGCTGCGCATCGAAGCCGAAATGCCCGGCGGCGGTCTGGTTGCACCAGGTGATGCGGTGGGCCTCGTCCAGCAGGGTCACGCCGTTGGGCGAGGCCTGAATGGCGCTGAGGAAGTACTGCATGCGCTGGCGCGCCTCCACCAGCTGCTGGTCCCGCGCGCGAAGGATCCGCCGTGTCCGGTCGACCAGCTCGCCCCAGACACCGGGCAGCCGCGGCGGCTCGGCCCCGTCCGCGACCCCGCGCACCCAGCGCAGCACGCGCCCGGCCAGCACCAGGTCCGCCAGCAGCCAGGCGAGCACGGCCACCCAGGTGCCCCCGACTGCGGCCAGGGGGCCACCCAGGCTCCAGCCGACCACCGTGCCAGCCAGGAGAAAGATGACGAAGACGAAAACGCGAAAAGCCATCGAAGTCGGGGATGGCGGTTCAGGCCTGGCGGGCGGCCGCCTGGGCCTGGCCGGTGAGCCGGTAGCCCACGCCCCGCACGGTCTCGACCAGGGCGCTGGCCTCGCCCAGGGCCTCGCGCAGGCGCTTGACGTGGACATCCACGGTGCGCTCCTCGATGAACACATGGTCGCCCCAGACCTTGTCCAGCAGCTGCGCCCGGCTGTGAACCCGCTCCGGATGCGTCATCAGGAACGTGAGCAGCTTGAACTCGGTCGGCCCCAGCTTGAGCGGGCGGTCCTCCCAGGTGACACGGTGGGTGGCTGGATCGAGGCACAGGCCGCCGATGCTCACCGCTTCGCTGGCCTGCTCGGGCGCGCGGCGGCGCAGCACCGCCCGGATGCGGGCCATCAGCTCCTGGGTGGAAAAGGGCTTGGTGATGTAGTCGTCGGCGCCGGCGTCCAGGCCGGCCACCTTGTCCGGCTCATCGCCGCGGGCGGTGAGCATCAGGATCGGCACCCCCTTGGTGCGGGCGTCGGCGCGCCACTTGCGGGCCAGCGCCAGCCCGCTCTGGGCGGGCAGCATCCAGTCCAGGAGGATGACGTCGGGCAGCACCGCGTCGAGCTCGCGCTGGGCGCTCTCGCCATCCTCGGACCAGATCGGGTCGAAGCCGTTGTGCCGCAGGTTGACGGCGATCAGCTCGGCGATGGCCGGCTCGTCCTCGACGATCAGGACACGGGGTTTCTTCATGGACCGGGGATCACTGGACGGCCGATTCGATGTCGGCCAGCTTCACATGGCGCACGTCGGCGCCCTTGACGATGTAGATGATCAGTTCGGCGACGTTCTTGGCGTGGTCGCCGATGCGCTCGATCGCCTTGGCCACGAACAGCAGGTCCAGGCTGGCGGAGATGGTGCGCGGGTCTTCCATCATGTAGGTGATCAGCTTGCGGATGAAGCCGTCGAACTCCTGGTCGATCAGGTCGTCCTCCTTCAGGATGGACACCGCCGCCTGGGTGTCCAGGCGGGCAAAGGCGTCGAGCGCCTTGCGCAGCAGGCCGGCGGCCAGGTCGGAGGCCACCCGCAGGTCCGAGGTGGGCAGCTGGCGGGCGGCGCCGCTGGCGATGATGGACTTGACCATGCGCGCGATCTTGCTGGCCTCGTCGCCGGCGCGCTCGAGGTTGGCGGTGGTCTTGGAGATGGCCATCAGCAGGCGCAGGTCGCGCGCGGTGGGCTGGCGGCGGCCGATGATGGAGGCGATATCGCGGTCGATCTCGACCTCCATCCCGTTGACCTTCTCCTCGATCTGCAGCACCTGCTCGGCGGCCTCGACGCTGAACTGCGACAGGGCGTAGATGGCCTGGTGGATCTGGGACTCGACCTGGCCGCCCAGCTCCATCACGCGGGAGGAGACGCCATTGAGCTCGGAGTCGAACTGGGCGGAAATGTGCTTGTCGGACATGGGATTCTCCTGGGGGCGGTCTGCCCGTTCAGCCGAAGCGGCCGGTGATGTAGTCCTCGGTTTCCTTGCGCGTGGGCTTGAAGAAGATCTGCTCGGTCTCGCCCACCTCGACCAGGTCGCCCAGGTACATGTAGGCGGTGTAGTCGCTGCAGCGCGCGGCCTGCTGCATGTTGTGGGTCACGATGACCACGGTGTAGTCATGCTTGAGTTCGGCGATCAGCTCCTCGATCTTGGCGGTGGAGATCGGGTCCAGCGCCGAGCAGGGCTCGTCGAGCAGCAGCACCTCGGGCTTGATCGCGATGCCGCGGGCGATGCACAGGCGCTGCTGCTGGCCGCCGGACAGGCCCGAGCCGCTTTGCTGCAGCTTGTCCTTGACCTCGTTCCAGAGCGCCGCCTTGCGCAGGGCCCACTCGACCCGGTCGTCCATGTCGGAGGCGGAGAGATTCTCGAACAGGCGCACGCCGAAGGCGATGTTGTCGTAGATCGACATCGGGAAGGGCGTGGGCTTCTGGAACACCATGCCCACCTTGGCGCGGATCAGGGCCACGTCCTCCTTGGAGGTGAGCAGGTTCTCGCCATCGAGCAGGATCTGGCCCTCGGCGCGCTGCTCGGGATAGAGCTCGAACATGCGGTTGAAGGTGCGCAGCAGGGTCGACTTGCCGCAGCCCGAGGGGCCGATGAAGGCGGTGACCTTCTTCTCGGGGATGTCCAGGTTGATGCCCTTGAGGGCGTGGAAGCCACCGTAGTAGAAGTTGAGGTCCCGCACCGAGAGCTTGGCGCGGGGCTGGGCCTTGGCGGCCGGGGTGGAAGCGGCGGGATTGGCGGTCGCGGTGTCCGTCATGGCGGCCTTCTCAGATCTTGTTGCGGGTGACCACGCGGGCCAGGATGTTCAGGCCCAGCACGGCCAGGGTGATCAGGAACACGCCGGCCCAGGCCAGCTGTTGCCAGTTTTCGTAGGGGCTCATCGCGAACTTGAAGATGGTCACCGGCAGGCTGGCCATCGGCTCGGAGAGGTTGGAGGTCCAGAACTGGTTGCTCAGGGCGGTGAACAGCAGCGGCGCGGTCTCGCCGGCGATGCGGGCCACGGCCAGCAGCACGCCAGTGACCACGCCCGCGCGCGCGGCGCGCAAGGTGATGCTGGTGATGACCTTCCACTTGGGGCTGCCCAGGGCATAGGCGGCCTCCCGCAGCGCCGACGGGACCAGCGACAGCATGTTCTCCGTCGTCCGGATCACCACCGGTACCACGATCAGCGCCAGGGCCGCGACGCCGGCCCAGCCGGAGAACTGCTTGTAGCGGGCCACGATCACGGCGTACACGAACAGGCCGATCACGATGGACGGCGCGGACAGCAGGATGTCGTTGACGAAGCGCGTCACCCGGCCCAGCCAGCCCTCGCGGTCGTACTCGACCAGGTAGACACCGGCCAGGATGCCGATGGGCGTGGCGATGAAGGTCGCCGTGAGCACCATCAGGGTCGATCCGTAGATCGCATTGGCCAGGCCGCCCGCCTCGTTGGGCGCCGGGGTCATCTCGGTCAGCGCGGCCATCGACAGGCCTCCGACCCCCAGGCGCACGGTCTCGGCCAGGATCCAGACCAGCCAGAAGACGCCGAAGGCCATGGCGGCCATGGACAGCGTCAGCGCCACGGCGTTGGTGCGCTTGCGCGCGCGGTACTTGGCAGCGGTGTCGGCGCGGGTCATGCCTTCTTCCCCTCACCCTTCTGCAGGCGCGCCAGCAGCAGCTTGGACAGCGCGAGCACCACGAAGGTGATGACGAACAGGGCCAGGCCGAGGTACATCAGCGAGGCCTGGTGAATGCCCGAGGCGGCCTCTGCGAACTCGTTGGCCAGGGCCGAGGTGATGCTGTTGGCGGGTGCGAACAGGCTCAGGGAGTCGAGCTGGTTGAAGTTGCCGATCACGAAGGTGACCGCCATCGTCTCGCCGATCGCGCGGCCGAGGCCCAGCATGATGCCGCCGATGACGCCGCTCTTGGTATAGGGCAGCACCACCTTGAACATCACCTCCCAGGTGGTCGAGCCCAGCGCGTAGGCGGACTCCTTGAGCATGGGCGGGGTGACCTCGAAGACGTCTCGCATCACCGCGGCGATGAAGGGAATGATCATGATGGCCAGGATGATGCCGGCCGAGAGCAGGCCGATGCCCACCGGCGGGCCCGACACGAGGGTGCCCAGCACCGGCAGGTCGCCGAACAGGGACTGCAGCGGCTGCTGCACCCAGGTCGCCAGCAGGGGACCGAACACCAGCAGGCCCCACATGCCGTAGACGATGGAGGGCACGGCGGCCAGCAGCTCGATGGCCGTGCCCAGGGGACGCTTGAGCCAGGCCGGGGACAGCTCGGTCAGGAAGAGGGCGATGCCGAAGCTCACGGGCACCGCGATCAGCAGGGCGATCAGGGAGGTCGCCAGCGTGCCGTAGATCATCACCAGGCCGCCGAACTGCTCGCCGACCGGGTCCCAGGTGGTGCTGGTGAAGAAACCCAGCCCGTAGGTGGAAATCGCCGGCCAGGCGCCGACGACCAGGGAGCCGATGATGGCCAGCAGCAGGCCGAGGGTCAGCAGCGCGGCGCCCTTGGAGGCCCAGGCGAAGGCGCGGTCGGCCATGGGGGCCGAGCCGCCGCGGCGCGGCGCCGGGGGCTGCGCCTGTCTCGGGTTGGAAGAAATCACGGCGTTCAAGTCCAGGGTAGCCTCGTTCGCCGGGAGTGTAGAGGACATGGGTTCTCCGACAGGAAGGCCGGCCGCAGGTCGGCGGCCGGCGGGCACGCGCTGGGCGGAATCAGCCCGGGATCAGCGGAAGGCGACCGGCTTGCCGGAAGCGTCCTTGACCTCGGTGGTCCACAGCTTCTCGATCTGCTGCTTCACGCTGGCGGGCATCGGCACGTAGTCGAGGTCGTCGGCGGTCTTGTCGCCGTTCTTGTAGGCCCAGTCGAAGAACTTCAGGGCGGCGGCGGCCTCGGCCGGCTTGTCCTGGGTCTTGTGCATCAGGATGAAGGTGGCGCCGGTCAGGGGCCAGGACTGGGCGCCCGGCTGGTTGGTGAGGATCTGGTAGAAACTTTCGTTCCACTTGGCGCCAGCGGCGGCCGCCTTGAAGGACGAATCGTCGGGGTTCACGAACTGCCCGGCGGCGTTCTGCATCTGGGCGAAGTTCATCTTGTTCTGCTTGACGTAGGCGTACTCGACGTAGCCGATCGAGTTGGCCAGCCGGCCGACGAAGGCGGCCACGCCCTCGTTGCCCTTGCCGCCCGCGCCGGTGGGCCAGTTGACGGCGGTGCCCTCGCCCACCTTGGCCTTCCACTCGGCGTTCACCTTGGACAGGTAGTTGGTGAAGATGAAGGTGGTGCCCGAGCCGTCGGCGCGGCGCACCGGGGCGATGGCGGTGTCGGGCAGCGGCAGGCTGGGGTTGAGCGCCTTGAGGGCGGGGTCGTTCCACTTGGTGATCTTGCCCAGGTAGATGTCGCCCAGCACCTGGCCGTTGAGGCGCAGCTGGCCCGGGTTGATGCCCTTGAGGTTGACCACCGGCACCACGCCGCCAATCACGGTCGGGAACTGGATCTGGCCCTTCTTGGCCAGGTCGGCGTCGGTCAGGGGCATGTCGGAGGCGCCAAAGGCGACGGTCTTGGCGTCGATCTGGCGGATGCCGGCACCGGAGCCGACCGACTGGTAGTTGATCCGCACGCCGGTGGCCTTGTTGTAGTCGGCGGCCCACTTGGCGTACAGGGGAGCCGGGAAGGTGGCGCCGGCGCCGGTGACTTCCTGGGCCTGGGCAAGGCCGGCGAAGGTCAGCGAGGCAAGGCTCAGGGCCGCGATCCGCAGGGTGGTTTTCATGGCAGGTTTCCTTGGGTTGGTCAGGAGGGTTGGAAGGGTCCGGTGGACGAATGCCGTCGAATCTAGGCCCTGCAAGTGACAGTCGTGTGACAAAAATCCGTCACGGTTTTGTCACGGGTCATTCACGGCGCTGTCATTGGCGGCCGCTACCGTCGCCTGCGGAATCAACCCCCATTGGAGAAACCCGCATGATGTCCCGTCGCCTCGCCCTCGCCACTGCCGTGGTCGCCCTGTCCTCCCTGGCCGCAGGCTGCGCCACCACCCAGCTGCCCCCCGCCTCCCTGGCCGACACCCTGGCCCGCGACCCCCAGCTCAGCACCCTGAACAGCCTGGTCGCCAAGGCGGGCCTCGCCGACACCCTCAAGGGCGCCGGCCCGTTCACCGTCTTCGCGCCGACCAATGACGCCTTCAAGGCCGTCCCGCAGAAGACGCTGGACGAGCTGGCCGCCAACCCGGAACAGCTGCGCACCGTCCTGACCTATCACGTGCTTCCCGCCAAGGTCACCGCTGGCGAAGTCAAGAACGGCAACGTCCGGACGGTCCAGGGCGCCAACCTGGCCGTGTCAAAGGCTGGCGAATTCGTCACCGTCGAGGAAGCCATGGTGCAGAAGGCCGATATCGCCGCCACCAACGGCATCGTCCACACCATCGACCGCGTGCTGGTGCCGCCCAAGCGCTGATCCCCCGCACGGGGCCCCGCGCCCCGGCTGCCCGCGGCGGGCATCGCGAGCGCGGTGCCCGCCGCTTGCTTTCTCCCCCGCCTCCCCGCCCCTGCCTGTCCCACGTGCCGGCACTGATATGCTGGCCTGATAATGAAAAACGGTTCCCTTTTGGCCGCGGTCGACCTCGGCTCCAACAGCTACAGGCTGGAAATCGGCCGCCACGACCACGGCGTGATCCAGCGCGTCGAATACCTCAAGGAGACCGTGCGCCAGGGCGGCGGCCTCGACGAATCCCGCAACCTGACCCCCGAGGCCATGCAACGCGGCTGGGACTGCCTGGCCCGCTTTGCCGAGCGCCTGGCCGGCTTCCAGCGGGCGCAGGTGCGCGCCGTCGCCACCCAGACCCTGCGCGAGGCCCGCAACCGCGACGCCTTCCTGGCGCGGGCCCAGGAGGTGCTGGGCTTTCCGATCGACGTCATCGCCGGCCGCGAGGAAGCGCGCCTGATCTACCAGGGCGTGGCCCACCACCTGCCCCAATCCGGCGAGCGCCGTCTGGTGGTCGACATCGGCGGGCGCAGCACCGAGCTGATCCTGGGCCAGGGCTTCGACGCCCGCACCCTGGAGAGCTTCCGGGTCGGCAGCGTGGCCTGGTCGCAGAAGTACTTTCCCGCAGGCGAATTCACTCCGGGTGCCTTTGACCGCGCGGAGATCGCGGCCAAGGCCATCATGGACGAGGCCCTCGCCGCCTTTCCGCGCAGCGCCTGGGACTGCGCCTATGGCGCGTCCGGCACCGTCGGCGCGGTGGCCGACGTGCTGCAGGCCTGCGGCTTCGAGCCCGGCCAGGTCAGCCGGGACGGCCTGCGCTGGCTGAGGGACCGGCTGCTGGCCGCCCGCCACGTCGACAAGGTGCGGCTGGAGGGCCTGAAGGAGGATCGCCGGCCGGTGATCGGCGGCGGGCTGTCGGTGCTGCTGGCGCTCTTCGACCTGCTGGACATCGACACCATGGAGGTCGCCCAGGGCGCCTTGCGCCACGGCGTGCTGTATGACCTGCTGGATCGGGAGCAGCCAGGCACCGACATGCGCGCGGCGACCGTGGAGCGCCTGGCCACCCGCTTCGGCGTGGACGACGCCCAGGCGCGGCGGGTGGCGCTGGCCGCGGCCAGCTTCATGGGCCAGCTGGCCGGCACGCAGGACCTGGGCTCGCCCGCGCTGCAGCCCCTGGTGTGGGCCGCACGCCTGCACGAGATCGGCAGCCAGATCGCCCACGAGAACTACCACAGGCACGGCGCCTACATCCTGGACCATG
>JACCDX010657397.1_pt1 | contig 12167 bp, 11 predicted proteins | sample 7449681 | NCBI WGS metagenome assembly JACCDX01 (sample SAMN15323450, study PRJNA562643) | freshwater metagenome | isolation source: river surface water | place: USA:Blue River Watershed | collected 2017-08-18 | reverse complement strand
GCATTTTTCAAGAAGATGTTTATGATGATACTTTTGATTGGTATACTTCATTAAAAGAAAGTATTCAATCCATTATTGAAAGTAAAGAAATAGAAAACCATTTTATTTCATTCAATGATATTTATAGTAAATTTATTTAAAAAAATATATAATTAATTATAATATTTTTTCAGAAAAAATATTATAAATATCTTTTTAAAATAGTCGTGTAAAAATGTTGTTTACATCTAATGTTCAAATAATTTTATCGAAAAATAAAGTTGAATATCCTGAAGATAAAATTATAAAATTGAACTTTGAAAATGAAATAGGGGAAGGTAGTTATGGAATTGTTTATAAATTAAATAAAGATTATGCAATTAAAATATTTAAAAATTGCACATTAGGTCATATTGATTTATCTACAAATGAACCTGAATTATTACCTAAAAATAATGAAAATCGCGAATTATTATTTTATTTCGAATTATTAAAAAAAAATATGGATATACATAAAAAATCAATTAATCACATTTTACAACCATATGCTATTGGAGTTATAAAAGAAAATATTAAATATACTATTCCAAGATTAGATGAATATAATCGATTAAATACTCAATTAACAAATAATGTTAAAATAGAAAATAATACATATTTTGTTATATTACCGCTATGCATTCCATTTTATAAAGTAGTTCCTGTTAAAAATAATCAATTAATTGATTTAGAATCTTCAAATAATAATTTTGAAAATATTGTTCATAATAATATACCAAATATTCCATTTGGAATTTATTTTGTATTAAATATTATGAAATATTTATCTATTGCATCTATTTATTTAGAAGATGAATTTAAAATATATAATCTAGATTTTAAAATTAATAATATTATGTTTTTAAAAAGTAATGAAAATATTTCATATGAAAATTTAATTGTTATTGATTTCGGTTTAATTAAACATATATATAATAATCATATTCCTAAATTAGATACTTATATTTTTGATTATAATGATTCTATTAGTCAAAAATATTTTATTTGGCCATATTCTGGAACAGCTTTGGTTTCCCAAATTCCATCATATTCTATTTGTATTGTTGGTTTAGAATTATTATTTGGTAAAAAAGAAATTGAAAAATTACCATCATATAGATTAGTACGAAAATTAATTGAAAAAATGAGGCTAATAGATAATAGTTTATATAATATTTTTTATGAAGGAATTATTAATAAAATTAATACTAAAAAATTATTATCTTATATTTGCAATTATATTTCATAATATTTTTATTATTTTTATTATTTTTATTTTATGATAAGGGATTATGCCGCTAATAACAGATTCTCACTGTGCTGACGCCCATACGGGACCCTATATATAGAATATAACTTTTTTGGATTTTGCCGCTAATAATAGATTCTCACTATGCTGACACCCATATGGGACCATATAAAATTATATTTATATTTTTATATATATACTTTTTTTTCATTTTTATTTTTATTTTTATTTTTATTTTTATTTTCAACTAAACTTTTCTTGATGTACCAGCTTTGGTGACATAGTCATATCCAATAGATGTACCCATATCGTCTAAAAGTTTTTTATCATATACTCTTCCAGCTTCATCGTTTGCACGACGATTTGAATCAGATGCTCTTGCAGCACTACGCGAAGGAGGTCTTCCTGACGCAGCACGTATAGCATTAATTTGATTCAATTCAGCTTCAGCTTTACGTCTACGTTTTTCTTCTTGACGACGATATTTTGCAAATGCAGCTGCTCTACGAGCAGTTTCTTCAGGAGATATATATTCATCATCATCATCCGATTGAAAAGGACGCTTTAAACCACGATTGGGTTGAGCAACAAGGTTTTCAAAATCATTTTGGTCTTCAAGTAAATTTTGACCATTATTTGTTATATTAATAAAACTGGATATTTGAGCAGCAGTTTGTTGAATAGAATTGCTTGTAGAAAGTTCTACGTCAGCAGTTTCAGTTAAAGAGTTCATTATTTTGGTATTCGTTTGAATAAAATTGAGAGCGCTTTGAAAAAAAATCGATAATACTAACTTTTTAGTAATCCGATTGTATATATATGTTATTCTTATAATTTAACAACTATGCTTAAAGATTTATATCCATCATTTTTTTTTATAAAATTATCGTTTTTCTGGTATTATATAAGGATAATCAAGATACGTAAATATTTCACGTTCTGTTTTTGGGTTAAATTTAATACGTAAACCACTTTTAAGATCATATAATCCGCGTTCATTTAATTTATACCCTTTTTGTAATGCGTGTAAACGAATACGTTTTGAAAACTCCTTTCCACTTCCAAAATATAATAACATCCATGGTACTTCATTTTTTCGCACAAATAAAATATCCATTTGATGAACTTTATGTGTTAGTGGATTTTCTATAATACCATTTATCTTTTTAACACTTTCATTATATATATGTTTAAATAAACCAGTTGTTTTTAATTTTTTTATTATACTCTTTATTTCAATTACATTTTTAATTACACATAATAAATCAATATCTCCACTATATAATTTTCCCATTCGATAGCTTCCACTATTGATTATATTTAACTTTAAATCACTTTTTAAATAATTTGTAAATTGCGTTATTTCAACTCTTTTAATCTTTTTATTTAAATCTTTGTAATAGATTAATGAATATTTTAAATTTTCATCAACTTTATACATTCCATTTATTACATCGTTTCGCAATAAATCTACATTATTATAACCATCTTTATATAAAGCATATGCTTTTTGAGGACCAATTCCACGCACTTTTTGTAATTCTAATAATATTTTAAACTCATCATTTTTAAGAACTGTTTCATATAATGGATGTGTTCCCGTTTTTACTATAATATCAATTTTTTCTAATGTACTTTTACCAATATGCTCCATATCTTTTAAATCTTCAGAACTATATATAGGAGTTTCTATACTATTTAAAGTTGTAAGTATTTTAGCATAAGATGAAACACGGTATTTTGTTGCTAAATTACCACGACTTCCAAGAGTAGAATGAAAGTCATATAATGTAGAAAATATTTTAATTAATTGCTCTTTAATATCTTTTTTACTTTTTATTTTTTTTATACTTTTTTTATCTTTCATTTTAAAAATAAATAATTATTTAAATTATCTATTTTACATATAGGTTTAATTTATTTTTATTTTAAATTAAAATATATAAAATATGTTAAAATTAAATAATCTTACTTCTATTCTTTATAAACCCATTTGTAAACACGTTACCAAAAATATTGATACACATATCTTTTTCCTTTGTACTTCTTTTAAAAGTCAATTACAAGAAATTGCTAAATTATTTGCTATTAAATCATTTCCAAAACAATTATTTCATGATTTTCATGGTAAAAAAAATGAAATAGTTACACATTATTTGGAAAATACTAAATTAGTTTTTGTTGGATATGGTACTCAAAAAGAATGTAATCACGATTTATTATATGAAATTGGTTTAATAATTGGTAAAAAATTAAGTAATTATGAAGATACTGAGAAAAATAAAAATGTAATTATTCATTTATTAAAAAATAATAATGATCTATATATTCATCATTTAGTAAGTGGTATTATATTAGGTAATTATAAATTTGATTTATTAAAAAGTAATAAAAAAGAAAGTAGTAAAAAACAAAATATTTATTTTTATCATCCTAAAAAAAGTGTTTTTAAAAGTATCCAAAATTATATTACACTATCTACTATTCATAATGAAATTCGTAATTATATGAATTTACCTTCAAATTTACTTCGCATTAAAGATTATATTAAATATATGAAACTCTTTTTACCTAAAAATATTTCTATGAAAATTTTATCTAAAAAAATGCTTCAAAAACTCGGAATGAACCTCATTCTTGCTGTTAATCAAGGTGCTAATCAAGATTGTGCTTTAGTACTTCTTGAGTATAAAGGATCTAAAAGTGGAAATAAAGAGAAACCAATATGTTTTATTGGAAAAGGTGTAATGTTTGATTCTGGTGGATATAGTATTAAAACACGTACTATGGAAGAAATGAAATTTGATATGTCTGCATCAGCAATTATGTATGGATTAATAAAAGCTCACTCTTTATTAAAATCTTCTGGTCATTATATTGCTTTATTACCATTGGTTGAAAATATGGTTAGTGAAAATGCAATTCGCCCAAGTGATGTTGTTATTTCTCATAGTGGATTAAGTGTAGAAATAATGAATACAGATGCTGAAGGACGTTTAATTATTGCCGATTGTATGAGTTATTGTAAAAAATATAATCCACAACTAATTGTTGATATGGGAACACTTTCTGGAGAAACTGCTCATATTTTTGGTAATAAATCATCTGTTATTATGGGAAATAATTATACAATAAATCGTGAAATTATGAATATTGGTAAAAAGTATCACGAGCATATATGGGAATTACCAATGTGGGATATATATTTAGAAGAGTTAAAATCGGAAATTGCTGATATAAGAAATGTAAGTAAAAGCGGTAAATCAGGAGCAATAACGGTTGGAGCATTTTTATCACAATTTGTGCCAAAAGATAAAAGTGGAAAAACAGTTGATTGGGTCCATTTAGATATTGCTGGAACGGAAAATGTAGAAGGGTCACCTTATTATAATGATGGTGCTAAAGTAGAAATCTTAAAAACACTTTATTTTTATTCAAAATAAAATTGTAAAAAAAATAATTCATTTTTGTAAAAAAAATAATTCATTTTATTGATTTATCACGATTTATACTATTTCCATTATATAATTTCTTTTGACTCCAATCTTCTTCATTACTGCTCCAAAAAATATTATTTTCATCTAATCCTAATGGCATAAATATAAGTAATGCAAAATAAACACTTCCACTATTTGAATATTCATCAGCAAGTTGGGGTTGAAATCCACTAAATCCAAATGTTAAAAACCCGTGCTCATCTACTATTTTTATTTTTTCATTTTGAAACATATTTATAATTACTGCGTTTAAACCAGCTCGTACTTGTCCATAAGAAAGAGTTTGTGGTAATTCTGAAATATATACATTAGTTACCAATGCGTGAAAAACGGCACTTCTATAAACAGCACTTCGTCCAAATATTGGAAAAGAACCATCTATTCCAATTAAACGTTCTAAAAATTCAGAATGTTTTTGTATTTTTAATAATGTTTTTTGATATAAATTTTTAAATAAAATTCCATTATTTTGATAATTTAATAAATGTAATTCTTGATAAATCGTAATTAAAAAAGGTAATATTACATATGAATTATAAAAATCCATATGAAATAGTGGTCCATCTTTATACCAACCATCTCCAATGTAATAAGATTCAATAACTCGTATATTCAATAATGTTTTATTTAATATTTTTATTTTTTGATTTTTATATAAAAATATTTCAATAAGTGCTTCAAATAAAAGCCAATTATTCATATGAGGTTTAAATTTAGTAATGGAATAATACATAATTTTTAATATATTATTTTTAATTAATGGATGTAAAGAATTCCATAAATACGGAGCACGAATAAAAGCTAAAGCACAATTTGCCATTTCAACAATTAATTGGTCAGTAATAGAAGAATGATAAAAGTCTAAATAACCAGAAAAAGTAGTATTAATCATAAATAATACATTTTGAAATAAATCATTAAGATTATTTTTATATATAGATTCTTCATTTTGGAATAATATGGAAATTCCTAAAAGCGTTCTACTAAAAAGTTCAATAAAAACTATTTCAGTTTGATTTCTTCTTTTATCATCTTTAGATAAATGAGCACTAAAATGAATAGGGAAAATAGATTTTATATCTTTATTTATAAAACCATTTATTACTGGATTTGTGATTTGAAGTAATATAGATAACCATTGGTTTCTCATATTATATAATAATAATTATTATTATATAATATTAAAAATAATAAAAATAATCTTGATTTTTTGTTAATCATTGTTAACTTCTGTTAATCCTTATCCTTTAAATCACGATATCTCATACGAACAGAAGCAAAATCTTCAATATTTGGATTAATTAATGGAATATTTTTAATATCAAGTCCATCAATATTCATTTGTGTTCGCATTTCATCACTAAATTTATTTACAGTACCAATAATTTTAGTTAAATATTTATCACGACTTCTAAATAAATTACCTTGAGAAGTGTAAAAAAATTGGCGAGCATCAACATCATAATCTTTAAAAATAGTATCATGTTTATAATGACCTTTAAGTACATAATAATATTTCGAAATGAATTTAAAATATTCGCGAGCTTCTTCATCTTGTTTATAAATAAGTTCATCAAAAGATTGACTTAATTTATCAAGAATTAAGTAACCGGCTTTATCAGAACTCATTTTATTAAGTTCATTATCGCTATAAAAAACGGCTTCACCATTTGCAAAAAAAAGATTATGATTCTTTTTATTTTGCATAATCATATTTAATAAATTTGGATAAATAAAAAAATCTTTTTGTTCATAAAATGAATCTTTAATATGGGTTAAATCATAACGGTCATTTACAAAATCATTTACGGATAAATGATATGTACTATTATGAGTATTATTATTGTTATTATTAATATTTTGAATATTATTTACATTATTTAAATTATTTTGTACTTGAATATTTGTTGAATTATTTGTTAAATTATTTGTATGTGAAGCGTATAAATTATTAATTTCTAATTCATTGTTTAATAATTGTTTTGAATATTCTTTTCTTTTATTTATTAATTTTTTTAATTGTAATTTTTGTAAACATTTTTTTTCATTCATTAAATGATGTTTCATATTTTGTTTAGATGTATATTCAGATAAGCAAATATTACAAATATATTTATTTTTAGTTTTATTAAAATATAATTCATCAATTTCATCTACTTTTTCATCACTTTTATGAATATTATTATTTTCATTTGTTGAAATTAAATTATTATTTAAATCTTCCATATTTTTATCAGTTAATTCTTCTATTTTTTTATTATTTAAAACTAATTCATTTGTTTTAATTAATTTAAAATTTGGATAAATATAATTAATTTGGTCATTATAATTATTAATAATAAATAAATAATCATCTTTAATTAAATTTACAGGGTCAAATAAAAAAACATATTTTTTATGTAATGTTAATAATTTAGATTCTTCATATGATAATAATGTATTACAATCACATCTATTTTTTCTATCAAAATGTTTATGCATATCTCGATTAAACCGTGTTTTATATTCAACACAATAATGACAAATATGATATGTATGTTTATTATTCATTTTTAATTAAAATTATTTTTTTATATATAATTATAATAAAATAAGTTCTTTATATCTATTTTCTATTTACAATTTATTTAAGAATAAAAAATTTATACTCTTAAAATATTGAAAGTATAAAATAATTAAATATATTAATTATTTTTTATATTATTACCATTTTTAATATAATAATTAATTAAATTTATTTTGAAATATATAATTTTTAAAAATAACTTAATTAAAATAATTATTTGAATATAAAGAATGAAATAAATTAAAATAATGAAATGGGGAATTTCTCGGTTTTCACTTTTGTAAGTCCGTAAAAATAAATTAAATTTTAAAAAAATAAAAAACGATTTTATTTCGGAGACTTTAAAATATGAAAACCGAGAAATTCCCCATTTCATTATTTTAATTTATTTCATTCTTTATATTTAAATAATTATTTTAATTAAATAATAAATTAGATAATTATATAATTTTACTTTAAATATATTTTTTACATATAAAAATAGTAATAATTTTTATTTTATAATAATAAAAATATTTTTTTTAATTCACAATATTTTAAGAGTATAAATTTTATATTCTTAAAAAAAATGAATATTAAAAATAATTATATAAATTATTTTTAATAAAAATTTATTAAAAGAGACAATAATTTGCCCTATTTGATAAAAAACATAAATAATTTTGCCTTTTTTTATACTTTTTAATAAATTAAAAATATGTAAAGTTAAAAAATAAAAAGTTTAAAATAAAAAATAAAATTCATTTTATATTTTAGAAATAATAATTTAAAAAATGAAACATTTAGAAGAAGTTAAAATGGGTTATTTTACTCATATGTATTATGCATTTTCTTATGCATTTAAATCTGCGTGTGCTTCAGTAATATTTCTTATTCATGGAATTTATCCTGATACATTTACTCAAATGGGATATGTATTAACAAAAGAGATTGTAGATACTATTGAAAATCATCGTAATCAAGAAAAAGAATTATAAAATATTACATTAATAATTTTTGGAGTGAACCAATTGTACTTTGGAATTCTTTCATTAAATCTTCATCACTTTCTTCAATTTTATTTATAATTTCTTCTTTTTTAGGAGTAACTATGTTTTTATTATTTTGAATTATTTTTTTTTGTAAAATTATACTTTTTTTATTTTCATTTGGTGGAATTTCTTTTATTTCATTTTTTTCAATATTTATTTGTAATTGTTTTTTTCCATCAAAATTTAAATTATGTGAATTGTCTTTATTACTTTTTAATATAGATTTTGGTTTAATAACTTCTTTATTAAGATTTTGTTTATTTGAATTATTTGAATTATATAATTTTTGATATAAAGCATTATTATTTATTTTTAAATTTAATAAATCATACATTTGTTGATTTTGTTGTATTTGAAGTTGATATTGAAGATTTTGTTTTAATATATTTTGAACTTTTAAAGAATTTTGATATGTTTTATTTCTATTTAAAAGTTTAATAGTATTATTATTTTGAAATACTTTATCTTTTAACATATTAATATTTTTTGAAACTTCTAAAAATTTCATTTTAGAAATATTTAAATTATTTTCTTCTTCACATTCTTCTAATTCTACATTTACTTTATTTACATTTATATATTCTTCTTTTATAATATTATTTTCTTTTACAATATTATTTTCTTTTACAATATTATTTTTAATAAAATTATTATTTTCTTTTATATTATTTTTAATAATGTTATCATTTTTACTATTTAATTTATTTAATTCTTTTTCTAAAAATGATACTTCATAATCAATTTGACTTTTATATTTAAAAACATTTGGACTTGTACCTTGTATTATACCAGCTTGAACACCTTTTAAATAAATTATTTTTTTTTCTAATGATTGTGAATCCATATTTCTTTTTTATTCTAATATTTGATTAAATATAAAAAATAAAAAGAAAACGAATTAAAATAAAGAAAAAGAAAGATAAAAAATAAAAATTATTTTATTTTTAAATAATAGTGATTATAGAATATAATCTTATTTTTTAATAATTAAAATATAATAAATATAGTAAAAATGGGAAATGTAATATCTTTAGGTATAAGTGATAAAATAAATAAAAATTGGGGGCAATTAGAATGCTCTTATTTAGGAGGACCATTACAATCTCTTGGATTAGCACCAGGCGACCCAAAACGTACTGCTCAAAAATGTCAAAGTCAACAATTTGGGTCAATGTTTGGTAAAAGTATGGGTGGAACATTTAATATGATGAATATAATAAATGATAGTATGGGTATGATAAAGAAAGATTTATATAAATTTAAAGATGTAATAAATTCAATAAAAAAACAAATTGGTAAAGATGTTGCAGCAATTGTTACAAAATTCTTTGATTTATATAAACGTATTATAAAAATTGTTTTTGTTTTTATTAAACATTTAAATAACATTATGCGTATTTTCCGCGATTCATTTAATGTATTATTTGGATTTTATTGGCTATTTTCTTCATTAATAAATTTACTTATTGCTCCTATTAATGCAATTGCTGCATTAGTAGAATTATTTTCAAGAAAACCAAGTCCTTTTAAACAAACTGCTGATGGTGTCGGTACAATATTATCAACTGGTATTGGTAAATTACCTGCAGCAATCTTAAAACAAGTTAAAGATAAATTAATTAAACCAGTTACAAAACCATTTGATAAAGCAAAAAAAGGTTTAAGAAAGATTGGAATTAAATTATAATTAGTTTAATTATTGTTTTTTCATTTCTGTTTTAACATCTTTTACAAATTCATCTTTTTCACTTTTACTCATACTTGACATAAATTTAATTAAGAAAACGACTAAAAGTATGTAAAGTAATATTGGTAAGAATACAAGTATCCAAGATACTACAATATAACCTGATTTACAAATATAATTGAGTAACCAAGTCCATAACACTGCAATAACTATTGTTCCAATAGTATTAAAAAATGTTGCCATTCCACTCATCATTTGGGCAACTATACCAACAATAACTAAAATAGCATATACAAAAGCAGGAGCACAAAGATTTTTGAAATCTTGAATAAAGTTCATTTTTGATTTTTTTTTTATTTCTATATTTAATGAATAAAATAATTATTTTATTTACTAAAATATTTATAAAAAAATTAATTTATTAAAAAATATAAAAAAATGATTTTTCTTTTAGTTATAAAGGTTTTATTATAAATTTATATAATACTAAATAGTTTGAGTATATTTATAGATAAAAATGCCTCCTAAATCAACAACTACTAAAAAAAGTATTGAAGAAACTTATAAATCTATGACTCAATATGAGCATATTCTTCACGCTCCAGATACTTATATTGGTTCAGTTGAAAATACTGAATTAGAAACTTGGGTTTATAATGAAGTTGATGATAAAATGGAATTTAGAAATATTAAATATATTCCGGGTCTTTTTAAAATCTTTGATGAAGTTCTTGTTAATGCAATTGACCAACACGTAAGAATTGAAGATGATTCAAATGTAGAACATAAAGTAACATATATTAAAGTACATATTGATGTAGAAAAAAATAGTATTAGTGTATTAAACAGCGGTGAAGGTATTCCTGTAGTTGTTCATAAAGAACATAATGTATATGTTCCAGAACTTATTTTTGGAACAATTCTTTCAGGTTCAAATTATGATAAAGATGAAAAGAAGATTACTGGTGGTAAGAATGGATATGGTTCCAAATTAGCATCAATTTATTCAAACCGTTTTGTAGTAGAAACAGTTGATTCTGTAAATAAACTTAAATATGTTCAAGTATTTGAGAAAAATATGAGTATTAAACATCCTCCAACAATTACAAAATGTAGTGCGAAACCATATACAAAAATTGAATTTTCTCCTGATCTTACTCGTTTTGGTCTTACAACTCTAGATGGTGATGATACAATTCATTATATGAAAAAACGTGTGATTGATGCAACAGCTTGTACAAAAAAACATGTAAATGTATTTTTAAATGAAAAGAAGATTGATTGTAAAGGTTTAGATAAATATGTTAGCTTTTATCTTGGAGATAAAGTTGAGAAATTTTATGAAGAAGTAAATGACCGTTGGGAAGTTGTTGTAGCAGTAAGTCCTGAAGGTAAATTTGACCAAATGTCTTTTGTAAATGGTGTAGTAACAATTAAAGGTGGAAAACACGTTGATAATGTTGTAACAACAATTACAAATAAACTGATTAAACACGTTGAAAGTAAACGAGGTAAAGTGGTATTAAAACCATCACATGTAAAAGAAAATATGTTTATTTTTGTAAAATCGGTGATTGAAAATCCTGCTTTTGATAGTCAAACCAAAGAGTATCTTACAACACCAGCTACTAAGTTTGGTAGTAAATGTGAAGTTAGTGATAAGTTTATTGAGAAGCTTGGAAAGAGTTCAATTGTAGAACGAGCTCAAAAGTTGACTGAATTTAAGCAAAATATGGATTTACAAAAGGCAACAAATTTAACAAAACGAGAGAGTAAAAAACTGAATATTCCAAAATTAGATGAAGCAAATAATGCTGGAAGTGCTGAATCACTAAAATGTACGATTATTCTTACAGAAGGAGATTCAGCCAAAGCACTTGCTGTAAGTGGTTTAGCAGTTGTTGGAAGAGATTATTTTGGTGCTTTTCCATTAAAAGGTAAACCACTAAATGTCCGAGATGTAAAACCTGAAAAAATTCGTGAAAATCAAGAAATTGTGAATATTGCTAAAATCCTTGGTCTTCCACTTGATTTAAGTAATAAGAAGCGAACAATTGAAGAAACAAAAGCAAAACTTCGTTATGGTCACGTAATGATTTTTGCGGATCAAGATTTAGAT
>JACCDX010012525.1_pt1 | contig 12172 bp, 9 predicted proteins | sample 7449681 | NCBI WGS metagenome assembly JACCDX01 (sample SAMN15323450, study PRJNA562643) | freshwater metagenome | isolation source: river surface water | place: USA:Blue River Watershed | collected 2017-08-18 | reverse complement strand
CTGGAAGCAGAAGGCCGGTTGATCGGTGCGCTCAAAACCTTGCAGCGAACCGTCGAACAGCGACACGTGCGTGACGCGGCAATTTGACGGCAGCGTCGTCGAATCCACCGCGAAACCGTGGTTCTGCGACGTGATCATGACTTTCTTCGTGTCGAGATCCTGCACCGGATGGTTCGCGCCGTGATGGCCGAACTTCATCTTGACCGTCTTCGCGCCGGAAGCCAGCGCCATGATCTGGTGGCCGAGGCAGATGCCGAAGGTCGGGATGCCCTTCTCGATCAGTTCGCGCGACGCGCTGATCGCGTAGTCGCAGGGCTGCGGATCGCCGGGGCCGTTCGACAGGAAGATGCCGTCCGGATTCAGCGCCAGCGCATCGGCCGCAGTCGCCTGCGCCGGCAGCACGGTGACCTTGCAGCCGCGTGCGGCGAGCATGCGCAGGATGTTGAATTTGACGCCGAAATCGAAGGCGACGACGTGGAATTTCGGGTTGGCCTGCGTGCCGTCGCCGCTGCCGAGCGCCCATTCGGTCTCGGTCCACTCGTACGCCGCCTTGGTCGACACGACCTTCGCGAGGTCCATGCCGTTCAGGCCCGGGAAGGCGCGCGCATGCTCGAGCGCGGTCGCATCCTTCAGGTTCGCGCCGGCAATGATGGCGCCGTTCTGCGCACCCTTCTCGCGCAGCACGCGGGTCAGCCTGCGGGTATCGATGCCGGCGATCGCGACGATGCCTTCGGCCTTCAGATAATCCGACAGGCTCTGGGTCGCACGGAAGTTCGAGACCTGCAGCGGCAGGTCACGGATGATCAGGCCGGCAGCATGCACCCGGGTCGACTCGACATCTTCCGGGTTCACGCCGGTGTTGCCGATGTGCGGGTAGGTCAGCGTGACGATCTGGCGGCTGTAGCTCGGGTCGGTCAGGATTTCCTGATAGCCCGTCATGGCGGTATTGAAAACGACTTCCCCGCTGGTATGGCCTGCGGCGCCGATCGAATATCCCCTGAACAGCGTGCCATCGGCGAGCGCGAGGATGGCCGGGGTCTGGTTGGCCGTGAAAAATGGCGGCAAAGGTAACTCCTGGGTTGTTACCGCCGCGACTGTGGCGTCTGCATCGGGGCACGCGTGCCTGCTGGCATGCGGATTCCGGGCGATGCGGGACGAAAGGAAGGTGGTTTGCGCGGGCGGCGAGATAATTGGCTAAACCTGCCAATTATAGCGCGAAGCCCCTTGTCCGGGCAACCGAAGCTGCCCGCCGCACGCGCAGGGAAATGCAGGAAAAACGATCAGAGGCCGAGGGCGGCGATGCCCGCCTTGGCGATCTGCGCATCTTCGTTCGACTTCACGCCGGACACGCCGACCGCGCCGACGCAGTCGCCGCCGGCCATCACGGGCACGCCGCCTTCGAGCAGGCCATCGATGTTCGGCGCCGACAGGAAGGAGTAACGGCCGTTGTTGATCACGTCTTCATAGATCTTGGTCTCGCGCTGGCCCAGCGCCGCGGTGCGCGCCTTCGACGGCGCGATCGATGCCGACACCGGCGCTGCGCCATCGAGGCGCTGCAGCCACAGCAGGTTGCCGCCGTCGTCGACGATGGCGATCGTCACGGCCCATTTGTTGGCCAGCGCTTCCGCTTCGGCGGCGGCGGCGATTTTCTTCACATCGTCGAGGGTGAGGGCCTGTTTCGAACGCATGTTTTACTCCTGTTGAGCTGTAAAAAAGGCTGGATTGTACGATAACTTTTTTCGGCCCGACGCGCTTCGTCCGGCTGCCTGTTTTTTGTGCAACGTATTTTGACAATGAAGCAAGGTTCGCGTAAATTCCGGGGTTTGTCGACTTCACAGGTGACACGCTTGCCGTTCCGCGCCCGCCGCCCGCTCTCCCTGCTGCAGCAAGGCCTCTTGCCCGTCCTGCTGGCCGCCGCGATGTCCGGCGCGCCGCTTGCACACGCAGTCGATGGCGAACCGGCCCCGGAACATGCACCGCTGATGTCCCGCATCAGCAGCTTCACCGACCGCGCCGCCAGCCTGGCCATTGAAGCGATGTCGCTGGTGGGCATTCACTACCGGCTCGGCGGCACCTCGCCCGAGCACGGCCTCGATTGCAGCGGGCTGGTGCGCTATGTTTTCCGGCAGGCCAACGGCACCGAACTGCCGCGCACGTCGTCCGAGATCAGCCAGGTCGGCGAAAAGGTCGAAAAGAAAGACCTGCAGCCGGGCGACCTGGTGTTTTTCAATACGCTCAGGCGCACCTTCTCGCACGTCGGCATCTACCTCGGCGACAACAAGTTCATCCACGCGCCATCGTCCGGCGGCGCGGTGCGCGTCGAGAGCATGGACCTTGCGTACTGGAAGGCGCGCTTCAACGGCGCGCGCCGCGTCGTCGAAGACCAGATCTCCGAAAAGATCGCCGACAAGCCCAGGCGCTGACAGCACGGCCGGCGCATGCCGCGCCGATCCGTACCACACCGCATGACTTCAGGGCTGCGCGCCCGCTTTCAGCTGCAGCTTGCGACGAATCTCCGGCAAGGCGGCCATCGCCGCCTTCTCGCCGGCCAGGATGGCGAGGTTGCGGCCCTGGAAATCCCCGCCCTTCATCGTCCCCAGCTCGGGCCGGATCACCACGTCGGCCTGCTTCAGTTCGTACTGGTTCAGGCTCTGCCCCATGATCGCAAAGGTCTGCAGCAGCACCTCGAAGGTGCTGGACGCGGGCTGTGCATCCGGCTGCGCCGAGATATTCACCGCAATCACGAAATCCGCGCCCATCTTGCGCGCAAAGCTGGCCGGCACCGGTGACACCAGGCCGCCATCCACATAATCGACATTCCCGATCCGCACCGGATGGAACACGCCCGGCACCGCCGATGACGCGCGCACCGCCGCGCCGGTATTGCCGCGCCTGAACAGGATGGGCTGGCCGGTATGCAGGTCGGTCGCGACCGCGCCGAACGGCAGTTTCAGTTTTTCTATCGTCAGCCCGTGCAGCGCACGATTCACGTAATTCTGGATGGCCTCGCCCTTCAGCACGCCGGTCGACTGCGAGAAGAACGGCACCGACCAGTCCGAGATGGCCGCCTCGTCCATGTCGATCGCCATTTTCTGCAGCGCGTAGCCGTTGTTGCCGGCTGCGTACAGTGCGCCGACCAGGCTGCCCGCGCTGGTGCCGGCAACGAGATCCGGCACGATGCCCTGCGCCTCGAGCACCTTGATCACGCCAATGTGCGCAAAGCCGCGCGCGGCACCGCCGCCGAGCGCCAGCCCGATCTTCACGCGGCGCGGGGCAGCGGGCGGCAATGCCACGGCCGGCGGCATTGCGACCGCAGGCGGCAGTCCCGCGGCCGGCGGCTGCCCGGTCTCTGCAGGCAAAGACGCGGGAGGCAGCGGCGCGGCCGTGACCGGCTCGGCCGGCACGGGCTGGCCGGGCGCAGACGAAGGGGTGGGAACGGTCTGGCAAGCCGCCAGCAGTGCTGCTGCCAGCAGCGAAACCACGAAAGTGCGCATCGGGAAGGTCCGGGCGGGAGGATGATTGAAGCCCGACATTTTATCCGAGCAAAATTTCAATCTCCGCGCCGGCGCGTCAGCGCCCACAGCGCCAGCGACGTGATCGACGCCACCAGGCTGACCACGATCCAGAAGCCATGCTCATGCTCGGCCAGCGGAATGCCGGCCACGTTCATGCCGAACAGGCCGGCGATCAGGTTGACCGGCAGCGCGACGACGGTGAAGACCGTCAGCGTGTACAGGCTGCGGCTGCTGCGCTCGTTGATGGTGGCCGCGATCTCTTCCTGCAGCAACTTGATGCGCTCCTGCAGCGAGCTCATGTCGGTCAGCACCGCGGAGAATTCCTCGCTGGATTCGCGCAGCTCCTGCAAGTCCTGGTCGGTGATCCAGGCCGGCGGACGCTGCAGCAGGCGGAACAGCGCGGCCGGTTCGGGCGCCATCAGCCGCTGCAGCCGCACCAGCACGCGACGCAGGTTGCCGAGGTGGCCGCGCTTCGAATCGAGCCGGCCGGCCAGCAAGTCATCCTCGATCTTGTCGACGCGGCTCACCGCGTCGCGCACGATGCCGATCAGCACGTCCGCCTGGTCGCGCAGCAGATGGGTCAGCAGGTCGACGGTGGAACGTATCGCCGCGCCGCCCTGCACTGCCTGCCGCAGCCGGTCAACCGACTTCAGCGGCTTGCGACGCGCGCTGATGACCAGGCCCGGCGTGACATAGACCCACAGCGTGGAGATCTCCGACGGATCGAAGGCAAAGCCGTGCAGCACGTCGTTCATCACCGTCAGCAGCGCATCATCGACCTGCTCGACGCGGGTCGAGCGCGCGCCCTGCTGCAGCGACTCGAAGAACTCCGGCGGCAGCGGCGCATGCATGCGCAGCCAGCGCTCGGTCGAGGCCTGGCTGAGGTTGAAATGCATCCAGAGGATAGAGCCGGGCGGCGCGTCACGATGCGCGGCGATCTCGGCCGCCAGCGCTTCGGCCTCCACCGACACCGGACCGCGCTGCGCATCCAGCCGATACGCCCAGACCAGGCCGGTCGGGTCAAGTCGGAATTCCTGCCAGGGGCGCTCTTTCATGGGGTACCTGGATGTTCGTAAAAACGGACAATGCGCGCCGGAGCGCGCAAAGAAAAAAAGCGCCCCGGAACCGGGGCGCTCGTGTACTGCTTGCTGATGCCTGCGATCAGAACGACAGCTGCGCACGCAGCATGACTGCGCGATCCTTGGTGATCTGCGCGCCGGCCGCGCCAACGGCGTTGCCGTTGAAGTCGGTCGTCGAGTAGTTCAGCATCACGCGGGCGTTATCGTTGACGAACCAGGTCAGGCCGGCGGTCATCGATTCTGCCAGGTTGGTCGTGCCTGCCGCTGCGGTGACATCCGACGCGTCAAACTTGCTGTAACGCAGGCCAACCTGCCATGCGCCGAGGCCGCCCTTGTCCAGCGAGAACGGCTGGTTCGGCTTGATCCAGCCGAAAGTACCGCTGGAGTTGCTGTAGTTGTGCTTTTCGCCGGTCAGGTTGTAGACGGCCTGGACGTAGTAACCGTTGAACTTGTCGGTACGGTTGGCGCCTTCGTACTTGTAGTCGAAGTATTCAGCCTGCAGCTTCATGCCTTCGTAGGCAACCGCTGCTTCGAGGCCCATGCGCTGGCGCGTCACCGGGCCGGTCAGGGCGGAAGCCGCCTTGAAGAAGCCCGACATCGTGCGCGTCTCGGTGCGCTCCGTGGCCGGCGTCATGCCCTTGAGTTCGCCGTCGCTGTAAGCCAGGCCCAGGTGGGTGACCAGCGAGTCATTGCCGGCGAAGACCTTGGCTGCGTTGATCGTGCCGCGGGCAATCATGTCCGGCTTGTCGTAGACGGCGTCGTTGTGGCTGCGGCCGGTCGACAGCGCGACCGCGTAGGAGGTGCCGGCCAGCGGGGAGCCGAACAGCATCACGCCGGTTTCCTTGCCCGGAACCAGTTCCTTGTCCGACTGGCCCACCAGGCTGCGCTCCATGAAGTCGATGTTGTTCGAGCTGGTCAGCTGCTCGAGGCTGAACGGCATCTTGAACTTACCGAAACGCACCGAAGCGGCCGGATTCGCGGCGTAGTCGACGTAGGCAACGTCGATCTCGGTCGAGCCCGACGACATGCCGTTGCTCGTCATGCCGTAGTTGCCGACGATCTCGTACTTCCAGTCCTTCATGAACTGGCCCTTGACGCCAAGGCGCGCGCGGCGCACTTCGAACGCGTCCTGCAGCGGGTCAACCGTGCTGCCGGTGGCGGCAGTGCGGCCGTAGTTGCGGTAATCCATGTGGATACGGCCGGTCAGCTGGATCGAGTTGTCGCCGTTGGCCGACTGGATACCGATGCCGTTCTTCATCACCTGGCCGGCGTCCGCGTTCTTTTGAATGTAGGCATTGGCCTTGGCCAGGTCCTGGTCGACACGCTTTTCCTTGAATGCCTTGTTCTCTTCGGCATCGCGGGTCGTGTCGACGAATTCGTCATAATCCTTCTGCGTGATCACGCCCTTCTTCAGCATCAGTTCCAGCAGCGCCTTGTTGTCGGCGGCGGCGAAGGCCGGTGCCGACAACGATGCGCACACCGCGGCCACTGCGACAGCGACACGTTTGACTGCGATGATGTTCTTCGACTTGGTCATGTACTCTCTCCGGTTGTAGTCTCGATCGAATCAAGTGGCGCCGGCTCCGACGCCGTGGTGCGTTTCTCGATTACCGCGGCGCAGTATGTGATCGAAATTTTTCAGCTTTGTGACAAAACATAAAGCCGCCGTCGATAATGGCGAGCAAGAGACAAATACAACACCCGCGATCCCCGTCATGAGGCCGTCACATTCGCGTCGGACGATATAAAGTTTTTCACGAACACGCCCAGGAGAATCACCGCCATGTTCGCCGCCGTCGACCTCGGGTCGAACAGCTTCCGCCTTCACATCGGCACCTTCGATGGCGAGCGCATCCGCATCGTCAACAGCGCCCGCGAGCCGGTCATGCTCGGCGCGGGGCTCGACCGCCGCGGCAACCTGACGCCGCAGGCGATCGACACCGCGCTGGCCTGCCTGTCGCGGTTCGCGCGCATACTGAAGGCCACCCCGCTGGCCAGCGTGCGCGTGGTCGCGACCAATACCGTGCGCATCGCGCGCAACGCCGCCAGCTTCCTGCCGCTGGCGGAAAAGGCGATCGGCCACCCGATCGAAGTGATCTCCGGCGAGGAGGAAGGCCGGCTGATCTACATGGGCGTGTCGTGCGCGCTCGACCGGCCTGACGAGCGCCGGCTGGTGGTCGACATCGGCGGCGGCTCGACCGAGCTGATCCTCGGGCACGGCAGCGAGATCGAGGAAGTCGAATCCTTCAGCATCGGCACCGCCGCCACCGCGGCGAATTTCTTCGGCGGCGAGCGCATCACCGCCGCTGCATTCGACGACGCCATCCTCGAGGCGCGCAGCCGCTTCGAAGACGGCATCACGCCGTTCCATCCGAAGCTGTGGGACGTCGCCTACGGCTCGTCCGGCACGATGCGCACGCTGGCGGAAGTCATCGAAAAGAACGCGCTCGGCGACGGCCAGCTGTCAGTGAAAGGCCTGACCGCGCTGAAGGAGCGCCTGATCGACATCGGCCGCAAGGGCCGCATCGATCTGGCCGGCGCGCGCGCGGAGCGCATCAGCGTGATCCTCGGCGGCCTGCCGGTGCTGCTCGGCCTCGCGCAGGAGGCGGGCTTGCGCACGGTGCAACCGATCGAGGCCGGCCTGCGCATGGGCGTGCTGTGGGACCTGCACATGCGCGAGCACCAGCGCGACCGCCGCCAGGCATCGGTGCGCCATTTCATGCAGCGCTTCGGCGTGGACGCAGCGCGCGCGGCGCAGGCTTCGGCAAACGCGGTCGCGCTGTATCGCCAGCTCGACGGCGACGACGGCGTCCACCAGCGCATGCTCGGCTGGGCCGGCCAGCTGCACGAGGTCGGCATGATGGTGTCCCATACCGGCTTCCACAAGCACGGCGCCTACCTCGCGCTGAACGCCGACCTGCCCGGCTTCACCACCCACGAGCAGCACCTGCTGTCGGTGCTGCTGCTGGCGCAGAAGGGCAACCTGCGCAAGGTGGCCGACGCGCTCGCCTCGCCCGATGTCGCGCGGGCGATCCTGGCGCTGCGGCTGGGCATCCTGTTCATGCACGCGCGCATCGACCCGCTGGTCGAGCCGGTGCGGCTGCGCATGCGCGGGCGCATCGAGCTGGCCGTCGGCGCGCAGGCGCTGTCCGCCCATCCCACCCTCGCCTACTGGATCGCGAAGGAAAAAGCGGCGTGGGAAGAGGCCGGCCGGCAGTTCATCGTGCGCAGCGCCAGCTGAACCGGGCATCCGACGGCCCCGGACAAAGGCTTGAATGTGCGGAAATAATGATTTATATTGTTTACACATTTAATCCGAAGGGAGTCCGTCATGACCACGAAACCGACCGCCGCAAAGAAGGCCGCTCCGGCCAGCGCCGCAAAGCCGGCTGCAAAGCCGGCTGCAAAGCCGGCCGCCAAAACCAGGACGCCTGCCGCCGCGCCGGCGCAGAAGCGCACGGCGGCGAAGGCTGCCCCGGTGAAGGCCGCAACGCCGGCGAAATCTGCCAAGACGCCGGCCAAGGCGCCGGCCGCCGCCGAGAAGGCGAAAAAGCCCAAGCTGGTGCGTGACAGCTTCACGATGCCGGAAGCCGAGTACGGGGTGTTCGCGCAAGTGAAAAAGGCCTGTGTCGCCGCCGGTTTCGAGATCAAGAAAAGCGAGCTGCTGCGCATCGGTGTCGCGCTGATCGCCAAACTCGACCCGAAGAAGCTGCAATCCGCGCAGACGGCGCTGGCCCCGCTGAAGGCTGGCCGCCCGAAGAAGAAGTAAGGCAGGAAAATTTTGCAGCCGCGCCCGCCCGGGCGCGGGCTGTCATCACGCTTTCATCTTATCCTGCTCTGATGGTCGACTGACCGGGGCATGCGCCCCACACCGGGAGCGGATTCATGAAAGACGCCGACACGCCGTCCGGCAGCACCGATTTTTCCTCCATCCTCGACGCGCGGCTGTCGCGCCGCAGCCTGCTGAAAGGCTCGCTGGCTGCAGCCGCGGCCGGCTATGTCGGCGCGGGCAGCCTGCTGCTGTCACCCGCCGGCGACGCACAGGCGGCGATGCGCGAGCTGAAGCTGAATTTCAGCGCCGTGCCGAAACATACGGCCGACGCGCTGCGTGTCGCCCCCGGCTATTCGTGGTCCGTGCTGCTGGCCACCGGCGATCCGCTCGACCCCGCCCTGCCCGCCTATGCGAACGACGGCAGCGACGACGCCGCCAGCTTCTCGCGCCGCGCCGGCGACCATCACGACGGCATGCACTTCTTCGGCATCGGCCGCAACGGCCGCTGGGACCGGCAGGCATCCGGCCACGCGCTGCTGTGCATCAATCACGAAGCCGTCACCGGCGCCTTCCTGCACACCCAGGGCCAGACCATCATCGATGGTCGCCGCATCTCGGAAGAGGAAGTGCTGAAAGAGATGCTGGCGCATGGCGTCAGCGTGATCGAGGCCCGGCGGCACGGCGGGCGCTGGCAGCGGGTCGTCGATTCCCGCTTCAGCCGCCGCATCACCACCTTCACCGACATGGAAATCCGCGGGCCGGCGGCGCGCAGCCCGCTGCTGGTGACGCAGTACTCGCAGACCGGCACGCGCACGCGCGGCACCGTCGCCAACTGCGCCAGCGGCCATACGCCGTGGGGCACCTACCTGACCTGCGAAGAAAACTGGGCCGGCTATTTCCGCCGCCTGCCGGCGGACGACGCGAAGCGCAGCGCGAAGGAAATCGCCGCGCTGAAACGCTATGGCATCGGCGGACCGGGTCGCGAATTGTGGGCCAGCGTGCAGCCCGACACCGCCGACCGGCGCTATGGCCGCTGGGATGCGTCGGTGCGCGGCACCTCGGCCGACGGCAGCGACGACTACCGGCACGCGCCGAACACCTTCGGCTGGGTAGTCGAAATCGACCCGTTCGACCCGCAGTCGACGCCGAAAAAGCGCACCGCGCTCGGCCGCTTCGCGCACGAAGGCGCATGGCCGGGCCCGGTGGTGCCGGGCCGGCCGCTGGTCTGGTACATGGGCTGCGATGCGCGCGGCGAGTATATTTACAAATATGTGTCGAACGCCGTGTGGGATCCGGCCGATGCTGCCCGCGGCAGCGCCGCCGGCGACAAATACCTCGACAGCGGCCGCCTGTTCGTCGCGCGCTTCGACGCCGACGGCAGCGGCGAATGGCTGGAACTGAAGCTGGGCGCCAACGGCATACAACCGGCCAGCCCGGCCTACGCATTCTCCGACCAGGCCGACGTGCTGATCCATGCGCGGCTGGCGGCGGACGCCGCCGGCGCGACCCGGATGGACCGGCCCGAATGGGGCGCGGTCAACCCGCGCAACGGCGAGGTCTACATGACCCTCACCTACAACCCCTCGCGCGAACTGGCGCAGCTCGATGCCGCCAACCCGCGCTTCTACACCGACCCGAAGGCCGGCAAGCAGGGGCGCGGCAACGTCAATGGCCACATCATCCGCTGGGCCGAACAGGACGGCCGCGCCGATGCGACCCGCTTCCGCTGGGATGTCTTCCTGTTCGCCGCGCGTGAATCGGCCGATGCCGCCAGCGTGAACCTGTCCGGCCTGGGCACGAACAATGATTTTTCCTCGCCCGACGGGCTGTGGTTCTCGCGCAGCGGCCTGCTGTGGATCGAGACCGACGACAGCGCAATGACCGACGCCAGCAACTGCATGCTGCTGGCGGCCATCCCCGGCAGCGTGGGCGACGGCAGCAGCCGCACCGTGACCAGTAGCGACGGCGACATCGAGAAGTCCGTCGTCACCCACATCGGCAAGCCGGCGTCCGATGCCAGTCTGCGCCGCTTCCTGGTCGGGCCGGTCGACTGCGAGATCACCGGGCTGGCCGAGTCGCCCGACGGCCGCGCGCTGTTCGTCAACATCCAGCATCCGGGCGAGACCACTTCAGGCAAGAGCTTCGACATCGCCGCCCCGGCCACCTACCTCAGCCACTGGCCCGGCGGCGGCACGGCGCGCCCGCGCTCGGCCACGGTCGTCATCACACGCGACGACGGCGGCCCGGTCGGCGCGGGGTAAGGCCCGCGGGCCGGCGGGTCGGCCACCGTCACAAGGGTACGGATTTTGTAACAGAAACGACATGCCGGCGTCACACCCCTGCAGCATTCGCTGGCTAAAGTCAGGCGCACAACTTTCCAGAGGAGGAATCATGCGCCTGACGACTGTTCGAGCCGACGCCACCCCCAGCTTTCCCAAGCTCTCCCTGAGCCTTGCGACCACGCCCGAGGAAGTGCACGAGGTACAGCGCCTGCGCTACCAGGTGTTCGTCGAGGCGATGGGCCTGGACTCGCTGGAGAATGGCGAAGGCCTCGAGAAGGACGAGTTTGACGACTACTGCGACCACCTGCTGGTGCGCGACACGCGCACGCTGAAGGTCGTGGGCACGTATCGCGTGCTGGGCGGACGCGGCCTGGCGCGCACCGGCGGCTTCTACTCGGAGCATGAGTTCGACCTGTCGCGCCTGCAGCACCTGCGTCCGCGCATCCTCGAGGCCGGCCGTGCCTGCATCCATCCCGACTACCGCGGCGGCGGCGTGCTGATGATGCTGTGGGCGGGCCTGGCCGCCTGCATGAAGCGCGAGAACGCGGAATACCTGATCGGCTGCGCCAGCGTCAGCCTGGCCGACGGCGGCAATACCATCAACGGCGTGTATCGCCAGCTCGCGGCCACGCACATGGCGCCGCCCGAGTACCACGTGGAGCCGAAGCTGGCCTTCCCGCTGAGCGACGAGCCGCCGGCCTCCGGTATCGTGGTGCCTGCGCTGATCAAGGGCTACCTGCGCAGCGGCGCGTGGATCTGCGGCGAGCCGGCCTGGGATCCCGATTTCCACTGCGCCGACCTGTTCATGATGCTGCCGCTGGCGCGCATGGAGAGCCGCTACGCGCGCCACTACCTCAAGGATGAGGTCGCCGCATGAACATTCGCGACGCCTTCGGCAAAGCGAAGCGCAAGACACGGCTGATTGACCATCCGCGCCACAAGGCCCCGCCGCTGCGCTTTCGCACCATCTTCATCTCGGACCTGCACCTGGGCACCAGCGGCTGCCAGGCCAAGCGCCTGCTCGAGTTCCTGAAGGCCACCGAGTCCGACAAGCTCTATCTGGTGGGCGACATCATCGACGGCTGGCAACTGAAGCGGCGCTGGTACTGGCACCAGACGCACAACGATGTGGTGCAGCTGGTGCTGAAGAAGGCGAAGAAAGGCACCAAGGTGATCTTCGTGCCCGGCAACCATGACGAATCGATCCGTCAGTTCATCGGCCAGGACTTCGGCGGCATCAAGGTGCGCGACGAGCACATCCATACCACCGCCGACGGCCGCCGCATGCTGGTGCTGCACGGCGACCGTTTCGACGGCGTGATCGCCTGCGCCAAATGGCTCGCCTACGTCGGCGACTCGCTGTACACGATGATCCTGAAGTTCAACCAGGTCTACAACGGCTGGCGTGCGCGCGCCGGCCTGCCCTACTGGTCGCTGTCGCAATACCTGAAGCTGAAGGTGAAGAACGCCGTGAGCTACATCAGCTCGTTCGAACAGGCGCTGGCCGCCGAGGCGCGCAAGCAG
>JACCDX011386704.1_pt1 | contig 12174 bp, 10 predicted proteins | sample 7449681 | NCBI WGS metagenome assembly JACCDX01 (sample SAMN15323450, study PRJNA562643) | freshwater metagenome | isolation source: river surface water | place: USA:Blue River Watershed | collected 2017-08-18 | reverse complement strand
GGGAAAACGCGCACTTGAGATTGCCGCAGCCGGTGGTCACAACATGTTGTTGATCGGCCCACCCGGCAGTGGCAAAACCATGTTATTGCGACGATTACCCAGTATTTTGCCTCATTTAACCCGTTTAGAGGCAATTGAAACGTTAGAATTACAGTCATTGATGCCAGGAAACCGTCCATCGGGGTTGTCGTTACAACGTCCGTTTAGAGACCCGCACCACACGATATCATACGCCGGGATGGTCGGAGGAGGGAGCAACCCCTTACCTGGAGAGATCAGTTTGGCCCACAACGGTGTGTTATTTTTGGACGAACTTCCCGAATACCCACGCCTAATACTAGAGCTCCTTCGGCAGCCGTTAGAAGACCGAAACATCACCATTAGCCGTGCTGGGGTTACCGTAACCTACCCGGCCAACTTCATGTTGGTTGCCGCTATGAACCCCTGCCCGTGTGGGTATGCAGGGGATAGTATCCGACACTGCCAATGTTCGCCCCGACAAATACAAAAATATGTTCAAAAACTTTCCGGGCCGTTGCTAGACCGGATTGATATTATCGTCGAACTACCCCGTCCCGATCCCGTCGCGTTTCATGTTCCGGAGGCCAATGAAAACCTGGACTACATAACCCAATCCATCGTAAACCGAATTACACTTGCCAGAGCCCGCCAGAAAGATTTACCCAACGCGCAGTTGGGGGCATCCGCCGTTCAAGGGTTGCGGTTAACCGCTGACGCAAAACGATTGTTAACCATGTGTTTAAAAAGCGGCCACCTGACCGGCAGGGGCCACGACAAAGTGGTTCGGGTGGCCAAAACCATTGCTGATTTGGCCAACTCGGACATCATTTCAGAAGTGCATGTCAGCGAGGCGTTACAGTTTCGCAGTAAACTCGGGGAAGGCCGCCATTAGCCGGGCGGTAACGGGGCCGGGCTTCCCCGTTCCGATGGGTTGGGCGTTGACTCGTACAATCGGTACGATATTACGAACCGACGACGTTAAAAACGCCTCATCCCATTCGGCCACCACCGCCGGAACCACGGTTTGGTTAATGTCTATACCCATTGAACCCGCGCACTCAATGACCGTTTGCCGCGTAATGCCCTTTAAAATCGCGCCATCCAGCGCCGGCGTTACCACTTGCCCATCGCGCACCGCAAAAAAATTAAAGGTACTGCCCTCAAGCACACGGCCATCGTCTGGCGATATAAACAACGGCAAATCGGCACCGTATTGGGTACAAACCGTATGATGCGCCACGACCGCCCCCACATACGACGTTAATTTAATCTCTGGAAACTGGCGTTGGTGGGCGTAAGTTGCCACTGAAACCCCGTTGGTATACCAAGAGTCAGCAGGCGATTTTAACGGCAACACCAACACCACCAAAAAAGCCGGTCCAATTGGAGAGGTGCCATTTGAAGCGGCTGGCCCCCCAGAATAAAAGATTTCGATTAATCGTTCGCCAGGGTGATCAATATTGCGTTGAATCGCCTCGTCCAGAATCGTTGTTAACGTTTGTTGGGTATGAGGCAATATCATCCCGAGTTGCTGGGCTGATTCCCACAATCGATCGATATGGGCCTGAAGTTTAAAAATTCGGCCACTAATCGTTTTACAAGCGGTAAAAATTCGAAACCCACGGATGGTGCCAACAGCATCTTCTACGGCCGAAAATGCCACATCAGACGTTTTTATCCATTGGCCGTTGGCATAGGATATCATGGCTTATACCAACAGTTGACTTAGACGTTTTTCTGATCGACCGGTCCAGCTTTTTTTATGATACGCATACCCTGCAATTAACGGGAACGCTAGGGTTGCTTCGGCAAATACCATTTGCTCGTAGACGGTATCAACTTTGCCCCAAGAACACGCTTCTTTAAGGGTAGAACCAGACAACGCGCCGTCTCGCTCGTCGGCCACAGTGATTTGCACCGCATATTTGTGCATCGATGCCTCGTCGTCAGTAATCACTTCGGCCGCCACCACAATGTCCTGAACAAAATTTTTAGGAACCCCGCCACCCAACATCAAGATCCCCGTATCGGGATGGGCTAATTTAATTTTGGTGATCTCTAAGAAATCGGCCGCAGAATCGATTGTAAGTTTGGGGCCTTTTGCAAAATATTGGTGATGCACCAATCCAAATCCCGCAGAGCAATCTGAAAACGCAGGAACAAAAATAGGCACCTCTTTTTTAAAACAATTGTATACAATGGAATCTTGGCGATAGGGGGCATACCGATCGTCTGACTCTAGAAACCGGCCCATCTCGGCGATAAACTCGCGGGACGAGTAGGGTCGCGGCTCTAGACGGTTGCACAACTGGGCGATAGTGTCATCGCACACACGCAAATCTTCTTCATCAATATAGGTGTCGTAAATCCGATCGATCATTAACTCCCGCAACTCGTGATCGTTGACAAACGGAGACCCAATATAATGATTGAACCCCAATGCCTCGAAAAAATCCTGGTCCACAATGTTGGCCCCGGTTGAAACAATGGCGTCGACCATATTGGCCTGAACCAGTTGATTGATGATTTTTTTTAATCCTGCACTGATTAAACTACCAGCCAACGTCAAAAACACAACACAGTTTGTATCAGCTTGCATTTTGTCAACAATCTGGGCCGCTCGGCTTAAGTTTCGAGCCTGAAACGCGGTGTTACCCATTGCATCAACCATCTTGACGACGTCAAAATCCTCGATGGACAGGTGCACTACTTTATCTTTCAAAAACATTTTTTTTCGGTCTGCAGTTGTCATGTATTACGCTCCTTTGTGGGTAAGACGGCTTAACACCCGGTCCCGCCCTAAAATCGAAATTAAATCACCCAAATGTGGGCCAGATCCCATTCCAGACACGGCCAACCGAATGGGTTTAAACACTTTGCCTTTTGGCAAACTGGTTTGCTCAACAACGGTTGCTATTACGCCGTCTATTGTTTGAGGATCCCAAGCCTGGCACTGTTGAAGATGGGCAATCACGGTTGGAATTACGGCATCGGCTTCAAAGTCCAACTCGGCAACTTGATCACGATAGCGAGATTCTGACATGGTGTAAACGTCCAAAAACAGATTGATATCCGCTAAAACCTCCAGGTTGTCCCGAACCGAATAAATCATGGCTTTTACCACCGCCTCAGGCTCAGCCGCCAGGACCTGTCGGTGGCCATCAGATACGTAGGGCCACACCACGGCGTACAGCTGATCAGTGTCCAACCGCCGGATGGCTTGCCCGTTCATCCATTTGAGTTTGGCGATATCAAAAACCGCGCCTGACTTGGATACCCGATCCAATGAAAATTTTGAAACAATCTCATCGCGGGACATTATTTCTTTGCCATCAGGCGACGACCAACCCAATAAAACCAAATAATTAAACAACGCATCGGCTAAAAATCCCTGGCGTTGATACTCGGTTACGCCGGTTGCGCCATGGCGTTTGGACAATTTCGATTTGTCCGGACCCAAAATCATGGGCAGGTGGGCAAATCGCGGCAATTCAACACCCAATGCTTGGAACAACAATATTTGTTTGGGCGTATTCGAGATATGATCTTCGCCCCGAATCACATGGGTAATGCCCATATCCGCGTCATCCACCACAACGGCAAAATTGTACGACGGGCTTTGATCAGACTTTACCAACACAAAATCACCTATCAACGATTGGTCAAATACGATTTCACCCCGAATTTGGTCGTCAATGGTGACGGTACCAACCGGCGGAACATGAAATTTAATGGTGTGGGGGATTCCTGCCGCCACTTGCTGGTCAACCCATTCGGCAGGCTGTCGCCGGCAACGGCCCGAATAGGTGTAAGGCCGTTTTTCGGCTTCGGCGAGGGCGCGTTCGGATTCTAAGTCCGACTCGGTACAAAAACACCGATACGCAAGGCCACGGCCTAACAAGGCGTGGGCCTGACGGTGGTAAAGCTCAGTGCGCCCGGATTGCCGAATTGGCCCCTCATCCATTGTTAACCCCAACCACGCCAACCCATCTAAAATAGTGGTTTCATACCGTTGTTCAGATCGGGATTGATCGGTGTCTTCAATACGCAATACCAACGTCGCATTGATCGAGCGTGCTACGATCCAGTTAAACAACGCAGTCCGAAGGGTACCAATGTGAAGATTACCAGTGGGAGACGGTGCAAACCGAAGTCTGGGCGCACTCATCGGATATCCACCCGGTGGGCCAAACACGGAAATTGCGACCGCAACATTTGCTGGGCGTACAAATCCAAATCCGCAACGATTACTTCTTCTTGATCAGCCGATGCGCGGGCCAAAACGGTGCCCCATGGATCGACAATCAAACTATTTCCGAAGGTTTGAACCCCGCCATTACCCACCCCAATCTGATTGGGCGCAATCACAAAGCACAAATTCTCAATCGCCCGAGCCCGTAACAACACATCCCAATGGGCCGTCCCGGTTTGCCGGGTAAACGAACTGGGCACGCACAACAACTTGGCACCTTTTGCCGCATAGTGCCTAAACAATTCAGGAAACCGAAGGTCGTAACAAATTCCCAATCCAGTTGGAACCGACTTTACCGATACCAAAACGGGCTGAGAACCGGGATCAAAGGTATCGGATTCACGAATTTGGTGTTGATCAACTTGCACGTCAAATAGATGCATTTTTTGGTACTGCGCCACAATTTGGCCGTCATCGTTAATCAAAACCGAGGTGTTAAACAGTTTGTTTTGTCCGTCGATTTTTTGAATCACGCTACCCAACAAAATATCGACGTTGTAATTTTTTGCCAGGGCCTGAAACGGTTGGGTTACGGGGCCAGGTATTGAGGTGGCGTGCCCGGCCAGCAATGCTTTGTCGCCACGAAAATTAAACACTTCTGGCAACGCAACAAACGATGCTCCTTTATTGACGGCTTCAACGACCAAGCGTTGGGCGGTTTCAATATTGGCCGTTTGGTTTAGTCCGGCATTCATTTGAATGGCGGCAACCCGCAAATTTGAACTCATGGTAACTCAACTTCCTTTCTAATGGGCTTGCGGGGCAAAAATTGCGTGGTAATCGGTTTCTAAACGGGACAAATCCTGCACCAATCGATGCAAATCTGCCACCATCTGTTGGCGATAGGCATCGGATTCTTCGATAAAATCCTGAATCATCGCAGTGTAAAACGAAATCCCGTTTCGCAACTCATCTCGGAAGGCGCACAGGTACGCGCCTTGTTTAGCGGCAATCGGCTGCACCACCTGGGCGACCTCGCGCCGAAGGTACTCGATGTACATATTCAGCTCCGCCATAAACATGTTGGGCCGAGACCTGCTGCTCATCACATTGGTTTTGCCATAAATATGATCCACCATTTCTTTAAGGGAGATGACCTTATCAAAATACGCAAGATTGGGCCCAGGGCACACCGCCGTTGCCAAAATGCGCTTGTTTTCGATCCCATTGACAATCAAGGCACCCGCCGCCAAATCTTCACACAGACACGCTTTGTCAATAATTCTGGTGTAGGCTTTTGACCGGGCATCCAAATCTAAATTTAAGGTATCCAACTCTGCCAATTTCTTTTTTTGATAGGTAACCGATGCGGTACAAATGGGTTTGGAGGTAAATTCAGTATTGGACACCAAATGACCCTTGGGACAGGGACTTCCAGGTTTTCCATCGGCAGCTTTTTGTAATTTCATTTTTTCGCTTGGCGACCCTTTAAATGTATTAAACGGGACCCCAAGGGGGCTAATACCACTTAAATACATGTCATCAGGCGTGGTTTGGGCCAGCTGCTGGAGGGTAACATCGTCTAGGGTTGTCGCTTCGGGAACCAACAAAAACGGGGTTCCCCAACCGGTTGCATCCACATTAAATCGCCGAAACAAAAACCGATTTTCTGCCGATGTGCCGATTCCACCCTGAACCGTCACACGGGTGGAAACGGCGTCGGGCAACAAATGTCGGCCTTTTTCGGCCAAAACGGTGTTGCAAATTCCTTTTAACTGCTGAACAAGTTCCACCCGCTTTTTGTTAAATTCCTCTAGAATTGGGCCCAGCAAAAATCCGTCAGTCGCAAATGCGTGTCCCCCACAATTCAAACCCGATTCGATGCGGTGTTCGGATACCCAAACGCCCTTTTTGGCCAAAAATTTACCCTGAGTAAGCGACGATCGAAAATCTGAAACTTTAAGAATAATTTTCTTTTTGATTTTACCAAATTGATCAGGAAAAAAATCAGAAAATTTCTCGACGTATGCATACAAACGCCGGTTAAATCCTGCAGAAAACACAATCGAGGATTCCAGTTTGCTATTGGCATATCCCCGCAATGCCGACAACGCGTCTGAAAATTCTTCCGACATTAAGTCACCATGCTTGGTGTAATTCATTCGATCCAATTTGGTCATAATATTGACATCCATTGAACCCGGCATAATGTGCTGGCGCAGGGCATCTTGCGCGGATCGTTTTTCAGGCGACTCGGTCAGCGACTGCATGGCCAAATACTGATGCTTTAGAGGGGAGTCGTCGTTAAGGAGTTCAAAATACTGGGTTATTTCGGTATCGGGCTCAAAGGATTGGGCTTTAATCGTGATGATTTGGGATTCGACAATGTCATGCACCAAGTTAAGATAAGCCGTAATGCGTCTCGCCCGGTAGTCATCTTCCCATTTTTTTATTGGGTCGTAAGGCATATTATACGTTGTGCAATAATGAGCGCGCATGGTCTCACACAATTCGTCGTCACCAATCGACATCACAGACGCGATTCCGAACTTTGCAAGTTTGATCGGGGTATCGATTGTAAATGCAGTCCCCATCACCGGGATGTGGAATGAGTGGATTTTGGGCGTGGTCATTGATTCTCCGTCCGTGAAACTAAAATTACCACAACCACTCGAACACCGGACTGAAACGACAGACACAATCGTTCGATTAGAAGTGGAAGCCCGACCATTTTAAATCAGGCAACCCAATTTGTATACGAATGGACACATCCAAGATTTGAATGCAACTGGTCAACTATGGGTTCAGTTGCCCAGGATGTTGGCCTGGGTAATAATGGCATTTCACGTTTTATATCACGCGATTTTTTAAGGAGTTTGCCATGATCGAAGTCGGATCAAAAGCACCTGAGTTTGAATTAGCTGACCAAACGGGCCGTTCGGTCAAAGGATCGGATTTTTTAGGGCACCCATTGATCATTTATTTCTACCCCAAAGACGATACGCCAGGTTGTACCTTGGAAGGGATCGAATTTAGTCAATCAAAACCTAAGTTTGACGCCTTAAACGCCACGGTTTTGGGGATTTCAAAAGACTCGGTTTCCTCCCACGAGGCATTCTGCGCAAAGCACTCGTTAACAATTACGCTATTAAGTGACCCAACCCACACGGTGATCGACGCGTTCGGTGCCTGGCAAGAGAAAAAAAATTATGGCAAATCCTACATGGGAATTGTCCGAACAACCGTATTAATTGACGCTGACGGAGTCGTTCGTAAAATTTGGAAAAACGTCAAAGTTGCGGGGCACGTGGCGGCCGTATTAACCGCGACGTCCGAGATGGTTCAATGACAGTAGACAACTTAACCCCACTGTACCGCGATCTACTGACCACGATTGGCGAGGACCCAACCCGAGATGGATTGCTTAAAACGCCAGAACGGGCTGCCAAAGCACTTGCGTTTTTAACCAGTGGCTATAACCAATCGGTTGAGGACGTGATTAACGGGGCAATTTTTGAGTCGGACATGGACGAAATGGTGATCGTGCGGGACATTGAATTTTATTCGATGTGCGAACACCACATGTTGCCGTTTTTTGGTAAAATTAGCATTGCATACATTCCCCAGGGCAAGGTAATCGGCCTGTCCAAAATGGCCCGAATTGTTGACGTATTTGCCCGTCGCCTTCAAATCCAAGAAAATTTGACCGTGCAGATTGCGGAAACCATTTTAACCCACACCAACGCCCTTGGTGCCGCCGTGGTCGTGGAAGCCAAGCACATGTGCATGATGATGCGCGGGGTAGAGCGTCAATCGTCGGTGATGACAACATCGTGCATGCGGGGGATTTTTCGGGATAATCCGGCCACCCGTCATGAATTTTTGAAACTTATCCAGACGGTTTAGACAATGACCCCTGTTTTAACGGTTAGTAAACGATTTGAATTTGCAGCCTCTCATAAACTCGTCAATCCAAACCAATCACCTGCCGATAATTGGACCCAATATGGCGACGATTCGGTTGGTACTTACGGCCATGGCCATAATTTTGTGGCTTATTTTCAATTTCAAGGGCCCATCGATCCGGTAAATGGAATGGTGGTTGAGTTATCGAAAATTAAAACCCAAGTTAGCCAAACCATATTAAATCGGTACGATCATTTTTATCTCAACGACCTGGCGGTTTTTGATGAAAAAATCCCCACCGTTGAGGTGATTGCAACCCAGCTTCTAACCGATTCAATGTCAACGTTTATCAACGCGCCGTACCATCCGTCTGGGGTTTATCTCGCAGAATATCCCGGGTCCAGTGCAGTCGCTTATGCATCTGGCCAAGTTGAAAGAACCGTCAGCGGGTTACTACGCCACCCACTATGCGGGCAACTGGGATTTAATTCCCCACTTACGGTTTCAGCCGCCAAAGTTGGATGGATTAACCCCGAAACGTCCGAAATTATGGCATCGCGGGATGCTGTCCATGCGCTGACTACCGCCATAAAAACGGTGCAAAATCAATCAATTTCCAGTTGGATCGACATTGGCCGGCGGTTAATGGAGACCTGTGATTGGGCGTCTTGGCTTCGGGTAGAAAACGCCCCATGGACCGCCACCTATTTTTTGGATGGCCGCATCACCATGCAACTGCATACCACCTACAACGCAACCCATCGCCTGAGTGTTTCGTCGTTGACGGAATCCGAAAATATAGCCTGCTTTGGAAAATGTTACCGCCCCCATGGCCACACCTTTGACGTGATGACGTCTTGGACCCATACAGGGATTGACAGCGATCAAGACGCCGCAACAAAAATCCAAATGGCCATGACCCGTTGGAACGCGGTTGCCTTGCACCTAACCCCAGAATTTGACGGATGGCCGGCCAGCACAGAGTGGATGATTCATATGCTGTGGGACCGCCTGTCGCATCAGATTCCACTGCAGCAAATCCGACTACTTGAAACACCCAACAATCGATTTTCTTTACGAAAGGCACCTTGCTAATGGCACGAATCCAAATTAACGCCCTTAGGGTTGCCACCGTAATCGGCGTTTACGCAGTTGAACGAACGGCACCCCAAATTATTCAAGTTGACCTTTCGTTTGACGTGGATACCAGCCGTGCCGAAACCCAAGATACCCTATCGGATACCGTCGACTACGCAGCGGTTGCCAACACCGTTAGGGAAGTCGCGTCCGCATCGTCGTTTCAGCTTGTCGAGGCACTTGGCCAGGCGATTTTGGCGTCGGTCCAATCGACTTTTTCGGTGACACAGTTAACCATCACGTTGACCAAGTTTGGGTGTATCCCAAGTGCCGATGGCGTCAGCATTACCTTAACCCAACGATGACGGATCTGGTCGTCGCCCTGGATTTAGGCACAACGGGTAACCGGGCAATCGCGGTTAACCACCGAGGGGAAATCGTGGCATCCGCCTACCAAGCGTTTCCAAATACCTTTCCCCAACCCGGGTGGGTTGAACAAGATCCGATGGATATTTGGCACAGCACCCAGGCGGTGTTGGCGTCGGTATTATCACAGGTGGGTGCCCACCGGGTAGCGGCCCTTGGGCTAACCAACCAACGTGAAACAACCATTGGTTGGGATGTCAAAACCGGTGTTCCAATCGGCCCCGCCATTGTTTGGCAATGTCGACGAACCTCAACGCGGATACGCAATTTACCCGACGAGATTAAACGGCAGATCAAGAAAAAAACAGGACTTATTCCCGATGCATATTTTTCGGCATCCAAAATGGAATGGTTGACCCAGCATCGAGGACCCGGCATTGCCGAAACCGATATCCGATTCGGAACGGTTGATAGTTGGGTCCTGTATCGCCTAACCGGAGGCATTACCCATGCCACGGATCCTAGCAATGCCTCGCGAACGATGGTGTACAACATCCACACCCATCAATACGACCCCGAGTTAATGGCAATATTTGGCATTCGGATTGAGTCGTTGCCAAAGGTTCTACCGTCGTCGGCATTATTTGGCACAACCGACCCCGCAATCACGCAACGGGCGCTCCCCATTACTGGCGTAATCGGCGATCAACAAGCCAGTCTGTTTGCCCATACCTTTGGCGCCCCCAATCGAATCAAATGCACCTACGGTACCGGGTTGTTTGTGATGGCCCAATGCCAGACCCCCGTTGACAGCACGGGCTTGCTCACCTCGGTAGCGTGGCAATTGGATAATAAAATTCAATATGCACTAGAAGGCAGCATATTGATTGGGGGGTCACTTGTTCAATGGATTCGAGATGGATTGGGTTTGATTCAACAATCTGCGGACATCGAACCGTTGGCAGCCAGTGTTGGTGATGCAGGCGGGGTAACCATTGTGCCAGGGTTTGTTGGGTTAGGCGCACCCTACTGGGACGACACGGCAACGGGGCTAATCATTGGCCTGTCCCGAGGCACCCTCCCCGGCCATATTGCCCAAGCAGGATTAAACGCGTTGGCTTGCCAAGTGGTAGATGTGGTGTCCGAAATGCGCCAATGCGGGGTGGCGATTTCCCGGCTATCCGTTGACGGCGGGGCGACACGTAATCAGTGGTTGATGCAACGCCAGGCCGATTTACTTGGCATCCCCATTGACTATGTCACCCATACCGAGACCACTGCAGTGGGGGCTGCGATGCTGGCGGGCCTTGGGGCAACGTTTTGGCAATCCGACGACCTAAAGGCCATTAATCCGATTACAGCCCACCATACCCCCCACCCGCCAGATCCATCAATTTACGCCAGTTGGCAACGGGCGATGGAACGCGCTAAAGGGTGGAACCAATTTTAAATGCCAACCCGTCGGCAGATAAATTGAGTGCAACGGTTGCAGGAACTTGCATCCCTAACTCCCCCCACATTTGCCGTGGCCCGGGACTAGAAAACACGTCAGACGCCGCCCAAATCGCACGCCGCGAAGCAAAATACGAAAATGCAGGCGCGTCTAGGGTAACCAAGGCTTTTTTGATAACTGCCTGAGATTTACCACTGCGTCGTTCAACCGTAATCAAGCCAGTTAGAGGAACCGCCGCACCTTGTCCACCTGTAAAAATCTGCGTAACCGCAGCCATGTAGCCGGTGTGTCCACGAAGGGTTAGGGCACCTGCAACCAACCCCAGGTTAAACGTGTAAATTGCGTCAAATCGAGTGGGTGCGCCACACCGTCCTTCGTATCCAAAAAAGTGATTCAGTGGCGCAAATTTAACATCATCAGACAGTTGTTTGACCCGGTTGCGCGTTAATTCAATAAACAATACTTCAGATGGGATTTGCGACACCTGCAAGTTTCCATGAGCATCCCGATCTAGTAGTAAATTTTGACGAATGGCATCCGGCAACCCATCAAACAACGCGCGTTGCTGGGGGGGCAAACTAGCCACAGCCTCATCAGCTGATTGGGTTGCCAATGCATCATTTAACGATTGGATCAGCGCGTTCATCTCAGGTATAAATTCGATAATTCCTTCTGGGATTAAAACCACACCGTGCGTTAATCCCCGTTTGGCCCGATCAACGACAATCCCCGCGATATGGTCCACAATTTCCGCCAAACTGAGATTGCGTGCGGCAACCTCCTCTGAAATCAACGTCACGGCAGGATGGGTTTGAAGCGCTACCTCTAAGGCAACGTGACTTGCACTACGGCCCATTAATTTCACAAAATGCCAATACTTTCGTGACGATGGGGTGTCTTGGAGAATATTACCCACCAGCTCGGCGTAAACTTTGGTAGCGGTGTCAAATCCAAACGAAATGGGCACCCACTCTCCCACTTGCAAATCCCCATCAATCGTTTTGGGGACCCCAATGACACCACAATGATGGGGCAACAATGTTTCGGCCAAAACCGCCGCGTTGGTGTTGGAATCATCACCACCGACAATGATAATCCCAGTCAATTTAAAGGCCTGAACCGTTTTAATCACCTGGGCCAATTGGTCGTCAGTTTTAAT
>JACCDX010968713.1_pt1 | contig 12174 bp, 9 predicted proteins | sample 7449681 | NCBI WGS metagenome assembly JACCDX01 (sample SAMN15323450, study PRJNA562643) | freshwater metagenome | isolation source: river surface water | place: USA:Blue River Watershed | collected 2017-08-18 | reverse complement strand
GGCGTCCTTGACCGCGTAATCGTCCTGGCTGGTGGTGAGGGTCGCCAGCGTCAGATGTTCACCGGCGGTGATCGTGGTGGCGCCGGGACCGGCGTTTTGAACCTGCGCCGCCGTCAAGGTGACGTTGCGGCCAGCGGTTACTCTGATGCCGGGCGCGGCAGTGTTTGTGGCATTGGCGCTTTCGCTGGGGCTGACGTCGGATCCGGTCACATACATTCCCCCGACCCGATCGATCTGGGTGCGCGTAAATTGGCTGCCCCGCGCGCCATCTGCTTTTGAGAGTGTGGTCTCGGTGGTCTGCGTGGTGCTTTGCACGTTGACGTCGCGCTCGGCATGCACGTTGAGACTGTTGGTAGCGGCAATGCGTCCGCCACTATTGTTGATATCGACTCGTGCGGCCAGTGTCACATCGCGACCTTCAATGCTGCCAGCGAGGTTATGGATGTCTTCGGCGTTGATCGTGACCGCCTGATCGGCAGCAATCGTGCCGCTGTTGGTCAAGTCACCCCTGAGCTTCGCATTGACCGATCGGCCAGCGATCAGCGTGCCCTGCGTATCCAGATCGCTGCTGCCGGCCCGCGCATACACTTTGGGGACCAATACCTTCGTGGTGCGGCCATCGGGCAATGTGACCTCTTGCTCGACCAGCCAGACCATATCGGTTGTCAGCAGCGCCATTTGCTCGGCTGAAAGCGCAATGCCGGGCGTTAACTGAAATGCTTCGGCATAGGCTTTGCCGTTGTTCATCAGCGCGAGGTATTGGACTTCGTCATCGGCGTAACCGGGCAACCAGCGCCGGCCTCGAAGTTCGGCCACCTGGTCACGGACGAGCGCCTGTTCATAAAAACCATCGCCGAGCCGCTTTTGTGTCAGAGCCGGATCGAGGGCGAGTCCGTCGAGCAGATAGTCGGAGCTGAGCCACTGGCGGTAGTTCGCAAAGCGCGGATCGGTTTCGATCAGGTAGCCGCCGGGGCTTTCGGGGTACTCGGTGAGGGTAAACAGCGCATTGCTGGTGCCGTCCGTTGCACCAGGTAATGCGGGGATCGTTACCGGGGCATTGCTTCCGGTCGTATCACCACTGCCCGAGGCATTGGTTGATGTGCTGTTGGCGGTATACCGCTGCCCGGTCGGTAAATCGATGGTCGTAACTTCGGGTGCGGGGTTGTACGTAAACGGACCGTGCCATTGGCGGCAGTGACGGGAGTTAGGGAAGCTCCCACAGGTCTCAACGGTGGTGTATTCGCCGGTACCGCTGTATTGCACGCGGTAGCTGCCTTTGGTTTCGTGATTGTTGAGCGCGGTGTCGGTGAGATCGATGTCGCCGCCGACAATGATTTGGCTGTCCTGATTCGTGACCCTCGCCCCGGTACTACGATTGCCGGTGATCTGCAGATCGCCACCGACCCGGATCACTGACGGCGTGCTGCTGATAACTGCACTGCGACTGGGGGTGCCGGTGAGGTTGTATTGGGTGTAGTCCTCGAAGAGATGGCTTTGACCGTCCGCACTGCAGCGAAGCCAAAAACCAAACCCAAAGAAAAAGGGGTTCCGACACTGACTGGTCAGATAGACTGCATCGGTACCCGCCACTTGCAAACGCTGCACGCTGAAGGGGGCTTCCGGAACGTCGGTGATACTCAGATGGGTATTGCGGTTGTTGATGGCAATGGCATCCATGAAGGCATTGCCCAGTGCTTCAATCGTCGCCGAATCATTGTTGAGATAGTTAGCGTGTCCGGTGGTGGTGAAGCGAGTTTGCCCAGTGGACGGATCGCTGGTCGTTTGAATATGGCGCCCCACCGACAGATCACCACCGCTAACAATGAGGGCGCTGTCCCGGTTCTCGAGCGTCCCGACGCCCAGGCTCAAATGATTGCGCGCAGCAATCACCGGTGCGGTGGTGCGGCCATTGGTTGTCTCACCAGCATTGATCAGCGTGTCCGCTTGCAGTGCAAGGTCGGTACCGTAGATACGACCGGTACTCCGGTTGTGAATTGTGGCGCTGTCAATAAAGACGGTCTGCCCATCGATCACCCCACGGTTATCGAGCGATCCCCCAATTTGCAGTGACAGATCGTCGCCATAGATACGAGCCTCACCAAGATTGTCGATTGTGGTGCTGTCAATGACGACCGTTTGCCCGTCGATCACACCCCTCGGGTGCGTGGTCTTGACGCTACTGCTATCGCCGCTGTCGGCACTCACATGGCTGTTGTTCGTCAGTGTTTCCGCATAAATCGTGAGTGCCTGCTGACTCACCATCGCGCCAGTATTAGTCAGGGTGCTTGTCGTCTCGATGCGAGCGTCATGCTGTGCGGCGATCACTCGGGTGTTGTCGATTGACCCCGCCGTCTGCAGCCTCAGATCCGGGGCGGTTATCGTGCCGTGGTTCTCGAGCCAGCCGTTGTGATGAAGGGTCAGCTGCTGGCTGGCGTTGAGCGCACCCGCCTGACGGACACCAAGCCCATGCTCGGTCCCAACCAGAAAAATATGACCCGCATACATGCCACCCAGATGCGTGACATCAAGCGCAAACACCGGGGCGGTGTTCGTGCCCACCTCACCACCGCTCAAACTGTTCGCAAACCTCTCCGGGAACGGCGAAATGATCACCGAGTTGATGGTCGCCGGCTGTCCCTGCGCATCGACCGTCAGATCATTCGTGCCGGTGACCAGATTCACGCGCTTGGCCCACAGCCCGGCATTGATCTCGGCGCTGCGCGCGAGAATCGTGACCGCCTCCGCCTCGCGGCCATCCAGACCCAGCCCATCAATCCGTACCTGCCCACGCTGAACGCGATACCCGTCGAGCGCCCCCTGATTCAGGATCAGCGTACCGGTCGGCAGCGTCGTGTAAGTGGCATTGATAAAACCGCAGCCATTGCAAGTGATTCCGGCCGGATTGGCAGTAATCACCTGCGCCCGATCACCGGCGACTTCGATCCAACCATTCAGGTAGCTGGGGTTCGTGCTGTTGACTTCGTTCAGAATGACTCGGGCGCTGCCGGCCGCGAGCCACGGATTGCCATCGACCCAGCCACCGAGTTGGGTCGCAGTGTCGGTGCGGCTGTTGTTCAGAATCGCGCCCTTGCGATCGACATCGAACTGGCTGTAGCGGTTGCGAGAAACACCGGCCGCAGTCGGGGTTTGAATATTGACGAGAGGTACACCGTTACCGGTTTGATGGATGGTCGGGCGCTGATCAACGGGAGCACTCGCATCGGCCCGAATCTGTCCGGACGCATGGCAACTGAGCAGCGCACCCTGAATCAGGCAGGACAAGCGAAGGTGGATTCTCATCGACCATAACTCCCTTTTTAGGCAAACCAGCGGTGGCGTGACAGATTCCAAGCGATTCAGAACGATGTCGTTTCACATGAAAACGATGTTGATCACCAGGGCCGCGCAGTCTTGCAGGAAGAATTTTTACTGTCGATTAAAAAATTTCGGATGCGTGTTTTTTGAAACACTTCGGCGAAAAGTTAGCGAGAATTTTTCAGGACCTCTGCTTCAGTGACAGAGAAATTCAGAAACATTTTTTTGTGGCAAAGAATGGATTCAGAGTTGATCCAGAAAAAAAGGGGCACACCCGCTTTCGCGAGTATGCCCATCGTCAGACGCTGTGGCAATTTGATGCCGATCGAGATCGTGTCACTCGACGCGGATTCTTGCTATTTCTTGAGGCGCTCCATTAGCGCGATGGCACCGATCTTGCGCTCATCATTCACCTTCTTCATCGTTGGCCGCTCGAGAAGGAACTGTACATAATCCCTGACCGGATAAGCGGCCAGCATATCTTCGCCATAAATGGCTTTGGTTGCCTGGCTGACCATCGGCAAGTGAAACGCCGCAGCACAATCAGCCATCGTGAATTCGGCGCCTGCGATGTATCGATCAAAGCGAGCAAATCGTCCGAATGCGGCCGCATGCCGCTTCAATACTTTTTGTACACGCGTTTTGGTTTCATCGGATACTTTGCCACCGAAAAAAGCTTCGCTGAACAGTTCACGTGCGACCAGCTCAAGATGCAATTCAATAAATTGAATCAGTTCGCGCACGCGCGCTGCTGCCAAAGGATCCGAGGGCAGTAACGGATTCTGCGGGTAGGCAGCCTCGACATAATCGAGCATGACCTGCGATTCGCACAGGGTCTGGTCACCGATTTCGAAAAACGGTACTTTGCCTAACGGGGATTTTTCGTAAAGCGCAGGTGAACGGTCCGCCCAGACCAGCTTTTCTTCAAAAGGTACAGCCTTCTCGAGCAAAGCCAGCTTGACTTTATTGTAATAATTACTGGAAGCGAAACCACACAGGGTAAGCATCGGGACTCCTTGGAGAAATGAAGGTGTGAAACAGGCTGCGGTTACAATGCACAGCGATGCAGTTTATCACTCCGTCCCAACCCGTAACCCGAGCCCGCTTTCATGCCCGCCGAACTGCTTGCCTCACGCCGTGATGCCACGCTGATCCTGACCTTGTCCAATCCCGGGGCAAAAAATGCGCTGCATCCGGACATGTACGCCGCCGGGATCGAAGCCTTGTCCACCGCTGAGCGCGATCCCGAAATTCGGGCCGTCGTGCTGACCGGTGCGGGCGATGTCTTCTGTGCCGGCGGTAACCTGAACCGTCTGCTGGAAAACCGGGCCAAGCCTCCCGCTGCGCAAGCAGAATCCATCGATCAGCTGCATGGCTGGATCGAAGCGCTCCGTGACTGCACAAAGCCCGTGATTGCCGCCGTTGAAGGCCCGGCTGCCGGTGCCGGCTTTTCACTGGCGCTGGCCTGCGACCTGATCGTTGCCGCCCGCTCCGCCAAATTCGTCATGGCCTATGTAAAGGTCGGCCTTTCCCCCGATGGTGGTGCCTCCTGGTTTCTTTCTCAGGCCTTGCCAAGACAGCTGGCCACCGAAATCCTGATCGAAGGCCAGGCGGTCAGTTCCGAGCGCCTGCATCAGTGCGGGCTGGTCAACCGGGTCGTCGCCGATGGCGAGGCGCTGTCCTCTGCACTGGACTGGAGCGATGCGCTGGCCGCGCTCTCGCCGCATGCGGTTGGCAATATCAAGTCGCTGCTGCGCGAGGCACCCTACAACTCTCTACCCGAACACTTTGATGCAGAAAAGCAGAGCTTCGTCGACAGCCTGCATCATCGTGACGGACTCGAAGGCATTACCGCCTTCCTCGAAAAAAGAAAGCCGCACTACCGATGAGCTTCAATCACAGACGCCGTATCTTTCTGATGCGGCATGGCAGCGTTACTTATTTTGACAGTGCAGGCAAACCCTTTTTACCGGAGTCGGTTCCTCTTAATGAGCAGGGCCGCGAACAGGCCACCGCTGCAGGAAAAGTTTTTGCGCAAGCGGGTATACGTTTTGATCGCGTGATCATCTCGGGCTTGCCACGCACAGTGGAAACCGCCACGCGCGTGCTGACAGAGACAGGTCAGGCGATCGATCTGCAGGAGTGGTCTGATCTGGTCGAAATCCGAGGCGGCCGTCTGTCGGCAATTCCCGACGCTGAACTCAAAGACGCATTCACCGGCGCCTTCGAAGGCGTCGCCCCCGAAGACAAGCGCTTCCTCGGTGGTGAAAGTGTCGGTGAGCTGATGGATCGCGTGCATCCGGCAATTGATCGCTTGCGTGCCGACAGCGACTGGGACACCGTGCTGCTAGTGCTGCATGGCGGGGTCAATCGGGCGATTTTGTCGTACGCACTGACCGGCCAGCGCATTTTTATGGGCAATCTCGCGCAAACTGCCGGCTGCATCAACGCCATGGACGTGGGTGAACAAGCAAATGACTGGGTGGTGCGCATGATGAATTATTCACCGCTCTCATCATTGCAGGCCGAGTCGCGCGGCACCACCATGGAAGCACTCTTTCATCAATACCGAAAGGCCCGTGGCTTGTAATGCAGCATACCCGCTGCACTAACACCGCCACAAAACAGATCCACACAACGGAAACCAGCAGGAGACTGAAGCAATGTATGAAGAATTCATGGGCACCAAACCTGTCACTGAACGACTGAAAGTTGACCTCGATGCGCTATCGACCTACATGCGCGCGCATGTGGCAGGGTTTTCAGGTGACTTGCAGATTGAGCAGTTCAAAGGCGGTCAATCGAACCCCACCTACAAGCTGACCGCGGGCAGTCAGCGCTACGTGCTGCGCACGAAACCCGCACCGGCTGAGAAGCTTTTGCCCTCGGCGCACGCGATTGATCGCGAATTTCGGGTCATGGATGCGCTGTCCAAATCCGGTTTTCCGGCAGCACGACAGTATGCGCTGTGTGATGACGAATCTGTCATCGGTCGCGCTTTTTACATCATGGAGTTTATTGAAGGACGCGTACTCTGGGATCAGTCGCTACCCGGCATGAGTACGACAGACCGTGCCGCACACTATGATGAAATGAACCGCGTGATCTCTCAGCTGCACAGCACCGATTACAAGGCGGTGGGGCTGGAGACTTACGGCAAACCCGGCAATTATTTTGGTCGTCAGATTGATCGCTGGACCCGTCAGTACAAAGCCGCTGAAACGGAATCCATCCCGGCGATGGACCATCTGATCGAATGGCTGCCGCAGCATATTCCGGCCGGCGATATAACCACTATCGTGCATGGTGACTACCGTCTGGACAACATGATTTTCCATCCGACCGAGCCACGCATTCTGGCAGTGCTGGACTGGGAATTGTCCACCCTCGGTCATCCGCTGGCTGATTTTTCGTACCATTGCATGAGCTGGCATATTGAGCCCGGTTTGTTCCGGGGCATTGGCGGGCTGGATCTCAAGTCGCTGGGCATCCCCTCGGAAGATGAGTACATCGCCCGCTACAGCGAGCGCACCGGCATTGCAATCAACAAGGATGATTTCCGCTTCTATCTGGCCTACAACATGTTCCGTATGGCCGGCATCCTTCAAGGCATCATGAAACGCTATCAGGACGGCACCGCATCGAGCGAGGAAGCGCTGAGGAACGGACAGGCAGCGCGTCCGATGGCAGAGATGGGCTGGGAGTACGCCTCCGGCAAACGCAGCATCTGAACGATATAAAACACCAACACTAATACCCAAAGGCGAGGAGACACGACCATGGACTTTGAATATTCAGAACGCTGCCAGGCGTTGCGTGAAAAATTGCTGCGCTTTATGGATCAGCACATCTATCCGAATGAGCGCGCTTACAAGGATGAAGTCGACCGCAACGGTCTGGAAAAAGGCAATCGCTGGATACCGACGAAGATTATCGAAGAGCTCAAGCCCATCGCCCGCAAGGAAGGTTTGTGGAATCTGTTCCTGCCCAAGTCCGAGCGCGCGCCCGAGGGACTCTCCAATCTCGACTACGCCCCGCTGTGTGAAATCATGGGTCGCATTCCCTGGGCACCGGAAGTCTTCAACTGCTCGGCACCGGACACCGGCAATATGGAAACCATCGAACGCTACGGCACCGAAGAGCACAAGCGCCAGTGGCTGGAGCCTTTGCTGCGCGGCGAAATCCGCTCAGCCTTTGCCATGACTGAGCCGGATGTCGCCTCGTCTGACGCGACTAACATCAGCACACGCATCGAGCGCGTCGGCGACGAGTATGTGATCAATGGCCGCAAATGGTGGACCTCGGGTGCGGGTGATCCGCGCTGCAAGATCTACATCCTGATGGGCAAGACTGATTCGAACGCACCCCGCCATTCACAACAGTCGATGATTCTGGTGCCATCCGATACCAAGGGCGTGACCGTTGTTCGTCCGCTGTCGGTGTTTGGTTATGACGATGCGCCGCACGGCCATTGCGAAGTGACTTTCGATAATGTGCGCGTGCCGGCATCAAACATCCTGCTGGGCGAAGGCCGTGGTTTTGAGATCGCCCAGGGTCGTCTCGGACCGGGACGTATCCATCATTGCATGCGCGCCATCGGTACCGCCGAGCGCGCACTGGAACTGATGTGCCGTCGCATCGATGCCCGTATCGCTTTCGGTAAAAAAGTCTCCGAGCAAGGTGTCTGGCGTGAGCGTATTGCTGAGTCCCGTATCATGATCGACAGCGCGCGCTTACTGGTATTGAAGGCCGCTTACATGATGGACACGGTCGGCAATAAATTCGCCAAGAGCGAAATTGCAATGATCAAGGTGCTGGCGCCGGTGATGGCTCAGCAAGTCATCGACTGGGCGATTCAGGCACACGGTGGCGGCGGTGTATCCGACGACTTCCCGCTGGCGCAGCTATGGGCGCATAACCGTACGCTGCGCATTGCTGATGGTCCGGATGAAGTTCATCGCAATGCGATCGCCAAACTGGAGATTGCAAAATACGTTAGCCTGCCGGGTGAAGGTCTGGATTTGCCTGTGACGCGGTCATAAGACCAAGTCTGGGTAGCGACAACTATAAAGTGCCGGGCATCCGGCACTTTTCATTGGGAGAACAGAAGATGATCGAAGCCTACTCAATGGCCACGCCAAACGGCCACAAAGTACACATCATGCTCGAAGAGTGTGGCCTGCCCTATCGTGCGCACAACATCGATATCGGTCAGGGCGACCAGTTCAAACCTGAATTCCTCGCCATCTCGCCGAACAACAAAATCCCCGCCATCGTTGACCCGGATGGCCCGGATGGCCAACCTATCTCCTTGTTCGAATCGGGCGCGATCCTCATTTATCTGGCGAGCAAGGTCAATCGCTTTTTGGGAAAAACCGACCGCGAAAAATTCACCGTACTGCAGTGGCTGATGTTTCAGATGGGTGGGCTCGGCCCGATGTTGGGTCAGGCACATCACTTCCGCATCTATGCACCCGAGCAGATCGAGTACGCCGTGAACCGCTACACCAATGAAGCCAAACGGCTTTACGGTGTGATGGATCGTCAGTTAGAAAAGAATCGCTTCATTGCCGGTGACGATTACACGATTGCCGACATCGCCTGCTTCCCCTGGACGCGCTCCTGGAAAAATCAGGGCATCGACTGGGCGGATTATCCAAACGCCAAGCGCTGGCATGATGAGATCGCCGAGCGGCCGGCCGTCCAGCGTGGCGTCGAAGTCCTGACGCATTTGCGCAAACCGCTCGTGGATGACAAGGCGCGCGAGATGCTGTTTGGTGGCACCCAGTACCAAAAGCGATAAGCACATGCACCGTCCGCTCGTTCTGGCCTTTGACGTCTTTGGTACCGTCGTTGACTGGCATGGATCGATCAGCCGCGAGGCCGAGGCCCTCATGCCGGGCATTGACGGTGATGCCTTTGCCAGCGCCTGGCGCGCCGGCTACCAGCCCGCGATGGCAGAAGTTCGCAGTGGCAAGCTGGGCTGGACAAAAATCGATGACCTGCACCGGCTGATACTGGACCGGCTGCTGATTGATTTCAACATCGATCTCGACGAAGCCGGTCGCCAACACCTCAACCGCGCATGGCACCGGCTCGCCCCCTGGCCCGATACGGTTGCCGGTCTGACGCAACTGAAATCTGCGTTCACCATCGTCACACTCTCGAACGGCAATCTGTCGCTGCTGGCAAACATGGCCAAGCATGCGCAGCTGCCCTGGGATCTGATCCTCTCGGCCGAAGTATTCCGGCACTACAAACCGGATCCCGAAACCTATCTCGGTGTGGCTGAATTATTTGATCTGAATCCGCAAGACGTCATGATGGTCGCCACCCACGAAGATGATCTGCTCGCAGCGCGCAGCTGTGGTTTGCAGACGGCTTATGTGCATCGACCGCATGAATACGGCACCTCGGTCTCGAAGCCCATCGGTGACCTCTGCCTTTTTGACGTGCAGGCACGGGATTTTAATGATCTGGCAGACCAGCTGACCCTCTGAAGACGCAGGAAAAACACCCAACTAAAAATACCTGCGCAATACCGACTCGGCAACACAAACCGGCTTGTCAGTACCCTCCTGCTCGACCGTCATCTTCCAGACACTCTGCACACAATCAGGAAGACGCTCAACCGACAACAGCGCGAACCGTCCGCGCACACGCCCACCGACAAGCATCGGTGACGGGAAGCGGACTTTGTTGGTGCCGTAATTGATACTCATCTTGCCGAACGGGAGTTCGACTTTTTCCTCAAAAAACTTTGGCAGCAAAGAGAGCGTCAGAAAGCCATGGGCAATCGTGCCGCCGAACGGTGATTCACGCTTGGCACGCTCAATATCGACATGAATCCACTGCGGATCATCCGTCGCCTGCGCAAACTGATTCACGCGTTCCTGACTGATGGTGAGCCACTCGCTGACCGAGACTTCCTTGCCGACTTCCGCCTCCAGTGCCTCCGGCGTATCAAACGTTCGCATGCATTTTCCTTTGCAGATCAAAGAATCTGGCCAACACGGTCAAGCCACCGCAGCAAAGCCCGGCTGGGCAATAAAACGCGCAAGGTGATGATCGGTATCGCCGAGCGTCAATTCAATCGTGCTCAAACGTTTGAAGTAATGCGCCGCCGGAAGTTCATTGGTGACGCCCATGCCGCCATGCAGCTGAACGGCTTGCTGCCCTATATATTTCATAGCCTCACCAACGCGAGCCTTGGCCGCTGAAATCACGCGCCGGCGCTCGCTCGCATCATCCGATGCAACGGTCACTGCAGCGAGCATCGCCATCGAACGTGCCTGTTCCAGCTGAATGAACATCTCGGCCATGCGATGCTGAAGCACCTGAAATTTACCAATCGGTACACCGAACTGCTGCCGGGTTTTCAGATACTCGAGTGTGGCCTCGGTCAGCGCTTCCATCACACCCAGCGCCTCGGCACACAGCAGTGCAACACCATGGTCGCTGGCAGCCTCCAGCAGTGACCAGCCCTTACCCTCTTTGCCCAGTAGCGATGACACCGGCACGCGCACCTGTTTGAAATCGATCGACGCCATACGCATGCCGTCATTGCTGCGCGCATCACGAATGCTGATGCCCGCGCTGTCTGCCGGAAGGATGAACAGAGAAATACCCTCCGTGTCACTGGCTTTACCCGCACTGCGGGCAGAGACAATCAGACAACCAGCCTGCGCGCCATGCAGCACGGTGGACTTGCTGCCATCGATCAGATAGTGATCATCAACTTTCTGCGCCGTTGTCTCGATATGAGCAAGTTCGTGCCGTGACTGTCGCTCGCTGAGTGCACAGGCAAGGATCATCTCTCCGCTAGCAACGCGGCTCTGCACATCGCCATGCCCACCAGCGAGTTTCAGAAACTGCACACCCAGCGCCGTCGAAAAGACGGGTTCAACCACCAGTGCGCGACCCAGTGCCTGCATCACCACCATCTGATCAATCGCCGTACCGTCAAAACCATCATGCGCTGCAGGTACCGGCAAAGCGTTTACGCCCAGCTCTGCCAGTGCCTGCCAGGCATCGGCCGAAACACCCGCCTCGGAGCGGATGATCTGTTTGCGCGTTTCGAAGTCGTAGTCTTTAACAGCCCAGCGCGCAATCGCATCGGCAAGCTGTTGCTGTTCGGAGTTCAGGTCAAAATCCATCGTCGTTCTCCATCCTATCTCGCCGTTTTCACAGTCCCAGAATCATCTGGGTGATGATGTTTTTCTGGATCTCGTTCGAGCCGCCATAAATCGAGGTCTTGCGGTAGTTGAAGTAGTAAGGCATCAGCGGTGCAGTGTCATCGTCGCCGACCGCGGCGGATGCCTGATCGCCTTCCAGATACGACAGCTCGAAAGGCAAGCCCAGCGGACCGGCAGCCTCGACCATCAACTCGGTCAACCGCTGCTGAATTTCCGTACCTTTCACTTTCAACATTGATGCCTCGGGTCCGGGTGCACGGCGCTTGGCTTCCTGAGAGATCACGCGCAGGACGGTGACTTCGAGTGCCATCAAATCGATTTCAAGCGAAGCGACCTTGGATGCAAACAGCGCATCTTCCAGCAGCGGACGACCGCCTTTTTGCATACGCGTCGCCAGTCGCTTAAGAAACTGCAGCTCGCGCTTGGAACGACCGACCGCTGCAATGCCCGTGCGCTCGTGTCCAAGCAGGTATTTCGCATACGTCCATCCGCGATTTTCTTCGCCGATCAGATTGGCCACCGGTACACGCACCTGATCGAAAAAGACTTCATTAACTTCATGGTCTTCGTCGAGCGTAATAATCGGCCGCACCGTGATACCCGGCGTCCTCATATCAATCAGCAGGAAAGAAATGCCCTCCTGCTTGCGCGCAGCCGGATCCGT
>JACCDX010007739.1_pt1 | contig 12177 bp, 8 predicted proteins | sample 7449681 | NCBI WGS metagenome assembly JACCDX01 (sample SAMN15323450, study PRJNA562643) | freshwater metagenome | isolation source: river surface water | place: USA:Blue River Watershed | collected 2017-08-18 | reverse complement strand
GTGGCGATCACGTCGCCCGGCATCAGCGTGATGAACTTGCTGACGTAGCTGACGATCTTCGCGACCGAGAAGATCATCGTCTTCGTATTGCCGGTCTGGCAGCGCTCGCCGTTCACGTCCAGCCACATGCCGAGGCGCTGCGGGTTCGGCACTTCGTCGCGCGTGACCAGCCACGGGCCGACCGGGCCGAAGGTGTCGCAGCCCTTGCCCTTGTCCCAGCTGCCCCCGCGCTCGAGCTGGAATGCGCGTTCGGACACGTCGTTGACGATGCAGTAGCCGGCGACATATTCAGGTGCCTGGCGCTCGCTGACATGCTGTGCCTTCGTGCCGATCACGATGCCGAGCTCGACTTCCCAGTCGCCCTTGGTCGCATCCTTCGGCAGCATCACGTCGTCGTTCGGGCCGTTCAGGCAGCTGATCGCTTTCGTGAACATGATCGGCTCTTTCGGGATCGGCATGTTCGACTCGGCCGCGTGGTCCGAATAGTTCAGGCCGATGGCGATGAACTTGCCGATACCGGCGACCGGCACGCCGTAGCGCGGCTTGCCCCGGACTGCCGGCAGCTTGGCCGGCTTGACCTTGGCCAGCTTCGCCAGCGTCTTTTCCGACAGCGCTGCGGGCGTGATGTCGTCGATGATTGCCGACAGGTCGCGCAGCTTGCCTTCGGCGTCGATCATGCCGGGCTTCTCGTGGCCGGGGCGGCCGTAACGTACCAGTTTCATCTTGTCTCCCTTGGCTTGTTGTTGATGGTTCGCAGTCGGCGCATTATGCACGTTCACGGTCGGCGACGGCGTTCGCGCGCCGGCCGGCGACGGGCAGGCGATTGCAGAAAAGCGTGCCGCCGCTTTCCGGCTTTTTAATATCCAGCGCACAGACGCTGTGTTATTTTCGGCGAACTTTTCCGCAGGGCGGTTCAAATTCCAAAAGGGGGACTTATGTTCAAACCATCCCGCAGCGTGCTGGCTGCCTTGGGTCTGGCATCCGTGCTGGCGATGTCGCCGAGCTTCTCGGCGCCGAGCGAGGCCGATTTCCTGGTTGTTCCGCCGGAAAAGCTGGTGTGGAAGGATGCCGGCAGCGGCGCAAAGATCGCCGTGGTCTACGGTGACCTGTCGAAGCCGGGCATGTACGTGATCCGCGCGTACTTCCCGCCGGGCGTGATGAGCTCGCCGCACTTCCATGGCGAGGACCGCTACGTGATCGTGGTCGAGGGCACCTGGAATGCCGGCACCGATGACAGCTGGGATCCGCAGGCGACCGAGGCGCTCGGCGCGGGCAGCTACATGTTCCACAAGAGCGGCGCGGTGCATTACGACGGCTCGGCCGGCGACAAGGGCGCGGTCGTGCAGATCGTCGGCATGGGCCCGAGCAAGACCACCTTCCTCTATCCGAAAGAGGGCAATTTCGGCAAGCCGCGCAAACTCAACTGATTGAAGCGATGAAGAAAATCCTCCTGATGCTGGCCGTCGCGGCCAGCGTGCCGGCCCATGCGGAATGGATCTCCTACCAGCGCAACGGCGACATCGATGAACTGGTCGAGTCACAGCCGCTCGGCCGCGATGGCAGCCGCGTGAAGATCTGGACGCTGACGAATTACGCCAAGCCGATGACGACGCTCGAAGGGCAGGACTATGCGTCCGAGAAGATGCTGACCACGGTGGATTGCGCCAGCCGCAAGGCGGGCGCCGAACAGGTGATCCGCTACAGCGCAAGCCACGCCGGTGGCGATGTGATCAGCTCGATGGACACCCCGTTGCGGCTGGTCGCCGTGAAGGCAGGCAGCACCGAAGAGGCGCTGCTCGCGCAGGTCTGCCGCTGACGCCGGCATGACGAAAAGTTGTTTGTAAAATAACGAAAATTACCCCCTGTTCATGTTTTGACCGAAGCGTTTATACTTCCCGTATCATTGATCCAATGCAACTTCGTGCGTTCCAGCGGCGTGCAGGGCGCAGCGGTCGATGCATCTACTTTTTATAGCGGGAAGGCGCCATCATGGATTGGGTTGCAGACAACTTGCTCGCGTGGCTCGACGAGGCCACTGATGCCGAACTGGACGAAATGCCCTATGGAGTCGTCGGCTTCGACGCCGAAGGCAAGACCTGCCGCTACAGCGCCTATGAGTCGCGCCTGTCGGGACTGAAGCAGGAACAGGTGCTCGGCCGTCACTTCTTCGAGGAGATCGGCAGGTGCATGAACAACCGCATGGTTGCGCGCCGCTTCGACAGCGCGCAGGCAAGCAACGTGGCGCTCGACTGTGTCATCGACTACGTGCTCGCGTTCAGGTCGCAGCTGACGCCGGTGAAGCTGCGGCTGCTGTCGCAGCCCGGTGCGCCGACGCGCTACTTGCTGGTACAGCGACAGCAGCGGGCTGACGAATGATCGTCCGGGACGCACCCAGCGCCGAGCATCTGCGGGAATACCTGTATCACGCGACCGCTGGCGTGATTCAGACCGACCTGCAGGGGCGGGTATTGCTGATGAATCCGGTGGCCGTTCGCCTGCTGATGCCACTGGTGGCACGGGGTGACCACCTGTTCAACCTGTGGACGACCCTCGAGCCGCTGATACCGGAAATCCGCAACCTCGCCAAGGCCTCGCCTTACGGCGCCGGCAACCTGCTGTCGGGCCATCGTATCGTGCTGCCTTGCGGCGGGCACGGGCAGGCGGATACGGCCGCGCTCTCGCTGTCCGTGGTGCAGGTCAGTGCCGATTCGCTGATCGCGACGATCGTCGATGTTTCCGAAGCGGTGCGCTACGAATGGCTGCTGGGCAAGCAGGAGGCGCGACTGAATGCAACGACGGCCATCGCCGCGCAGCATGCCGAGGTGGTGATCGATCCCGACGGCACGATCGCTTCCTGGAACCCCGCGATGGAGCGGCTGACCGGATTCACCGCAACCGAGGCCAAGGGCCAGCGGTGTTCGCTGCTGTTTGCGCCGGATGCGATGACGTCCGACCGGCTGAGCGACCGCCTGGCCGAGGCGCGCAATGCGGGCATCAGCATCGCCGAGGGCAAAATGCGGCGCGCCGGCGGCGATCTGTTCTGGGGACAGTCCATCATTTTCTACACCGAGCCCAGCCTGCGTTCCGATGCTTACATCCTGCTGGTGCGCGAGACTGGTGAGCAGCGCGAAACCATCGATGCGCTGCTGAATGCGGTCAAGTCCGACCAGCTGACCGGCGTCGCCAACCGGCGCGGCCTGCAGGACGCAGCCGCTCTGGAAATCGGCCGGCATGCCGCCCGACCGCGCGACATCGCGATGCTGATGCTCGACATCGACTACTTCAAGCTGATCAACGACACCTACGGCCACCCGGTCGGCGACGAAGTGCTGCGCAACCTCGCGTCCGTGATGCTCGACAGCGTGCGCAATATCGACGTGGTCGCGCGCATCGGCGGCGAGGAGTTTGCCGTGCTGCTGCCATCGACCGACCTGACCATGGCGGTGCGCATCGCCGAGCGCATCCGCACCAGCGTTGCCGCCGAGTGCGTGCGGTCCGGCAGTCACGCGATCCGCTATCGCGTCAGCATTGGCGTTGCGCGGTTTGCTGCCGGCATGACCGGCGTCGACGAACTGATCGCGGCGGCAGACCGGGCGCTGTACAAGGCGAAGCACGGCGGGCGCGATTGCGTGCATGTGTGCGGCGACGCCGAATGATCACTTCAGTATCCTGAAAAGGTTGTTGGCGTCGTCGGTCCACACGCCAAGGCCGGGAATCGACGGCGGCTCCTGCGCGGCCTCGGTGATTCCCGGCCGCTGCAGCAGCGCCTTGCTGCGCGCAACCAGTACCCAGTCCGAGCTGGCCAGCGGCTTCGCCGGCTTCGCATCCCTGACCAGTACCGCGTGCATTCCCCGGTCGGCAGCCAGACGCTCAACTACCGGCGCCAGCGCGAGGAAACGGTTGGATACGTGGAAGGCGATCACGCCGTCTTCCGTCATGTGCCGCAGGTAGATCGCCAGCGCCTCGCGCGTCATCAGGTGCACGGGAATCGAATCGCCGGAAAAGGCGTCGATCGCCAGCACGTCGAAGCCGTTCGGCGCTTCCTTCTCCAGGCTGAGCCGCGCATCGCCGAGCACCGTTTCAATCTGTCCGCGGCTGTTGCGCAGGTAGCCGAATTCCTGTTGCGCGACCGAGATCACGGCCGGGTCGATGTCGTAGAAGCGGAAGCGGTCGCCCGGCTGCCCATACGCCGCCAGCGTACCGGTGCCGAGGCCGACGACACCGACCTTGCGCGGCGCACCGCCGGCGCTTGCCATCAGCACGCGGCCGATGCCCGAGCTCTGGCCGTAATACGTCGTCGGCTGGCGTGAGCGGCTGCCGTTCAGGTATTCCTCGCCATGCAGGATCGCGCCGTGCAGCAGCCGGCGCAGCGTGACGCCATCGTCGAGAGGCACATCCCGCACCAGCAGGCGTCCGTAGAAATTGCGCTCGAGCAGGCGCGCCGACCGCAGGTCGTTGCTGACTTGCTGCCCCAGCATGACGGCAAAGCCGGCGGCGAACAGCAGCGCCGACAGCAGCATGATCCGGCGCTGTCGCAGCAGCAGCGCCACCAGCAGCGCAATCACCACGAAGCCGATGCCCAGCTCGTAAAACGACGGCAGCACGCGCGGCGCGACCAGGCCGACGAGTATGCCGCCGAGCGCGCCGCCCAGCGACAGCGCGAGGTAGAAGCGGGTCAGGTGGCGCGGCGCCGGCCGCAGTGATGCCAGCTCGCCGTGCAGCACCATGCAGCCGATGAACAGGCCTGCGCAGTAGAGCGGTATGGCGACCTTGATGTTCAGGCCGACGCTGGCCTGGTTCAGGCCATAGGCGCAGACGGCAAAGCTCAAGAACAGCAGCGGAAGGAACAGCGCGCGGCGATACCAGCGGTCGCTCTCGAAGCAGAGCACGAAAGTCAGCAGGTACAGCGTCAGCGGCAGGATCCACAGGAAAGGGATCGCCGCGACGTTCTGTGTGATGTGGTTCGTCACCGCCAGCAGCAGCCACGAACCCATCGCCGCCAAGGCGACCCACAGCGCCTGCGTGCGCGCCGGCGGAGCGGCGAGCGCTTCGGTTTGCGGTTCGTCCCGCGTCGCGCGCTGGGGCCGGATATCGCGCACCAGCGCGGCGCCGGACAGCACGCACAACACCGCAAACCCGGTATAGATCGCAGACCATGCCGATGACTGCGATTCGAGCGGCAGCCACGGCTCGATCAGGAACGGGTAGCACAACAGCGCCAGCAGCGACGCAAGGTTCGACAGCGAGAACAGCCGGTAGACCCGCGGCCCCTCGCCCGATTGCGCAGCCCACGACTGGATCAGCGGGCCGGTGGTGGACAGCATCAGGTAGGGCAGTCCGACGGTCGCGCCAAGCAGCAGCAGGATGTACAGCCCGGGGTCCTCGCTGCCGTCAGGCTTCCAGCCACTGCCGGCCAGCACCGGCAGCGTCGCCAGGCTCAGCGCAAGCAGCAGCGCGTGCAGCATCACCTGCCGCGACGGGGCAAGGCGCCGGCTGACCTGGTCGGCGTAGGCGTAACCAAGCAGCAGCAGGGTCTGGAAGAACACCAGGCAAGTCGCCCAGACGGATGCGGAGCCGCCGAACCACGGCAGGATGTGCTTGGAGACGATGGGCTGGACGAGGAAGAGCAGGAAGGCGCTGGCGAAGATCGTGGCGGCGTGCAGGATTGCGCTCATGAGCATGGTTTTGTTATAAATGTAAAACCAATTTACCATCCCCGCGCCGTTTTGCGGGGACGGTCGACGGCAAAGGCGCTGATCTTGCGTTGCGCAGGGGGCCGACATCAACCATGGCAATGGTGGCCTGGTGCCGGTTCCGTAGAATACCGTTGTCTGCCGAATAATCGTGTGCCGGGCATGGGGGAAACGTGCGTTTCAACAAGAAGTCGTTCATGCTGGTGTTCGCCGTGGTTGCGGCTGCGGCAGTCGTGCTCGCCGCATGGCAGCCGTGGCGCGACAAGGGCCCGGGGAATGGTTTTGTGAACGGTAACGGCCGCATCGAAGCGACCGAGGTCGCGGTGGCGGCGAAGCAGGCGGGACGCATTCGCCAGATTCTCGTCGGCGAAGGCGAATTCGTGGCGGCCGGGCAGGTTGTGGCGCGCATGGAGATCGCCAGCCTGCAGGCGCAGCGCGACGAGGCCGCCGCGCGCTTGCAGCAGGCGCGCGAGGCCATTGCCGGCGCACACGCGCAGGTCAGCCTGCGCCAGAGCGACCTGCAGTCCGTCTTGGCGCTGGTCACGCAGCGCGAGAGCGAGCTGGAGGCGGCCAATCGCCGCCTCGCACGCTCGGAGCAGCTGACGCGCGAGGGATTTTTCTCGGCGCAGACACTGGATGACGACCGCGCGCGCGTGCGCAACCAGACCGCGACACTGAGCGCCGCGCAGGCGCAGGTGCGCGCCGCGCAGGCGGCGATCGCTGCGGCGCGCACGCAAGTCAATGGCGCGGCCGCCAACGCGCGGGCTGCGCAGGCGACGCTGGACCGCATCGAGGTCGACATGGCCGACAGCGACCTGAAGGCGCCGCGCGACGGCCGCGTGCAGTATTTGCTCGCGCGCGAAGGCGAGGTGGTCGCCGGCGGCGCGCGCGTGCTGAACCTGCTCGACCTGTCGGACGTCTACATGACCTTTTTCCTTCCCGAGACCGTGTCCGGGCGCGTCGCGCTCGGCAGCGACGTGCGCATCGTGCTCGACGCCGCGCCGCAGTACGTGATCCCGGCCGCGGTATCTTTTGTCGCCAGCAATGCGCAGTTCACGCCGAAGACTGTCGAGACCGCGAGCGAGCGGCAGAAGCTGATGTTCCGCGTGCGCGCGCAAATCGATCGTGACTTGCTGAAGCGCCACCTGAAGCAAGTGAAGACAGGCCTGCCCGGCGTGGCCTGGCTGAAGCTGGATCCGAACGTGGCCTGGCCCGCGCACCTGGCCGTCACGCCCGGACTGTGAGCGCCGCCTCCGGCCTGCCCGCCGCTGCCAGGCTCGCGCATGTGAGCCTGCGCTACCAGCGCGCGACGGCGCTCGACGACGTGACGCTGGATCTGCCTGCCGGCGTGGTCGTCGGCGTGATCGGCCCCGACGGCGTCGGCAAGTCCAGCCTGCTCGCGCTGCTGTCCGGCGCGCGCAAGATCCGGCAGGGGCGCGTCGAGGTGCTGGGCGGCGACATGGCACGGCGCCGGCATCGCGACGCGGTCTGTCCGCGCATTGCCTACATGCCGCAGGGGCTTGGCAAGAACCTGTATCCGAGCCTGTCGGTTGCGGAGAACCTCGGTTTCTTTGCGCGCCTGTTCGGGCATGACGATGCCGAGTGCCGGCGCCGCATCGAGCAGCTGACGCGCAGCACCGGCCTGTATGCTTTTCTCGATCGTCCGGCCGGCAAGCTGTCGGGCGGCATGAAGCAGAAGCTCGGGCTGTGCTGCGCGCTCGTCCATGACCCCGACCTGCTGATCCTCGATGAGCCGACCACCGGCGTCGACCCGCTCGCGCGGGCGCAGTTCTGGGAGCTGATCGCGCATATCCGCGCCGGCCGGCCCGGCATGAGCGTGCTGGTCGCGACCGCATACATGGAGGAAGCGGAAAGTTTCGACTGGCTGGTCGCCATGGACGGCGGACGCGTGCTGGCGACCGGCACGCCGGCGGAGCTGCTGGCGCGTACTGGCAGCGCGCACCTCGAGGATGCGTTCATCGCCTTGCTGCCTGATGCGACGCGCGCCGGCCACCCTGACCCGGCGCTCGCGCTGCCGCCGCCTGCCGATACCGGCGAGCTGGCGATCGAGGCGCGCGAACTGACGATGCGCTTCGGCGATTTCGTCGCGGTCGACCATGTGAGCTTTCGCATACGCCGCGGCGAGATTTTCGGTTTCCTCGGCTCCAACGGTTGCGGCAAGTCGACCACGATGAAGATGCTGACCGGCTTGCTGCCGGCCAGCGACGGGCAGGCGTGGCTGTTCGGACAGCCGCTCGACCCGCGCGACATGGACACGCGCCGGCGCGTCGGCTACATGTCGCAGTCGTTCTCGCTGTATGGCGAACTGACGGTGCGGCAGAACCTTGTTCTGCATGCGCGGCTGTTCCAGGTGCCGGAACATGAGGTCGATGGTCGCGTCGCAGAAATGATCGCCCGCTTTGGTCTGCAAGGGCAGCAGGATGCGCTGCCACCGTCGCTGCCGCTGGGCGTACGTCAGCGACTGTCGCTGGCGGTCGCCGTGGTGCACCGGCCTGAGCTGCTGATCCTCGACGAGCCGACCTCGGGCGTGGACCCGATCGCGCGCGACGAGTTCTGGCAGCTGATGATCGAGCTGGCGCGGCGCGACAAGGTGACGATCTTCATCTCGACGCATTTCATGAACGAGGCCGAGCGCTGTGACCGCATATCGCTGATGCACGCAGGCCGCGTGCTCGACAGCGATACGCCGGCGAATCTGGTCGCGAAGCGCGGCGTCGAAACGCTGAACGATGCGTTCATCAGTTACCTGCGCGAAGCGACCGCCGACAGTGCGGCGAGTGCGGCGAGTGCGGCGCCCTCCGCCGACGTGACGGTCGCATCCGCTGCAGCGCGAGGACAGGGCCGGCACCGGCGGCTGCTTGCCAGCGGCAGGCGCATCGCCGCGCAGGTGCGGCGCGAGGCGCTGGAGCTTCAGCGTGACCCGGTGCGCAGCACGCTGGCGCTGCTGGGTTCGCTGCTGCTGATGTTCGTGATGGGCTATGGCATCAACATGGATGTCGAGGAAATGAGCTTTGCCGTGCTCGACCGCGACCAGACGGTGCTGAGCCGGGACTATGCGCTGAACCTGTCAGGCTCGCGCTATTTTCAAGAGCAGCCGCCGCTGGCCGACGATGCGGACATGGATCGCCGTCTGCGCGGTGGCGGACTGTCGCTCGCGCTTGAGCTGCCTTCCGGTTTTGCGCGCGACCTCGAGAGCGGCCGCGGCGTGCAGATCGGCGCCTGGATCGACGGCGCGATGACGCGTCGCGCCGAGACCGTCGCCGCCTATGTGCAGGGCATGCACTATCACTGGCTCGCGCAGCAGGGGCAGCAGCGCGGCGTGATGCCGTCCGAGCCGATGACGGTGGAAACACGCTTTCGCTACAACCCGGACGTGAAGAGCCTGCCGGCGATGGTGCCGGCCGTGATACCACTGCTGCTTTTGATGATGCCGGCGATGCTGGCCGCGCTGGCGATCGTGCGCGAGCGCGAGCTGGGATCGATCATCAACTTCTATGCGACGCCGACCACGCGCATCGAATTCTTGCTCGGCAAGCAGCTGCCCTATGTCGCGCTGTCGATGGTCAATTGCTGCCTGATGGTCGCCGCCGCCGTGAGCTTGTTCGGCATTCCGCTGACTGGCAGCCTGCCGGCACTCGTGCTGGCCGCCTTCCTGTTCAGCTTCAGTGCGACCGGCATCGGGCTGTTGATCTCGACGATGGTGCGCAGCCAGATCGCCGCGATCTTTTTTGCGATGGTCGCCACGATGATTCCGGCGGTCCAGTTTGCGGGGCTGATCAATCCGGTGTCGGCATTGGAAGGCGTGGGCCGCTGGATCGGCGAAGTCTATCCGGCCAGCCACATGGTGACCGTCAGTCGCGGCGTTTTCAGCAAGGCCTTGGGTTTCGGCGAGCTGGCGTCGTCGTTCTGGCCGCTGCTGCTGGCCGCGCCGCTGATCTTCCTGTGCGCGGCGGCGCTGCTGAAAAAGCAGGAGGATTGAGATGCAGATGCGACGGCGCCTGAACCATGTGTTCCGGCTTGGCATCAAGGAGCTGTGGAGCCTCTGGCGCGATCCGATGATGCTGTTCCTGATCGTATTCACATTTACTTTTGCGGTCTACAGCGCCGGCAAGTCGATGCCGGAAACGCTGCACCGCACGCCGATCGCGATCGTCGACGAGGACGATTCGACGCTGTCGGCGCGCATCTTCACCGCGTTCTATCCGCCAACCTTCACGCCGCCGGTGCGCATCACGCTGTCGGAGGTCGATTCGCTGATGGATGCCGGGCGTTACACGCTGGTGCTGGTGATCCCGCCGAACTTCGAGCGTGACGTGCTGGCCGGCCGTCGCCCTGCAGTCCAGCTGAACGTCGATGCGACACGGATGAGCCAGGCCTTTACCGGCAGCGCGTTTGCGCAGCAGATCGTGGCCGGCGAGGTGGCCGAGTTCGCGCAGCGACAGCGGAAGGACGAAGCGTCGCCGGTCGAGCTGGTGACACGGATGCGCTTCAATCCGACGCTGTCGAATGTCTGGTTCGGCTCGCTGATGGAGCTGGTCGGGCAGATCACGGTGGTGTCGATCATCCTGACCGGCGCGGCGCTGATCCGCGAGCGTGAGCATGGCACGGTCGAGCACCTGCTGGTGATGCCGGTGACGCCGACCGAGATCATGCTGGCCAAGGTCTGGGCGATGGGACTGGTGGTGACGCTGGCGGCGGCGCTGTCGTTGAACGGCGTGATCCGCGGTGTGCTGCAGGTGCCGATCGAGGGCTCGCTGTGGCTGTTCTTCGGCGGGGTGGCGCTGCACCTGTTCGCAACGACCTCGATGGGCATCTTCATGGCGACGCTGGCGCGCAGCATGCCGCAGTTCGGCCTGCTGGTGGTCCTGATCATGATGCCGCTGCAGATGCTGTCCGGCGGCATGACGCCGCGCGAGAGCATGCCGTTGTGGATACAGTGGGGCATGGCGCTGTCGCCGACCACGCACTTCACCGAGCTGAGCCAGGCGATCCTGTATCGCGGTGCCGGGCTGACCGTGGTCTGGCCATCGCTGCTTGCGCTGGCCATCATCGGCACCGTGCTGTTTGCGTTTTCGCTGCGGCGCTTCCGCAACGCGATCATGCGGATGGCCTGATGGCCGTTGCAGGCGGGTAGAGGTTGGGGTATCGGCACCGGCGTGCCGGGTCGGCTGGTCCCGCCGCCGGGAATCGAACCCAGATCTAGCGCTTAGGAGGCACTCGTTCTATCCATTGAACTACGGCGAGGACGCGGATGCTGCGCGTAGCGGCGCAACACGGCGCGAATTATAGCCCAGCGTCCCGGCCGGGCCGGCGCAATGTCGCGCTGCGGCACCGGGATGACGCACTGTCGGTACAATAGCGCGCTGATCCACCCGCTCACGCGCGCCGGTTCCCGGCGCCTTTCACGATGGCAGTCATTTCCCTCAACGATGCGCAACTGGCGTTCGGTCACGTCGCCTTGCTCGACCACGCCGAATTTTCCCTCGAAACCGGCGAACGCGTCGGCCTGATCGGCCGCAACGGCACCGGCAAATCCTCGCTGCTGCGCATCATCGCCGGGCTGTCGAAACTCGACGACGGCCAGCTGGTGCTGCAGCAGGGCCTGCGCATTGCGTATGTCGAGCAGGAACCGAAATTCGACGAAGGCATCTCGGTGTTCGATGCGGTCGCCAGCGGCGTCGGCGACATTCGCGCGCTGCTCGACGAATACGACCAGCTGACCTCGAAGCTCGGCACCGATGACGATACGGCGCTGATGGACAGGATGCACGCGGTGCAGGCGAAGCTGGACGTGACGGACGGCTGGAGCCTGTCGAACCGCGTGCAGACCACATTGCAGCGGCTGAATCTCGACGGCGAACGTCTGGTGTCCACTTTGTCCGGCGGCATGAAGAAGCGCGTCGCACTGGCGCGCGCACTCGTTGTGGCGCCGGATGTACTGATCCTCGACGAGCCAACCAACCACCTGGATTTTTCATCGATCGCCTGGCTGGAGGAATTACTGCGCGAGTTTCGCGGCAGCCTGCTGTTCATCACGCACGACCGCAGCTTCCTCGACAACATCGCCACCCGCATCGTCGAACTCGATCGCGGCCACCTGCAATCGTATCCGGGTAACTTCAGCGCCTACCAGACGCGCAAGGCGGACCAGCTGGCGGTCGAGGAAGTCGAGAACGCCAAATTCGACAAGTTCCTCGCGCAGGAAGAGGTCTGGATACGCAAGGGCGTCGAGGCGCGCCGCACGCGCAATGAAGGCCGGGTGCGCCGGCTCGAGGCATTGCGGCTGGAACGCGTGCGCCGCCGCGACCAGCAGGGACAGGTGAAGATGGAGCTGTCGGCCGGCGAGCGCTCCGGCAAGATCGTGGCGGAGCTGATTGACGTCTGCAAGTCGTATGACGACCGGCCGATCGTGAAGGATTTCAGCGCGACCATCCTGCGCGGCGACAAGGTGGGCCTGATCGGC
>JACCDX011644445.1_pt1 | contig 12180 bp, 14 predicted proteins | sample 7449681 | NCBI WGS metagenome assembly JACCDX01 (sample SAMN15323450, study PRJNA562643) | freshwater metagenome | isolation source: river surface water | place: USA:Blue River Watershed | collected 2017-08-18 | reverse complement strand
TGCTATTTATTATGCTTGCGAAAAAAATAACTTAAAAATTGTTAAGGAGTTAGTAAAAACATTTGGTAAAGATTTACCGATTAATGAAGATGCTATTTATTATGCTTGTGGAAACAACAATACAGAAATTGTTAAGGAGTTAGTAAAAACATTTGGTAAAGATTTACCGATTAATGAAAATGCTATTTATCAAGCTTGTAGAAAAGATAATTTTGAAATTGCAGAGATGTTAGTTAAACTATTTAAAAGTGATTTACCTATAAATGAAAAAGAAATTTTAAAATACGGTTTGAGTGATCAAATAAAGAAGTTGTTGTATAATTATGATTTAATCTTTTAAAAAATGATTTTATTTGGAGGAATAAAAAGAAATAAAAAAAGTTGTTGTTTGATTACGATTTAATCTTTTAAAAATTGATTTTTTTGGAGGAAGAAAGAGATAAGAAAGAAAAAGAGAAAGAAAAAGAGTAAATGTTAACTTTTGATAATATTGGAGTTTGTGAAGATAGTATTAAAATTGTTTGGTGTAATAGAAGAATAATAAAAAGGATATTAACAAATGCTTGTAATAGAATTGATAGTAATAAAATTATTGAATTGATAAAAAAATATAAAACTTATTTACCTATTAATACAAAAGCTATTACATTAATTTGGGAAAATAGAAATTTTGAAATGTTTGAATTATTAATTAATATTTTCGGTAAAAATTTGCCTATAGATAAAAAGCTTGTTAACCAAATTTGTAAAAATAATAATACAGAAATTGTTAAGAAGTTAATGAGTGTATTTGGTAAAGATTTACCTATAGATGAAAATGCTATTTGTTTTGCTTGTGAAAATTCTAATTGGGAAATTGTTAAGTTGTTGGTTGATGTTTACGGTAAAGATTTGCCGATTAATATTTATGCTATTTATGAAACTTGGGAAAATAGAAATTATGAAATTTTTGAATTATTAATTAAAACTTTCGGTAAAAATTTACCAATTGATGAAAACATTATTAGCCTAATTTGTTACTATAATGAGTTGGAAATTATTGAGATGTTGGTAGAAATTTTCGATAAAGATTTGCCTATAGATGAAAATGCTATTTGTTTAGCTTGTTATAATGGTAATTTTGAAATTATTAAGGAGTTAACGGGTATATTTGGTAAAGAATTACCGATTAATGAAGATGCTATTATTCAAGCTTGTAAAAAAAACAATATAGAGATTGTTAAGTTATTAATTGAAACTTTTGGTAAAGATTTGCCTATAAATAATATCATTATTTATGAAACTTGTAAAAATGGTAATTTTGAAATTTTAGAAATGTTAGTTAAATTATTTAAAAGTGATTTACCTATAGATGAAAGCCTAATTTTAAATTTGGGTTTGAGTGATCAAATAAAGAAGTTATTGTTTGATTACGGTTTAATCTTTTAAAAATTGATTTTTTTTTGGAGGGATGAAAAGAGATTAAATAAAAAGAGAAAGAGTAAATGTTAACTTTTGATAATATTGGAGTTTGTGAAGATAGTATTAAAATTGTTTGGTGTAATAGAAGAATAATAAAAAGGATATTAAGAAATGCTTGTAATGAAAATGATATTAATAAAATTATTGAATTGATGAAAAAATATAAAACTGATTTACCTATTAATAAAAAAACTTTTAGATTTATTTGGGAAAATAGAAATTTTGAAATTTTTGAATTGTTTGTTAAAACATTTAATAAAAATTTACCTATAGATAAAACAGTTATTGGTCGTATTTGGGAAGAAGATGATTTTAAAATGGTTAAGTTATTGGTAGAAACTTTTGGTAAAGATTTACCTATAGATAAAAATGTTATTTATCATGCTTGCAGGTATAATAATTGGGAAATTGTTAAGTTGTTGGTTAAAACTTTCGGTAAAGACTTGCCTATAAATAAAATGGATATTTATTATCCATGCGAAAATAACAATACAGAAATAGTTAAGTTATTGGTTGAAACTTTCGGTAAAGATTTACCTATTAATAATGTTGCTATTTATGAAGCTTGTAAAAATAATAATACAGAAATAGTTAAGGAGTTAACGGGTATATTTGGTAAAGATTTACCGATTAATGAAGATGCTGTTATTCAAGCTTGCGAAAACAACAATACGGAAATTGTTAAGTTATTAATTGAAACTTTTGGTAAAGATTTACCTATAAATAATAATATTATTTATCAAGCTTGTATAAATGGTAATTTTGAAATTTTAGAAATGTTAGTTAAATTATTTAAAAGTGATTTACCTATAAATGAAAAACAAATTTTAAATTTGAGGTTGAGTGATAAAATAAAAAAGTTGTTGTTTGATTACGATTTAATCTTTTAAAAATTGATTTTTTGAATGGATGAAAAAGAAAAAATAAAAAGAGAAAATAAAAGATAAATGTTAACTTTTATAATATTAAAAAATACTTGTTATGTATTTACTTTTTTTACCTATTGATAAAAATTTTATTTATTATGCTTGTAACAAAATAATTAAAAAAAAGTATATTTGATGAAAATGTTATTTATGCAGTGTATGTGAAAATAATAATTACGCGATTATGAATTTTATTAGGATTTAAAAAATTGATTTTTTTTTTGAAAAGAAAAAAGAAAAAAGAGAAACTAATGTTAAATTATGATATTGTTGAATCTTTAAATTATAAGATAAAAATATATCAAAGTAATAATATTTATTTATTAAATATAAATCTAATAAATTTAGGATATTTTAGTAATACCAAATATTTAGATATATTAAATTATTGGTATATTGATGTAAATTATTTAAATTACTTACTATTTAAAAATAAAATAGATTTTGTAGATAATATTTTTAAATTATTTAAAGAAAAATTACCTATTGATAATTCTACTATAAAGTTTGTTTGCAGAAGTAATAATTTAAAGATTGTTAAGGAATTGATAAAGTTATTTGGTAGTAATTTACCTATTGATTCAAGTGCTATAGTTATTACTTGTTTGAATGATAACGTAGAAATAGTTAAAAAATTAATAAAGTTATTTGGTAGTAATTTACCTATTGATTCAGATGCTATATATTATGCTTGTTTGAATGGTAATTTAGAAATAGTTAAGTTATTAATAAAAAATTATGGTAGTAATTTACCTATTAATTCAGATGCTATAAATTTTGCTTGTAGAAATAAAATAAAAATACTTAAGGAATTGATAAAGCTATTTGGTAGTAATTTACCTATTGATTCAGATGCTATAAATAATGCTTGTTTGAATAACAATATAGAAATAGTTAAGGAATTAATAAAGTTATTTGGTAGTAATTTACCTATTGATTCAAATGCTATTTATTGGGCTTGTTATAATGGTAATTTAAAAATTGTTAAGTTATTAGTAAAAAATTATGGTAATAATTTACCTATTGATTTAGATGAAGTTTATAAAATACTTAATAAAAACGGATATAATGAAATATTGAAGTATTTCAAAAAATGAAAAAAGGGAGATATTGAATAAACAAAAATATAGTTTTGAAATTAAAAATGAATCTTGATCTTATTGAGAGTTTGGAAGATGATATAAAAATTATAGAAATGTTAGTAAAAATTGATAAAATTGAAAGTATTTTTGAACATGCTTGTAAATACAATAAAATAGAATTATTAAAAGTTATAATTAGATTTTATAAAAATAGCATTAATGAAAATGTTATTTTAAGGGCTTGTGAAAATAACAATATAGAAATTGTTAAGGAATTGATAAAAACATTTGGTAAAGATTTGCCAATTAATAATTATGCTTTTATTTGGGGTTGTAGAAATAACAACATAGAAATTGTTAAGGAATTAATAAAAATTTACGGTAATGAATTATGTATTGATTGTGGTATTTATCGAGCGTGTTCATATAATAATACAGAAATAGTAAATATATTATTTGATATTGACCTATTAAATATAGATGATACTTTTATTTTTATAGCTTGTAATAACAATAATATAGAAATAGTAAAGTTATTAATAAAAAAATATAGTATTAACTTGCCTATTCATGCAGGTGCTATTTATTGTGCTTGTAGAAATAACAATATAGAAATATGTAAGGAGTTAATAAAAGTTTTTGGTAATAAATTACCAATTAATCACAGAACTATTTATTATGTAATTTATTATCGTAAAATTGATTTTATTAAAATGATAATAAGTAATTATAGTAATTATATATTAAATGATTCTTTATTATTAGATGAAAAGTATTTGTTTGATATATTTAAAAAAATATTTCCTCAATTTAATTTATCAGAAATTGATTATTATAAAAATATGTAAGTTAAAGTTTGTAAATAAAGAAAGCGAGATAGTTTATGAATTATTATACTTTTTTTGCTAATTTTAAAAAATGAAAAAATAAAGATAATTAAAAATGGATCTTGACCTTATTGAAAGTAATATTAAGATTTGGCAAGTTGTAAAAACTTATAAAATAAATAATGACCCAATAAAAGTAATACATAGATGTTGTAAAAGAATATATCTTACAGAATTTAATTGTTGGTATGTTGATTATGTGTATTTATTAAATTTAACTTTATTTAATAATTTTGGACTATTAAAAAAATACATAAAAGTTTTTGGTAATAAATTACCAATCGATGAAAATTATGTTATTTGGTTTATAAGATGTTATAATGAAAATGAAGAAGCTATTAAATTATTGGTTGATACATTTGATAATAAATTACCTATTGATAAATTTGTTTTACAAACTGCTCACGAATTTAATTGTAAGGAAATATTAAAAATTGAAAAAAAAAAGAGATAAAAAAAGAGATAAAAAAGAGATAAAATGAACTTTGATAATATTGAAAATTTACAAGATAATATAAAAATTTGGCAAGTTATAAGAAATAGTTTAAAAATATATGACCATGATGATTTAATATTTTATTATCCAGATTTTAATTGTTGGTATGTTGATAAAATATATATATTAAATTTAATTAAACAAGATAATGATGAATTATTAATAAAATACATAAAAGTTTTAGGTTGTAAAATATTTAAATTTTAATAAAAAGTGAGAGAATAAAAGAGAGAGAATAAAAAGTGAGATGATAAAAAGATGGTATTAATAAAAAAATGATTTTTTTTTATATGTATAATGATGAATTTGGATATTGTTGAATCTGTAGAAAACAGTATAAAATTTACTAAAAGATATACAGATAACGTTTATGAACAATTCTTTAACGAAGCACTTAAAGGATCAATTACTAGATATGATCCTTTGGTATGTAAATATTTCAAATTTCCAGAAATTGGTAATATGATACCTTTTAAAAACTCGATCAAATATAACAATATTTGTTATAATTTTGTTTATTACATTGGTAATGATGAAATAAAGACTATTGATTATTTTAAAGATGATATTGAAATTAAAGAAATAAATTATTTAATCAAGAATTTTCCAAATTTTGTTAAACTGATGATTTCATGTAAAAAAAATGATTTGATAATTAAGAGTATCAAGAATGGAATTATAAAGATTGGTAAAGAACTTTTAATACATTCTTACATTTATTGTAATATTGAATTATTTAAAACTTTAATACAAATGGATAATAATTGCATTGATTGCGATTTAGTAAGATTTTTAAGTATGTTCATATTAAGAGATTACATTAAATGGGATATGTTTGAATTTATGGTTAATTATTTAAAAGATAAATTACCTGTGGATAATTTAATACTTGAAGAAACTTTAATTTATAATAAATTTGTTTATAATCTTTTAATAGAAAAAGTTATAATAAAAAGAGAAGATAAAAAAAGAAAGAGAGAATAAAAAGAGGGATGATAAAAAGAGAAGATAAAAAAAGGAAAGGATATAAAAATTATTTTTTTGATATATATGTAAAAAGATGAATTTTGATAATATTGAATCTATAGAATTTATTATAAAAATTTTAAGAAGAAATAATGATATTATATTAAATGAATTTGTTAATTTGGCAGTTAAAGGAAATATTAAACAATATAGTTTAAATAATTCATTGGTTGATTATTTTAAATTACCATCTACAAAATACCATTATAATGGGTCATTCTTTTTAAATAATGAACAGTATATTTTTTGGTATTATTTACATAATAATCAAATTTGTTTATTTGATTATTTTAAGGAAAGTACAGAAATAACAAACTTAAATTATTATATAAAAAATATTCCAAATTTTGTAAAATTATTGATTATATGTAAAAAAAATAAATGGATAATAAATAGTATCAACGATGGAATTATAAAAGTAGATAAATCTATTTTATTAGATAGTTATTTTTACTGTAATATTGAATTATTTAAAATGTTAACACAAATGGAAAATATTGATAATGATTTAGTAAGTATTATTCGTAATGATGGTTTTACAAATAGGTCGGATATGTTTAAGGAAATGATAAAATACATTAATTTATAAAGTAAAATGAGAAATTGATTTTTTTTTGATAGGTATAAAAAGGGAAATAATAAAAATGAATTTGGATATTAAAAATATTACTGGATACATTTAAAGATAAATTACCGATTAATAAAGATTTTGTTTGTTGGAATAGTAATAATTTGGAAATTGTTAAGATATTAATCAATTATGATAATTTTAAATTACATATTAATGAAAGATTAATAAGTTATTGCCTGTGTAAGTAGTAATATTAAAATTATTGATTCAAGTTTATAAAGGTGATATAAGTAATCAATATAAAAAAGAAATTTTTAAATGGTGTAATGATTCTAAAATATTAGAATTATTTTAAAAATTGATTTTTTTTGTAAGATATTAAAAAGGGTAAAAATGAATTTTGATAATATTGAAAGTTTAGAAGATTGTATAAAAATATACCAATGTAATAAAAAATATTTATTTAAATGTGATTTAGAATCTGAAGAATATTGGATTAAAAAAAAGAAATATTTAGATAATTTAAATTGTTGGTTTGTTTGTGAAAAGTATATAAATGAAGTGTTGTTTAGTAAAAAAATAGATTTTATAAATATATTTAAAACTTTTAAAGAAAAATTACCTATTAATAAAAATACTATAAAATTAACTTGTAGAATTAATAATTTGGAGATTGTGAAGATGTTGGTTAATACATTCAAGGATAAATTACCAATTGATGCAGGTGCTTTATCTATGGCATGTGAAATCAATAATTTGGAGATTGTTAAGGAATTGGTTGATGTATTCAAGGATAAATTACCGATTAATGATATTGCTATTTATTTGGCTTGTAGAATTAATAATTTGGAGATTGTTAAAATTTTAACCAAGACATTTAGAGATAAATTACCGGTTCGTAATAATGGACATGCTATAGAATGGGCTTGTTATAACAATAACTTAGAAATAGTTAAGGAATTGGTTGATGTATTCAAAGATAAATTACCGATTAATGACAATGCTATTTATTTGGCTTGTAAAAATAATAATTTGGAGATTGTTAAAATCTTAACCAATACATTTAAAAAAAAATTACCGATTGATGATAATGCTATTTATTGGGCTTGTAGAAATGGTAATTTAGAAATTGTTAAAATCTTAACCAAGACATTTAAAAAAAAATTACCGATTGATGATGAAGCTATATATTGGTCTCGTAAAAATGATGAAATATTAGAATTGGTAAAAAATATTAAGAGAAAAGAAAATAATTATTAGGTCCTGAAAGTTTGGTAATAAAAAAAATGATTTTTTTTGTAAGATATTAAAAAAGAAAGAAAAAAGATAAAAATATGAATTTTGATATTATTGAAAGTTTAGAAGATTGTATAAAAATATTTCATATTTCTACTATATTTATATTAAAAGATTATTTGGATTGTTTAGATTGTGGAAAAAATAAAAAAGTAGAAATATTAAATTATTTGATTGTTAATGCTAAATATATAAATTACTTATTGAGTAATGATAAACAAGATTATATAAATAAGATATTTAAAGTTTTTAAAAGAAGATTACCAATTGATGAAAATATAATATGGATAACTTGTAGAAAAGATAAAATAGAATTTGTTAAGATGATGATTAGTATATTTGGTAATAATTTATCAGTGAATGAAAATGCTATTTATTATGCTTGTAAAAATAATAATTTAGAAATGGTTAAGATATTAGTTAAAAATTACTCTGATAAATTACCAATTAATAGATTTGCTATTTATGAAGCTTGTAAAAATGGTAATATTGAAATTGTTAAGGTTTTAATGGGGTTATTTGGTGATAAATTACCGATAAATAAAGATGATGTATTAAAAGTTTGTAAGAATAACGAAATCTTAGAACTGTTATTTAAAAATTGATTTTTTTTTTGTAAGATATTTAAAAGGGTAAAAATGTATTCTGATATTATTGAAAGTTTGGAAGATTGTATAAAAATATGTCAGTGTAATGAAAAATATTTATTAAAACGATATTTAGAATCTATAAATTATAAGGGAAATACAAAATATTTAGATAAATTAAATTACTGGCTTGTTTATGATGAATATGTAAATTACTTATTGAGTAATGATATAAAGGATTTTATAAATAAGATATTTAAAGTTTTTAAAGAAAAATTACCGATTAATGAAAAAACAATATATATAGCTTGTTATAACAATAATTTAAAAATTGTTAAGATGTTGGTTGGAGTATATGGTTATAAATTACCTATTAATAAAGATGCTATGTGGAGCGCTTGTTATAATAATAATATTGAAATTTTTAAGTTGTTAGTTGATACATTCAAGGATAAATTACCTATTAATGGTTGTGCTATATGGGTAGCTTGTAAATATGATAATTTAGAAATGGTTAAGTTGTTAATTGATTTATTCTGTGATAAATTACTAATCGATGACGGAGCTATTCGTTATGCTTGTTTAAATAATAATTTAGAAATGGTTAAATTCTTAATCGAGACATTTAAAAAAGAATTACATATTAATAGTAATGCTATTTGGTATGCTTGTGATAATAATATTGAAATAGTTAAAATATTAATCGAAACCTTTAATGATAGATTACCAATTTGTGAATCAGCTATTTATTGTGCTTGTATAAATAATAATTTAGAAATTGTTAAAATCTTAACTGAAACTTTTGGTGATAAATTACCGATTAATAAAAAAGAAATTAAAAAAGTTTGTAATAATCCTAAAATCTTAGAATTGTTATTTAAAAATTGATTTTTTTTTTGAAAGATATAAAAAGATTGTGAATGTTATGAATTTTGATAATATTGAAAGTTTAGTAAAAAAAAGATTTTATAAAATCTTTAAAATACATTGATTTATAAAGTAAAAGGAAATTAAAAATTGATTTTTTTTGATAGAAAGAGAACTCAATTAACAAAAAATGTTAAATATTGATATTACTGAATCTTTAAGTTATGAAATAAAAATATATCAAAGTAATGAAATTTATTTATTAAAAGATCATTTAAATCCTTCTTATAAAAAATATTTAGATATATTAAATTATTGGCTTGTCAATGATATTTATATAAATTACTTATTGGATCAAAACCAAAAAGATTTTATTAAAAAAATTTTTAAAGTTTTTAAAGAAAAATTACCAATTAATAATTCAACTTTATTTTATTGTTGTAAAAGGAATAATATTAAAATGGTTAAAAAATTAATTAAAGTGTTTGGTAGTAATTTACCAATTGATTATGATGCTTTTTATATAGCTTGTGATAAAAATTTTAATGAAATAGTTATGTTGCTGATACAAAAATATGGCAATAAAATACCTATTGATGTAGAAATAATTGATATAATTTGTAGAAATAATAAATTATACATATTTAAAAAATTGCTTGAAGTGTTTGATAATAATTTACCAATTGATGATAGGTATTTCTGTGTTATTAATATTGCATGTTATAACAATAGCATAGAAATAGTTAAAGAGTTAGTTAAAACATTCAAAAATAAATTACCATATCATCGAAGTACACTTAAAGTAGCTTGTATGTCTAATAATTTAGATATAGTTAAAGAATTGCTTGAATTGTTTGGTAATAATTTACCAATCGATGAGATGATTATTTTAGATATTATTTATAGATGTGATATTGAAATTATTAAAATGGTTGTTGAAACTTATAGTAGTTATAAATTAAATGAAACTTGTTTAGATCAAAAATCTTTATTTGATTTATTTGGAAAAATATTCCCTCAATTTGATTTAACAGAAAAAAATAGATATATACCATTTACATTTATGTGTCCTATCAGAAAATAAAAATTGAATTTTTTATTTGATAGATAAGCTGAAAATGAATATTGATATTGTTGAAACTTTGGAAAATTGTTTAAAAATTAATAAAAAATATATAGATAATCTTTACGAAAAGTTTTTTGATATTGTAGTTAATAAAAGTATTGATATGTATAGATTAAAAAATCCTTTATTAACAAAGTATTTTAAATTACCAAATAACAATAAATATATTACAGAAATGATTAGCTATGGAGATGATTGGTATAGTTTTATATTTTATATGGTTAATGATAAAATAGAGTTATTTAATTATTTTAAGGATAATATTGAAATAAAAGAAATAAATTATTTTATTAAGAACTATCCAAACTTTGTAAAAATGTTAATTATGTGTAAAAAAAATGAATGGATAATAAAAGCTATTAACGATGGAATTATAAAAATTGATAAAAACTTTTTAATGTGTACTATAACTTATTTGAATATTGAATTATTTAAAACTTTAATACAAATGGATAAAAATTGTGTTAATATTGATTTAGTTAAATTTTTAATTAAATCTTCAGATTATGAAATTAAATGGGAAATGTTTGAATTTATGGTTGAGTTATTTGGTGATAAATTACCTGTGGATAATTTAATACTTGAAGAAGCTTTAAGATATGATAATATAAAGGTTTATAATCTTTTAATAGAAAAAGTTAAAAAAGGAAATGTATAATTTTTTTGTAGGGGAAAAAGTGATAAAAGTGAGGAAAGTTAAAAAATGATTTTTTTTGATATATATAAAAGAAAAAAGAAAAAAAGAAAATGAATTTTGATATTGTTGAAAGTTTGGAATATAATATAAAACTTATAGAAAATTTTGTTAATACAATAAAAGCTAAAAATAAGGAATTCGAAACTATTTTAGAATATGCTTGTTATAATAACAATATAGGAATGGTTAAGGAATTACTAAGATTTTACATTAATAAATTACCTATTAATGAAAATGTCATTTATTGGGCTTGTTACAATAGCAATATAGAAATTGTTAAGGAGTTAGTAAAAAATTATGGTAATAAATTACCTATTAATGTAGATGTTATGTACTGGGCTTTCCAAAATAACAATATTCAAAATTATAAAATTATTAAGGTATTGGCGGATACATTTGGAAATAAATTACCTATTAATAAAAATTTATTATGTTATATTTGTGAAACTAATAAAACGGAAATAATCAAAATTTTTATAAATACATTTAAGGATAAATTACCTATAAATGAATGTGCCACTAATTGGGTCTGTAAAAATGGTAACATAGAAATTATTAAGATGTTGGTAGATATATTTAAAGACAAATTACCTATTAATGAAAATATTATTGACAATGTTTGTTATAACAATAATACAGAAATGATTAATATTTTGATAGATATATTCCAAGATAAATTACCTATAAATGAATTTGCAATATTTCTAATTTGTATTAGTAACAACATAGAAATATTTAAGAAATTGATAGATACATTTAAGGATAAATTACCTATAAATGAAGATATTTTTTATAATGCTTGTAAAATTGGTAATTTGAAAATAGTTAAAGTTTTAATGGATTTATTCAAGGATAAATTAGAAATTGATAAAGATAATCTTTTTAAGGATCTTGATGAAGAAAAGTACTTTGAAATTTTAGAATATTTAAAAAATAATTTATAGATATTTTTTTTTATATTTAAGGAAAAGAGGGGTAGTAAAAATTGAATAAAAAAAAGTAAGATATATTTAATAATGATGAATATTGAGAAGGTTAAAAATTATATAAAAGAAATTTTCATAAAAAATATTGATATTAAAAATTATATAAAAGTTAATTTTAACATTGAATATGATGAAAATGAAAATATTGTTGAATATATTTGTTATTTAAATA
>JACCDX010329709.1_pt1 | contig 12181 bp, 10 predicted proteins | sample 7449681 | NCBI WGS metagenome assembly JACCDX01 (sample SAMN15323450, study PRJNA562643) | freshwater metagenome | isolation source: river surface water | place: USA:Blue River Watershed | collected 2017-08-18 | reverse complement strand
GCAATCATGCTCAAGCAAATAACTAGTATGAGACTGCCCAACCACATCAAACAATACAGGCATTGATGCTGCATGAATGATGCTGGCAAACAGGCTTAAACACAAAATGACACAAATCCGACGCATGCATTGATTCTATGCTTATTTGCTGAATTTGTCGTTTAACAACGCCCAAAATGAAAAAACCACCCGAAGGTGGTTTATAGATTCTTGGTGGCCCGGGGCGGAATCGAACCACCGACACAAGGATTTTCAATCCTCTGCTCTACCGACTGAGCTACCAGGCCAAGATCCGTGATTGTACTATATACAGACCCACTCAAGCAAATTTAAGGTTACCAATCAATCTGATTTTGTTCTCAAAATAAAGTTTGCTGCTTCTGAAATAAATTGCGCTTCAATTTTATAAAAACCGTGATAACTAAGAGATTGGCACTCATCTCCATCGTTACTGCCCCCCTCCAAGACTACCAATTTTTTTCTAATTGAGCTATCTCGACTATTAATTAGTCGCTCAGAATTACTCAACGGGTCGTGCTTACAGCTGTCATAACGATGATGGATTGCTAAAGTAGGAAACAAAACATCCTCGTCTAATTTAGCTGTGGCATTTGTTCCTGCAACAATAATTCCATCAACAATAGCTTTTTGAGTTTTGTGCTTATTGGAAAAGTTAGTCACGGTTGCCGAACCCATACTGTGCCCAAAAATCCAAAGCGGTAAATCATATTTCTGCTTATAAAAGGTAACCACCTGAGCAACCCTGTCCATGTGATCTGATGTTCCTCTTAAGCTATTTCTAGTTATTCCAAGATCATATGGAGAATCAACCAATACCGCATGAATACCATATTGGCTCCACATGTCTTTTGATCTAACAAAAGTATGGGGATTTTTTGTGGTGCCCTCATCAGTTAAGCGCAACATTCCTCCGCCACCCGGAAAAAGCAAAACGATCGCTTTAGGAGCCTTAGCAGGAATAAATAAAGTTTTTGTTGGTGTCTCGTCTTTATTCGGCACACTAAAAACTTGTGCATGAACTAAGGTGCCAAAACCAAAGAAAATTAAAAAGCAGAAAATGATTCTTTGGGTAGATTTCAGCAAAATTGACATTAATCCCCCTTATATGACCCCACATCAATGCCCAGAGCCTTAAGCTTTCTGTATAGGTGCGTACGCTCAAGCCCGGTTTTTTCTGAGACACGTGTCATGCTACCTCCAGCCTGAGCTAAGTGATATTCAAAATAAGCTTTTTCAAATAGGTCTCTAGCTTCGCGTAGCGGTAAATCTATGTATGAAAAATTAAAAGATGGGTTGGGCTGCGTAGCAGCTTTAGCCTCTTCCAATTTAGGAGCAGGTGTTACAGGCGATGGCTCTACCTTAGGTTCCACAAACAACTCTTTAGGCGGTGCTTTCTCAAGCGCTTGCTCTACTGTTTTCAGAAGTTTCTGTAATGCAATTGGTTTTTCTAGAAAGTTAACGGCGCCAATGCGAGTCGCCTCAACTGCCGTATCAATCGTTGCGTGACCGGACATCATGACAACTGGCCTGGTTAGTTGGCGTGAGCTTGACCTCTCTTTTAGTAATGCGACACCATCAACCTCGGGCATCCAAATGTCTAAAAGAACTAAATCAGGTTCAAGATTATTTCTAGCATTTCTTGCTTCTTGAGCATTTTGAGCAGCAACAACAGAGTGTCCTTCATCCGTTAGGATTTCATTGAGCAACTCACGAATGCCCATTTCATCATCTACTACTAAGATACTTGCCATAACTAAACTTGCTTCGCTAATTGATTGAAATAAATAGATACCTCAGCACCTACTACCTGATTTTGCTCCATCCGATTACGTAACTCAATTCTGGCGCCATGCTCATCAACAATTTTCTTGACCGTCGCCAAACCTAAACCCGTTCCTTTTGCTTTTGTTGTGACATAAGGCTCAAATGCACGATTCAAGATTCTTGGGGCGAAGCCTGTGCCCGCATCCAAAATACTTAACTTCACAATCCCTAAACTAGATGCACCTTCAGTTGTATATGGCAAAAATTCTGTTTTCACCAAAATAGAAAATGCGTCGTTCTGGTGGGCTTCTAGGCTAGCATCTAGTCCGTTTTGGATTAAATTATGGATCACCTGTCGTATCTGTGTTGCATCAGCCATGATGTCTGGGCATGCTGAGTCTAGATCACCCTTGACCGGACTTCCTTCATACAAGCCCAGAACATCAAGCACAAGATTGTTAATTGATAACTGCTGTAAATTAGCTTCTGGTGTTTTAGCAAAATCTCTAAAGTCATTCACCATTTGTTTCATTGCCTCAACTTGAGTAATGATGGTGGCAGTACTTCTGGTTAAAAAATCTTGTTGAGTTGGATCTAAATGCTCTTTGAGCTTTTGTTGGATTCTTTCAGCAGATAGCTGAATTGGCGTTAAGGGGTTTTTAATTTCATGAGCCAAACGGCGAGCCACCTCTCCCCATGCAATCGAACGCTGAGCAGTAATCACCTCAGAAATATCATCGAAAACAATAATTGATAACTGATTAGGTAGGCGGGTTCCACGCACTAATAGAGTAACGCCATGTTCATGCTGATGATCCTTAGACTCCTCGCCCAAGATAATTTGTTTTTGCCAGTGCGATGACGGATCACTATTGGAAATCTGATGCGCCTGAAAAGCCTCTTTAACGGCAAGATCAAACTCTTTAAGTTTAGGTATTTCGCCCAGGCTAATACCAACGGACTGATCTAAAGAAGTTTCAAAAATACGAGCAGCGCCCGCATTAGCCAAAACAAGACGATAGTTTGCATCCAACACACAAACACCCGCAGTCAAATTAGAAAGCACACTCTCAGAAAAAGCTTTGGAGTCTTCTAAAGAATTTCTGGCATCTAGAAGCTGCTTGGTCATGACATTAAATTGGCGTGTTAACAAGCCCAACTCATCGCCCGTATTAATCTCAGGGCGCAGTGAAAGATCTCCCTCTGCCACCGCTTTCGTGCCTTTTAACAACATAATTAATGGGTATGCCAACTGTTTACCCAAGAACAAAGCTAGAGCCATGGCAATAAATAAGGCAAGAAATAATGTAATCGTTAATGTGCCGATATACATTTTTCGAAGCCCAGATCTTCCAAGTGCTTTTTCTTGATATTCGATATACGCTTCTTGAACGGCTAGCGCATTGTTACTCAAAGTTTCAGGCATATCTTTCACTAACAAAAGATACCGCTCTTCAGATTGGTTTTTTAAATTAAAGCCCAAAGCTGCGTTGTTAGGCACAAACTGCAAAGGAAGAATTAATTTAATTCGATAAGTGGCTAGCTCTCCAGACCTGCTGGGCTCCTCAATCTCAACAAACTGTCCAAGAGAACGAGCCTGTTGCAACTTATCTGCCTGCGCCATTTGATTAACATAAGAGTTCAGCTGCAAGCTAGCGCTGGCAACTACCTTAGCGTTGGAAGTAAAGACTGTTAGTTCTTGAACATCTAACTGCTGGCGCTGTCTTGAGAGTAATAACGTTAAGCCACCTTCGCCCGCATTTCGAGAATTAGCTTGAATAGAGCTAGCGAGCTCTCGCCCCTTACTTAATAAATCCGACTTAGAGATTTCAATACTGGTTCTACCTAAATTTAAACCAGCCTCAAGCGCACCCTCAACTTTGACATCAAACCAAGACTCAATACTCCGCGAAACGAATTGCAATGAGACGCCATACAAAATGGCGCCAGGCAAAACACCCACCAATGCAAAGAACATCGCCAGCTTGGCAATTAATCGAGCGCCGAAATATTTTTGTCGCCAACGAATTGAAATGGTGACAACCAGAACAACAATAACAATTAAAAATAAAACGCCGATCAAAACATTGGCAGCAAATAACCAAGCGAAATATTGATCAAAGAAGGTGGTATTGGCTGAGGCGACTGCTAGCAATACCAAAAGAATGAGCGCCAAAAAAACAATCACGCCCACTAACAAAGGCTTGGCCAAAATCTTGATCATGGATGTACACCATTAATGGCTGATTTTGGAGAAAACTCGAAGCGCTGCCACTCACTTTGCAAATTCCAAGAGCGCGAATTAATCGCATTCACTTGGAATGGTTTGGCTAACTGGTTAGTGTCCAGCCGCATGCGAACTGCAGCTTGATAAGTCTGATTGGGGTCGATTGCCGAGGCTTCTATCACCGTCCAGTCTTCTATAGTTCTAACAGCAGCCAGGGCTTGCTTTAAATTAGCCGCCGTTAAACTGAAATTCCCCAACGTCACACGATATTGATTGGTAAGGGCTTGATACGAAATTTTTGAGACTCGCTGAACTTCAACTGTTTTTGCATCAAACCAATACCAGCGACTTTTGGTTAATTGGAATTCTGTAACAAACTGAAGCGTCACACCTTTACCTACCAACTGCTCCAAAGCTGGGCTTAACTCTAACGCCAAAGTGGCATCTAAAACCCAGGCTTTATCAACGGGACGTAGATTTATTTTTTGAAAAGTAATTTCATCAGCGCGCGCCACCCCGACCAATAGGGTCATTGAATATATGACAACTGCCATCCAGTTCAATATTCGGCGCATAGTGCTTTAGAAAATCAATCTTTCGCTTTCTCAAATAGGGCATAAAAGAAACCATCATGATGCTGATTGGGTAACAATTGTCCCGGTGCCCCTAATCGTACCGCATTCGGCATCGCATTTAACCACCACTTAGCCTGTGACTCACCCTCATCAGGAAATACAGAGCAGGTGACATAAAGCAAACGACCGCCTGGCTTTAACAAGCCCCACAAGGCAGTTAATATTTTTCTTTGAGTGATTTGAAGCGCCTGAATATCTGCTTCTTGCCTCAAATAGGGTATATCTGGGTGACGTCGAACAATGCCAGAGGCTGAACAGGGCACATCTGCCAAGATGAAGTCATATGCCTCTCCCTTAAACCAGCCTTGAGGATTGGCAGCATCACCTACCAATACTTGTCCGCCGCTTAACTTTAAGCGTGTAAAGTTTTCCTCAATTCTGGTAGCCCTAGCAGGATCTATTTCTAGGGCATCCAACTGAATATCAAATTGCTCCAACAGCTGGGCTGATTTTCCACCGGGGGCAGCGCAGGCATCTAAAACACGCGAGCCCTTGCTTGGGTTCAATAAGTAGGCGGCTAATTGCGCGCCAGCATCTTGAACAGAACACACACCATCAAAGAACCCTGGGATTTGATGAACTGGGACCGGATTAATCAATTCAAGTGCATTAGGCAATGCTTGATTAGAAACGGGTGCCACGGCTTGAATTGATAAACCCGCCTCCTGAAGTTGCTTGATATAAGGTTGTTTGGATGCGTCACCTCCCAACTGCCTCTCATTAAGTCTCAACGTTAAGGGTGGTTTCTCTTTTGATGAAGCAATAATCTTCGCGTATTGCTCGGGATATGCATATCGAAGTTTTCTGATCCACCACTCTGGATAAGAAGGATTCTTCTCCTCAGAAATTTCTTGATAGAGATGTTCATTTCTAAGAACGCGCCTAAGGACCGCGTTGATTAAGCCTTTGGCAAAACCCAATTTGGCATCAAGGTGAGTTGCGTTAACAGCCTCATTCACCAAAGTATGCATGGGATACATCGGCTCACGATCTTTTTCAGGAACTAATGAAATTGCAGCCCATAACAAATAAAGCGTTAAACCTGGCGGGGTCTTTTGAACATATTGGTTCAGAATTTCATGAACCCAATAGCCACGACGCAAGGCTTGAAATGTAATGCTTTGAACAGCAGGGCGCAGAGCGGGCGGGGCTGATTGAATAGCAACCGTTAAAGAAGCTCCGCCTTGAACTTGTTCTAATACTTTTGCAGTGGCAAAAAGTGCTTTTGATAGGCTCGCGCCCTGTTGTTTAGTTTCAGACAGGATAAGTTCCAGTTCTTGCCATTTCCATCAGACGTGATACACGATCATCTGTTGGAGGGTGTGTTGAAAACAACCCAGAAATGCCTCCGCCAGATAAAGGATTCATGATCATCATCTGAGCTGTTTCTGGGTGGTGCTCGACAGCGTTAAAGTGTTGACCCGCTGCATAACGCTGTATCTTATCAAGAGCGCTAGCCAAAGCTTCTGGATCGCCACAAATTTCTGCACCACCCCTATCTGCCTCATATTCACGAGCACGAGAAATAGCCATTTGAATTAAGCTCGCCGCCAATGGTGCCAACACAGCCACCAAGATAGTAGCAATCGGATTGGTTGGGCGCCCCTCAGAATCTCTCCCACCAAAAAACATAGCGAAGTTAGCTAATGCTGACAATGCACCAGCCATCGTTGCTGAAATGGTCGAAATCAAAATGTCGCGATGCTTGACGTGAGCTAACTCGTGAGCCATCACGCCACGAATTTCTCTTTCAGAGAGAATTCGCAAAATACCTGTTGTTGCAGCAACTGCTGCATGCTGAGGATTTCGACCGGTTGCAAAGGCGTTGGGTGCAGCCTCATCAATTAAATAAACTCTTGGCATAGGTAGCTGAGCTTTTTGAGACAGCTCTTGAATCATGCGATAAAAGTGTGGCGCTGTAACTTCATCCACCTCTCTTGCATTCATCATGCGCAAGACCATGCTGTCAGAGAACCAATAGCTAAAAAAGTTCATGCCGAAGGCTAAAAGCAAAGCCATCAACATCCCTTGCTCACCCCCCATCATGCCACCGACCACAACAAATAATGCCGTAATGCCTGCCATTAGGATGCCGGTTTTAAACCAATTAAACATGTGTGTTGACCTCAGAAATATATTGCTACAAATTCTAGATTTAACTTAATTAACAAGCATTATGTGGGTGTAATTGTTGACACTTTCAAGGGGGTGTTAATCCTTTACTAACTATTAAGCCAACAAAGAACCTTCTACCCAAGACAAATTTTGAGCTAACTGACTAGCTGAAATACGTTTACCACCAGGCTTTTGAAGCTCTGTTAAAACTAGACTACCGGCACCCGTCGCAACATGAACTCCCTGGCGATCAATTCTCAGGATGGTGCCCGGCTGTGTAGAAGGGCAAGCCATGCTCCCCAAGCTAACTCCCCAAGCTTTGAAAAGAATCCCGTCTCTTTCAAAACTAGCGCCTGGAAAAGGATTAAAAGCGCGAATTTTTCTATCAAGCGAAACAGCCGATAAAGACCAGTCTATTCGAGCCTCATCCTTCAGAATCTTTTGCGCATAAGTAGCGCCCGATGCATCCTGAGCTTGACTAGGCAAATGCCGATCTTTTTCAAAAAGAGACAATGCTTGCACAATCATCTGACCGCCTAAGATAGCTAATTGATCATGCAAAGTAGCCGTTGTTTCTTGATCTGTAATGGCTAGCTCTTTCATTGAAATCACCGCGCCAGTATCCAAACCCAAATCCATCTGCATAATGGATATACCCGTGACCGAATCCCCAGCCTCAATCGCTCGATGAATCGGAGCGGCGCCACGCCAACGAGGAAGTAAAGACGCATGAATATTCAAGCATCCTGCACGACCATCTCGTTCTGCGATATCAAAAACTTCTTGGGGCAAGATCAATCCATATGCCGCCACCACCATCACATCGAAATCTATTTGATCTAAAGCTTTTAGGGCCGCTTGAGCTTCTTCGGCATAAGCGCCATTAATCTTTAAAGAGTGTGGTTGATAAGCCGGAATTTGATGTGTCAGGGCCAGCGTTTTGACTGGGCTGGCTTGTAAGTTCATGCCCCTGCCAGCCGGTCGATCAGGCTGCGTGAAGACCGCCACCACCTGATGACCCGCATCAAGAATAGCCTCAAGAGCTGTTTTTGCAAACTCTGGGGTGCCAGCAAAAACAACTTTCAACATTAGATTGAACCTGTCTTGGCTTTTTTCTTTAACTTGCCAGCGATACGCATGCGTTTCAAAGACGACAAATATTCAACAAAAACCTTCCCCTTGAGATGGTCCATTTCATGCTGAATACAAACCGCCATCAAACCATCTGCATGGATTTCAAATGGTTGTCCATTCACATCTAAAGCTTTAACTTTAACTTCGGAGGGGCGCAAGACCTCATCAAAAAAATCTGGCACAGATAAACAACCTTCTTGCCAAACTTTCTTCTCTTCGCTCGCCCAAACTAGCTCTGGATTAATAAAGACCTGCAATTGATCTCTTTCGTCTGATAAATCAATCACTATGATTTGCTGATGGATATTGACCTGAGTCGCAGCCAAACCTATCCCTGGCGCCTCATACATCGTTTGCGCCATGTCTTTAACTATTTGGCGCACCTTCTCATTAACCTCAAGAACAGGTTTAGCCACCGTGTGTAAACGCGGGTCTGGATAGTGAAGAATAGGTAGTACAGCCATTTCAGAAGTTTCTTACAAAAAGATCAATCGGGTCTGATTATTCCTAATTAGATATATCAAGACAATTTATGCATGACATCTATTATCTCAATCAATCAAACAAGCCCCTATTATCCAAGGAGATTGCTTGATTTGCAGGATGCTCCTGCAGAAATCTTTTGTTTAGGAAACCTTCAAGCTCTAAAGCTTCCTTGCTTTGCCATTGTGGGCTCAAGAAAAGCGACTCTTCAGGGAATCAAGCATGCCCACCATTTTGCTAAATCCATTGCCAACATGGGGGCTTGCATCATTTCTGGGTTAGCCGAGGGAATCGATGCGGCAGCCCACCGAGGGGCGCTAGCCTCTCGCCTCAGCCCCAGCACCATTGCCGTTTGCGGCACCAGCTTAGATCGCTGTTATCCATTTAAAAATAAGGAACTATTTAAACTGATTGCCGAGAATGGGCTCCTCATTTCTGAATATCCCCCCGGAACAATCACCAAACCCTATCACTTTCCCCAAAGAAATCGCTTAATTGCAGCACTTTCAACAGGTACCTTAGTTGTTGAGGCAAGCCCTAAATCCGGCTCTTTGATTACAGCCAAGATGGCTAACGAGCTCGGTAGGGATGTATTTGCGATCCCCAACGCTATTGGGAGGGTGTGCTCAGCAGGCTGCCACCAATTAATCAGGGAGGGCGCCAAATTGACGGAAAAACCCTCTGATATTGCCGAAGAGCTCCTGTTTCGCCTATAAATAAGGGGGTTTTTAATTAAATTTCTAGGCTAAAGACTTGGGAAATTTTTAATTTTTTCCTACTTTTTCATTTATCGGTTAATAATGAAAAAAGGAAATAAATTAAATTCGACCCATTGGGAAAGCTGTATCGTGGCAAAAACAAGTGCACAACCCGGGCATTACAAAGCCCTCATCATTGCTGAAAAACCATCAGTAGCGGCTGATATTGCCCGAGCTATTGGCGGCTTTACAAAGCATGAAGACTATTTTGAGAGCGATGATTTTGTTGTGTCATCGGCTGTGGGACATCTATTAGAAATTGCTGCGCCTGACGCTTATGAAGTCAAACGTGGCAAATGGTCTTTTGCTAACTTACCTGTTATTCCGCCACATTTTGATTTAAGACCGATTGCAAAAACAGAAGCTCGATTAAAGGTTTTACAAAAGCTTATTAAGCGCAAAGACATTAACCGCTTAATTAATGCTTGTGACGCGGGACGAGAAGGTGAGTTAATTTTCAGATTAATCGCTCAGCATACCAAAGCACCGCACAAGATTGAGCGCTTGTGGTTGCAATCAATGACCCCTCAAGCAATTAGAGATGGCTTTGCCAATTTGCGCAGCGATGAAGATTTACAAAACTTAGCCAATGCTGCGCGTTGCCGCTCTGAATCAGACTGGTTAGTTGGTATTAATGGCACACGTGCCATGACCGCTTTTAATAGTAAAAGTGGTGGCTTCTTCTTAACAACGGTTGGACGCGTACAAACACCCACGCTTTCTATCGTTGTGGAAAGAGAAGAGTTAATCCGCAAATTTATTTCTAAAGACTACTGGGAAGTTAGCGCTGAATTTATCTGTGCTGCAGGTGTTTACCAAGGTAAGTGGTTTGATCCTAAATTCAAAAAGGATTCGAAAGAAACTGCTGATCCCGAGAAAAAAGAAAGCCGTCTTTGGAGTGAAGCCGCTGCCGCAAGTATCGTTGCAGCATGCCACGACAAGCCAGGTAAAGTCACTGAAGAATCCAAGCCCAGCACCCAAGCAGCGCCACAATTATTTGATTTAACAAGTTTGCAACGTGAAGCCAACGCACGCTTTGGATTTTCAGCCAAGAACACATTGGGCTTAGCTCAGGCGCTTTACGAAAAGCATAAGGTGCTGACCTATCCTAGAACTGACTCTAGAGCGCTTCCAGAAGATTATTTGCCAACGGTTACTAGCACGCTAGAAATGCTAGCTGATAGCTCTGACAATTACTATCCATTCGCATCACAAATTCTGAATAATTCATGGGTCAAACCCAACAAGAAGATTTTTGACAACAGCAAAATCTCTGATCACTTTGCGATTATTCCAACTTTGCAAGCTCCCAAGAACTTATCGGAGCCTGAACAAAAACTATATGACTTAGTGGTGCGTCGCTTTATGGCGATCTTTTTCCCTGCCGCAGAATTTAAAGTTACCACCCGCATTACAGAAGTCAGCGGACATCTCTTTAAAACGGATGGCAAGATCTTAACCAGCCCAGGTTGGTTATCTGTGTACGGCAAATCAACACAAGATGACAAAGAACTCGTGGCTGTAGCACCTAACGAAAAAGTTCAAACCGAATCTGTCACACCGGTTGCACTCAAAACAAAACCACCAGCCCGATATACTGAAGCTACCTTGCTTTCAGCAATGGAAGGCGCAGGTAAATTGGTTGATGACGATGACATGCGCGAAGCCATGTCTGATAAAGGTTTAGGAACCCCAGCAACACGAGCCGCGATTATTGAAGGCTTGTTGGCAGAAAAGTACATGGTTCGAGAAGCGCGCGAACTGATTCCTACTGCAAAAGCTTTCCAACTCATGACATTGTTACGTGGTCTTGGTGTTGAAGAGCTGACCCACCCAGCTCTAACAGGCAACTGGGAGCACAAGCTAGCCCTCATGGAAAAAGGGCAAATGGATCGCAATACATTTATGCAAGAAATTGCACAAATGACACAAAGAATTGTGAAGCGCGCGAAAGAATATGACAGCGACACCATTCCTGGTGATTATGTTGACTTAAAAACTCCGTGTCCTCATTGCGGTGGCTTAGTAAAAGAAAACTATCGTCGTTTTGCTTGTGAGAAATGTGGTTTCTCAATTAGCAAAATTCCTGGGGGTAGAGCATTTGAATACGATGAAGTGGAAGCCTTTATTGCCAATAAAGAAATTGGACCACTTCAAGGCTTTAGAAGCAAAATGGGACGTCCGTTTGCTGCCATCATCAAGCTAGTCGCCATTCCAGAGGACGATAAAGATTACCCCAACGCTGGGTACAAACTAGAGTTTGATTTTGGCAACAGCCAAGATGATGATTTAGAAGAAGTTGATTTCACAGGACAGGTCGCTTTAGGAGCTTGTCCAAAATGTTCTGGTGCCGTTTATGAACACGGCATGAAGTACCTTTGTGAGCGCAGTGTTGGACCATCAAAATCATGTGACTTCTCAACGGGTAAAGTTGTTCTTCAGCAAGAAATCTCAAGAGAGCAGGTGGCCAAGCTTCTTAACGAAGGCAAAACAGACTTGTTAACTAACTTTAAATCTAGCCGAACTGGACGAGGTTTTAAAGCTTACTTAGCACGTCAAGCCGACGGCAAGATTGGTTTTGAGTTTGAAACGCCAGCAAAAAAACGCGCAGGTAGCAAAGCCTCTGCTAAAACAGAATCTAAGCCTGCGGCAGCTAAGCGCGCACCCGCAAAAAAACGGGCGTCTAAAAAAGCTGAGTGATTTTTCTCATATGCCAGATGTTCAGTGAACATCTGGCTAGCTAAAGCTGACCACATCACGCCGCGCGAACCTAGCGAGGTCAGAATATATAAACCTGGTTGAGACTTAACGGGGCCCATGATCGGCAAACGATCACTTGCCACGCATCGAACACCCACAAACGCATCTTTCACTTTTAACTCATCATCATGCAGAGCTTGGTTAAGCATCTCTTTAATTAAAGCTTTATTTTCTGCGTGACTGCTATCCCAAACATTGAGATCATCCACCTCCTCATCATAGGACGAGACTACAACCCACTCGAACTCACCACCTTTTTCTTCAGGTGTTAAGCAATAGGCTTT
>JACCDX011721933.1_pt1 | contig 12183 bp, 12 predicted proteins | sample 7449681 | NCBI WGS metagenome assembly JACCDX01 (sample SAMN15323450, study PRJNA562643) | freshwater metagenome | isolation source: river surface water | place: USA:Blue River Watershed | collected 2017-08-18 | reverse complement strand
TGACGTAGGTGCTGACCAGGCGCAGGGCGTCGCGGCTGTTCAGGCGTTCCTTGGTCTGGCCCTGGAACTGCGGGTCGAGCACCTTGGCGCTCAGCACGAAGCTGGCGCGGCCAAACACGTCATCGGGCATGAGCTTGACGCCCTTGGGCAGCAGCGAGTGCATCTCGATGAAGCCCTTGATGGCGTTGAACAGACCGTCTTTGAGGCCCGCCTCGTGCGTGCCGCCCGCGACCGTGGGGATGAGGTTGACGTAGCTTTCGCGCATGGGCGCGCCTTCTTCGGTGAAGGCCACGCACCAGGCGGCGCCCTCGCCCTCGGCGAAGTTCTCGCTCTCGTTGCTGCCGGCGTACTGCTCGCCTTCGAACAGCGGGATCACCGGGTCGGCGTTCAGCGTTTGCGTGAGGTAGTCGCGCAGGCCGCCCTTGTAGAGCCAGGTTTGCACCTCGGCCTCTTTGCCGGCCTTCTCGATGGTGAGCGTGATGGTCACGCCCGGCATCAGCACGGCCTTGGAGCGCAGCATGTGCACCAGCTCGGCCCGGGGCAGGTCGGGGCTCTCGAAGTACTTGGCGTCGGGCCACACGCGCACGCTGGTGCCGTTCTTGCGGTCGGCATTGGTGGCCGGCCGGGGCGTCACGGGCTCGATCACGTCGCCGCCGCTGAAGGCGATGGTGGCCACCTGCTTGTCGCGGCACACCGTGACCTGCAGCCGGGTCGACAGCGCATTGGTGACGCTCACGCCCACGCCGTGCAGGCCGCCCGAGAAGCTGTACGCACCGCCCGAGCCCTTGTCGAACTTGCCGCCCGCGTGCAGGCGGGTGAACACGATCTCGACCACCGGCACGCCTTCTTCGGGGTGCAGGCCAAACGGGATGCCCCGCCCGTCGTCTTCCACGCCGATCGAGCCGTCGGCGTGCAGGGTGACGGCGATGCGCTTGCCAAAACCGGCCAGCGCCTCGTCGGCGGCGTTGTCGATCACCTCCTGGATGATGTGCAGGGGGTTGTCGGTCCGGGTGTACATGCCCGGGCGCTGTTTGACGGGCTCCAGGCCCTTGAGCACACGGATGGAGCCCTCGCCGTAGGCGGCGGTGGGCTGGGTCGACTTCGGTTGTGGCTTGGCAGACATGGCGCGGATTGTAGGCAAGCTCAGCGCCCCCGCCCGCCTGGGGCTGGCTTCAAACCGGTCGCTTGGCCGCCACAGGGGCGCGGAACCAGGCCGGCACCGGCGTCAGGTTGGCCCAGGCCAGACCCAGGGGGCTGTCGTCGCCGGGGGCCACGCGGTGGTGCTGGCGGAAATCCTCGCGGAAGCGCCCCAGCGCCCCGTGCAGCCACAGCACGGTGGCCAGCAGGTTCACATGGTCCACCCGCTGGTGGTGATCGCCCGGCACCACGCCAGCGCCCACCAGCACCGTGGGGATGGGGTGGGCGCCTTGCATGTAGGCGTCGCCCCGCGATGTGTCGGTCGAGCCGTCTTCGTCAAAGGTGACGATCAGCAGGCTGTTGTGCTTGACGCACCACTCGGCATACGGGCCGATGTGCTCGCGCAGCCAATCGTCGGCCGCTTTGGCGGTGTTGCTGTGGGCGTCGTGCTGCTCGTTGGGCACCACGATGCTGACGCTGGGCAGGTGCTCGAAGCCCAGCGGCTTGCCCTGCTCATCACGGGCAAAACCCCGAAAGCGCCGCTTGAGGTTGGGATCTTGCGTGGGCTCGAAGCCCAGGTTGACGCCGATGGGCAACACATGCCGGGCCAGGTCGCCCTGGCGAGCCCGTGTGCCCAGCGGGTCACGCTGGTCGGTCCAGTTGATGGCCGGGTTGTGCTTGCGGCGGTAGTCGTCGGTGGGCGCGTGCGTCAGGTTGCAGGGCACCAGGCTGCTGTCGGTGCCACAGTTCCAGCTGGGATAGGGCAGCGATTCCGAAAAACTCAGGAAGGTGCCGCCGGTTTGCAAGATGGCCGCGCCCAGGTTGGGCGAGGTGAAGGGCAGCCACGCCAGCGGCACGTTGCCATTGGCCACGCCCACGGTGGTGGCCTTGGGCGCGGGCAGCGGACGGCCCTGCTCGTCGCGCACCGCCGTGCCCGTCACCGGCGAGCGGCGGTCTTCGAACCACGCGGGCAGCACCCCCTGGTGGTGCCCCGAAAACAGGTAGAGGTAGTTGGGCTGGCTGGGCCGACACGGCAGGGGCGTGCCATATGGCGTGCGCCCGAAGTGCGACTGCGTCAGCCGCGCGCCTTTGGCCGCGAGTTCACGCAGGAAGGGCCAATCGGCGCCGGGCTCGTACACCGGCGCCATGCGGGCATGGCGCTGCGCAGGTGTGGCGTCAAAGGCCGAGAGGTTCTCCAGGATGACGATCACGGTGTGATCCGGCCGCCAGGCCGGCTGCAGCGCCGCAGCCGGCTTGTCCTGGCTGCTCCGGGCGGCATGGCCGGGGGCGAAGGCCCCCATGCCGGCCCCCAGGGCCACGCCCCGCTGCAGGCAGGCGCGGCGCAGGGGCGAGAGGATGGCGGGGTGTCGGGCTGGCATCTTCATGGCCGCCTAGCATATCGGCTTGTGGCGCCATCAGCCTACTGAAACAGGTTGAGCATGCGCTCCAGTGCCATGGTGAACGGCGTCTGCATCATCGGCAGGGTCAACCACAGGCCGGTCATCCCCACGCCCAGCGTGACAGGAAAGCCGACCGAGAAGATGTTCATCTGCGGCGCCACGCGCGCCACCAGCCCCATCACCAGGTTGACCAGCAAGAGCATGGCCACCACCGGCAGCGACACCCACAGGCCCAGTCGAAACAGCTCAGCCCCCCATGCTGCGGGCTGGATGGTCTGCAAGAAGCCCAAGGGCGAGTCCGACACGGGGAAAGCCTTGAAGCTGCGCAACACCGCCGAGGTGAGCAACAGGTGCCCATCCATCACCACGAACAGCCAGGCGGCCGTGGTGCCATACAGCCGGCTGACCGCCGTGACGTTGCCACCACTGGTGGGATCGAAGAAGCTCGCGAAGTTCAGGCCCATCTGCAGGCCCACCAGTTCGCCAGCGAACTCGATGCCGGCGAACACGACGCGCGCGGCAAAGCCCAGGGTCAGGCCAATGATCACCTGCTGCGCGGCCACCATGAAGGCCTGTGCCCCGTTGGGCGGGATGGGCGGCATCTCGGGCAGGCTCGGCTGGGCGCACACCACGATGAGCAGCGCCAGGCTGACGCGCACGCGGCGGGGGATCACCTTCATCGACAGCACGGGCGCGGCCGTGAACAAGCCCAGCACGCGGAAAAAGGGCCACAGCCAGGGCGTGATCCACGCCAGCACCTGGGCCTCGCTGAACGACACCATGGCGGCTGCGCCCCTCAGCCCACGACGGTGGGGATGGCCTGCAGGGTCTGCTGGATGTAGTCGACCAGCTTGGTGATCATCCACGGACCACCGATGGCCATGGTGGCCACTGCAGCCAGCAGCTTGGGCACGAACGACAGCGTCTGCTCGTGGATCTGTGTGGCGGCCTGCAAGATGCTGACCACCAGGCCCACCGCCAACACCACCATCACGATGGGGCCGCACACCGACAGCAAGGTCAGGATGCCATCACGGCTGAAGGTCAGGACTTGTTGCGGATCCATGGCACGGCACCTCGGTTGACTGCGGGTGTGCCAGCCGGATTCACTGCGCGAAACTGGCGGCCAGGGAGCCCAGCAAGAGGTTCCACCCATCGGCCAGCACGAACAGCATGAGCTTGAACGGCAAGGCCACCATCACAGGTGACAACATCATCATGCCCAGGCTCATCAGCACACTGGCCACAATCATGTCGATCACCAGGAAAGGGATGAAGATGAGAAAGCCGATTTGGAAGGCTGATTTCAACTCACTGGTGACGAAAGCCGGCACCAGCACGCGAAACGGCACGGTCTCGGGCTTGACATCGCCCTCGATGCGGGCGAGCTTGACGAACAGTCCCAGGTCAGACTGGCGCGTCTGCTTGAGCATGAACTGGCGCATCGGCGCCTGGGCCTTGTCCAGGGCCTCGTTGAAGTTGAGTGCCCCCGTCGAGTAAGGCTCGTAGGCGTCCTTGTAGACCTTGTCCAGCGTGGGGCCCATGACGAACAGCGTCAGAAACAGGCTCAGGCCGATGATGACTTGGTTGGGCGGCGCAGCTTGCGTGCCCAGGGCCTGGCGCATCAGGCTCAGCACGATGACGATGCGGGTGAAGCCCGTCATCATCAGCAGCACCGCAGGCAAGAAACCCAGCGCCGTGAAAAACAACAGCGTCTGGATGGGCACGGAGTAGCTGTTGCCACTGCCTTGCCCCATCAACAGCGGCAGGTTGCCCGGCGCGCCTGCTGCGGCTTGAGCCCAGGCCGTCGAGGTACCCAGCGCGAGCATGGCGAGCGTCAGGCCGACCCGCAGGCGGCCGAAGCGGTGATGCCTGCTCATCATGCCTGCCCCCCCTTGCCGGCACCGCCCAAGCGGTCGCTCAGCACCTTGGCAAAGGCCGCCTGCAGCGGCATGGGTTGCCCGCCCTGATCGGCCAGGGCCTGCGGCGCCATGGTGTGCAAGGTGGTGATCTGCTGGGCGGTCACCCCCAGCACCAGCCAGACCTTGTCATCGCCCGTGCCGACCTCCATGGTCACCAGCCGCTGCCCCGGGGCCAGCACGTGCTGGGCCACCGGCCTCATCAGCGCCGCGCCATCGGCCAGACGACCCTGGGCCAGGCCGCTGCGCTTGAGCCACCACAGCGACAAGGGGATCAGCGCCACGATGGCGATGAACCAGCCAAACATCATTCCCGCATTGGGCATCAGGGGCGTCCTTCAACCGCGGCTGAGGCGGCGCATGCGCTCGGAGGGCGTGACGATGTCGGTCAGGCGGATGCCGAACTTGTCGTTCACGACCACGACTTCACCTTGTGCAATCAGGAAGCCGTTGACGAGCACGTCCATCGGCTCGCCAGCCATGGCGTCCAGCTCCACCACCGAGCCCTGGGCCAGTTGCAAGATGTTCTTGATGGGGATGCGGGTGCGGCCCAACTCCACCGTGAGCTGCACGGGGATGTCGAGGATCATGTTCAGGTCGTTGCCGGCCGCTGCGTTGGCGGGCACGGGCGAGCTGGCGAAGTTGGCGAAGGCCGCGGGTGTCATCTGCGTGCCGGGCTCGGCCACTTCGGCCGCTGCCGCCGCAAAGTCATCGGCCACGGCGGTGTCACCCGAGGAGGCTGCGCTCGCCTGCTGCGCGAGTGCCGCCTCCCATTCCGCTGCCATCGCGTCCTGTTCAGCGTCGCCACCCGGCGGGAAATCTGCAGAGGGTTCAGCCATGGTTGTCTCCGAGCCAGTTGGCGTTACTGACGGTCAAAAGCTTGTCGATGCGCAAGGAGTACTTGCCGTTGGAGGTGCCGTAGTAGCAGTCGAACACGGGCACGCCATCCACCTTGGCTTGGATCACCGGGTCGAGGTCAAGCTCGATGAAGTCACCCGGCTTGAGTGCCAGCAGCTGCTCCACCGTGGCCGGGGCATGGGCCAGCTCGGCCACCAATTGCACCGTCGCATCCTGGATCTGCTGCGACATCAGCTTGACCCAGCGGCGGTCCGGCTCGGCCGCATCGCCATGGATGGACGAAAACAGCGTGTCGCGGATGGGCTCCAGCGTGGCGTAAGGAATGCAGATGTGGATGGTGCCGCTGGTGTCGCCGATCTCCAGCGTGAACGAACAGCACACCACGATCTCGCTGGGCGTGGCGATGGTGGCGAACTGGGGCTGCATTTCCGAGCGCTGGTAGTCCAGCTCGATCGGGTAGATGCCTTGCCAGCTCTTTTTGTACTCGGCCGTGATGACCTCAACGAGGCGCTGGATCACACGCTGCTCGGTGGCCGAAAAGTCGCGACCTTCGATGCGGGTGTGGAACTTGCCCGCGCCCCCAAACAGGGCGTCGATCACCGCGAACACCAGCGTGGGGTCACACACGATCAGGCCAGAGCCGCGCAAAGGCCGCACCGCCATGATGTTGAAGTTGGTGGGCACCACGATTTCACGAAGGAAGGCGCTGTACTTCTGCACCTTGATGCCGCCCACCGACACCTCGGGCGACTTGCGGATCAGGTTGAACAAGCCATTGCGGATGTTGCGGGCAAAGCGTTCGTTGATGATCTCCATCGTGGGCATGCGCCCACGCACGATGCGCTCTTGCTGCGCGAGGTTGTAGTCGCGGATCCCACCCTTGGGCGCTTCTTCCTGCTCGATCTTCTGGCTTTCGCCCGTGATGCCCTGCAGGAGGGCATCCACTTCGTCTTGAGAGAGGATCTGCTGGTTCATGATCGCCGTACTGCCGATGCGTGGGGGAAGGTCAGGCCGTCATCACTGGATGATGAAGTTCGAGTAGTGCACCTGGACGATGGGGTTGTAGAGCTCGACCTTGCGCTTCTTCTTCTTTTTCTTCTTTTTGGTTTCTTCTTCAGCCTCGTCCTCGTCCTCGGGGTCTTCGACCTCGTAGCCCATGGCCCGGGCCGCCTCGCGTCGGATTTCTTCGGCCAGCTTTTGCTTGCCTTCGGTGCTCAGCAGGTCGGCCGATGACTTGTGCGACAGGATCAGCAAAATGGCGTTGCGGATGGCCGGCATGTAGGCCTTCATCTCATCGGCCATCTTCGGGTCATCCACCTGGAGGGTCACCCCCACCTGGGCAAAGCGCTCACTGTCCTTGTCCGAGAGGTTCACCACGAAGGGGTCGAGCGGCACGAACGCAGGTGGCGCCGCATGGTCGTCTTTCTTGCCATGGTCGGGCTTCTTCGCCACCTTGGCGGGCTTGGCGTGCTCTTCGCCGCCATCCTCTTCCGCAGCGGCGGCCTCGGCGTCGGCCTTCTTCTTCATCATGAAGAAGGCGGCGCCACCACCGCCCAGCAGCAACACGGCCACGGCAGCGATGATGATCACCAGTTTCTTGTTGCCCTTTTTGGGGGCTTCGCCTTCTGCCGGCGCGGCGGCTGGGGCTGCTGACATGCGGTTCTCCTGTGATGCTGGGTGATGGTCCTCACAGACCTCACGCAGCCATGAGACGATTATTCGAAGTCAGCCGGGCCAACGATGGACCGATAAGGACCGTGAAACCTGCGCGATTCCCGCCCCGTGAAAGGCGGGCCGCTCGCTCAGGCATACAGGTCCAGCCCGCCGTTGTGCCCGGGCCGGGGTGCGGCCACGGCACGCACACTGCCATCTGGCTCGCCGGCTTGGGGCTCTGCACCACGGCCTTGGCCACGGCCGGCATCACCGCCCTGCCCGCCTGGCTGGCCAAAGCCTTGCTGGAAGGCCTGCTGCGCGGTTTGCGCCGATACCCCACCCGTCAGGTTCAACCCAACGTCGGTGAAGGCGGTCGACAGCGAGGTCATGCTGGCCTCAAGGGCCTGCCTGGTTTCTACTGCAGCCGCAGCGAAGTCCACCCGGGCTTCCTTGCCTTCGAGTGAAATCTTCACGTGGATGGGGCCCATCTCGGCCGGGTTGAGGTGCAACTCGGCGCTGAGCATGCCGTCTTCGGGCACGTTCTTGACCCACATCGTCAGCTGGTCGCCCAGCGCTTGTGCGAAGTCCGGACTGCCCACCGGGGCCTGAAGGGTGGCCGATTCGGTGGCGACGGCAGCTGCGCCCTTGAGCTCAGGTGCGGCGCGCAGGTTCAGGCCGGCGCCCAAAGCGTCGGCGCCCTTGGCTTCGATGCGGGCGCTCAGCTCATCCTTGAATGCGCCCTCGCCCTGCAACTGGGCGGTACTGGGTGCCACGGCCTGCCAGCCCACCAGGTCGATGGTGCCAGCCTGGTTGGCTGGGTCTTGGCCCTCACGGCCCCCCACCCCCGCCAGGGTGCGCAAGCTGTCGCTGCCTTCACTGGCGCTGGTGCCCTCGGTGGCACGGTCACTGCCAGCGGCCTGCTTGGGGGCGGGCTTGAGGCCGTGGGTCATGTCGCCGTGGGTCAGGCTGGCCAGCCAGGCCATCATGGCCTGGGCATCATCGGTCTTGACGCCGGGCGGCGGCGTCAACTCGTTGACCACGGCCTCGTCCTCAGCCTCGGCAGCCTTGCCGGCCAACAGCTCAGCACCGCCGGCCTCTGACCTGGCCTGCGCGGCATCCTTGTCTTCGTCCTTGCGCTCGGACCGCTGGTTGCCCGAAGCCTGGGCGGGCTTGGCCCCCTGCGCCGATGCGCTGCCCGCTGCAGCCGTGGCCGCTTGCGGCTGGGCCGAGGGCTGCGCAGGTCGGGCCTGCTGTGCCGCCAGGGTTTGCTGCCGTGCACGGTTCAGCGCTTGCTCCAGCAAGCGGGCAGCGGTCGAGTTCGGGTCGCGCTGGGGCGCTGCGGTGCCAGCGGCCGCCGGTTTGGTGGGCTGGGGCTGCGCCTGCAGGTCATCGGCCGACAGCGCATGCTTGCTCATCCAGGCGTTGAACGCCCCGCTGGATGCCGCCTCGCCCTGCGCATTGGCCTGCAATCTGGCCAGCAGATCGGCGCCCAGCGACTGCGCGCCGGAGGTTTGCTGAGACTTCGAATTGATGGGAGTCGCCATGTTGCAGCCCCTGTGATCAGTGAGTGGCAGAAGAACGTGTGGCGCCCGACTTGGCGTGCACCACCCCACGACGTCAAGACACCGTTGGCGGACCGCTTGCCTCACCGCCCCAGCCCTGGGTGCGGTGCAGCCTGGCGGCCAGCTCGTCGGTGGCCTTCTGCTCCTGCCGATCCTGTTGGCGCTGCCATTCGCTCTGGCGTCGCTCCATCAGTTGCGTGATCGCGGCCACCTTGCGCTCGCGCTCCAGCAGGGCCGCCTGGCTTCGCGCCATCTGGGCGCTGGCCTGGTCGACCTTCACATCCTGATCCTGGACGGCCGCCCCCAATCGCTGCATGAAGTCCTGATAACAGCGCATGATCTCCATACCACCCGACTGGCGGAACTGCGATTGCCAGCGGCTTTGGTAGTCGCGACGCCAGTCATGCAGCGATTGCGCTTGCCGTTGGGCCCCCTCCAGACGCTGGCGCGCGGCCTCCAGTTCGGCGCGCGCGTCGTCGCGCTCACGCTCGGCAGCTTCCAACATCATCAACAGGGAGGACAGGTTCGGACTCATGGGGCCAGACTACAAGCTGTGGGTCCGGGGCGATCGCGAAGAATGCGATGCCCTTGCGGGTCAGCCCCGCACGATGTGGTGCAACTCGCCCACGCTGTCGTCCAGCAAGGCCCGGGTGTGCATGTCTTGCTGGAGCATGGCCACCATGGCGGGGTGGCTGCGCACGGCCTGGTCCAACTCGGCGTCAGCGCCAGGCGAATACGCACCCAGCTGGATGAGGTCGCGCGCCTTGCTGTACTTCGACCACAGCTGCCTGAAGCGCCGTGCATCGTCGATGTGGTTGAAATCGGCCACGTTGTGCATGACCCGGCTGGCCGAGCGCTCGATGTCGATGGCCGGGAAGTGGCCGGATTCGGCCAGCTCGCGCGACAACACGATGTGCCCGTCCAAGATGGCGCGGGCCGCATCGGCGATCGGATCCTGCTGGTCATCGCCCTCGGACAGCACCGTGTAGAAGGCCGTGATCGAGCCGTGCCCGTTGAGGCCATTGCCACTGCGCTCCACCAGCTGCGGCAGCTTGGCGAAGCACGAAGGCGGGTAGCCCTTGGTGGCAGGCGGCTCGCCAATGGCCAGGGCGATCTCGCGCTGGGCCATCGCGTAGCGGGTGAGCGAGTCCATCAGCAGCAGCACATGCAGCCCCTGGTCGCGGAAGTGCTCGGCGATGGCGGTGGCGTAGTTGGCGCCCTGCATGCGGGTCAGCGGTGGCGCATCGGCTGGCGCGGCCACCACCACCGAGCGCTTGATGCCCTCTTCGCCCAAGATGTCTTCGATGAACTCTTTGACTTCGCGGCCCCGCTCGCCAATCAGGCCCACCACGATGACATCGGCCTGGGTGTAGCGGGCCATCATGCCCAGCAACACCGACTTGCCCACGCCCGAGCCGGCAAACAGGCCGATGCGCTGGCCCCGGCCCACGGTGAGCATGGCGTTGATGGCGCGCACCCCCGTGTCCAGCGGCAGGCGCACCGGGTCACGCTCCATGGCGTTGATGGGGCGGCGCACCAGCGGCTCGCTGCGCACCTGGCGCAAAGGGCCTTTGCGGTCCAGTGGATCGCCCTGGGCATTGACCACACGGCCCAACAGGCCACCACCGATCGGCAGGTGGCGGGTGCGGTCTTCGCTGCGGCGCCACGGGTGGTTGGGCTGGCCCAGCACCGGCGGGTTGATGGGGATGGAGCGCGGCACCACACTGGCGCCACTGGCCAAGCCGTGCACCTCGGCCGTGGGCATCAGGTAGGCCCGGTCGCCCGCAAAGCCCACCACCTCGGCGGTGACCGGGGTGGATTCCAAGCGGGTTTCAGAGTGGATCTCGCAAACAGCGCCCACAGGCAGGCGCAGGCCGGCGGCTTCCAGCACGAGGCCAGCCACGCGCACCAATTTGCCCTGGTTTTCCAGCGGCGTGCGGGTGCCGGCGCAGGCATCCAGGTCGTCGAGGAAGCGATGCCAGCGGTCCATCGCCACATCGGTGTTCACGCGGATGGGGACATTCATGCTGCGTCTCCAGCGTCTGGCAAGTCGGTGTCCTGGGTCTGCAGGGGCGGCAGGGGCACGCGGCCCTCACGGTGCGGCTCGTGGCCGTCGTTCCAGGGCGAGCGACAGCCCAAGGCAGCGGCTGCGCGGTCCCAGCGGGCCTCGACGGAGGCGTCCACCACCGCGATGTCCGACTCCACAAAACAGCTGCCCCGGCTCAAGGTGGCGTCTGGCACCACCCGGGCGCCGCGCGCAGCCAGCACCTCGGCGAGCTGCGGGGCGGCCAGTGCATGGTCATCGGGGTTGAGGCGCAACACCACCTGCCGGGCGGTGGCCAGCAGCGTGCCCAAGGCCTCTTCGGCCACGGCCACCACCACCTCGGGATGGGCGTCGAGTTCGGCGCGCACCACCTGGCGGGCCAGCTCCAGCGCCACGCCGGCAATCCGGCCGGCCAGTTGCTGCTCCAGCGATTCCAGCCGGTGGTGAAAATCAGCCGCCAGCATCCCGACCTGGTCGTTCATGTAAGCCGCCATCTGGGCCGATTGGGTGGCCTTGTAGCTCTCCAGCGCGGCCAGCCCGTTGTGGTAGCCCTCCTGATAGGCCACTTGCCTGGCCTCGCGCACCATCGCCTCGATCTCCTCTGGCGTGGGCCCTGCAGGCACAGTCGGGGCGCTGCTGGCGGGCTCGGGCTCAGCTTGGGCCTTGGCCTGCTGCCCCGGCACGCCGCCGATGATGGGGCGCACCGCAGGTTTGGCGGCGGGCTTGGTCTGGGCCTGGCTCGCCGCCGGCGCCACCTTTGGGGTCGCCGCGGGGGCCTTGCCTTGTTTGAGGGCCGCAGCGGCATCGCGCAAGGTTTGGCCCAACTCGGCCTTTTGCTGCGCCTGCGCCTTGCGGTTGGCCACGTCGGCGGCGGCACGCTCGGCCAGCGTGGGCTTGCGCAAACCCACATCGCCAGGCGTGGCCGCGGCATCGGGTTGCTCGAAGGCTGTGGGGTTCCAGGCGGCAAAGTCGCCCAGCTCCTCCCGTGGGATGAAACGGGTGTACGAACTGGGGGCCGCCCCTGGCGGATGCCCCGGCTTAGACGTACTCATCGTCGCCTCCGCTGGCGAGCTGGATCTGACCTTCCTCGGCCAGGCGCCTCACGATCTTGAGCATTTCCTTCTGCTCGTTCTCGACCTCGGAGAGCTTGACCGGACCACGCGATTCCAGGTCTTCGCGCAGCGTTTCGGCCGCGCGGCTGGACATGTTCTTGAACACCTTCTCGCGGATCTCTGGTGAGGCGCCCTTGAGCGAGATGATGAGCGACTCGGTCTGCACTTCCTTGAGCAGCGCCTGGAAGCCCTTGTCGTCGAGCTTGCCCAGGTCGTCGAAGGTGAACATGTTGTCCTGGATCTTTTGGGCCAGATCGGGATCGGCCTCGCGGATGTAGTCCAAGATCGAGGTTTCCAGGGCAGAGCCCATCAGGTTGATGATCTCGGCCGACGGCTTGACGCCACCCAGCGCCGACTTCTTCATCTGCTGGCCACCCGACATCACGCGAGCCAGCACCTCGTTGAGGTCTTTCAGCGCCGAGGGCTGGATGCCATCGAGCGTGGCCAGACGCACCATCACCTCGTTGCGGTGGCGGTCGGTGAAGCACTTCAACACCG
>JACCDX010199385.1_pt1 | contig 12183 bp, 11 predicted proteins | sample 7449681 | NCBI WGS metagenome assembly JACCDX01 (sample SAMN15323450, study PRJNA562643) | freshwater metagenome | isolation source: river surface water | place: USA:Blue River Watershed | collected 2017-08-18 | reverse complement strand
GCCCGAGCCTGTGCTCGTGGAGGGTCCTCCCCCTGAGGATACCGATGGACTTGAGAACAAGACGAAGAAGGAGCTTCAGGAGATTCTCACCAAGCGTGGCATTCCCTTTGGAAAGCAGGACAACAAGTCGGCGCTCGTGTCTCTCTTAAAGGCAACTGCGTAAAGAATAAGAATGAAAGTGGTCTCGTTTGATGTTGGTTTGCGAAACCTTGCGTATTGCGTGTTGGAAGGAACCAACCGCACTGACGTGAAGATTGTGGATTGGAATATCATTGACGTGCTTGGAGAAGGAGCCGGTGTTGGAGCCGTTCGGTGTTTCAAGTGTGGCGGTGCCGCACGATACGAACATGCGGGGAGTGGAGCCTTTGCGTGCAGTCGTCACACTCCCAAGACCGGAAAGCCACAGACCAAGACAGCATTGTCCAAGAAACCGATTGAGGAATTGCGTGTGGCAATCGCGGAGGCTGGACTGCAAACAACTGCAACCAAGAAAGCCGATCTGGTGGCCCTGCTTGCAAATCACCAACGGCAGGGGTGTTGGAAGAAATGCGTGTCATCCGTTCGATCAGGGTCTGTGTTGGACCAGGCACCGGCACTGATTCAGTGCCTTGACAAGCGGGCCGCGTCGTGGAAGAACGCAACTGTTGTCGCAGTCGAGAACCAACCCGAGCGACGCATGTATGCCGTTCAGGCGATGCTGCAGATGTACTTTTCCATGAAAGGACTGAAGTGTGAAGGCGTGTCTGCGACACACAAGTTGACGAACATTGTCACCGTCGATGACAATGCCAAGTCGTATCGCGGACGCAAGAAGACAGGGATCCTGCATGCGTCAACCCTTGTGCCTGCGGAGAACCAAGAGCACTTCCTTCGTCATCCGAAGAAAGATGATCGCGCCGACGCCTTTCTGCAGGGATTGTGGGTGATGGAGCACACGCGTTAAGACTTTCAGAAGAACAACCAGGGACGAAACAAGACAAATGGACGTGGACTTGCTCGTCAATCCAAAAATCGCCGGAATGGCGGAGTTAGATACGGTTGACATTCCGACCCTGAACTTTGAAGATGTTCCGGTCGTGGCAGTCAGCTCTGATGCCCCCGCCCCGAAGCTGGTTCCGTCGCTCGACGAGACGGGTCCCATTCGCCTGGACGGGCTGGACAACTTCAACGCCGAGCCCTACATTGCTCAGCCGCCGAAGCGCATGTCCGAAGAGGCAGTTCAGCGTGAGAAGTATGAGATTCTCCGCAAGTTTGAGCGTCTCTCCAAGCTGGGAGTGCCAATGCGCAAGCGGTTCACCATCGACAGTCCCCTTGAGGAGATGAAGATGGAGCTTGAGTTCATCAAGCGTGAGAAGTCGATGGATGCAACCATCAAGCAGTTCTCCGAATGGTTCGTGACCGGCATGTCGGCGATGGAGTATGGCAGCAAAAACGTTGCGATGCTTCGTGCCTTCGGACTTCAGCTCGATGGTCTTTCGGAGGCTGCCCAGATGAATGTCGCTGATCTGGAGGATGATTTCGAGGAACTCTACGACCTCTACGGCGAGAACATGAAGATGCACCCGCTTGTCCGCATTCCCCTTCGCACGTGTATGATGATCTACATGGTCCATCTGACCAACCAGATGACCCGCAAGGCCCCGATCCCCAACATTGACGAGATCATGCGTCAGAACCCGGACATTGCGAGGTCGCTTGCCGCTGCCGCGATGCAGAATCAGGCCCAGCAGATGCGTGGATCGGCGTCCATTCCTGCTCCCACCTCGCAGCCAGCATCCAGCAATCCCCTCTCCGGTCTGATGAGTTTCATGCAGGGAGCCACCGTTCAGGCACCTCCTCCTGCGGTTCCCAACGTGATTCCGAAGGCCCCAATGGAGTCCAAGCCGATTCAGATCGGAGTCCAGGCCCCTAAGAAGAAGCAGGTGAGCGTGGCGCCTCCTGTGATCAACACCAATGTTCAGTTGAAGCCTCCCGCGAGCATTGATGATCTGTTGAAGGATATTAAGCAGTCTGTGATTCCTCCGGCTGGCAATGGTCCTCCCCCTCCTGAGAAGATCAAGAAGGGATCTGGAAAGGCCGGATCAACGGGAAAGAATTCAGTTGTGATTAAGCTGTAGTGAACATGGCTGGAGTGGTTTGATCATCCGCAGTCTGGTCAACCTTCGGTTTCGATTCTTCGACCTCTTTCATTGTCGCCATTCCCTCTCGACTCTTCGAGGAGACACCTTGTGCCAAGATGACGAATCCAGCGGTCAACAGCAGAGAAATCACCAAATCGCGAGTTCCAACGAAACACACCGCAAACACGGCAAAACGCCGCAGCACAAGGTTCCGTGAGTATTCCTCCGGATTTGTGCTGAACTCGTCTACCAAATACCGAGATCCCAAGTTCAACAAGAGGAGCATGATCCCCAAGAAGAACTTGCTGTTGTTGAGCAGGTCAATCATTGTTTAAGCTGGGGCATAATTTTCACCCTCCTGCTTCTGGTATCCAATGAATCCCTCGCTCATCGATGGCTCTTCGACCTTTGCATTCGCAATCTCATTCATTGCAGCAGCTGCTCCAGGACTGGTTCCTCCGTCCGGACCAGGTCCCTTCGACTCCGTCTTGGGCGGAGGCGTAGATGGCTTGGGAACACACTCTCCCTTTGCAGAATCCCACATCATCGACGCATCATTGCACATCGGTGTCTTCATCTCACTCCCCTTTGCGCACATCTTCTTCTCTGCGACGTAGATGAATGAATCCTCGCACTTGAAGTTGGTCGGAGACACTCCCGTGTCATCGAGGAACTCACGAATTGCGCCCGACCGAAGGAGAACCATGACGACGAGCAGGACCGCCACGAGCTGACTGACGTACTTCCACACATAGACAATAACTCCGATTGCAACTGCCTTTCCAAGCGGGGTTGCATAGAACGCCTTCACCGCAGACGGGCAGGGCACAAGAGCCGTCAAAACAAGAATGACACCGATCGCAATCCATTCATTGCGGGCAGACAGCATTTATACAAATCCGTCATATTTTTCTGCCTTGTTCAAAGTAATGAACTACTCCACGCTGGAGGATGCCTACGGGAGTTCCTTCAAACAGAGAGCCCCGATTACGGAGAAGACGACAACGCGGGAAGCCGAGCCTCTCGCCAAGCCAGAGTTCACAAGTCTTGAGAAGCGGTCCGCTGAGTCGATTCGCAAGAACCAGTCGCTAGTCGATTCTCTGCAGGGATCGCTTCCACTGGACAGCAATCCCGCGACAGAGAACTTTGTGCTTCCGCCCCAGTCTCCTCCTCCTGTCCGTCGTCCCGTTCGGCTTCGGGAAGAGTTCACGTCCCAGCCCGCTGGATTCTTTGAGAGTCAAGAGCAGTCCGACAAGTTATCGCGTATCCTCCGCTTGATTGAGCAGAATCGTACGGGATATGAGCGTCCTGCCGTCCAGGACATGGCGTTATACGTCTTTACAGGTGTGTTCTTTCTGTTCACGTTTGACACATTCGTGGAGCTTGGCAAGTCAATGCGGTAATCTACCGGATGTAGTTGACGTGCGTCTCGAAGGACGAGAAATCGGTAAATCCGTTGTCAAGCATCTCAATTTCGAAGGTGAAGGTGTGTTCCGACGTTCCGAACGTGATGGGAGCAAAGTTGGGGTTTGTCTGCGGCGCATTGGTGGTGGCAGTCGGAACAACAGCAGACGGGTGATACCTGAGCGTAATGTGAAACCGATCCAAGCGTCCAATCGGAGGCGTGTATCGCGTGACGTTCTCTTCGTCCACCTTGTCATTGTAGTAGATCGTGTAGGTCTTCTGCGTCGTCGAGGCCGGATCCACCATGTTGGGATTGTTGATCTTTGCAAACGCATTGTCCACAAGCCCCGACCGCTGCGCTCCCGTCGCTGTCTCATCAATCTTGTCGAGACCCTCGATTGACATGAGAATGTAATCGTCTGCGAATCCCGACGTCTGCGGAGCCGCGATGTTTGCGGACCGAAGCCTGACGGACACAACATTCTCGTAGACGCGAGGCAAATACACGACAAAGTCGCCTGCGTCAGAGGTGGATGCGCCGCCGTTGACCCTGACATACTTGGTGGGATCACGATCCCGCGAATCGATGGTTACGACCTTCTTGGTTGTGCGAAGCTCCTTGACAGGCTGGGAGGTTCGCACCAGCACACCATTCCGTTCAAACTGCATCTTGTTCTTTCGTCAGAGTTGATTTTTAGGTTCCAGTCGCGATACGAGGTTTGTCCGTTCCTTGTGTTCCAATCACGATGGTTGTGCCATCGGGTGTCATTGCAAGTCCTTCCCACGTTTGAATACCGAGTCCCAACGACGTTTGCTGTGACCATGTTGTTCCTCCATCTTGGCTGACATACGCATATCCATCTCCTTGTGCCGTGACAAGTTTGTTGCCATTGATTGATGTCGCAGTATTCCAATACGATCCGGCACTGCCAAAGGATGTTAATTGCGTCCAGGTGACGCCGCTGTCCTTGCTCAAATACGATCGCTCAGTTCCCACCGCACTCGCAAACAAAATACGACCGTCGGACGATCCGCTGATTCCACGCCAAAGTTTGTTCAATCCTACACTTGTAACTGTGGACCACGTTGTTCCGCCATTTCGTGAGATTGTCAGATTTCCTGGAACTGGGCAGCCGACGATGACCATTCCATCTTCGGACACAAACACGGAATCCCATTGCGGTGTTCCCGACCCTGTCATTGCAGACCACGAGGCTCCACTGTCTGTGGATTTGTAGAGATATCCAACACTGTCTGCCGCAACAACAATGGTTCCCGATGAATTGCACTTAATCCCTTGCCAGTTTCGAACACCGGCTGCCGTCAGTTCTGTCCAATTTTCTCCTTGATCGGTTGATTTGTAAATGGATCCGCCATTGGAGACGGTTGCATACATGATGGAGGGAGACGATCGTGCCAAACAAACACTTGGGGTTGCGGACGTCGCACCAAACGACATTCCCGTCACCTTCCGTGCCCACGTTGCGCCCTTGTTCGTGCTGATATAAGGTCCTTCCTGTCCATCCGTACTCGTCCACTGCGTGGATACGATAACATTGCCGGTATCATCAATGTCAAACATCGAATAGCGCTGAGCCGGCGCAGATGACTGCTGTGCCCACGAATAGGAGTAGATGGTTGAATCAGAAATACCCGACCACGCAGGATGGCGAAACAACCGCATGCGACGTTTCGGAGAATACATTCTTATTTGGTTGCGAGATCTTTGTCGGCAGTTCGATACGTCTTTCCCTTCAACACAAACGAGTGCACACGTGCCATTCCCCACGCATGTTGCGAGGCTCCCGGACGATGTCCCGTTCTCCACGCGGCCATTCCACGATTGTAGACTGTGCGCAGTGTCTTCACGGGAACCCTCGTGCATTTGGAAATCTCAGGCAGGGTCTTTGCTGTGGGACACCGCTTGCGGAAGCGAGACGTATACGACGACCGACGAGTCTTGACGGACATGTCGCTCTTCCACGGAACATACGCCTTCGGATCCTTCCATGACATCCGGGTGCGCCGAGTGGCCGATCGCTTGCGTTGCGCGTTGGCTTTGCGGGTGAGTCCTCGAGAATACTTCAAAGGCCAATACATTCCACCTGTCTTTGTCTTTGCAAAAAGTGCGTCAACACGCTCCTTCAACACTGCCTGGCTTGGCGCAGTAAGAAGTTCGGCGTGTCCTTGCTCTACGACTTGACTTACCAATACATACGGAAGCCATCCACGGAGCGCATTCAGTCCGACCGGGTGAACGTCTTTTTTGCCAGTAAGCAGCTTGGCCAACTGCTGCATCAGGTATGCAGGATGCTGAACGCGGTTCATAAGTCCCGACGAACCCGCCTCCCACAAGAGAGACGAGATGTTCTCATTGTCTGCGACCCATGCTGCTTCCGTCTCACCAGGACTCCTGTTGTCTTCCCACTTCTTCTCCACTACACTGGGAAACGTTTCAAGGACCCATTTCACAACTGCCTTCTGGGCGGTTTCAATGGTAATCGGGGCGTCTACGATGACCGTTCGCCCCCAATCCGCGAGTGATGGGATCTGCTTTGGAAAGAGTCCGAATATGCTAATCTTTCGCATCAACACGTTGTCAAGATGACAATCGGCATGAATGATCCAGGGCCCCTTGTCCGGAACCATCTCAACCGCCGCATTCAGAATTGGACGAAGGAGGGCAAGTTTCCCCTCCCGCGTCAGTTGTGGATTTGCCGCAAGGTATTCCCACAGCGTGGACGAACCAGCCGGCGTGATCATATTCGTGAGTTCCTCCGCGGTTGTCGTGGAATCGACTTTTTTGCATCCGTTCTGTTCATACCTGTCTTCCCACGGAAGTTCTGATGCGAGATCGGACGACAACTCTTTCGTCGTTTCGTCATAGTAGGACCCAAACGCAGGAATGCATGCCTTTGTATGAACCGTCACAACACCACTGCTTACCAGTTTCGGAAACGTCGTCTTGATGAGATTTTCAACGCGAATGTCGTCGGCTGCGCCTGTTTTTTCGCGAATCCGAGAAACAGAGTTCGGTGCGCGCACACCATTGTCGTCTGGACATGGGACCGCAGGTTTGTACACGCATGTATCCGACCCTGTTCTCCACTGAGCACCTCCCCGCTTCATTGCTAGAGAGCGAGGTTTTCCTTGCGTTAAATCATAAATGGGCGACTCCACGAATGATGATACGAAGTCGATTCATTGGACGGAAATGCTTGAAGAGTATTTCGCGTCAACGGGCGAGAAGGCCCACTGTTTGTCGTGGTGCCACAAACAGGCCGAAGCCATGTACAGCAAGCGCAAGACATGGATTGACCTTCCGGTTATTGTGATTAGCGGTGTGACCGGATTCCTGTCGGCGGGGTCCACTACCATGTTTGACGATCCCAAGACGTCGTCGGTTGCGCTGGGTGTTGCGTCTCTGTTTGTGTCCGTGTTGAACACGGCGGGGTCGTATTACGGATGGGCCAAGCGGTCGGAAGGACATCGCATCTCCGCGATTCACTACGCGCGGTTGTATCGCTTCATCTCAGTCGAATTGTCTCTGCCTCGCGATGAGCGCATGGACCCGAGCAACTTTTTGAAGTACGTCAAGGATCAGTACGATCGTCTGCAAGAGATCAGTCCGTTGTTGCCTCCTGAGGTCATCGCCGACTTCTCCAAGAAGTTTGCGAATGAAAAAGAGATCTCCAAGCCTGAGGAAGCCAACGGACTCGAGAAGATTACCGTCTTCCGCAATGACATTGATCTCGATGTCTCCGACGCAGGAGAAGCCCGCTCGGTTGTCTCCAAAGATCGGACCCCCAAACTCGCACTGCCTCGCGTGAAGACAGAGGCAAGCCTGACAGTGACGAATCCGATGATTAGTGCTGCGAAGACGATCGCAAAGAAGCCCGAATTGGCGAAGGCTCTCAAGGAAATCCCGATGGTCAAGGCGGCTCAGATGGCCAAGCGTCTATCTCCTGACATTCTCTCGACGGCCGCTCCTGCGCCTCCCACTCCTCCCAACGAGAAGGCAGCGTCTATTTCATCGTTGGAAGATTCAGCGTTTGTTGCTGTTGTTCCGGAGGAGACAAAGGAGCAAGTTGCATCATCTTGACAGAGTAGCTCCGCTTCTTGTACAGAGCATTCCGCTCTTGAAACTGTCGTCGAAACTGAGGGTCCACCACGTCCAGAATCAGAGGATTTGTCGTCCGTGCCGACTTCTCCACCCGCAGAATCCGTCCCACAATCTGGTCCACATCCGGTCTCGGTGTCGCCATCAACAGAGTATTCAACGTCGGCACATCAAATCCCTCCTTACACATCGCATATGTCGCAATCAGGACCGAGCAGGACGAACAGAACTCCGTTCGTTTGGCAGCGGGGACGTCCTGGGATAAGATAGCGGAGCGTTCCTGCAATGTCGGTGGCAACGCCGCGAGCAAATCTTTTGTATGTTGCACCCGGTCTGTCAAGACCAGGACTTGTCGGTGCGGAGATTCGTCGAGAACATCCTCGAGAATCTCAGCCAGCCACTTTGTGCGATGCTCGCATTCGGTCAACTTGTTGACCATCAAACTCGTGAACATCACGCCCTGTCGATTGTAGATGATTTCGTTGAACACCGGATCCTTGTTGTCGTACTGATAGACTTCCACTTCGACTGCAGTATCGGTAATATCACCCGTGTTGGAGTTGTACAACAGTGGACCGAGAAACCAGTGGGCGACATGCATGAGCCCGTCCTTGCGGACTGGAGTGGCGGACAATCCCAGCATGTATTTGCTGGTCACTTTGGGAAGGGCTTGCACGAAGACTTCCGATGCAATGTGATGGCACTCGTCGACAATGACCAATCCAATCGGTTTGAAAGTGGCAATCGGAATGTCTCGCATCGAAAGCGTCTGAAGCATGGCGATAACGACATCGGATCCCTCCACTTCACATTTGTCGGCTTGAATCCGTCCAATTCGGGCCTTCGGAAGAAACATCTTGACACGCTCTTCCCATTGGTCGCGGAGGAAGGAGTTGTGCACAATCACGAGCGTGGGAACTCGCAACTGACTTGCGATATAGAGCGCACAGACTGTCTTCCCGCCCCCAGTGTGGAGACTAATGATCCCATCGTGAGGTGATGGCTTGAGGAAGGAGTCGACAACGGGTTGCTGTTGGGCGCGGAGGCTTCCTGCGAAGGTCCAATGGGATGGATCCGTCTCCGCGACATCGCGGGTCGTCTGCGCGGGAACACCATGTTTTTCAATTCCGAAATGCTTCGGAAGATACAGTGCGTCCTCCACCTCCCCATAGACCTTGTATCGTGGGACTGCATTCTTGTTTGGAACGAACACAGACGGAATCTGCGGTTTGACCGTCAGAACCTTCCGGTATTCTTCAACGGGGATTGAGTGCTTTGGCACCTTGTACCCGTTTAAGGTTAGCATTCCAGTTTGATTTGTGTGTAGGGTTTGATCCATTTTATGCGACGTTTTCCACATCCGTTCGCAGGGCCATCCGAATGACGGTGAGAATGAGCTCGCGAATGGATGCCTTGTCCATGTCCGACACGTGATACATGATCGTGGGGTGAATCACGGTGTTGATCTGCACGAACTCAAAGGGATCCGTGTCATGTTGAAGCGACACAAGAATGTCCTCGACATAATCCAGAACCCGGTGCTCGCTTGCAGTGAATCGCTTCCGGCTCGTGTAATCAGGAGTGCGGTAGGTCACAACAAACAACTCACGGGCGTCGGGAGACTCTGCAATCTTGATCGTGTCGTCATTGGACGCACGGGGCTCGCCAACACGGGTCAAAAAGAGCTCTGCCTTGATCATTTGATGGTCTGTCGTCGCGGATCTTTAAATCGGTGTCACCCCCTCGCAAGATTCCACGCTACACAATACGCATCGACTGCATGGTCTAGCATGGATTCGTAGGTAGAAAATCGGTCGGTGGGAAACAGAGCTCCATCAAATTCTTCGGTGACCCACCAGACATATTCGTTTGTCAACACACTTCGAAACACACAATGCTGATGAAAGGCTCGTCGGAACCCCTTTTCTTGAATAAACGTCTCGCCTCGTATCACCAACGGAGGTCCATCCGTCACAGGTTGTAACCAGGATGTCAGATAGTCTCGCACGTCTTGGCTTGTTTTTGGAGGATTCCCGTAAAAATCATACATCAATCGTTGCGCGATTGTCCGCGCAGATCTTTAAATGGAACGTTCTGCATCGTCTGTCAACTGCGGTTGGGCATAGTCTTCGTTGGCAGGCATGCCCAAGTAATCTCCGTAGTCTCCATTGTCCGCTCCACGAGGGCCTTCGTCTCCTTGCTCGAAGTAGTCACTTGCCTGCCCCACGCCCACCTCATTGTCCATCGTTTCGACGGCAAGTGCATCCCGATCAATCTCCTCTTGCAGAATCTGGGCCTGCTTCGCAAGATCCTCGCGATCCTTGCGACTGATGACATACGGGGCCAATCCGATGCGCAGAAGGTCTTGGAGCACTTCACGTTCCGCATCCGTCTTCTTGGCCATCTTCTGGACGAACTGCATACGTTCCGCTGCAACCAATTTGTTGACATTGGCCTTCTCTTCCCTGTAGTCCGCTGTCAGAGTGTACAACGCCACATCGGCTGTTCGGAGTTCTTCCAGTTTCGCCTTCTTGACAGGATCTTGCTGAATCTGCGAAAGAGTCTCTGCAAGCAATCCACGCCCAATGTCTCGACGAATTGCCTCTGACTGCGTCGGGTCCACATTCCGAACTGGAGTCTTCAACAGAAAGAGGTCAGACACACGCGAGGCAACTGCGACATTCGTGGTCACCGGATCCTTGATTGGAATGCGAACCTGAATGCCCTTCTGCTTGGCGAGACGAGCCCGAATCTCCTCAGGAGAGGCAGGAACCGGCATGACACGCACGGACTGCGATTTTTCAACATCGTCTGCATTGGGTGCAACTCGAATGCCCGGTCGTAGGGGCACGGCTGGCTGAACCACACGCGTTGTCCGTCCACTTGTCCAGACCGGACGAGACGAGGGACAGGAGACACGAGGCGGTTCCTGCATCGTCTTCGGAGCAACGACAACGGGAATCAGAGACGATGGAGTCTCAACGCGAGGAGGCGACTGTGCATAATACGTCTTGGCTTGTGCAAACAAGGCTGGAACCGGAGACGGCAGATTCGGCAATCCCTTGACAAGAGGACTCTTGGACGACAGGAGGATTGTCACATTCTTCTTCACCTCGCTGGCCGTGTTCAGGGCTGCGCGAATCGTCTGTTGTGCGGGACCCTTGAACGACGTCGGAAACGCCTCGAACGTCTTGCGAATCACAAGCATCAAACTGTCAACAATCGTGTACTCTCCAGGCGTGTCGGTGTCACGAGGATATCCTGCCAGGACGAGGGGCTTGGAGCCGAAGGACCGACGAGGAACCAGTGTAGGCAGATGCGTCTGAAGCAACAGAGCTGTTGTTGCGATTCCCACCATTCCATGAAACTTGGCGATCTCGGCGTCGCTTCGCTTGGCGAACTGGACCTGTGCAACCGTTCGTCCGAATTTCAGCAGGGGCTCCAACTTGTCTGCAGTCGGAAGCACTTGCAGCACAGACAACATCAGCAAGACCATGTCATCATGGGCATTGCCATCCAAGAACAACGGACGAAGTGTCGCAATGCCCGTCGTGAAACTCCGAACACTCGCGCCATGAAACGACGATTCTTCAAAGGCTTCCGTCCGACGAATCACGAACCCGTCTTCGTCAAACTGAACCTGATCGACGAAGACATCGGCATTGATGTGCTCTCCGCAGTATTTGCAGACCCGGAATCCATCAATCTGGGCGGTCCAGGTTTCGTAGAATTTCAACCGATCGGCTGCGAGGTCTCCTCCCAGAACGGCAAGGGTATGACTGCAGCAGACAAACAGACTGTCGGTGTCCGAATACACTTGGTTGGACAATGTTGTCTCGCGAAGGATTTCCCGAATGTCGCGAAGCTTGTCATCTGCAAACCGACGAGGATCTTCCAGAATCGCAAGCACTTCTGCGCGCTGCACCGAATCCGGACGCAGCGGTGTCTTGGGAGCGGCGTCCTTCTTCTCTGGACCAGTGGCGCGCTCTCGAATGGATTCCAGACGACGGAGATACGCCTTCTTGATGTCGTCTCCCGTCGACTCTTCCCATGGTGTGCGATTGAGGTATCCGACTCGTGCACGCTCCTGCTTGACAAACTCCAGCGGCACGCACTGGTATTTCGCCTTGTCTCCAACAAACGTCCGACGCAACACACCCGTCACCAGAAAGTCCTGAAACGACTTGCCAAAGAGCTTGCATTCGTCAATGGTCGTCTCCGGATAGGCGGCCGACTGAAGATCCACTGCAGGAATCGTCTCCACACTTCCATTGTCAATCGCCTGCGACCGCAGAAGTTCGGGGATCAGCCCTCCTCCATCGATCTGATCCATCAGCCACTTGCGAACCGACACACCCGATGCATAGGTCGATTTGTAGACGTCCAGCACGTTCTCGGGAGGAGCCAACTGCGACGGCTTGGGAAACTCAATCGGAACTCCCGCCGGTGCTTCGTTGATGATCTCAACAGGAGGGAACTTGGACGACCAGGTGGACCACGGAATGTCGCTCAGTCGAACATCATACAACTTGAGGAAGG
>JACCDX010800853.1_pt1 | contig 12184 bp, 10 predicted proteins | sample 7449681 | NCBI WGS metagenome assembly JACCDX01 (sample SAMN15323450, study PRJNA562643) | freshwater metagenome | isolation source: river surface water | place: USA:Blue River Watershed | collected 2017-08-18 | reverse complement strand
GGGTTCAAGAACTTGGCTTCGTCGCAGACTAGACCATCGCGGCGAAGCTCAGTCCATGAGGTAACGGACCAAATGTCGGCTGATACACCCCAGTCGTTCTGTAGTAGCTGCTGCGCCTCGTAAGCCCAAGGAACCGCAACGCCAGAAGCGAGAAGTTGCGCCTTTCGACCTGCGCGCTCGTTAGTGCTGATCTTGTGGATGCCTCGAACGATTCCGTTGACGTCAACGTTCTCTGGCTCGGCAGGCTGAACGTATGGTTCGTTGTAAACGGTTAGGTAATACATCACGTTCGGGTCCGGGTGCTGGCCTCCGTACATGCGCTCAATTCCAGAGCGGACAATGTGCCCAATTTCGTAGCCGTAGGCTGCGTCGTAGGTAATCACCGCGGTGTTTGTAGCAGCAATGAGCGGTGAGTGGCCATCGGCGTGCTGTAGACCTTCACCGGTCAAAGTTGTGCGTCCAGCGGTGGCACCGATGATGAATCCACGCGACATCTGGTCAGCTGCAGCCCAGAAAGCATCTGCGGTGCGCTGGAAACCGAACATCGAGTAGAAGACATAGAACGGGATCATCGGCTGACCCTGCGTTGCATAGCTGGTGGCAGCAGCGGTAAAGCCCGCTACTGATCCGGCTTCGTTGATACCGGTGTGGAGAATCTGCCCAGCGGAGCTTTCCTTATAGGCCAAAAGCAATTCGCGGTCTACCGAGATGTAGTGCTGACCATTCGGGTTGTAAATTTTGGCACTTGGGAAGAAAGCATCCATACCGAAGGTGCGGGCCTCATCCGGGATGATCGGCACAATTCGTTCACCGAACTCTGGGGAGCGCAGTAGGTCTTTGAAAAGACGGACGAATGCCATCGTGGTGGCAACTTCTTGAGTGCCTGAGCCCTTCTTAGAAACCGCGTATGCAGAGTCTTCAGGAAGCTTGAAGTCAACGTACTTGCTTCTTCGCTCTGGAAGGTAACCGCCCAATTCGCGACGACGCTCGTGCATGTACTGAATCTCAGGCGCGTCCTGTCCTGGGTGGAAGTACGGCGGCTGGTACGGGTTCTCTTCAAGCTGAGCGTCTGAGATCGGAATGTGCAATTCATCGCGGAAGCTCTTCAAGTTGTCCAGCGTCAGCTTCTTCATCTGGTGGGTTGCGTTGCGTCCCTCAAATGACTTTCCAAGAGTAAAGCCCTTGATTGTCTTAGCGATGATTACGGTTGGCTGACCCTTGTGCTCGAGGGCGGACTTGTAGGCAGCGTAGACCTTGCGATAGTCGTGTCCGCCGCGCTTGAGGCCCCAAATCTCGTCGTCCGAGAGGTGCTCAACCAACTTAAGAGTTCGCGGGTCGCGGCCAAAGAAGTTCTCGCGTACAAAGGCACCGTCTTCGGTCTTGTAAGTCTGGTAGTCGCCGTCAGGAGTTTTGTTCATCAGGTCAACTAGGGCGCCCTCGTGATCATTCGCCAGCAGGCTGTCCCACTCACGTCCCCAAACCACCTTGATGACGTTCCATCCAGCTCCGCGGAAGAAGCTTTCAAGTTCCTGGATAATTTTGCCGTTACCTCGAACAGGACCGTCAAGTCGCTGGAGGTTTGCGTTCACAACGAAGGTCAGGTTGTCAAGGTTGTCGTTTGCCGCAAGCTGAAGAGCACCACGTGACTCAACTTCGTCAAGTTCACCATCACCGAGGAACGCCCATACGTGCTGCTCCGAGGTGTCCTTGAAGCCGCGTCCACTCAAGTAGCGGTTGAACTGCGCCTGATAAATAGCGTTGATCGGACCGAGTCCCATCGAAACGGTCGGGAATTGCCAGAAGTCGGGCATAAGTCTTGGGTGTGGGTATGAAGAAAGGCTGCCACCCGCGTGAGACTTTTCCTGACGGAATCCGTCTAGTTGGCCGGCACTCAGGCGACCTTCTAGGAATGCGCGGGCATATGGACCAGGCGATGCGTGGCCTTGGATAAAAATCTGGTCGCCGCCGGATGGGTGATCCTGGCCCTTGAAGAAGTGGTTGAAACCGACCTCGTAAAGCGAAGCTGAAGAGGCAAATGTTGAAATGTGGCCACCAACGCCAACACCTGGGCGCTGAGCTCGGTGCACCAACATAGCAGCGTTCCAACGCATCCACGCACGGTAGGTGCGCTCAATCTTTTCGTCACCAGGAAATTCAGCCTCGTTCTCAGGTGCGATGGTGTTGATGTAGTCCGTAGTTGGAACAATCGGAACATTCAGCTGAAGTTCGTGTGAACGACGCAAAAGGTTCAACATGATTTCGCGAGCACGGCCTCGGCCATGTACTCGTGCTACCGCGTCGAGTGACTCGAGCCACTCGCTGGTCTCTTGTGGGTCTTGGTCTGGGGTGTTGACCGCGTATGCATCGTTGTTGTTGATGGACAACTGACATCCTCTTTCGTGGGGGATGGACAAAGAATTCCGATTGGCTTTGGTAAAGCCTCTAAAAGTTTATGACGACAAAGGGAAGCAAATGTTAGTTTTGCCGGTTCTTGACCGCAGAATTAGTAAAAGACCAAAGGAGAATTTAGGAATGACACTACTTATCGGCGACAAGGCACCAGATTTTGAACTGGTTAATCAATTCGGTGCAACCGTAAAGTTGTCTGATTTTGCAGGCAAGAAGCCTGTGGTCTTGGTCTTCTACCCACTTTCTTTCTCAGGTATTTGCACCGGCGAGTTGTGTGAGCTCCGTGATAACTTCGCACAGTTCCAGTCTGCTGACGTAGAGCTGCTAGCCATTTCCGTGGACTCAAAGTTTGTTCAGAAGAAGTTCGCCGAAGAAGAGAAGTACGAGTTCTCCGTTCTTGCTGATTTCTGGCCTCACGGTGCGGTTGCCAAGCAGTATGGTGTCTTCATCGAAGATGCTGGCATCGCCAATCGCGCTACGTTTGTGATCAATAAAGACGGCGATCTTGTGGCTAAGTTCGTCACCGCCCCAGGTCAGGCTAGAAACCTTGATGAGTACAAACGAGCACTAGCTTCGCTGTAATTTGGCATTCCACCACATTTATGCGGTAGGCTTTTTCGAGTTGCAGTTCGCTGCAGCCCTCGAAAGAGGGGCCTTTAGCTCAGCTGGTAGAGCGCCACGCTTACACCGTGGATGTCATCGGTTCGATCCCGGTAGGGCCCACAAATGAAATCCCCAGACACGATGTGTCTGGGGATTTTGCTTTTGCTGTCCTGTTCTGCGCCGACACTAGAATTTCCCCTATGGACTCCAGCTCATACATCCCGCCTTCTCAGCGGTCGCTATCTGACAGTGATCTTCAAGAAGCATTAGGTCGGGTACGGTCGGACTACGAGGGCACTCTGGAGGCTATGGCCTTCTTGGAGGAACAGGCCAAACTTCGAGCAGAAGACAATGCGCAGTTCTCAACTTGGGTTGAGAAAATGCAGCAGAACGGCACGCCTCAAGCACTTTGGGCGCTAGAAAACGCCATGCGTCAGCGAAGTGGCCTTCCGGCGCTCCCGGCCCCGAATTTCAATCAAATAGAAAAAGATCTTCCGGACACATCAGGTGTTCTGCTGCCTGAGAGCGTTAGGGAGGTCCCTCACGTTCTGAGTTCTGCGCAGGTAGATACCGAGACAGAGGTCGACACTGCCCCAACGGATCTGCCTTTCAATACCCCTCAGGTTTCGCCGGAGCCTGTGACCGCGGATTCAGTTTTGCAGTCAGTGGCAGCTCCTGTTCCCGTTCCTGTACCAGTTCTCAATCCAGTTCCAGATCCAGTGCCAGCTCCAAGCCTTGCCGCAGAAGTCATCACAGTTGATTCCGAACCCCGAGTAAATCGTCGGAGCCAGGCTATATCTCAGTTTTGGGCCTGGCTGGGTCTAAGCGGATCAGTTCTTCCTTTCGGTATGGGTGCGCTTCTGGGGCAGTTTGATGTGTCCTTTTTGCAAGGGGTTTTGGCGGTTGCTCTTGCCTCATTGGCCTCGGCCTCGGTGATATCAATTGGTTCGCTGGCGGGTAAAAGAAGCGGTTTGGCAACGGTCTTTCTGTCTAGGGCGGCCTTTGGTGTGGGAGCAAACGCTGCTCCGGCAATTTTCTTAGTCTTGGCCAGGGTTTTCTGGTCCTCTGTCCTGCTTTGGTCACTGTTTGTCATGAGTGAGTCGGTTGGTGCTTCAGCGTCTCAAACCATTCCATTCAATGGTTTAGGTCTGGTCGCACCCGCTGCAGTTCTGATAATCGCCACTGCGTTGGCCTTCTACGGCGGGCAGGTTCTGTTCAAAGCGCAGCAAATTGCAGGCACTTTCGGGGCGGTTGTGGGGCTGCTGTTGATTGCGGTCACAACCTCTGGCATTGCTTGGAATGACCTATTACTTGAAAGCAATCGAAGCTGGGTGGCAACCTTTGCCAGTGCCACGCTCATATTTTCGATATTCGGATTGGCTTGGTCTGGGACCGGCGCCGATTTTGCTCGCAAACTTTCGGTGAATCAGCTGGGGGCAAAGGTTGTCGGGCTGGCCTTCATTAGTTTGGCAATCATTCCAACCTTGTTCGGTTCATTCGGGCTTGCTCTAGCAAGAGGAATGCGCTCGTTCGGGCCAGAGTTTCTTGGTGCGTATGAGGCAAACTTTGTTTCAGCACTGGCCGACTACGGCTATCCGTGGTTGGCTGCTGTTCTCGGGGTGAGCGCTCTGGTGTCGCTTGCAGTTATTTTGGCAATGTCCCAGTACTCGACCAACCTAGGCCTACACGCTCTTGGACTGAAGTTAAGACCAATTGTGGCCCAACCCGTTCTTGCACTTTTGGTGGCATTGATTGCGGTGCTTGTGGTCTATACAGTCAGAACCGATCTCGCTTGGCAACTGGTTGCTGACTATGCCGTATTTTTTGCAGTTCCGGTGGCAGCGTGGTCTGGCATTTTTGCATCAGACGTTCTAATCCGGAGAATCGCGTACCACGAGATTTCCTTGAGCCGCACCTACGGGTTCTACAAAAGCGTCAATGTTTTGAATGTTTCAGGTTGGTTTGTCGCAACGGTGATCGGACTCGGTCTGGTCGACGCTTCGTCGCCAGGCTTGAGTTGGCTTGGCTACATGGCGCCATCTTTGACTAACCCTGATTATTGGCTGAGTACGAATTTCGGTGTCCTAGTTGCATTGGCTATTGGAGTGCTAGTTCCTTTGGCCACAGGAATACCGCGGATTAAACGCCAGGAGGTTGAGGTGCTTGCAATCGAAGCACGACGCACCGAATTGCTCGACGTTCTAGGAATTTTGGAGTAACAATGTCCGTGCCCATTCAAAGTCTTATAGACACTGCAGAAGTTTTGTGGCCAACCGCAGGTGCCGAGGGCTGGGATGCTCCGGGGCTGGTGTCAGGAAGCGCCCGTCAGCAAATCTCGCGCGTCCTGCTAACCGTTGATGTAACCTCTTCAGTGCTTGACGAGGCAATCGACGGTGCTTTCGACATGGTGATATCGCACCACCCGTTTCTCATGCGAGGCGTTACCAGCCTTTCCGAACAGACTTCCAAGGGGCATTTGATATCAAGAGCTGTCAGGGCTGGAGTCTCTCTGTTCGCAGCACACACCAATGCTGACATTGTTGAAAATGGAGTGTCTGACGTTATTGCAAAGTCCATTGGTCTAGCCAACATTCGACCGCTGGTCGAAAGCTCGCCTGGAGTCGGACACGGACGAATCGGTACCCTGCCAGAGGAGATGCCACTTGGTGAGCTAGCCCGGCGGATAGCGAAAGTCATGCCTTCCACCGCGACCGGTGTGCGAGTATCGGGTGAATTTACCCAACTGGTTCAAACGGTCGCACTGTGTGGTGGTGCCGGTGACTCTTTTATTGGAGACGCAATTTCATCCGGCGCCGACGTCTACATGAGTTCGGACCTAAGGCATCATCCAGTTCAAGATGCACGAGAATACGCAATTACTCAGGGCACGGGGCCGGCAATCATCGATGTATCACACTGGGCAAGCGAATGGCTCTGGCTGGACGTTGCCGCAAATCAGTTGACGGAGAAGTTTCCACAGGTCCAATTTGTGGTTAGCCAACTACGGACTGACCCCTGGGACTTTGTCATCACTCAGTAAACTTGTAGTACCAATTCAAAAGAGAGCAGTAAATGAAAGCAACCAATAATCAGCAGACTGAACTATTGAGTCTGGGGGAGTTGGACCTTGAGATTAAGAGATCAAAAACTGCTCTTGCACAGCTGACCAACGGTCACCAGTTTGAGACCTTGAGAGCACAGCAGCTTTCTTTGGCAACCGAGCTCATCGAGGCTCGTAATGCTTTGGACACCGTGGAGCTTGAACTCAAACGAGCTGAGGCGGACCTCAAGCTTGTAGAAGAGCGGGTCAAAAAAGACAACGCCCTACTCAATCAAACAACTTCGGCAAAGGATGCGCAGGGTATCCAAGCAGAATTGGCGACTCTTGCTCGCAGACAGTCTGATTTAGAAGACGCCGAGCTTCAGATTCTTGAGCGCAAAGACGAATGCCTAGCTTCGTTTGACGACGTAATGGCCCGCAAGTCTAGCCTCGACGCCGAGATAGCAACCAAAGAGGCCGCTGTCGAAACAGAGGTCATCAAACTACGTTCAGGTCTGGACCTTTTGACTCAGCGCAGGGCGCAGCAGGCTGCCTCGACCGCTCCGGATCTGCTGCAGGCCTACGAGAAAAAGCTTGAACGCTCGATTGCTGTTGGCCGACTTGTGGGTCGCGAGTGTGGTGCCTGCCGCATCGGCATTGGCGCTACCGCTCTCGCAGAAATCAACGCTCTTCCGTTTGATGAGTTTGCTACCTGCCCTGACTGCCAAGCATTCTTGGTCCGCTAGTGGCGTCAAGCAATCTCATAATCGAGGCTGATGGCGGCTCTCGAGGAAATCCAGGTCTAGCCGGTTCGGGCGCAGTCGTTATCGACGCTGACACTGGCGAAGTGTTGATCGAGATTGCTAGGTACATAGGCATTGCAACTAACAACGTTGCCGAGTATCTGGCATTGAAATCAGGGCTCGAAGCGGCTATAGAGCTAAATCCAGAGGCACGGATTTTGGTGCGTATGGATTCCAAACTCGTCATTGAGCAAATGGCAGGCCGCTGGAAGATCAAACACCCGGACATGATCCAAATTGGCAGTCAGGTGCAGCGACTAGTAGCCAATCTTCAGGTTCGCTGGATGTGGATTCCTCGCGAAGAGAATTCACGTGCAGACGCGCTGGCGAATAAGGCAATGGATGAACGCGAGGATTCGATTGTTCACAGTGAGGGCGCTAAGCAGCGGTCTCCGGTTGCTGAGTTCAATCAGGTAAAGCCGAGTTCCGTTCGTAGCCCAGATAAGGTCACCGAGCCGCTAACCACTCTTATTCTGGTGCGCCATGGACGCACCCATTTGACGGAATCCAAGCGCATTTCTGGTAGCGGCGGAGAAAATCCTGGTCTCTCTGACCTGGGGCGCGCTGATGCTCGCGCAGCGGCAAAAGCCTTGGCGGAAATCGGTTCGAAGGGGCCTTGGGCTCACATCGCGCCTATTTCGGCGATTGTGGCATCACCTATTCAGCGAACGCAGGACACAGCAAACATCATCGCCAACGAACTTGGCCTCAGCGTAAGCACTCTGCCTGAGATTGCTGAGATTTCTTTCGGCGACTGGGATGGGCACACCAATGACGAGGTTAAGAACCAGTGGCCGGCCGAGTTTACGGCGTGGCAGGGCTCATGGAGTGCCTCGCCGCCGAACGGCGAGTCTCTAGAGGCTTTCGATCAGCGCGTCATTCGTGGCCTACAAGAAATACTCATTCAACACGCAGGTAAGACAGTCGTGGTTGTTAGCCATGTCATGCCAATTCGGGGAATCATCCGTGAGGCCATGGAGTCTGGTATTTCAGGATACTGGCGACCACAAGTAGCGCCATGTTCTCTATCAGTGTTGCGGTTTTGGGGTAGCCAAAGCGCTGAGGTCGTCACGATAAATTCAACGAGTCACCTCTAGGGTATTTAGCCAGTAGTCTTTTATCGGATGGGTCGGCAAGACGGTCGCGATGGCAACATCGAGGAACGTCCGGGCTTCATAGAGCAAGACGGTGGCTAACGGCCACCCGGGGTAACCCGCGAGATAGTGCAACAGAAAGTAAACCGCCGCTTTGCGGTAAGGGTGAAACGGTGGTGTAAGAGACCACCAGCGCCGTGTGTGAACATGGCGGCTATGTAAACCTCGTTTGAAGCAAGGTCAGACAGAGAACGTTAAGAGCTGCTCGCTCATGTTCTCGGGTAGACCGCTCGAGAGTGTCGGCAACGGCATTCCTAGATAGATGACCGTCACCTTTTGGTACAGAACCCGGCGTAATAGCCGGCCCATCCACTAATTCTTAGTTGAACGAATCGCCAGCGCAGCCGCTCCAAGAATGCCGGCGTTGTTGCGCTTCTTTGCTGGAACCACCTTGGCGCGAAGTTTTAGCAGCGGAACAAATTCCTCGTGCTGTTTAGAGACACCGCCACCGATGATGAAGAGATCGGGGCTGAAAAGTCGTTCAAGCGTCGAGTAGTACTTTTGAAGTCGCTCGGCCCAGCTGTCCCAACCTAGTTCTTCACGTTCCTTGGCTGCGAATGAGGCTTTAGATTCATAATCAACGCCATCAATTTCTAGATGACCTAGCTCAGTGTTGGGCACGAGCTTTCCATTGATGAATAAGGCGGTGCCAATGCCGGTACCCAACGTGGTCATGATGACTAGGCCATCTTGTTTACGACCTGCCCCAAACTTAACCTCAGCAACACCTGCGGCATCTGCGTCGTTGATCACATGGACCGGACGGCCTAGCGATTTGGTGAATAGCGAATCGGCGTCGAGCCCAATCCACTCAGGAGAAACATTTGCGGCTGACATAGTGACACCGTGTTGGACCACAGCGGGAAAGCAGATGCCAACCGGAAGATCTTGCGTCGCACCCGGAATCTGTGAAATCAGAACCTTAAGCACTTCAGCGATGTCGTTAGGCCGGCCGCCCTCCGGTGTCTCGATGCGAACTCTGCTGGAGAGCAGCTCTCCACGTGAAACATCGACGAGAGCACCCTTAATTCCGGTGCCGCCAATGTCAATTCCAATTGCAATCTTTGCCATGTCTGCTCCTAAGGAAGAGTAAGGATTTCCGGGCCATCCTCGGTGATGGCGATGGTGTGCTCAAACTGAGCGGTGATGCTTTTATCTCGCGTGACTACGGTCCAGTTGTCCGACCATATGTTCCATTCGTGCGTGCCGAGGGTAAGCATCGGCTCGATGGTAAACACCATACCTACCTTGATCTCAGTGTCGTACGCCGGTGCAGAGTCGTAGTGCGGAATTATCAGTCCGGAATGGAAAGCCTCGCCGATTCCGTGACCGGTAAAGTCACGAACCACCCCATAGTTGAAGCGCTTTGCATAAGTTTCGATGGCGCGGCCGATGATGTTCACTTGGCGACCGACTGTGGCTGCCCGAATTCCCCGCATCATGGCCTCATGGGTGCGCTCTACCAGAAGGCTAACTTCGTCCGTGACTTCGCCAACTTTGAAAGTCTGATTGCTATCGCCGTGGAAGCCGTCCTTGAACGCGGTGATGTCAATGTTTACGATGTCACCCTCCTGAAGGACTGTATCGTCAGGAATGCCGTGGCAGATGACCTCGTTGATTGACGAGCAGAGCGACTTTGGGAAACCTCTGTAACCGAGGGTTGATGGATACGCGCCCTGGCTAATCAAGAACTCGTGCCCGATTCGATCAAGCTCATCGGTTGTGACTCCTGGTACGGCATGCTTTCCGACCAGTTCAATTGCCTGCGCAGCAATACGACCAGCGGCTCGGATCTTGGCGATTTCACCCGGCGTCCGAACGTCGCCGCCAGTCCAAGGCGCAGGTGACTTTTTACCAACGTAGGCCGGTCGGGCAATTTCTGCCGGAACTTGCCGGGTTGGGCCAAGGACACCGGGAATCAGATGGCCAGTTTTCGAATCGCGAGGCATTACTAAAGTCTATTTTGCGTTGGGGCTAGGCTTTTCAAAAAAGGGGTTCAAATGGAAAGTTCATACTCAGAACATGAGGAAAAACCGGAGTACTGGTTCAACCTGAAGTCACTAAAGGTTGAGGTTGGCCGACTATCGCCTTCACCTAACCGGGTAGGACCGTTTGCGACCTCGCAGGAGGCTGCAGGAGCTCTGCAGACGATTCGGTTGCGCTCTGAAGCCTGGCGGAAGGCCGAGGAGCAGGACTAGTCCTCGAATGAATGGTCAGCCGTCGGAAACTGCCCGTTTGCCACTTCAGTTCGGTAGTTCAATGCTGCTGATGCCAGTTGTTCCCCGAGATTTGCATAGCGCTTGACAAACTTCCGTGGCCGGCCTGCTGTCATGCCAGCAAAATCCGTCCAGACCAAAATTTGACCATCAACCTGTGGACCAGCGCCAATTCCAATCGTAGGAATGTCTAGCTTGGCGCTAATTTCACCGGCGATTGCTGATGGAACCATTTCGAGCACTACTGCAAATGCACCCGCATTCTGGACGGCTAGGGCATCCTCAAGCAATTGTTCGGCTGCATCTCCGCGACCTTGAATCTTAAAGCCGCCCAAGACATTGACGCTCTGCGGTGTGAAGCCAATATGTCCCATAACCGGGATTCCTGCCTCCACAAGAGTGCGAATCTGTCCTGCACTTCGTTGGCCACCTTCAAGCTTCACGGCATCAGCACCCGTTGGTTTCATTAGCGCTATTGCGTTTGAAAGGGCGTCCGCGGGGCCTGTCTCGTACGAGCCAAATGGCATGTCAATTACGACAAGCGCGCGTTGAGCTGCCGATGCCACTGCGCGACCAAAGGTTGCCATTTCGGCTACCGTGATGGGCAAAGTGCTCGAGTACCCCAGGCTGTTATCAGCCGCCGAATCGCCCACCAAGAGAACGTCTATCCCAGACTGGTCAAACAGGCCGGCGGTCAGGTGGTCATAACTGGTAAGGCAACTGAACTTGTGCCCGTTTGCCTTAAATTCTTTGAGAGTAGAGGTTCTAACCTTCTTGGGAAGGAATTCCATTAGCTACGCTTCCAGGCATCCACTTCAATCTCGACCAGCATGTTTGGGTTGATGAACTGAATGCCAGCAAGCATGGTTAGTGCTGGGCGAATTTCACCAAAGACTTCACCATGCGCTTTACCTGCTGCATCCATGTCAGCACCGTTGGCCAGGTAAACCCTTGAGCGGACAACATCTTCAACGCCATAACCAACCTGAGCAAGCGCCTTGGCAATTACTTCTAGAGCAACCTTGGTCTGACCGTAGGCATCACCTTCGTGCTGCAGTTGGCCGTCCACAGTTGCTGTGGAGCCGGACACGTGGACGTAATCGCCAGCTACTACCGCGCGAGAGTAGCCCAAAACTGACTCCCATGGTCCACCGCTTGAAATCAACTTGTCTGCTGCCATTTGCTCTAACTCTTTCTATGTGTCCAACGATTGGTAATCGGAAATCTACGGTCACGCCCGAAGGCGAGTGGTGAAATTTTTGGGCCAATTGCACCCTGTCGACGCTTCCATTCCGAACGATCGACTAGAGAGATGACTCGGTCGACGGTATCAACTTCAAACCCAGCATCAATTATCTGCTTTCTACCGAAAGACTTTTCGACATATAGCTCAAGAAGCGCGTCAAGAGTTTCGTAATCGGGAAGGCTGTCTTGATCAACTTGCCCGGGTCTCAATTCCGCTGATGGAGGTTTTTCGATCGAGTTCTGTGGAATTGGGGGAGTGTGACCTATGGCGACGGCATGCTGATTTCTCCAGTTTGCCAGGCGCCAGACTAGCGTCTTCTCGACATCCTTTATGGGTGCAAAGCCTCCGACCGAGTCACCGTAGATGGTGCTGTATCCAACCGCGAGTTCAGTCTTGTTTCCAGTGGTCAGAGTTAGGTGGCCCCGCTGGTTGGACAGCGACATCAGGATCAACCCGCGTGCACGAGCCTGCAGATTCTCTGCGGCCAGACCGGTCAGCGGAATTTGCTTCTCAAAAGCATCGACAAAACCCTTGATTGACTCTGTCTGGTAATTCAACCCAATCCGCTGGGCAAGATCCACTGCGTCCCCGATGGAGTGATCAGATGAGTGCTCGCTCGGCATCAGTACACCAAACACGTTCTCAGCACCGATTGCATCCGCGGCGATGGAAGCACACACAGCAGAGTCAATTCCGCCTGACAGTCCCAAAAT
>JACCDX011587132.1_pt1 | contig 12187 bp, 2 predicted proteins | sample 7449681 | NCBI WGS metagenome assembly JACCDX01 (sample SAMN15323450, study PRJNA562643) | freshwater metagenome | isolation source: river surface water | place: USA:Blue River Watershed | collected 2017-08-18 | reverse complement strand
CGCCAGGCACACTCGTTCTCACGGCGACGGCGACCAATGCCGCGGGCACCACGAGTGCGCGATCGGCTGAAGTAACGCTGACAGTCGATGTCGTGGCGCCGAATGCGCCGACGATCGAGACCACCGGCGTGATTGCCGGCACCAATGCCGTCGTGCGCGGCACGGCCGAAGCGGAGAGCACCGTGACGGTGTTCGATGGCACGGCGACGCTCGGCAGTGTCAAGACCGCCGCGAATGGGCAGTGGACTTTCACCGCCACGAGCAATCTCACCCACGGCGTGCGGTCCATCACGGCCCAGGCACGTGACGCCGCGGGCAATGTCGGACCCGTCTCGGCGCCGGTGCTGTTGACGGTGGACGCGTTTGCACCCGACTGGCCGTTGATTGAAACGTCGGGCGTCTTCAAGACGGGCACGCCGCTCATCACGGGCCGCGCGGAACCGCTCGTCATCGTGCGGATCTTTGACGGTGCGACCGTGATCGGGACGGTGAACGTGGCGGCGAACGGGCTCTGGACGTTTACTCCGGCCACCGCGCTGGCCGAGGGCGCGCACAGTATCACCGCGGTGGCGACGGATGCGGCGGGCAATACGGGTGGATTTTCGACGGTGGCGGTGGTGTCGATCGACACGGTGGCGCCGGCGGCGCCGGTCGTGACCCCGGCGACGGTGAGTGTGGCGACGCCGACCCTGACGGGCACGGCCGAGGCGGGCAGTCTCGTGCGCCTCTTCGCGGGCGCGACGGAACTCGGCTCCGGCCATGCAGGCAGCGGTGGCGCGTGGAGCATCAAGCTCGGCGTGTCGCTCACGACGGGTGATCACGATGTAACGGCGACGGCGACCGACGTTGCGGGTAACGTCAGCCCGCTTTCCGCTGTGGCTCGCATCACGTTCAACGCGGAAGCGCTGGCGGCGCCGGTGTTCGCGTTTGTGCGCCTCGAGCGCAACACGGCCACGCCGGCGATCTCGGGCGCGGCGGTCGCCGGCAGCACGATCACAGTTTTCGACGGCGGAAACGCGATCGGCGACGTGCTGGTGCCGGCAAACGGCGTCTGGACCTTGACGCCGACCGCGGCGCTGGTGGACGGCACGCACCTGCTGACGGCGATCGCGAACAAGGCGGCACAGACGAGCCCGCTCTCGGCGACGGTCGAGCTCGTGGTGGACACGGTGCGGCCGTCCACGCCCCTCTTCAACACCTCGTCGGTGCGGGGGACGGCGACACCGTCGTTCAATGGGCAGGCCGAGCGGGGTGCGACGCTCCGGCTTTTTGACGGCCCGACGCTGTTGGGCGCTTTGGTCGTGCCGGCGAACGGCCGCTGGACGTTCCAGGTCTCGACGCCGCTGAACGAGGGAAATCATTCGCTGACGGCGACGGCGACAGATGCCGCGGGCAACACGAGCGAGGCTTCGGTCGCGGTGCTGGTTCGGATCGACCTGACGCCACCCGCGGCCCCGGTGCTGCCGACCGCGACGCTCTTCAACACCGCGCAACCGAGTTTCTCCGGCACCGCCGAGAGCGATGCCACGGTGACATTGAGTGCTGCCGGCGTGACGATAGCCAGCGCGACGGTCGGCGCCGATGGCGCGTGGACCCTCCGGCCCGAGACGCCGCTCGCGGAAGGCGTGCACACGCTGGGCTTCACCGCGACCGACCTCGATGGAAACGTGAGCGCCAGCGCCACGCTGACGGTGCGGATCGATCTCACGGCGCCGACGCGGCCGACACTCACCGGTCCTGCGATCGTGAATACGTTGCGACCGACGGTGCAGGGAGCGGGTGAGTCGGGTGCGAGCATCGCGGTGAGTCGCAGCGGTGTCGTCGTGGCGACGGGCACGGTATCGGTGGCGGGGGCTTGGAGCGTTCCGCTTACCGGTGATCTTGCGGAGGGCGGTAATGTTCTGACGGCGACAGCGACCGACGCCGCGGGGAATCGGAGCGAAGCGTCGCTCGCGCTAAACATCACGGTCGACATTACGCCGCCGGTTCCGCCGGAGATCGCCACGAGCGGCACGCTCAACACCTCGCGACCTGCCATCGCCGGCACCGCCGAGGCGCTGGCCAATGTGCGCGTGTCGGACGGCGCCACGGTGATCGGCACGGCCGCGACGAGCGATGCCGGCCAATGGAGCTTTGTGCCGGCCGCGCCCCTCGAGCGCGGCGCGCATGCGCTGACGGCGGTGGCGATCGACGCCGCGGGCAATGTCAGCGTGGCGAGCGTGGCGGCCATCACGATCGAACTGCCCACGCCGTCGGAGCCCGTGATCGAAACCGCCGGGGCCGTGAACACGCGCCGGCCGCTGATCGCCGGGACGGCCGAGGTCGGGACGGAAGTGCGCGTCCTCGACGGCACGACGCTGCTGGGCACGGTCGACACGGCGGCGAACGGTCGCTGGAGCCTCGCCCTCACCAGCGACCTGGCGGCGGGCGCGCATACGTTGACGGCGACGGCGAAGGACAAGGTGTCTCTAACGACCAGCGCGCCGTCGGCGGCGGTGACGTTGACGGTGGATCTCGACGCGCCGGGCGCCCCCGTGGTCGCGGCCCTGGGCGTGACGAGTCAGACGCGGCCCGCGATCAGCGGCACCGCGGAGGCCGGCATGTCTGTCACAATCTTCGACGGGACAACGCTCCTCGGTCGCGCGACGGCGACGAACGGCGGCACGTGGAGTTTTGTGCCGACCGGCGCGCTGGCTGACGGCACGCATCCCATCACCGCGGTGGCGACGGACGCGGCGGGCAACGCCAGCGCGGCCTCAACGCCGGTGACCCTGGTGGTCGACACCGTTGCGCCAACGGCGCCGTCGTTCGATGCGCTCGCCAGTCCCACGAATGTCCGGCAACCCGCCTTGAGCGGCCGGGCCGAGGCGGGTGCGACGGTGCGCGTGACCGAGGGCGGGACGCTGCTCGGCACCGCGGTCGTGGGGGTGGGCGGGGTGTGGAACTTCACGCCGATTCTGGCCCTGAGCCACGGTCCGCACACCTTCAGCGCGGTGGCCACGGATGGTGCGGGCAACACGAGCACGCCCGCGATTGCGACGGTGCAGATTGATGCCGCCGCGCCGGCCACGCCGACCGTGCAGGCGCTGGCCACGACGGCGGAGGCTCCCCTGCTGCGCGGCACCTACGATGCATCCGACACGGCCCTTCTCACGGTGACGCTCGACGGCCGCACCTACTCGAGCGGAACAGGTGGACTTGTGGTGCTCGATCGCGCGCAGGGTCTCTGGCAGGTCGCGGTGCCGTTGGCGCATGCGCTGCGCGAGGGCACCTATTCGGTGACCGTCGTGGCGGTGGATCTCGCGGGCAATACGGCCACCGATCTGACGAGCGCGGAACTCTCGATTGGCACGGCGGTGAGTGCACCCGTCTCCGAACCGACGCCGCAGCCCGCCAGTGCGACGGCGTTGCGCGTGCTCGTGCCCAACGCCAACGCCCGGTCGCTCGACCTCACGCAGATGTTCACCGATCCGCTCGGCCGCGCGATGACCTTCGTGGTGATTTCCATGGAGCAGGTCACGGCGACCGTCAGCGGCAGCCAGTTGCGGCTGGTGTTCCCGGCCGGTTTTGTGACGCAGGCCGTGGTGAAACTCCAAGTCGTCGTCGACCCGGCCAACCCGGCGAAGAATCCCACTTACGCCGTGAATCTCATTTTCGACGGCGACAGCGACAACATCGCCGATGGCGTCGAGAAGATCGCCGGCGATCTCAATGGCGACGGCCAGCCCGACTCGGCGCAGAACGCGGTCGCGAGTTTCCCGCTGCAGCAATCCGGCCGCGGGGCGGAGGCGCCGAAGTCGGACTTCATGAGCATCGTGATCGGGGAGCGGACGCCGTCGGCGCCGGGCGCGGACGGCCGCGGCGTGGTTGTCGACACCGCCGCGAAGGTGACGAACGTCAGCGTCAATCCGTTCTCCGAATTCGGATCGATGCCGACGACCTGGGCGCCGGTGACGCCGGTGATCCGGTTCGCCATCGAGGGCGCGGTGCCGCAGCCGGACGGGTCCGTCGTGGTGGTGATTTCGCTGCCGGCCGGGGTGAGTCCGCCGAATCATATCTACAAATACGGCCTGGAGCACGCGGGTGACACGGTGAAGAGCTTTTTCCTGTTCGATTTCGACGGCTACACGGGCGGCTCGTTGATCGACACGAACGGAGACGGGAAGCCCGATCTCGCGCGCATTGTTTATCGCGATGGCCAGCGCGGCGACGACGACCGCCTGCTCAACGGCGTGATTGTGGACCCGATCGTATTCGCGGGACCCATGACCACGACGACAACGCCCGCGATCGCGACCCTGGTTTCGCCCACCAACGTGGCGGCGCCGACGCTGACGGGCACGAGTGTGGCGGGTGCGACGCTCAAGCTCTACGATGGAGACACGCTGCTCGGCCTGACCACCGCGGACGCCGCGGGCGGCTGGACGTTTACCGTTCCCGTGGCGCTGGGCGACGGCGCTCATGACCTGAAGGCCACCGCAATTGCCCCGCCGGCGATGGTGAGCGCGCCGAAATCGCTGGCGCTCGTCATCGACACCCAGCCGCCCGGCGCGCCGACCGTGAATGCCGTGACCAGCACGAGTGTGACGGTGCGGCTGACGGGCACGGCGGAACCCGGTGCCACGGTGAGGAGCTTTGCGGCGGCGCAATTGCTCGGTATCGCCGTCGCCGACACGAACGGCGCGTGGGAATTGACCGCCACGTTCGCCAAGGGGACGTTCAACGTAACCGCCACCGCCACGGACCCGGCCGGCAACACCGGTCCCTCGTCCGCGGCGGCGGTGGTGACGGTGGAGCCGATTATCCCGCCGATCGTGGGGCCGGGTGGCGGCAATCCCACCGTGCCGGGAGGGGTGGCGCCCGTTGTAGCAACGGTCACGTTGAGCCAGCTCAACCAGACGTTCGACGGAACGGCCAAAACCGCGACGGTCAGCACCACTCCGGCCGGGCTCGCCGTCACGCTGACCTACAATGGCAACGCGGCGGCTCCGAGCGCGGTCGGCACTTACACCGTCGTCGCGAGAGTCACGTCCACCGGTTTCGAAGGCGTTGCCACCGGCACGTTGACCATCGGCAAGGCGGCGCAGACGATCGCGTTCGCCGCGCCGGCAACCGCAATCGTCGGCACGCCGGTTTTCCTCCCGGCGAGCGCGACGAGCGGCCTGGCGGTGACCCTGACCCTGGTGAGCGGGCCCGCCACCCTCTCGGGTAACACGCTGACGGCTATTGCGCCGGGCGCGGTCGAGGTGCGGGCCAGCCAGCCGGGGAATGAGTCGTTCCATGCGGCGGCGGACGTAGCGCGCAGTATCATGATTACCGGGACGGCCCCTCAGATCTATGTGGGCACGCTGCAGACGGGCGAGGGCCGGCGTCCCGTCGGCGACATTGCCGCGGTCCTGCCGGCGGATGGACAAGGGCATCTCCTCCTGGTGGCGCCGGACGCGGGTATCCATGGAGCATTCGCGATGGTGCCGCAGGCGGACGGAACGTTTGCGGTTACGCTCCAGGCGGATCCGCTTCCGGCCAGCCCGGCCGGGCGCGCAATTGCGGCGGCGCCCACGACGCTCACGCTGCAGGGCGTCGTGCGCCACGGCGTGCTCACCGGATCGATCGAACCCGTGGGCTTGCGGTTCTCGGTTCCGGTCGCGCCGGTGAATGGGCCCGGTGCCGCGTTGGCGGGATTCTATCGCGGCGGTGCGCTGGGCACGGCGCCGGGAACACTCCATGTCGTCGTGAGCGCGCAGAATCAGGTTCTGATCCTGGCCGAGACGGCGACGTCGACGGTGGGCGGACTGACCACGCTCAGCGGCGATGGCACCTACGCACTGGGCCTCACCTTGCCCACCGGTGCGGTCACCCTGCGTGGCTCGATTGCAGCCTCGGGCGGCGCGGTCACTGCGGTTGTCGCGCGACCCGGGCAGCCCGACGTCAGCTTCGCTGGTTTGTCTGCGGCGATGATGCGCACGGATCGCCTCGTGAATCTGTCGTCGCGCGCGCGCGCGGGTGCGGGTGACGGCACGTTGATTGCCGGGTTTGTGATTGGAGGCCTGGAACCGCAGACCGTGATTGTGCGCGCCATCGGGCCGGCTTTGCGGGCATTCGGCGTCGGCGATGCGGTCGCGAATCCGCGCCTGCGCTTGTATCGCGACGCCGCGATCGTGGCGGAGAACGACGATTGGAGCAGTGGGCCGGACGCCGCGGCGCTGGCGGCCGGGTTTGCCCACGTCGGGGCGTTTGCTTTGCCCACCGGCTCGGCGGATGCGGCGTTGCTCGTCACGCTGCCTCCCGGCGCCTATACGCTCCAGGTGAGCAGCGCCGCCGGCGAGGGCGATGCGCTCGCGGAGATTTACCGTGCCGGCCCCGTGGACGGCGCCGCCCGGCTCGTGAATATCGCGACGCGCGGCGGCGTGAGCGCGGGAAGCCCCCTGGTGGGTGGTTTCGTCGTCAGCGGCAACGCCCCGAAGCGCGTGCTGGTGCGCGCCGTTGGGCCCGGGCTCGCGGCGTTCGGCGTGGGCGGGGTCCTCGCGAATCCGCGACTCGCGGTGTTCGCGGAGGCGCGGATGCTGGCGGAGAACGACGACTGGAATTTGGGCGACGCCGCGACGGACGTTGCGGCGGCGGGTCGCGCAGCGGGGGCATTCGCGCTCGCGGCGGGCAGCCGGGATGCGGCCCTCGTGCTAACGCTGCTGCCCGGCGCCTACACCGCGCAGGTTTCCGGCGTGGCCGCGACAAGTGGCACCGCGCTGGTGGAGATCTACGAGTTGCCGTGAGCCCGGTCACTGCTGCTGCCGGACGACATTCTTTTGCACGGTCCGTCCCTCAATCCTACGCGGTGTCCCAAAAGTCGAACGTTGGTCGAAGTTGCCGGGACGGGAGGGGAATGTCGGGATTAGGTGGGGCGGAAACTTGCAGATGAACCCGGAATGCTCGGACGTATTTTCTGGTCTGGTCAGGAGGGGCAGGCGGGAGGCGGTTGGCGAATCGGAGAATGCTGAAAACCGGCATTGACAACGTCGGGCCGCCCGGTGTTTTCGACACCTCTTCTGTCGGCGCAGGCCGGCGGGAAATGATGCCCGGTAGCTCAGTGGCAGAGCAGGTGACTGTTAATCACTTGGTCGCTGGTTCGATCCCAGCCCGGGCAGCCATGAAGCCCAAGGACTTACCGGTTCTTGGGCTTCTCCTTTTTGGGCCTGCGGGGCTTTCGGGAGAATCGCTGCCACGCACGCCGCGGTAGGGTCTGCGGAGGTGGCACCAGACCGGGTCCAGGGTTTCGGGCGCTGCCGTTGCCTGCTCCGTCGGGCCGAGGTGCTTGCCAAGCCGTGGACGCCTTCACGTTTGCGCAAGGGAGTCTGACGACGCTCGAGCGCGACCGGTGGACCTAAAAACGGCGACGCCGGCCGGGGGCGTCGCCGCGAGTGTTTTCGCTTGGGAGCCGGCTCAGAACCAGCCGGGGCGATACTGTTTCGTGATGAACTGGTTCGCTTCCGGCAGATTGGTGACCTGCATCTTGGCGGAGTCCCACTCGATGCGACGGCGGGACCGGATCGCGACGTTGGCGAGGAGCACGGCTTCGGTGAAGGGGCCGGAGTAGTCGAAGTTGGAGCCGGGCTTCGGGCCGCCCTTGATGCCGAGCAGCCATTCGGCGAACGGACCGTCCTTCACGCGCGGGATGGTTTTGGCCGGGAGCGACGGCGCCATCTCCTGCATCTTCACCTCGGGAATGATGCGGACCGTCTCGTAGTAGAAGCTGCAGAGGACGGTGCACTTGCTGCCGAAGAGGAGCGTGCCGGCTTCGCTCGGGAGATTGCGGCCGATCTCGAGTTCCGGCGGAAGCGGGGGCATGAGGCCGCCGTCGGCCCAGGTGTATTTCACGGCGGGCATTTTGCCGCGGGCGGGGAAGTAATTTGTCACGAGCGCGGCGAGGGGCGAGGCGACGTCGGTCGCCTGCGTGGACATGGCCTCCACGGCGGTCGGAGCGCCGAGGTTGAGGGCCCAATAGGCGCCGTCCATGATATGGCAGGCGACGTCGCCGAAGGCACCGGTGCCGAAATCCCACCATCCGCGCCACTTCCAGGGCATGTAGGCAGGATCGTAGGCGCGCTCGGCTGCGACGCCGAGCCAGGCGTCCCAGTTGAGCGTGCCGGGCACAGGCGGCGCGCCCTTGCTGTGGTCGGGGAGTTTGAAGGAGCCGACGGGCTCGCGCCACGGCGGGTAGAACGGGCGGTTGGTCCAGCTGACGATCTCGCGGACGTCGCCGAGCACGCCGGCCTCGACCCATTCCTTGAGCACGCGGCAACCTTCGCCGGCGTGGCCTTGGTTGCCCATTTGCGTGATCACCTTTTTCTCGCGGGCTTTCTTCGCGAGTTCGCGCGCTTCCCAGACGGTGTGGGAGAGGGGCTTCTCGACGTAGACGTGCTTGCCGAGCCCCATGGCGGTCATGGCGGCCGGGAAGTGCATGTGGTCGGGCGTGGAGATCGTGACGGCGTCGATCTTGTTGCCCAACTGGTCGAACATCTTGCGATAATCGTTGAAGCGCGCGGCGCCCTCGTGGCGGGCGGCCTCGGCGGGATATTTCTCTTTGAAGGATTTGAGCGAGCTGTTGCAGCGCGGTTCGTCGACGTCGCAGATCGCGACGATGTTCTCGTCCTTCATGCCCTGGACGGCGGCGCCGCCGCGACCGCCGGCGCCGATGATGGCGACGTTGAGGCGGTTGTTGGGCGAGGGCGTGCCGGGCGGCTGGGAACGGAGGACGGCGGGAAACGCGAGCGCGCTGGCGCCGGCGACGGAGGCGGTCTTGAGGAAGTCGCGACGGGTGGGGGTTGGAGCGGTCATCGGGGGAGCGGGGAGAGTGGGGAGGATTGGAAGGCGAAAGGCGAAAGGTGGAAGGCGAAAGTCGGAAACAGCGCGGGGGGACGCGCCGCGCGGCGGGGGGCGATCAGGCGTAGATCGCGGGGTTGACGCAGTTGGGCGGGCGCTGGCCGGCGCAGGCGGCGAGGAGGTTTTGCGCGGCCATCATGCCCATCTTGGTGCGGGTGCCGATGGTGGCGCTGCCGAGGTGGGGGACGATGACGGCGTTCTCGAGGGTGTAGAGCTCGGGTTCGAGCGCGGGCTCTTTTTCGAAAACGTCGAGGCCGGCGCCGCCGATGCGGCGCGAGGCGAGGGCGCGGACAAGGGCCTTCTCGTCGATGACGGGGCCGCGGGCGGTGTTGATGACGAACGCGGTGGGCTTCATCGCGGCGAACTGCTTCTCGCCCAGAAGGTGGTGCGTGTCCTTGTTGTAGGCGACGTGGAGCGAGAGATAATCGGCGGCGGCGACGACGTCGTTGAAATCCCGATACTCGACGCCGTGGGCGGCTTCGTCGGCGGGACTGAGGCGCGTGCGGTTCCAGTAGACGACGCGGAGGTCGAAGGCGCGGGCGCGTTTGGCCATGGCCTGGCCGATGCGGCCGAAGCCGAGCAGGCCGAGCGTGGCGCCGGTGACATCGGCGCCGAGCATCTGCATGGGATTCCAGCCGGTCCACTGCCGGGAGCGGACGAGGCGTTCGCCTTCGCCGAGACGACGGGCGGCGGCGAGCAGGAGGGCGAAGGCGATGTCGGCGGTGGCCTCGGTGAGGACGCCGGGGGTGTTGGTCACGGGCAGGCGGCGGGCGGTCGCGGCGGCGACGTCGATGTTGTTGAAGCCGACGCCGAAGTTGGCGATCACGCGCAGACCGGGGGCGGCGTCCATGATCTCGGCGGTGATCGGATCGGTGATGTTGCAGAGCAACGCGTCGCGGCCGCGCAGGCCGGCGATCACTTCCGCGGCGGTGAGGACGCGGTCGGCGGGGTTCATCGCGAGGTCGCACTGCTCGCGGAGGAAGGCGAGGACGGTGGGCGGGAGTTCGCGGGTGAGAAAGACCTTCGGTTTCATGGCGCGGGGCGGTGGCGGAAGACGGATGAGGCGGGGAGGGGGGACGGGCTGAAAACGTTCAACGGCTCCGAGAGCGGGCTCAATGCTCAAGGCGCACGCGCCGCCGGCGGACGCGGGGGCAGAGCGATCGGCGGGAGAGCGACTGGGATCCAGGCGCGAGCGACGGTCGAGTCGGAGCGCGGCTGGCGATGGCCGGGGGTAGCGCGGCCTCGGCCGGGGCGAATCCGTCCGATCACTTGATGAGCATCAACTCCTCGGGGCTCCAGGCGTCGGTGTGGGACTTGGTGGCGGCGCGGACGGATTGGACGAGGGCGGGGTCGACGGGGGACGCGGTGTGGCCCCACTCGCGGCGGAGGTAGGTGAGGATCGAGGAGATCTGGGTGTCGTCGAGGCCGCCGAAGGGCGGCATGTCGCCGGTGTGGACCCGGCCGAGGACCGTGATCGGGCCGCGCACGCCGTGGAGGACGATGCGGATGGTGCGTTCGGGCACGCCGAGCACCCATTCGGAGTCGAGGAGCGGCGGGGCGAGGCCGTCGAGGCCTTTGCCGGTGATCTGGTGGCAGGTCGCGCAGACGGCGCCGAAGAGGACCTTGCCCTGGTCGAAGCGGAGCTGCTGCTCGGCGGTGAGCGGGGTGACGGCGACGGCGGCGGCACCGGGTTTGCCGGGCCAGGCGACGAGCGCATCCAGTTTGCCGAGACGGGCTTTGGCGGTCGGGTTTTTCTCGAGCCGGGTCCAGGCGTCGGGGGCGGCGGAGAGCGCGAGGGGGCGACGGGTGGTGGCGGCGGCGGCGACGAAGCCGTCGAGCAGGGCGACGGTGCGCTTGGCGCCGCCGGGGAGCTGGGCGGCGGCGTAGGCGAAAATGCGTTCGACGGCGGCGGTGTCGCGGGCGGTGAAGACGGCGCGGGCGAGGCCGGTGAAGATTTTGTTGGCCTCGGTGTCGCCGGGATCGGACCAGGCTTCATCGGCGGCGAGGCGTTCGAGGACGACGGCTTCGCGGCCGGCGAGCCCGCTGAAGAAGGCGTCGCGCAGGAAGGGGCTGCGGGGGTTGAGGCGGGCGGCGTGGGCGGCGGCGAGGTCGATGGCGGGATTGGCGAGGGCGCCGAGGGAGAGGACGGCCTGGAGTTGGACGGCGGGAAAGGCGGCGTCCTTGGCGAGGAGGAGCAGTTTCGCGACGAGGGCGGTGCGGTCGCCTTCGCCGAGGAAGCGCTCGCTCAGGCGGACGGCGGCGGCGCGGACGAGCGGATCCTGGTCGCCGAGGGCGGCGAGGACATCGGCGCGGGCGAGTTCGCCGAGGCCTTCGAGCGTCCATAGCGCGTGGATACGGCCGGAGGCATTGCCGGCGGAGGCGGCGAAGGCGCGGAGGGCGGGGGCGACGGAGCGGTCGCGGAGCTGGACGAGCGTGCGCTGGGCGGTCTCGCGCCACCAGCCGCTGGGGTGGGACAGTTTTTCGACCCAGGCGGCGGGCGTCGCGGGCGCGGAGGCGGCGGCGTAGCGGGGCGCGGGGCGGTCGGCGGGCACGACGCGGTAGATGCGGCCGAGGTGGAGGCCTTGGTCGAGTTTGCGGTCCTCGCTCTGTTTGCGGAGGTAGCTGGTGAGGGAGATGCGGTGCTGCAGGACGCCGCGGTAGAGGTCGACGATGTAGAGGGCGCCGTCGGGACCGGTGGCGAAGTTGACGGGGCGGAAGCGTTCGTCGGGCGAGGCGACGAACTCGGCCTTTTGTTCGGCGTAGGCGTTGGCGCTGCGGATGGTGCCGTCGGCGTAGGCGAGGGTGGAGCGGCGGACGAAGTGGGCGGAGGGTTCGGCGACGAAGGCGTTGCCGTAGAGTTCGGGGAGGAGGTCGCCGCGGTAGATCCACTGGCCGCCGGCGGCGGTGAATTCCTTGAGGCGACCGTCGCGGAGCATCTCGGGGCGATAGCCGCGGTTGATGCCGGGGGTGACGCGGAGGGGCCAGACGAGCTGGTCGGGGGCGGCGTTGACGTTGCCGCCGGCGAGGCGGGCGAAGTGGGGATTGCGCGTCAGGTAGTCGGCGTGGGCGACGTCGACGCGGAGGTGGTCGCTGTTGGAGCCGTGGTAGAAATGGCCGGCGTCGTCGTGGGTGAGGCCCCACTGGCCGCGGAAGGTGGTGGTGCCGGTCTCGAATTCGCCGTTGGGCAGGAGGCGAAACTTCTTCGTGTAGGCGGCGCTGTAGATCCAGTTGTCGTGGGCCCAGAGGAGGCTGTTGGGGGCGCGCTCGGGGTTGGCGAGCATGGGGCGCTTGGGGTCGACGCGGACGCCGT